>Ga0210403_10002000_pt1 | contig 18772 bp, 12 predicted proteins | sample IncBWC19MmetaG_FD_150863 | JGI IMG/M metagenome (GOLD analysis project Ga0210403, IMG submission 150863) | Forest soil microbial communities from Barre Woods Harvard Forest LTER site, Petersham, Massachusetts, United States - Inc-BW-C-19-M | ecosystem: Environmental > Terrestrial > Soil >... | reverse complement strand
CGGATTTGCTGCTGTGGCAGCAACAGGTCTGGTCGCCGGCTGGGCGGTTCAACGATTGGTACCGGGACCCATGCTGGCGCGCTGGATGGTCATGGGTACGTTAACCATGCTCGCGGCTTCGGCGTGCAGCTGGATTGTATGGCTGACGCGGGCTGATCGCGCTATGCTCTTGTCGAGACTCCGTTCCGCGCTCAGCTTTCCTCCCCGAAAGATCCGATCGTCCAGTGATGTTCTGCCAGCTGCTGTTCAGGAATTGATCCAATGAGCGCCTATCGCATCCTCATAGTGTCTGACGCGCGGCCGGCGCGCGCTTGGAAGCTTGCAAAGCGCATTAGGCGAGAAATAGCTGATGCGGAGATTTGTGGAGTAGTTCAGAGCACTCCACGCGAAACCGGGTGCTTCTCGAAATTCAATCTCCCGTTTCAGTCTCTCTTTACGCAGTTAGTACACTCAGCCCTCTGGTGGATCCACGGCTGCCCAAGCCTTACAAATTCCGAAGAATGCAGGGTAGCGAACTCAGCAAGGGAGTGCGGCGAAATTGCTTGCCCAACTCTCTATACCGACGAGCTAAATGATTCGAACGTGCTGAACTTCGTTGCCGACCAACAGCCGGATCTCGCGATCTCAATTGGAGACAACAGTCTTTGTGGGAAGCTGTTGGCGATTCCAAGGTGTGGTTGGTTACGGGCAGTGCAACGCGTCGTTCAGGACAGTCTGAACAACAAGCCCGCAATCGAGATTGAGATTGAATCTCTCGCAAATGGCTCAGAGTGCCCGGTCACGATCGCTAAACTCAATCTTCCCATGCAGCCTTTTGACGGCTTCACAGGTCGGACGCTTAAAACCGATCTGATTTCGGACGATCTAACCGTGCAATGCGCTACGCACTTGCTGAGGACAAACTTGCACCATGCTGCCAACGCGGCAGCAGATTGGACGCAGGAGATATTCTCACCTTATTTGGAACAGCTAACCTGGGAGGAGTTCGCCAGCCACGAGGGTTCCAGCAATCTCGAGCGGCATCGTTCTACTTGGAAATTATTCCTTGACACATTGGTTCTGTGCTCTCCGATGATCGTTGGTCGAAACTGGTATCGGAGATTGCGCCATCGGTACCCGGTGACCATCCTCACTCACCATCTTGTATCGGATCGCCCGCATCGAATGGGCATCTCCACGGAATGCTTCTTACGACAAGTCCGCTTTTTACAGCGGCACTACCGAATCGTCAGCTTAACTGAAGCTGTCGAACTGGTGAAATCCGGCCGTGTTGAATCTCCGACCGCAGTCATAACCTTCGATGACGGCTATGCCGATAATTTCGTGAGTTTGCGTGCAGTGATGGAGGAAACGGGAATTCCGGTCACGTTATTCGTTGCTACGCAGCAGGTCGAGGAGCAGAAAGAATTTCAGCACGATATAGAGAATAGTATTCGTGGTTTCTTCCCTCTAACCTGGCAGCAAATTCGCTACTGGATCGCGGGCCGTGTAGAGTTCGAAGCGCATACCCGTACGCACTTCGATTGCGGCACGACCGAACGATCAAAGTTGGAGTATGAAATTGTGGGATCCAGAAATGACCTCGAACGCCAGATCGGGATGCCAGTGAAGTTCTTTGCTTTTCCTTTTGGCCAGCAGGAAAACATGTCGAAGGAAGCCGTCGAGATAGTTAAAAGCTGCTACAGCTCTTTTGTCTCCGGCTTTGGAGGCGAAAACAGCTGCAGACGTGAGAAAAGCAATCAGCATTTACTGCGAAAGAATCTTTACGCAAATGCTTGGGAGCAGGAGCTAGATCTACAGTCAGTGTTTGATCTCGTAGACGGAATCAAGCAGAAACTCCGACACTGGCGGTCGCGAGCGTACGGTGCTCCGCGGGGTCTTCATCCACTTCTTGCCGGAAGCGCAGCCGATACAGTTCTGAAGCAGAATTGAACGTTCCGAATTCGGCGTAGTTGTCATCGCGGCCGGTTCCTCGCCAATATTTCAAGCCCCTGGGACAATCTCCTCAACAGAGCAGTACACCACGCAGTTTCTAAACGATCTCAATTTGAATCACACCAAGTTCCGAGAGGTACTCCGATGAAGCGCACGTATTCTTTTGCCACAATGCTCGTTCTGTTTTTAGTGTCAGCTACAGCTCCACTATTTTCACAACTCCAAGAGCCGTCCCCGCCGGTCAACCTCATTATCGATTCCGACGCAGCGATCGATGCCGACGACATGGGCGACCATGCAATCATGTGGGCCCTTCAAAATCGGGGAGAGGTTAACGTGCTCGCCATCATTGTTTCATCAGCCAATGACTATAGTGCTCCGGCGCTGCGAGCTGTCGCGAACTACTACGGGCATCCCAACGTACCAATTGGGGCGAACAAGGGGAGCACTCCCAACATGAACGGTACAGCCACGAGTGTGTACACGACGCAGATTGCAACCCAATTTGGCACACCTGGCGATACCCGCGCGAACTATCCCGATGCTGTGACTGTCTACCGACAAGCGCTTGCCAATGCGTCGGACAATAGCGTTTACATCGTCACAAATGGGTACTATGAACCACTGCAACAACTGCTGCAGAGCCAGCCAGATGGGATTAGTCCCCTGACGGGAATACAGCTTGTGACCCAGAAAGTACGGCGGCTAGTGTCCTCGGCAGGTTGGTTTCCCTCCGGCTCCGAGTCCAACTTTGCGAACGATACAGACGCTGCCAGTTTCGTATTCGCGAATTGGCCCGGCGAGATCGTTTCCGTTGGCGCCGATACTTGCTGGGACGTGACGACTGGTCCGTCGACTACCTCCGACCCAAATCAGGATCCAATCAAGGCCGCTTATAACTTATTTGCGGCCGCGCGAGGAACTTCAGCAACTACTCCGGCATGGGGTCAGTTGGGGTTACTCTATGCTGTCCGGGGCGGCGTTGGAACAAACTTCACGATTGGTGGGTTCAACGGCACGACCACCATTGACGCTACCAACGATCAATTCCGCGGTCAAAATTTCTGGTCGCCGACACCACAAGCCGGACGGTCGTATCTGCAGAAGCAGATCTCTGCAAGCGCCATGGCTGCGATCCTCAATCCGCTTCTTCAGGGTTCGTCGAACATGCCGATCATGAGAAGCATATCTCCGACGAGCGTATTCGTCGGCACTCCTGGGCAAACTGTCACGATCAGCGGAACGAACTTCTTTCAAGACTCCCAAGTCATGGTCAATGCGAGCGGTCGCCCAACGACTTTTGTAAGTGGGACGCAAATCACGGTGCAGCTCAGTGCCGCAGATTTGAGTCAAGTGGGAAATCAGGGGCTAAGCGTGTCTAATTCCTCAGAAGGGAATTGGACATCCAACACGATCAACCTCACTGTCGCTGCTGCGAATCCGACACTCAATAGTATTTCTCCCGCTTCTGCGACTGCTGGCAGCACTCCGATTACTCTCACGGTGACCGGGAGTAGCTTTATGACAAACTCGTTCGTGCAGGTTAACGGCGCAGCTCACAGCACGACATTTGTCAGTGGCACCGAGCTGGCGAGCGCTCTCACCGCTGCCGACCTCGCTAACGCCGGTTCCTTGTCGATTACCGTTTCAACGCCGGGGGGTGGTACGAGTGGTTCTCTTGTCTTTACCGTCAATAATCCAGTGCCCGGATTGTCAGCTCTGTCCCCGGCGAGCGTTGTCGCGGGGAGCTCAGGTTTCAATTTGACTGTAACGGGCTCTAACTTTGTTCCAGGATCCGTAGTGCGAGTCAATGGAGCAAACAGGTCGACTACGTTTGTCAACGCAACTCAGCTGACCGCATCAATTCCGGCATCTGACATCGCCGTCGGCGGCTTTGTATCGATAACCGTGTTCAATGCCGCTCCGGGCGGAGGAACTTCGTCGCCGCTCACTCTGACCGTCAACAACCCAGTGCCTGCGATCTCGAGCGTCTCGCCGAATCCGGCGACAGCCGTGGCCGGCAGCATTACCCTTACGGTAACGGGAACTGGATTTGTTAGAGGCTCAGTGATTCAGCTTGACGGTGCTGCGCAAACCACCACGTTCGTCAGTGCAACTCAGCTTCAGGCCAGCATCAGCGGCGGCGTGCTCGCTCTGGGAGTTCATAGCGTCACGGTCTTTAATCCGACTCCTGGAGGCGGCACTTCCAACTCGGTCAATCTGACGGTCATATCAGTGCTTGGGCAGCTAATGGAGCCACCCTTGGAATCGCCAGCGCCAGCCGCCAAACCTGAGTCATTCTTTGTCTTAGCGGTGTAAAGGAGCAAAGAACAGGGAGAATAACAGGCGTATTTTCGAATTCGGTCTCTAAATCATCGAATTCTGCCCAGAAAACGAAAACTTCGCTTAAAACCAGGGAATTAACAGGGATTTCTGTGGATTTCTCCGTAAGCGACTATCAGCCCAGCGGTTAATACTGTTTCGTAGAAGATTCAAGAAAATAACAGGGAACTAACAGGAAGAGTCTTTCACCTGCTAAAACATTTTTCGCAGGCGTTCATCGCGTGATCTGGATTGGTTGTGAAAGGGCACGGCTTTCACTGGCTGTGGAAAAACTCCTGAGAAGTGACGGACTGAGATCCTGAACTTTTGCCGCAGCCTTTGAAGCCGTGTCCCGACAAGAATCTTTTTATCGAACCTTAATAAGGTACACGTCGGAGCATTCACCACCGACGTGCACATTGGCCGGACAGCCGTCGGGAAATGCCATATTGCTGGTGAAGACTACATACTTGCCATCGCGGCTAATGGCAGCATGAGGTTGAGCCCAGTAATTTTCGTTACTTCGCGAGCGCGCGTGAGCTAAACGATAGATCCCACTCCCGTCAACTCTGGCTAGCAGAATTTCATCTTCGTACAGCTTCCAGTTTTCCACAGTCAGCCTTTCGTATTTTGGATTCGACGAAAAAAGCTCCGGCCCGGGCTTTCGGTCGTCAAAGAACGAGAGTGCCATCCAAGGCTGAGACCCACTGCCGCGATAGCTGACATGCCAGTAGGGTGGATGATCCAGCAAACAGAGACTTGATTGCAGATTGCCTAACTGTCTTACATCCATGCCCCATCCGCTTGCGCAAGGATTCTTCAAGCCAGGTAGGGTGTCAGAGTTGTTTGAAGCGATGTAGACCGACTTTCCAGTCAGATCGTATCCGGTGTCGTAATGGTCGGTCTTGTCCTGCAGGTGGACCAAGGTGCTGCCGTTCCAAAGCCGCACACCCTGCTCGGCACCGCTGCCATCGCCGAGGAACTGGATGGTCAACAGATTGTCCGCCGTGAGTTGCAGCTTGTGAACGCATCCCGGTTGGGCCGCTCCGTTGACGCTGCCGTTGATCGTGCAAGTGGTGGTGTAAACCGAGGTCTTGGCTTGATGGCTTATAGACCACACGAAAACATCCATCGTATTGTTGGCATTCTGGCCGACCAGAGCCATGTGGTCGCCATCCTGCGACAGGTCCGCCGCGTCGGGAGAGACGATGGCTTTGTACTCGCTAAAAGTGTGCAGGATGATAGATGTCACAGAGGTTCCGCCGATGCTGGCTTTGTAGAGAGCGTTCCCGGAAGCGTAATAGAAGATGTTGCTGTCCGAGGCGTCCCACACAGGATGGCCGCTAAATGCCGGCATCTTCGCCACCGGAATCACCACGTCCCCATTGACATTTTTTATCCTGCAGTTCCCATCGTTGGAGACTACAAACAGCATCGCGTCGCTCGCATTGATGGCGGTCATCGTGGAGTAGTAGTTCATGAATGCGAGATGCTTGCCATCCCAACCAGTCTCGTCACGGGTACTGTCAGTGAGCCTCTTCACGGAACAGCCAAATACAGGATCAACAGAGCTCTGGCCCTTCGGCGGTGGCGTAAAGGTGTCCCAGTTCGGGGGAAGGTGAACCAACTTGTCATCCGGCAAACCACAAAGGGGCTTCTCTAAGACTGCTGTCTTCGCATGAGACTGAACTGAAGAATCGGAGGTCGGCACTCTGCCGCGGTCTTCATTTTTCCGAAGAACGAACGTCATGAAGATAAACGCAATGAGGCAGACGATGCTGTTGCGGATCACTCTCATGCTCATATCTCGCCTTGGCGGAATGCGGATTGAGACCGAGTCTATTCGATATTTAAGTTCAAGTGCAGCACTCGAGCCCGAGTCTTTATGACCGGAAGCGACAAAATACGGATCCTTCACCTGCGGGCAAGCCAGTTCTATGGCGGTCCGGAAAAACAGATTCTGCACCACGCCATCAGCGCCTCCTCGCCGGAGCAGGAAATCTGGTTGGGGTCCTTTCGCGATGCCCCAGCCCGCCCTGAGTTCCTCGAGCGAGCAGAACGAGTGGGACTGCCCACAGTTGAATTCAGCTCGGGCCGATTTCGACTGCAAACTGTCCTCGAGTTGGTGCGCACGCTTAGGAAAAATAAGTTCTCTCTGCTTTGTACTCATGGTTACAAAGCCAATCTCTTGGGTTGGGCAGCGAGCCGTCTCACCGAGTGCCCACAGATTGCTTTCGCGCGCGGCTGGACAGGAGAAAACTGGCGCATCAAGTTGTACGAGCGATTCGATCGTCTCGTACTTCGTTGGACAGATTGGGTGGTCTGTGTGTCAGGTCCGCTGGCCGACGAAATAGGAAAGATGCGCACGCGGAGAACGCCTCCGGCACTCATTCCCAATTGTGCACTCCTTCCGTTTCATAACTTGGCCTTGCCAGTAGATCGCAGGCCATCGAGGAAGGCACTCGGACCCGTTTTTGATAGCTTTTGCATCTGCGCCGCCGGCAGGCTCAGTCCTGAAAAAGGACATCGGTATCTCCTGCAAGCGATTGCCAATCTGGTTCGCAGTACTCCTCGATTGCTGCTTGTTTTGCTCGGCGAAGGGCGGGAGCGTTCCAATCTCGAACAGCAGGCAAGAGAGTTGGGAATTGAGAAACATGTTCTCTTCGCCGGTTTCAAAAAAGATATTGGCCCCTGGATCCAGGCATGCGATCTTCTGGTCAACCCTTCTCTTACCGAAGGCACTCCCAACGTGGTGCTGGAAGCGATGGCCCTTGGAACTCCGGTGATTGCCACGAGCGTAGGCGGAGTACCGGATCTTGTTGAGCATATGAACTCAGGCATTCTTGTTGCTCCCGGCGATTCCGATGCGCTCGCGGGGGCGATCCACGCCATCTTTAGGAGTCCCGCCGAACAGCAGCACTTGGCACGGAACGCGCAGAAACGTCTCTTCGAGTTCTCGCCCGAAAGACAGACTCGACGGCTCAATGAGCTGTACGCAAAGGCACTCGGAATTTTGGAAAGAGCAACGATAGACAGTTCTGTTCCCTTGCCGATTGAAGGCTGACCTAGTCATAGCAGTGTTTACCATTCTCTCCAACCTGCGTCTGGTACCGCGCTGGGAGCGTTCTGGCGTAAGTGGCACTTCGATCTTTGCGGAGAGTTGCGGCGAGTTCGTCCGCCACTTGCGCAGCAGCGACCTTGTGGTTGTGAATGGACTTGAGCTTACGTTGAGATTGTGTGAGCTATTTACCGTTGCGCCCTGGCTGCGCCGGCCTCTGGTGGCAGTGGACGTCGTCCTGAGGAAACCAGACACCGTGAAGAGTTGGTTCTCCGCACAAGCAACCCGCTATTTGCTCCGAAATGTGGACTATTTCCTTCACTACTTTCGCGATCTCAGCGGCTACGAAAAATACTTTGGTATCAGCCCAGAGCGCAGCGAATATGTCCCTTTCAAACCCAACCTGCGTTACCGCGTAGAAAGTAAACCGAATCCGGAGGGAGAGTATGTGCTCTGCCTCGGATATTCCATGCGTGACTATGAGACCTTCTTCGGTGCGGTGGGCACACTCGGTTATCCGTCTGCGATTGCAGCTCCAGATTTTGCCGAGCTGCGCCGCCATCATTCCCGCTTCGCGCGTAGCCTGAACGAAGTGCCGGCCAACGTTCGCTTGCTGCCGGACGACGGCAGTCAGGAGTCGTTGGTCAGGATGCTTCAAGGCGCCAGGCTGGCTGTGATTCCCATATTGAAATCAAGCCTGTGCGCCTCCGGGATCGGGATTTACCTGAACAGTATGCTGCTCGGCAAGTGCGTGCTTGTCAGTTGCGGGCCGGGTGCATCGGATGTACTCACCGATCAGGCGCTATTGTTCGAACCAGAAGACGCTCAGGATCTGGCGGTAGCGATCCAGCGCGCCTGGAATGACGAGGAATTGCGAGAGAGTACGGCCGCACGCGGGCACGCCTATGCACTCTCGCTCGGCGGTGAACCCGAACTATGCGAGCGAGTCTTGGAAGCTGCGGTCCTCTGGTACGCTCAACGAACATCCTGTCGTGATGCGATGACTGCTGGCATACAGCTAAAGAGTTCAAGTCACCGGACAATAGCTCAAACAACCGAAACTCTCATACCTTAGAACCAGCCTCAGCCTTCTATCTGTTGCAGGCCAAATGCTGCTTTCCGGGCTGATGTCATCTGCTGTTCCCCTGAGATTCACAGAAATAATATGTTTTGGTCATCGTTCGACAAATCCATCCGCTTCTGCTTGTTCGCATTGTTAGCCTTCACAACAATGGCATTAACTGCTACGGCTCAGGTCCTTCCCGTCGGTCCCGCGGTCACGGTCTTCTCGCCGCCACAGAATATTTCGAACGATCCCGGCACATCTTGGGTGCACCAAGTCGCCGTCGACTCCAAAGGCAACATCAACGTCGTTTGGTGGGACGACAGTCCTGGATTCAGGACGGTCTTCTTCAGTCGCTCGATTGATGGAGGCTTAACCTTTTCCACTCCTCAGAGTCTTCAAGCGATCCCGGTGGCACAACTCCACCAAACATTGCGGTGGATTCCCTCGGCAATGTTTACGTTGTCTGGGCAGGATGGAGTGCGGATGGCGGATTCTTGACGCGGTCTGCGGATGGGTCCAACTTCTCTGCGCCGGTGAAGATTTCCGACAATATTAGCTGGACTCCGAACATCGCCATCGGTCCCGGCGGCAGCATCTACCTCGGATGGCAGGATGGATCGCAATACCAGAGCGTCTTTTTCAGCAGATCAAACGATGGCGGGGCAACGTTCTCTTCTCCATTGTTACTCTCGACGATTAATCCGTTTGGAGGTATGCCTTTGATCGGAGTGGACCCCGCCGGAAACATCGACATTGTGTGGGAAGGTTGTCTCAGTAATTGTCAGATTTGGTTCAGCGGCTCAACAGATGGCGGCATTACCTTCTCTCAGCAGTTTCAGACTGGAACTGTGTTCGATGCCCGTTCACCTCTTGACATGGCTATCGGTCCAAATGGCGATATTAACGCAGTATTCAATACAGTTCCTTGGGGAGACGTCTTCCTCTCGAGATCAAGCGATGGAGGCGCGAGCTTCACTATCACGAACGTATCGAATAACACGAATAAGCCATTCTTCATCACCCCGACGAATGCACAGATCGCGGTCGACTCCGGCGATGCGATCGACATCGTTTGGCAGGGAGCAGGAATTGTCTTTAGCAGATCAACGGATCAAGGTGCTTCCTTTACGTCTACTGCTGTTTCAAGCGGGTCCGGTCCACAAATCGCTTTGAACTCGAGTGGCAATATAAATCTGGTTTGGGCGGCATACTCATCAACCGCCAATAGCTTTGACGTATTCTTCAGTCGGTCAAGCGATGCGGGCAAAACGTTCGCTGCTCCACAGAAGCTCTCGAACAACACTGCCAATTCCAATCCAACACCACAGATAGTGCTCGACATCTTCGGGAATCCGGCCGTCTCCTGGGTAGATTCTTCGGCGGGCAACTCCGAAATCTTCTTTGTGCGTGGCGTCACGGTGCAGGTTCCACCTGTACTGCCCAAGAAAAGTCCATCCTTGCCGTAGGCTAGTATCGGCTAGAAGATTCCGTCGGTCCTGCCAATGCTCCGCGTATTCATGATGGATTTGCTCAGCGTCGTCGCTTATTACGACGCCTATCTGTGTCGTTCGCTCAAGGAGGAAGAGTTGTCGGTCGAGTTCGGCGCCATTACGTATCATTTCGATCGTGACTGCTTCAAGAGACTAGATGTGCTGAATCAGCCTGGTTTGCTTGATGTCGTCGGCAGATTCAAACTGCCGAGTCTGATTCGGCGCATCTTCAAGGTCATCGAGATGTGTATGAATATGGTGGCTCTCGCCATTAAATTCACCTGGAAGCGGCCGGATGTCGTTCACGTGCAATATCTGCCCCTGCTGGAGCGGCGAATTCCCGCGGAATTATGGTTCCTGAAATATTGCCGATTTCTTGGCAGTTCGCTAGTTGCGACTGTGCACGATATTGCTCCGCATGATCGGAGGGATGTCCACGCAGGGCAATTCAAACAAGCCTTCGAAATGATGGACGCTTTGATATGTCATTCCGACGCCGCCAGGCAGCAGGTGCTTGCACAGTGCGTCATCGCGCCTGAACGCGTGTGGGTGATTCCCCACGGCCCGCTCTTTTTCGAATCCCAGCAAAACACTCAGAGAGCCGCAGCACGTGCACTATTTGGAGCGAAGGATGATGAATGCGTCGTACTGTGCCAGGGCATGATTCGCCCCTATAAGGGAATAGAGTTCCTCCTGGATTCATGGGCCGAATTACAGCTTTCTGGAGCTCGCGCGAAATTAATTATTGCTGGAAATGGGGAGTCGCACCTGCTGGAGACCATTCGACAAAGAGTTCAGGCGCTCGGACTGCAAGACAGCGTGCAACTCTGCTTTCAATTTGTCCCAACCGAAACCATGATCTCGTACTATCATGCAGCAGACATTGTCGTATATCCCTACAAGACCATCACCACGAGCGGTGCACTCATGACAGGAATCGCCCAGCGAAAAGCGATCGTCGCAACGTCGTTGAGCCCATTTAGGGAAATACTCGAGGATGGCAAGAACGCTCTTCTGTGTGATTACGGTGACACAAGTGGACTCGCCTCTGGTCTTCAACGTTTGATTGATGACCCGGCACTCAGAGAAAGGCTGGCGAATGAAGCCGCCGGACAGAGCTGCGGAGATGAGACTTGGCGCCAAATTGCGGCTCGAACCAAAGCGTGCTATGAGTCTGTGACCGGACTTCTGACGCGGTCGAGGGCTCGGGATGATCCGGTGGTTGCACAGTGAGTTTGGGGATCTTCAGAAGAATCGCAAAACGGGTTTTGCCCGAAGCTGCACTTCTGCCGCTCAAGAAAATTCATTACGCCAACGTTCTTAGACACAGCACTGGAAGCGAGGAGCCCGAGCTAGCCGTACTCTCCGGGCTCATTTGGCGCGGCGACTACATCCTCGACATCGGCGCAAATTTCGGCCGCTATACGTACCATTTCTCCAAGCTCGCGGGCCCCACTGGTCAAGTCATCAGCATCGAGCCGATCGGTGGCACGTTCGAAATCCTGAAGTCGAATGTAGCGAAATTTGCCCTCGAAAATGTAGTGTGCGTTAACCAGGCTGTTTCCGACGTCAACGGCTTCGTCACCATGCAGGTGCCTGAATCCGGCAGCGGCGGCAAAAACTTCTACGAAGCCCACATCACAGCCGTCGGAACTGGGGTGACTCCGTGTATTCGGCTTGACGATGCCTACTCAGATCTGCCGCGACTCGATTTCATAAAGTGCGACGTCGAAGGACACGAACTCAACGTCCTGAACGGCGCGACAGGATTGATCGCCAAGTTTCGCCCTCTCCTGCTTATCGAGATTGGCGGCGATCCCGACGATGCAGCAACGAACGCCGGAAAGGCGTTCGCGCTGCTGCAAAACCTCGGGTACGCTCCGTACATCCCCGACGACGGCCATTTGCGGCTTAGGGGAGAAGGCGAACTGGCGACTAACTACTTCTTCCTTTCTTATGCGAGATCCGCCTAGTGCACCTTGATCAGGTACACATCCGAGCAATCACCCGCCACATGCATATTTGCCGGGCAACCGTTGGGATGAGCCATGTCGCTGCTGAACACAACATAGTTCCCATCGCGACTTATCGCCGCGTGAGGCTGTGCCCAGTAACTTTCCATGCTTTGTGACAACTATCAGCGTTGCTCTATGTGTCTGAATGTGCCCAAATGCAGTGACGCCACGTGCAGGCGGACCAGGCATTGGCAGACTGACTTCGGTTGTTGGTTTCCACACTGATTAAGGGTTTCATTGGATTTGGATGAGATATACGTCTGAGCAATCGTTGGCGACGTGCATATTCGCCGGACAGCCATTCGGATGGGCCATATCACTTGTGAAGATTACATATTTCCCATCACGGCTGATGGCGGCATGCGGCTGTGCCCAATAGCTTTCCATGCTGCGCGATCGCGCGTGTGCTAAACGATAGATCTTTGACGCATCCACTTTGGCCAGAATGATTTCATCCTCATAGAGCTGCCAATTGCTGGCCGAGATCGTCTGGTAATTTCCGTCGCTGCTGAAGAACTCAGGTCCGGGTGTACGCGAATCAAAGAAGGAAAGCGCGATCCAGGGCTGCGACGCGCTGCCGCGATAACTTATGTGCCAGTAGGGCTGGTTATCGAGCAGGCAAATTGCGGACTTGACGTTGTTCAACAGTCTGACATCTAATCCCCAGCCGCTCGCGCATGGACTCGTGACACTGGAAAGAATCGTCGAGTTGTCAACGGACGCGAAGATTGGATTTCCGTTCAGGTCAGAGCCGGTGTCGTAGTGATTGGTATTGACGTCCTGCATGTGGACGAGGCTGCTGCCGGTCCACAACCGCACTCCTTGTTCAGCACCGCTGCCTTCGGGAGCGAATTGGATGGTGAGCCGATTGTCTGGGGAAAGCTGCAGCTTGTGCAGGCAGCCGGGCTGTCCTGCTCCGGCGACGGTTCCGGTGCAGGTAGTCGTGTAGACGGAGGTCTTCGTTTTTTGGCTGAAGGACCAGACGAAGATGTCCATGGTGCCGTTGCTGTTCTGTCCGATGAGCGCCATATGATCGCCGTCCTGTGATAGATCGGCCATATCCATCGACGTGACTGCGCTGTATTCAGTAAATGTATGCAATGAGGTGGCGGTCAGCGAAGTACCGCTGATGGTTCCGCTGAAGACGCTGTTGCTGAGCGCGTAGTAGAAGACGTTGCCGTTAGTGGCGTCCCAAACTGGATGCCCGCTGAAGTTCGGCATTTTGCTCGTGGAGATAATGACGTTGCCGCTGGTGTCGCGGATGCTCCAGTTGCCGTCGGTGGCGACGACGAACAGCATGTTGTCACTGGCATTGAGAGCCGTCAGCGTGGAATAGAAGTTCATCAGGCCGGGATGAGTGCCGTCACCGAGGGTTTCTGCACTGCCATTCGTGACGCGTTGCACAGTACATCCAAACACGGAATCAACGTAGCTTTGTCCGGCGGCCGGTGGCGTGAAGGTGTCGTAGTTTGTCGGAAGATGGACGAGTCCATCATTCAACTTGCCGCAGAGTGGTCCTGAAGTGGTAGTGACTCCTGTACCCGACAGCGACACTATTGTTGGGGAGTTCGTCGCATTGCTTGTAAACGACACCTGCCCAGTTGGGCTGCCCGCCACTGCGGGCGCGAACTGCGCCGTGTAGTTGGCGCTCTGTCCGGCAGCGAGCGTTAGCGGGACGGTGATGCCGCTTCCACTGAATCCGCTTCCAGACGGCGTGATCTGAGAGATCGTCACATTCGCATTGCCGGTGTTCGTGATTGCCACCGATTGCGTTGCCGTGCTTCCCACATTCACGTTGCCGAAATTGATGCTAGTTGGGTTCGCAGTGAGCTGAAGAACTGTCGCGGCGACTCCAGTGCCACCGAGAGAAACTGTTGTCGGGCTGTTCGTCGCATTGCTGGTGAAGGTGATCTGTCCGGAGGCGCTGCCGGTTGCTGTGGGCGCGAATTGCGAGGTGTAGCTGGCGGTTTGTCCGGGAGTAAGTGTGAGCGGTGTCGGAATACCGCTTCCGGTAAAGCCGGTTCCCGTAATGGTAACCTGCGAGATCGTTACACTCGCGTTGCCGGTGTTAGTCAGAACTACGGATTGCGAGGCGCTGCTTCCCACGGTGACACTGCCAAAGGCCAGGCTGCTCTGGCTGACCGACAACTGAAGCACCGGAGCAGCAACACCTGTACCAGTAAGGGAAACCGATGGATTCGTCGGCGAGTTGCTGTTAAACGAAATCTGTCCCGAGGCGCTGCCAGTTGCGCTTGGAGCAAATTGCCCGGTGTAAATGGCGGTCTGTCCAGGAGCAAGGGTGAGGGGGAGACTAACACCGCTTCCGGTAAAGCCGGTTCCGGAAGTTGTAATCTGCGAGATCGTCAGATTAGCACTGCCGCTGTTACTAATTGTGATCGATTGTGTACCGGAGTTTCCAACGGTCACACTGCCGAAACTCAGGCTCGCAGGATTCACGCTGAGCTGAGCTGTGGGCGCGGCAACACCTGTACCACTGAGCGAAACCGCCGGATTCGTTGGGGAGTTGCTGTTAAACGAAATCTGTCCGGAGACACTGCCGGTTGTGGTTGGCGCAAATTGCGCCGTGTAGCTGGCGGTCTGTCCAGGAGTGAGGGTAAGGGGGAGAGTAACACCGCTTCCGCCAAATCCGTTGCCGGAAGTCGTAATTTGCGAGATTGTCAGATCAGCATTGCCGCTGTTGCTGATTGTGATTGATTTCGTGCCGGAGCTTCCAACCGTCACGCTACCGAAGCTTAGGCTTGTCGCATTCACACTGAGTTGAGGAGTCGGCGCCGCAACACCAGTACCACTGAGTGAAATCAAGGTCGGGCTATTTGAGGCATTGCTGGTGAAGCTAATTTGCCCTGAAGAGCTGCCGACAGCGGTTGGAGAAAATTGCGCGATATACGTGGAGCTCTGTCCCGGGTTCAAAGTGAGGGGGACATTCACTCCAGCCAGGCTAAATGCAGCTCCGGAAGTAACGATCTGCGAGATCGTCACGCTTATGGTGCCGCTGTTCGTAACTGAAATTGATTGACTGCTGCTGCTGCCCACCGTGACATTGCCGAAATTGCCAGTCGCAGGATTCGCGGTAAGCTGAGCCACTGGCGCGGCCGCTCCGCTTCCCGTTAGCGGGAGGTTCACCGGGGAATTTGACCCATTACCAGTGAGCGAGACGCTGCCACTCGCGTTTCCCGTAGTTGTAGGAGCGAAGTTCACGTTGAAAGATGTAGAAGCTCCCGCGGTCAGCACAATTGGAAGCGAGAATCCGCTGACGGTGTAACCAGTACCACTCGAAGTAATCTGCGAAATGGTCATGCTCACGCCGCCGCTATTGCTTATTACCACTGACTTGGCGGATGAACTGCCAACGGTGACGCTGCCAAAATTAAGGGAAGTCGGATTGAGGGTGGTTACCGCCGCTGCCGGAGCAGACGCGGTTGTAGTCAAAGCAACTGATGTTGGCGAGTTCGATGCATTGCTGATGACACTCAAAGTCTCCGAGATAGTGCCGGCAGTTTGAGGATTAGCAGTAACAGTCAGATTGGCGCTTGCGCCCGCAGCAAGAGTCAAGGGAAGTGAGGCACCAGAGACTGTGAAAGCTGTCCCCGTTGTGCTGACCTGACTGATGACAACGCTCGCGCTACCGTGCGCAGTTAGATTGAGGCTCTTCGTCGAGGGCGTTCCAACGGTCGTGTTTCCAAAATCAAGTGCAGTTGCGCTGGTCGCGAGTTGACTGCTTGGCGTTCCTGCGCTGGAAGGATAGGCTCCGGTCGTGCCGCAACCCGTTATGAGAATAGTTGTTAGGGAAACTGCAATCAGGACAAGGGTAAGGACCGGGCGCGAATAACCCACCATCTGGCCTCCGATACTGATCTGCTACCCCTTCGCGCCGTGCAGCGATCCAGCCAGGGTAGAGGCCGGTCACTGGCAACGAATGTAGGCGTGGAAGCTCAGGGCTTGTAGATTACGTGCGAACTAGTCGGGCAGGAATAGGTACATGCTCTGAAGAGCGGCGGTTTGCAGTCTGTCACATATGGCGCCAAACCATCGGCCTAGCGACTTTGGTAACGGCAGTGTGGTGCGTCCCGAGAAGTAGCAACTTACCTCGCGACTATTATGCGAAGTAAATGCGAAGAGCTGAGTCTCACTCAAGAGTTACAAATCCTCGATCCTCATTTTTCGTCTTTCTTAATGTCATCAACCCAGAACATGAAGAGGTCGTCATGCGATTTTTCTGGTCAGCGGTCCTATTGTTGGGTTTCCTCAATCTGCAGGCGTTAGGTCAGGCTCCGGTCCTGTGCGGTCAGCTGGATGACGGTCTACCTCATCTTCCTCCAAGCTGGGATTCCTTCGCGCCTCCCGGAACGGGACAGAGTTACGTAGATCCTGCCTTCGGATGTCCGGTGAAGCGGCTGACGAACAGCAGCATCGACGAGACAACATGGGATGGCAAGTATCTGAGCTTCATGCACTACTACTCCTCTTTCACTCCCATGAATGCCACCGACACGATGGTGTTCATCATCTCCGATGACGGCATATGGCGGATTAAAGATCTCAATGGAAATATCGTAGTGCCCAGCGGAAATACGCCTATTTTCAGCGGTCATCCAGTGTGGGATGCAACGAACGGAAATGTGTTCTACTACACCTCCTTTAACACTCTCTACACCGGCTCCGTGACCGGCAACACTATTCAGCGTGCCCCGCTGCACACCTTCAACGAATACAGGGGAATCATATCTCCTGATTCAGCCGATCTTTCCCAGGACGGTGATCACATCGCGCTTGTTGGCCAAAATGCCGACAACACGATGGACGTTTTCGTTTGGTCGCTGAGTCAGCAAATCAAAACCTCCGTATATACGACCAGTTGCACGATCATCGGCAACGTTACCGGGGCCTCCCAGCCGGGCTGTTTGCACAAGCTGCAGTTGACAGCGGACAACCTTCTGACAATGGAGTTCATGTATGACGGTCCCGCTCCCGAAGACGGAATTCGACTCTGGACCGGTAGTGCTCTAGTTCACTTGCAGGACAAAACGGATCACTACGACACGGGATTTGACTTAACTGGCAATTCGATCTTCATCGCCATGAACAACTGGCTCACTCTGCCCAGCGCAGTCAATGCATGTCCGAGCGGGTGGGGAATCGACGTACGATTGCTGAGCAGCATCATCACCAGTCAGCCTACGTGGCCCGGCGCCGCTTGTTTGTTCGATCATCCGCAATATTGGCACGTGAGTTATCGCGGGAGCGCATCGCAGCCGTGGGCGGCATTCTCCTTCTTCGACGCGCGCCCGCAGGGACCAGAGTTTTATTCCAGCGACCCCAACTATCAGGTCCCGCCTTCAGCAAGCAAGTGGGAACTCTATGAAGATGAAATTGTTTTGGCGAAGGTTGATGGAAGTGCCCGCTATCGTCTGGCCCACGCGCGTTCGCGCAGCAGTGAAGGTTATTGGGCCCAGCCTCGTGCTGCAATTAGTCGAGACGGGAAATATGTCATCTTCACCAGCAACATGGCCTATCCAGGCGGTTGCCCGGCTAACATGCATGTAGCTGGACAGTGCTCCGACGTATATCTAATTAAGGTTCAACAATAAGACTGAACGCTCAAAGTAAACTGCATCAGTAACGTCGCCGAGTAGACAGGTCGGCGCTAAACGAAAAGCCAGCCCTCATTGAGGGCTGGTTTTTTTTGTTTGTATCCACGTCTAAGGAATTGGCACCGTCGAGGAACCCAAGGCAGGAACGTTAAGAGTCGAATTCACAAAAGCCTGCCAGGCTTGTACGGCTTGGTAAGTATCAAGGACTCCAAAACCATATTGCGTCTGTGGGATCGGTTGAGCGTGAGACAGAGCCTGTGCTGCTGTCGTCTGATTCAACAAATTGCTGCTGTCCGGAGCAACACTCGCCATCAGAGCTACCGTGCCGGCAACGAACGGCGTGCTGAATGACGTTCCCCACCCTACCGCATAGGTCTGGTAAGGATATGTCGTCATCACCGCTTCTCCCGGCGCGGAGATCCACACCGGGGGCGTGCCGTAATTCGAGAACGAAGACGGAGTATTGGAATTCGAAGTGGATGCCACGTCGATTACATTTGGCAGGCCCGAAGGATAGACAATTGTCATGGATCCGCTGTTACCTGCGGATCCCACACAAATCACGTTATTGAGAGTCGCGTAGGTGATCGCAGTTGCGAGTTCGACTGATGGACTGGGGAACTCGAAACTCATGCTGAGAACTTTGGCCTGATGATTGACGGCGTAGTAAATAGCGCGCAGCACATCCGATTCATATCCAGTGCCATTCGCGCCGAATGCTTTTAGCGGCATGAGAGAAGCGTTCGGCGCGACCAGATGTACGATTCCCGCTGTCATGGTTCCATGACCGAAAGCAGAATATTTAGTTTGATCGATGACTCCAGCGGTCGACTGATCGATCACGCCTGCAGTCGACTGGTTTAGGGTTGCCGGTTGCATCGAATTGTCAATAACCCCGGCCGTAGATTGAGTGATGTCACCCATCTCGGATCCACCATCGGCGTCGCGCGTGAAATCGTAGCCGTAGACCAGGTGAGGAGCGAGTACCGAGTTATTAGGATCGATGCCGGTGTCTATCATCGCAACGCTTACGCCTGAGCCGGTAGCTCCGAACGCTGATTGAGTCTCGGAAGTTCTGACGATTTGGTTCGGAGTTTGTATTACGTATCCTTCCCAAACCGTTGCCCCATAGTAGTCAATTGGGGTTCTGTCGTCAGCATACGAGGGCCAGCTGTCCATTGGGGCCGAGGGCGATTTTACGATTTGATCAATTTCGGCATTAATTACGCCGTCCGCAGACAACAATTGCGTCAGGAACAACGCTGAACTGAGCA
>Ga0210403_10001999_pt1 | contig 18777 bp, 19 predicted proteins | sample IncBWC19MmetaG_FD_150863 | JGI IMG/M metagenome (GOLD analysis project Ga0210403, IMG submission 150863) | Forest soil microbial communities from Barre Woods Harvard Forest LTER site, Petersham, Massachusetts, United States - Inc-BW-C-19-M | ecosystem: Environmental > Terrestrial > Soil >... | reverse complement strand
CTATTTCCAGAAGAATGATCTTGTCCAAAACGTCCGAGCTAACACCGAGAATCACGATGGGTACCCAGGGAGCGGACTGCGCAATCTCGCGACACAGATCGTACCCCGAGGATCCAGGATCCCGTAGATCCAGGATCAGAGCCGAGGGCGGCGGTTTTCTGCGAAGCTTTTTCAGAGCAGTAGTGCTGTCTGCCACTACCTCAACCTCGTACCCTTCCTGACTGAGAAGAGTTTTCAGTGCCTGTCTCGAATCGTGATCGTCCATAATGACCAAGATTCGATCACCCAAAGCCACGCGGGGTGCGGGGACCTCCCCGCTCTTGGTCGCTAGCGACCCCATTCCCACCCACACTGGCACTGGACCTTCTCGGCCAAGTGACACTTGAAAAGAAGTGTCTTGCAAATGGCACACGCTCTCATCCACATGGTTTCCCTCCTTTATTGCACCTTCAATCAATAAAAAAGAGGGGTCTTCGGATTGTTTGCCGAGTTTCCCCTCTGGACCTATGCGCGAACCAGCCGTGGTCCAGTCGCGCTTGAAATCCTTCGATTCGGTACCAAGGTCGGCTAGAACCGATAGACTATGCCAGCAGACGGCTGCGCAATATGCGTCCACGTGTCTGTCTTGAGGCTGGCCAGGTTGAAGCTCGGTGATTTGTACACGAAGCCGCGATATTCAACGCGCAGCGAAAGGTGTCTCGTGAAGGCGTAGTCGGCGCCGCCTCCATAAAGGAAAGTGCCTCTCGCCTCCGAGGTTGCGCCAGCAAAGGTGCCACCGGCATTGCCAGTTGGATCAAAAATTAGTCCGCCGCCTCCTGCGAGCGCATAAGGCTGTATCCTGGCGAATCCCGGCAATTTCACCACGGCTGAGCCGGTGATCTGGTGAATGTTCGACTGTACACGGCCTGATGTGCTTCCGATGTAGCCTTGCGTGTTGCGGTCATAGCCGTAGTTGGCTTCTGCAGCTAGCCACCGAGTGATGTTGTAGCGATAGCCAATCAGCAGTCCGCCTGTTTCTGTTGCTTTGTTCTGAATACCATTACCGTTGCTGTCTTTGGTGAAAAATCCGGTTCCCTGAACGCTGATTTCCGAGCGAACTTCTTGCGCCACCGCGCTTAAGGAAAGTAGCGCCATGCAAGCTACAATTGCCAAGGCCGCTGGTTTGAATGAATACTTCTTTACTTTCATCTGGGATCTCCATTCGCATGTTGAATTGATGTACAGCTCCGCAGGTTTAATCAATGCAAACGGTGTGCCAGAGCGGGAGAACCGCTAAATGGAGTTGAATCAAACAGATTTGTGTGGGCTTATGAGAGCTGGGAAGTGTTGAGGCTTGACGCGTCAAGCCGGGGTGACTTGACATCTGCGCGAATGAATTACGCCAGCACGCGATAAAACTCCAAGCTTCGTTCTACTCGACGTGTCTGCAGTCCCGCGTTTGTCTTTTTCGGCAGCTAGTAAAGTCCTTCCCCTTGCAGTTGACCGACGCAAAACCCCGGGTTGGCCTCTATCCGTAGAGTGATTGGTTATGGCGATTCGGTTGCTTGCTCTCTACGGCGTGGGAGTCGAAGTTGTGACTAATGCAGAGGTGGACAGTCCACGAGTTCTTGATTCCGAAGTTTCGGGGACAATCGTTTCGTTGCGAGAGCGTTTTGAGGCGGTGCGCCGAGGTGAAATTCATCGCATGCGCGGACGCCTGGGTAATCTGAGCTCTGACCAAGAGGATGTTGTGGAATCGCTTAGTCGTGGCATCATAGAAAAGGTGCTCCAGGCGCCGGTGGCAATGTTGCTGAACACTGCAGTAGCCAATCAGTCTGCCTTTATCGTCGAGACGGTACGCCGGATTTTCAATCTGCAAACGTAAGATTGTGAGTTTCGAGCAAGCCCATAAACCCGCCGGCTGCTTGGGATCTGCTCTGGCGCAAATAAGCCGCCGGCGAAGACTGGGAGCTACCACTCGCCAACATCAAGACGCGGACGTTCAATATCCGCGTTTGCGCATCAGCCGCCACCCATTCCCCCAACAAGCTCACCTGTTCGGCCCGGGAGAAATGCGTTACCGGTGCTTGATGAACGTGCCACTTTGCAGTTCTGTCACAGCCTTTCGCAACTCCTCCTGGGTGTTCCTGACGATCGGACGGTACCACGCCACCGGCTCCTCAATCGGCTTGCCAGATACTAACAGAAAACGGATACCTTCTTCGCCGGCTTGAACAGTAATCTCGTCGCCGCGATCGAAGAGTACGAGCGAGTGATTCCTGGCATCGTACTTCGCCTTCGCGTTTGGGTCGACCGCAGATTCGGTCAGAACCGCGCGCGGATCCGATGCATCCCGGAACGTGCCTGAACCGGCGAAGACGTAGGCGAAAGCGTTGCGCGTAGTCTCAGATTCGCGGAGGATCACAGACGCGCAAGGTCCCTTCGAATGCGGGCGAGAATTGTGTTCAAGGGAATCTGGCCACGGTAATAAAGTGGAGCCGTCCTTGAATATTCCGCTTCAAATCGCTTCCGGATGTTCTTGTCTTCGATTGTGAACGCTCCGCTTTTCGCTACGTCGTGATCCAAAGATTTGAAGCGCTTTTTCTTGTGTTCCAAGTATGCCGGGGTGCCGATGAATTTCTGCACCGCTTCCACGTCCAGAAGTTGATGAATGTCGTAGTGGTGCCTGAGGAAATTCGTCGGGACTTTCCCAGTCACTTTGAACTGGCCGTATTTTCGAACCACGGCCTGAACCTTTTCCACAAAAGTGTATTCGGGGTTGTAGCAAGCGATGTCGAGGGCTCGGTTGTCGACATACTGAAGCTTCTTAGACTCTGCGAACTTTATTATCCAGGAAGAAATCGTAACCGCGCGGTTCGGAGTCGTCTGATCGAAGCCAACTTCAAGGAGAATTCCATCTTTGAGACCAGCGATCGAACCAAAGTGGGTTTCGTAGCTTAGCCTGAGGCCGGCGTTCCTCAGCGTTTCGTCATCGTAGGCTGTATCCCACTGGACCGTCGTAATGCCTGGGATCTTGATCTTGTCCCGGAGCTTTTCGTAAAACACGCGTCTGGACTCGAGGTGCAGCGGCTTCGCGTGGTTGGGATTTGTATCGACCTGTAGTCCATCGAATGGCTCGATACGAATGTCGATGTCTTCAGAAAAGCGGTGAATGACACCGAAGCCCTTAGAAAGCGAGGTGCCGCCCTTGAGCTCAAACGTTAAGCCTAGTTGCCTGAGCCAAAGACGGCATGCATGATCCAGTAGTCTTTTTCCACCAGAGCTGGATCATGAATCTTCTCGCTGTCGGCAACGGTCTCGACCAGTGCCTTGAAATCGCTTCTCTCGTGCAAAAAGCTATCAGGCGGCATGTTGCAGCATCTCCTGAAACTTTTTCTGCGTCGAGTATTTGCCGTAGAGCGAAACCGCCCGTGAGAGCTTTTTCGGGTCCATCTCTTTGGCTTTTTCGCGAACGCGAGAAAGAACGGCATCCCGGTCTTCGGCAAGCTCGCCGAGTTCATTAACAAGATCAACCAGCAGAAACTCGGGAGACAGTTGCCTGGGAACATTCATGCGGCGCTCGAAGGTGACCATGCGATTGCCAAGCGGAAATGTCCCATGCCGTTTCTGGTTGTAGACAACGCGTTTGTTGTAGAGCTGGGTTGTCCCAAGTCCCAACTGGTTGTATGCATTCGGGGAGGTCACAACAAAACGGTCTGTCTTTAAGAACGCTTTCACCAACTCATGCTCATCCGCGGGAGCCTCTCCAAATTCAAATTTTCGAGGGCTGTAGTACAAGCCGTTACGCAGTTTCTGGAGGGTTCCGTCGCCGGTAAGTTCTTTGAGGTGTCGATCGACACTATGAGACCAAGGCAGGAGATCCGCTCTGCGATAGACCCGTCCGGGGCGAAGGCGCTGCTTCAAATGGTCGAGTGCGCTTGTCCGCATCTGCCTGATTCTCCATGTTTATGCTACTGTCTAGATGGCATGATGTCAAATATTTTATTAATATTTCATGCAATATATACATCAACTACAAATTTATCAATAGCTTGCACAGCATTCGATATGCCGCTCGATTCGGTCAATAAAGATGCTCCGCGCCAGCCTATGGTCAATCCCGTCATATGCCTAGCCCAATTCCCTGTGCGATGGATGACGACTGATTCATTTCCAGCGCGGATGTCTTTAAGACATCGGCCCCTAGTTGGGGGACGAGTTTCGCGACATCGTCGGTGAACGCGCACTTAACTCTCGAAATACGTGAAATATGTGAATATAATGAGAAGCATGAATTGGAGTGGGGTGTCTATGACAACGCACCTGAATGCAGAAATGCTTCGTTCAACCGGGGCTGCCGCGGCGCCTATAGAAGAAGCTATTGGCACAGTGAAAAAAGTTCTTTGCCAACCGCAAGACACGAGCAAGGACGTCTACGCTGTCATCTTCCGGGCCAAGCACAAATCAGGAGATGAGCCAGATCATCTATTGGTGATGAATGCAGTGATTTCTGCTGCCAGGCGGTGTTGGCACGAAGTGAGCAAAAGACCAACGAAACGAGGATGGGGATCGAATGCTCGCAGGGCCGGCACCATTGATGTCACCGAGCACAACGGCATTCGTATTTATCGAGGCTGTTCGACCCCTGAGGAATTTCAAAAGACTTTTGTTCCGGAGGAAGGGATTTATATCTTCCCCGCGCATCTAAAGCTCAACACCGTTGAACAACTCGGTCTCGAACCACTTCCGAAGGATGTGAAAGCCTCGCGAATCGTGCTTCAAGTTGGAATCGAGGATGAGTCAGCACCAAAAACGCTTTCTGAAGGGTTGGACCGTGAATCGCGTGCTTGGCGGGAGCATTTTATCTCGCATTACAAGGGACTCTCCGCCGCCGGGGTTGCCGATGAAACCGGGAACACTGCCAAGAATCGTTCGGCGATAGCCTCACGATGGGCCTCTGACAAGAAGATTTTTGGCGTTCGCTTTCAGAATCAGACTTTATATCCAGCATTCCAATTCAAAGACGGCGAGCCGATCCCAGCCATCGCGGACATCTTGAAGGAAATGCCTCCTTCGTTCACGGGATGGGATCTGGCTTTCTTCTTCACCAGTCCAAATTCGTATTTAGACGGGAAGCTACCGGTGGACCTTCTCAAATCGAAACCCGAACGCGTGGTCGCGCTAGCCCATGCTTTCGCACACGCCGCTGATGCCTTCTAGAAGAAAGTGTCCGAGAGCCCCTGGATCACCGTCAGGGGCACTCCCACAAACCATCCTTATTCCGGCAGGGACGATACTGACGCGGTTCCGCGGCATTACCGTGCCTCCGGCCACACCATTCGGGCCAAACTCTTTCAACCCCAATACGGGTAAGAAAAGGACTGTCGTCGCAGATGGAGCCCGATTCAATCCATTTCCGGATACGGCCGGTAACAACGTCCCCACCATTTACGCGGCGACAACGTATGAGGCTGCGGCTCTCGAGAGCGTCTTTCACCAGGTGCCTCATATTCAAACTCCGGCCATCACACGGTCCCAAGTGGAGACCTGGGAGTATTTCGACCTCCGGACGCTTCGAGACTTGCGGGTGGTGCGCCTAGCCAACCCACAGTTACGTCAACTCAAAGTGCCACGCCGCCGCGAATCGCTTCGCGAAGATGAACTGATCCATTCGTCGGCGTCCCAATATCCCGCCACGCGTACCTGGGCCAAGTTCTTGCATGACCAGATTCCAGGTCTCGACGGCCTTGCCTGGCGCCCACGGCTTGCTGGCCAGGGCGAAGCCTATATATTTTTCGGGGATCGTTGCGGCGCCGCCGACTTTGCAGTCGTTACTGCTCCAACACCTCTGACCTCGCCCACAGAGTACGGGAAAATCAAAGCCGTGGCCGACGCTGCCAACATCACGATCAACTACAGCAAGTAACGGGGGTTCCCAGCACTCGTGCTAGCGTATTGGGATGAAGCGCACACGTGCCATATCCATGTCAGAAGAAGAGTATTGGCGCATGTTTGAGCTGATCCGAGGAGACGTCGAGACCGCAACAAGGAGCAATTTTACCTACCTCGTCCATCGCCTTGCGGCGGAGAGCGCCACGATTTACCACACATACAATCGCTTTGCCGATTTTTGGATGTTGAACGCCTACAGTCTGCAGACCACCTTCTTCGTCGCCTTTGGCCGTATTTTCGACACGCGCCATGATGTTTATTCGGTGCACAAGGTGATTGAGAACACGATCGCGAATCCCTCATTGTTCTCGAAACCAGCGTTGCGTGCTCGGAAAAGAAAGCCTCGAGGATTGACGGTGACGCCCCCCCGTGGCTCGTCGAGTACATTGACAACGCATGGGAACCGATGCGTGCCGATCTCGAAGTGTTGAGGGATGCCCTTGCCCCACATTACGCAAAGCTCAAAGTTATCTACCAACCCATTCGGCACAAGGTGTTCGCGCACAAGAGCATGCAAGATGACCGGGCAATCGCCGCACTGTTCGAAAAGACACTGATTGCTGATGTACTCGAGATCCTCCGTTTCCTGCACACGCTGTTCTGGGCGATTTGGGAGATGGCATGGAACGCAAAGCGACTCGATCTGAAGGACTTTCGTTATTTCGATGGAGAGATCAAGCGTGTAATACACGAAACTGAGGAATTCGTTACCGAACTCCGATGAATGCCGAACAACATCAATAGAAGAAGCTCGGTATTGCAGTAAGGATCAAGCAGGATCAGCCCTGACTGGCACACAAGCGATAGTTGGCATCCCATGACGAAGATAGGTCGCAATGATCCCTGTCCCTGCGGATCTGGCAAGAAATATAAGAAGTGTCATGGCGGGAGCGTGACCGCGTCGCCTTCGATCGAGACTGCCTGGGAGAATATGTATCGCGAGTTACACGAAATCGAAGGGCATAGCTTCGGACACATCAGTAAAAGCTTTCCAGAACTGAAAAGGCTGAGGACTTTAAACGGGAGCTGGAGGAGGAATATGAGGCGAAGGAGAAAAGACTGGAAGAGGCTTCTCGCCCGGAGTCCGCTCTCGTCACCGTCAAAGATGCTGTGGCACGATTTCTGAACAGCAAGCGTAACGAGAATCTGGCCGACTCGACTCTAGACAAGCTGACTACGATCTTCGAGAAGCAGTTTTGGGGTGGGCTACTTCCCACGGATTCACACACATCACTGAAATCAAGACTGCCGATCTGGAAGGCTTTCGTGACACCTGGACGGATGGCCCGCTCGCGAAGAAAAAAAACAGGAACGGTTAATCGGATTCTTTTACTACTGTCTGCGACTCGGCTGGATCAAGTCCAATCCCGCTGTCCTGCTGGGTCGAATCAGAGCAGATGGTCCCCCGACGGACTACTTCCCGCGCCCGAGTTCGAGAAAATCATGGATGCAACTTACATCTATCAGCCCAAAGGCTGGGTGGAATGCTGGAATCAAGCGACACGCCTCCGCATTCTCACGTTGCTCATGCGTTGGAGTGGACTGGCAATCAGGGATGCTGTCACCCTGGAACGACGCCGGCTGAATGAACACGACGAATTGTTTCTATATCGTGCCAAAACCGGTAGTCCCGTCTACGTTCCTCTCCCCCCGGATGTAGCGGAGTCCCTCCGAAACATTCCGCCCGGCCCCAGCCCCAATCCCCGGTACTTCTTTTGGTCCGGGAATGGCTCGCCTAAGTCAGTGTTTGGCAATTGGCAGCGAAGCTTTCGACGGCTGTTCAAGATTGCCAATCTGCGCCGCGATGACGGCTCAATACAGCGTTGCCATCCGCACATGCTTCGGGGCACATTCGCGGTCGAGATGCTACTAGCTGGTGTGCCACTGGAACAGGTCTCAATCTTACTGGGCCACAAGAGCGTGAAGATCACCGAGAAACACTATGCTCCGTGGGTGAAGGCTCGGCAGGAACAGCTCGCAGCGAACGTTCGCAAAGCCTGGAATGTACTCGATACGGGCAACAAAACGGGACGCAAATCACCGAAGCGGGTGAAAAGCGATTGACGTTTCGTCCTTTTTAGGTTGAGCTTTAGCTTGCTATTCGCAACTTTCGATGAACACGGTGAAGAACCGTCTCGGGCACCCGCAAGGTCCGATATCCGCGCTTGTGCAACCTTTCTTCGGTGCTCCAGTGAATCACGCCCGGTTCCCTTTCGAATATCTTGCGAACGGTCTTCTCGCTAAGTGCCCAGAGCTTGGCGATCTCGATCACCGAGTAGTGTTTCTCGCGAGCTAGTTCAATCGCCGGCGCAGCCGAAGGACCGGAAACCGTGTGGAGGGCGTAGGACGATTCTGCTGGTTTTCGAGCGAATTCGGACATGGCATGACCCCAATCGCAGCTGGATGCTGACTAACTTGATTCCAGGCGCCTTGATTGTCCAATGAATTCTCGGGCGATAGCTATTCCCTACGGGAATAGCTGGCTGAACGTAAACGCAGTTTGATCCGGTCTCCGCTTGCCGTTTTGCGCCGACGACTCATCGGCCGACTACACGGCCTTCATCCTTCCGAGCCGAACGCATTCCAGGAGTGAAGTCACAGGAGGGGGGCGCCTCTCGAGAAGTCGTACAGCCCCTTGGCAGTCTATTAAGGTAAAGACCGACGAGCAGCGCACGGGCCGACACTTCTCTTCTTAACCGCGCGACGCCGGGATTGCTTTTTTCATGCCGACGACTCGGGGCGATCCGGACAAGTCAGCTGGCTTTGGAGGAAGGCGCTGGGGCACATATCTGCGCAGGAAGGAGCGGACGAATTCGTTTGCTAATCGCGAATCGTCCTCGCTTCGCATAATCACACACGTTTGGAAACTTAAGGATGCATCAGAGAGCGGCTTCACCACTACACCTTCAGGGCAAAGCCCAGGGGCTGTGGCTTTGGTGAGGATGGCTACGCCAACGTGCTCGGACACCAGGTGAAGCGCCTCTTGGGACGTAATCGTGTTATGCGCGTGCCTTGGAGCGATTCCCTCACGCCGGGCCGTATCTAGAATCGCTTCATGAGCGACGGGGTGAACTCGTTCGGCAAACAGAATCCATTCATCTCTTGCCAGCTCCTGGAGGGCGATTTGTTCCTTTTGCGCCGCTCGATGGGTCTCTGGTAGAGCCGCATATAGAGGTGCCGGAACGAATGGCACGGCGGTGATCTGATTGTCCGCGGGCGGGGCTGTCACCAGCGCCAGATTCAGTTCGCCCGACATGACACTCCGCACCAACTCGATTGGGAACTGACTACTCAGCCGAATGCCGAGCTTTGGATACAACGGAAGACGAACTGCAAGAATGGCTGAAACCCAGCTTTGATCGGCGTCGTGTGAGTGTCCGATTGTCAAAACATTCTCTGCTCCATCATGGGCTGTACGGGCCAGATGAACGGCCCGCTCCATATGCAAGAGCGAAGAGCGGGCTTCTTCGACGAAGAGCCGCCCGGCGTCCGTCAGTTCCACATGGACAACGCGTCGATTGTCGCGAATAAACAGGCGAAGTCCATGCTGTTTTTCGATCTCAGCGATCTGTCTGCTAAGCGCAGATTGGGAAAGGTGCAATCGATGGGAGGCCCGTGTGAAATTCAGTTCTTCCGCCAAGGCAATGACTGCGTGTAAGTGACGGACTTCGATGTTGGGGAACACTTCTTACCCTACGGTTTCCGGTAAAGTTGCGAGACAGATGCGCGACGCGCCTTCTAAATAGACCTTCTTTCTCTTGCTGCCGCCGACGTTAACTCAATTCAGGTTCGGCCACCACATTCTTGATAAGGCCGGTCGGAACTCCGTCCGCGTAGGTGTCAAATCGGCATTGGGCGGGCGTTCAAGCGCTCGGAAGCTGATTTCGGCTCCTGCGAAGCCGGCCGAAATCCCGACCACGGTTTCGACGCCTTGCGACATAAGCCGTTCGGGTTAGACCCCACCGAGGCGTGTTGACTGTGGCTATGGACGCAACCCCTCAACCTTGCGCTTCAGTTGATACCCATTCTTCGAAGGCGCCGGGCAACAGAACAAAGGTTAAACCGGTCGCTACGTGCCGATGAACGAGGAATACGACCTGATTTCGCCTGGCTTCAAGATGCTGATTCTTGAAACCCTCAATATGGCGGCGAATTCGTTGGCCATCAGGTGCGACCTGTTTGTTCTATTTGGTTTGCCAGCAATACAGGTTCTGTCATGTTGTTATCAAAATTTCGCGAATCCATACGGGTTCCCTGCCTGACTAGACTCTCGTTGACATCCATGCCTCCCAAAACAACTTAACTGTCAAAAAACGCATGGACGGGCGCCGGCCAGCATGCGGTCAAACCTCGGTAGATCCCGGTCCAGCCGTCTGCCTCGCTCGACCTTGAGTCAATTGAGGATTCAGCAACATCGAAATCACTCAGCATCTCAGAGATGAGAACTGCGGAGGAGCGAAAAATCAGGGATGGTTCGAGTCAACCTGAAGATAGGAGAAAAGCAGTGATTTGCCGCTGGGCTTGTGACTTCCCTGGTTAGGCTCAACAGTTACAAATACCGCATCGATCTGCGCCAGTGTTTTCGGGTCATCGCACTTTAGAATCCAGCGCTTTTTCGTGGCATTGTCCTCGTAAAAAACGCCCAGGTTTATGGATTGCTGGCGGTCCGGTCCCCGTCGACCCCATGCCTGAAACGTGCTTGCCCGTTTCAGTTCCGTCTGCTGGTCGAGATCGTAGGCATAGAAAATCAGCGACTTGCCTCGGGTGTAGAAAACGCGGCCATACGGCTTCTTGGTCTCGCCAGTGCCGCCCACGTCGTACACTTCCGCGATGTAGAGGTCCCGGGCGCCCATCAATTCACGAATGTCCCGGTCGTGGGAGAGCAGTTGATCCTGCTGCTCCAGATCCGTTTCGCGCTGCTGCAGCAGGCGGGTGAGATCGTTGACCTTGGCTTCGGTTACCTTGGCGCGGTCGGCATCCTGTGTGGAATGCTGGGCAAGAGTACCGAGTTTCTCCTGGAGGGCCTGAGAGTTGGTTTCAGCGGAATCCAACTTCTGCGCCAGTTCGGTTCGCTGCTGGACCAGATCTTGCCGGCTGGCGTCGCCTGCTCGCACATCGTTTTCCAGCCGATCCTGCGCCGCCTTCATTTCAGTGATTTCCGCAGCCTGTCGGTCCAACTGATGGCGAAGGTCAGCGATCATCCGGTCGCGATGAACGATTTCGGCGCGCGCGACTTCGTGGTCATGGCCAGCATCGCTCAGTTGCTCTTCGAGAGGATGCTGAACTGGAGCTGGTGTGCCTGGCCGAGGGAAGACCGCCTTGGCGGTGTCGGCTCCGCGGCGTGTGCCGATCCGGTAAGCGAAGAAACTGAGCGCAACGAACAAGAGGATGCCTGCGGCGTACAGCATCCCGACATGGCGCCACGTGGATTCACTGGGTGTCGGGAGAATATGATGGTGAAAATCAGAAGAGCCGCCCGGGTTCCGAACGCGGTTCGGCGGGATCTTGCGTTCGCGCGCCAGGCGATCAAATAGTGCCTTTTGGGCCCGGTCCTGCGACCAGGAATGATCCTGCTCTACTCTTTCAGGTTCTTCGGTAGCTGCGAATGCGGGAATCGCCCGATCAACAACGGACTGGTATTGGTGAAGAACCTCGCGGCAGGAGGGGCAGACAGCAAGGTGCTTCTCGAGCCTCTTCTGTTCCTGTTCGGTCAGCTCACCAGAGGTCGAAACGGCGCAAAGCTCTAGGAACTCGTCATGGGGTCCGGTTTGAGACAACGCCCCTGCTCCTATGGTTAGACGAAATCCTTTATCACACTTCTCCCGGTCCAGCCAATTTGCCACTGAAAATGTGTTTTCGCAGTCGATCGAGGCCGCGGAAGTAGTGGTTCTTGATATTGCCCCGTGATTGCCCAAGCTTTTCCGCTATTTCATCGAAAGTGTAGCCCTCCACGAAGAAGAGCTGTAAGGTTTGCCGCTGATTCTCAGACAGTTCCTCGAACGCCTTCTGCAGGCTGCCGTTCCCGATCCTCGCGTCGAAGGATTCTTGGGTTTCAGAGGACGGACTTCGTGGATTTGCAAGTTCGGTTTCCACATCGTCGAGATGCAGTCTCGTGTAGAAGTGACGCGAGGTGAGATATCGACGTCGGGAGATGGCACGGCGGTAGGTCATTTGGAGGATCCAGAACCGCGCGGGAGCTTTGGAGCCGTCGAAGGTTCTGCAGAGTCGCTGAATCAGCAAGAAAACGTCCTGAAGCAGATCGTCGGCTTCGGATGCATCACGCAGGACTCGCAAGGCGACTCCACGTACGAGACGTGAGTGGCGACGAAACAGCATCGCCAGCGCTTCCCTACTGCCCATGCAAATTTCTGCTATCAAGGCCTCGTCTGAAAGTAAATTCTCTGAGACGAGTGCGTCGACCGGGTTGTCTTGCTTCTCAGCAATTACGAGCTCCGGCAGGCGAATTGCGACAGAGGAATTCATGGATACCTCGAGGCTCGAGGCTCGATTCTGCGCAGAATAGAGTTTCGGGTGGTGTGCTTCTCTACGGCTTGCTCGTGGGGACTTCGTAAGCTAATTTCCGACACACGACTCACCCTCGCGCAATTTAGCGCGGATAACGGCGGACTTGAGAGAATCTCCTGTGTTTTAGCTTCGCGACCGTAACTGTGAGGGTTGCCAGCCATACGCTTACTTTTGTCAGGAGACTGGGAGTCCTTAGCCTTTTTAATATAGCATTATAGTACCATATATAATGAAGTGAATTCGCATTCAATTGGGTGGTGCCACGCCCGATTGGAATCCCAAGCCGAAGACAAACAGAAACGATCGAAAAAGCCCTGGGATCCGTTGTGACGGGGCTTCGAATCAAGAAGGGCCTTTCACAAGCTGCCCTCGCGGAAAAACTTGGGTATAGCCTCTCCTATATCAGTAAGCTAGAGCGGGGCCAAATGAATGCGACCTTGCGGGCGCTCTTTGATATTGCCGACTCATTGGAAATCGATGCTGAGGTATTGATGAGAAGAATCAGATCCAGTGTCGATGCGTCCCGCTCGACGCCTAAGAAGAGAACTTAGAAACTGCGATAGCAGAGCATTAGCATATTTTCTTAAGGTAAGCACTACCGTTGGCCATCCGAATGGCATCGCGCGGGCATCTCCCAGATACGAGTAAGCCAATGCACTGACTGACGAGAGCGGGGCGGGTTGTCGGAAACTCTTACCTTACCGGATTATGGAACGTTTGCCGTGACTCGGAGACAAGCGGCAGAGAGATCGAGCAAACGGGCTGTGAAGATTGGTCAGTTCCGAACGTTGGTTCTTCGAATTCGGACACTCTTGCATGCTCTTAATGCAGATTCAGGTTCATTTGCAAAGAGTTGCACGGGATACTGTCTTTCTGCCAGCCATTCCTGCCAGGAATAGCTGTCCGCCGAACGTTCATTGGACAGCGTGATTGAGTGCGGTTAGCTTTGCACAAAAAGCAGACGATTTGAGGTGCTGCCGGAGGTGCATATGCTACGGACCCAAGTTCATCTGATCCGCCAGATCCAGCTGCTTCTTCGGTCGAAGTGGGTGCGTCCAACCGCCGATCTTCTAGTTCTACTGTTTGTCATGCCTGTGGCCGCGCTGGCACAGAGTTCACCGTTCGACACCGGCTTTAATGCCATCCAAAGCCTTTTCACCGGCACCATCGCGAAGGTTGCAAGTCTGGTTGCGATCGTGATCGGCGGATACGGCTTCGCGCACGGCGAACCCGGCGCCAAAAAGGCGCTCGCCGGCGTCGCCGCCGGAACGGGCATTGCCGTTATGGCAGTGAATGTCTTGAGTTGGCTCTGGGGCGTATAGCGCTCGACGTGCGCCCATCTTTAGAAGAGGGACTTATGCCAGACAATCCACAGCAGAAGCATCGCACAAATCGAGTCTTCAAGAGTCTGCACAAGCCGCTCACCTATTTGGGCGTTGAGCGGACGCTCTTCTACTTCGTCTGTGTAAGCGCCGTGGGCGCCTTCAACATCTTCAATTCCATCCTCGCGGGCATCGCCGTCTTCATTGGCGGCTTTGCCTTCGGCCATTGGGTAACGAACAGCGATCCGGCATTCCTCCGCATCCTCGCAAAGTCCGAAAGCTACAAACTCCGCTATGACGCCGCGAAGCAGCAAGTTCCCCGCGTGGAGGCAATGTGATGCTGCGTCTCGATAAGGTCATCAAACCGTGGAAAGAGAGTGCGGCTCTCAACGCCCACATCAACCTCTACGGTTTCTGGAATGAAACGGCCTTCCTTACCAAAAGCGGCGATCTAGGCATGGTTCTCAGTGTCCCTGGTGTGGACTACGAGAGTCTCGACCGTTCAGAACAGGAGTACGCGGTGAAGCGGTTGGAGGCGGCCCTGAAAGCCTTTGGCCCAGGCTTCCATGTTTACCAATACCTCTTCAAATCGAACCGCCCCGACATACCGTTTGCAACATATGATGACCCCATTGTCGAAACCGCTATTGACCAGAGACGGAAGTTCTTTGAAGCGAAGCGGGATCATCTCTATCAGGTTGAAATCTTCTACTGCATCCTGCTCGAAGGCGCCCGGTCAAAGACCGGCGTCGGCACAGCGCTAGCTCGCCTGTTACGCGATCCAGAGGGCGCGATTGCCGAACTCAAATCGCAGTTCACCAACGACAGCATGAAGAAGTTGTTGCGGACGCATATCGAGCGCGATCTTCAACGGCTCGACCAGCAGGTTCAGGCATTCGCTCGCCAACTCGCAGACTTTATGCAAATCGAGATCTTGAACCAACAGGGACAGTTCACCTTTTTTCGCAGGTTGCTGAACTATGACGACTGGCGTGTTGCGGGCAGGCCGCAGTCTACGCAGTTTCTCGATTATCAGGTTGTCAATTCCGACATCGAAGCAGAACGCGATCATCTGCGCGTAGGCGATCACATTGTCCGCGTTCTGACGATGAAGGAAGCGATCACGGAGACGCGTCCCCTGGTACTGGACTCGCTCCTGAAGATCCCGGCCAATTTCTACGTCGTCACCGAGTGGACGCCGCTCCCGGCGGACAAGGCACGCAAAGAGGTGAACAAGCGCCGACGGCACTTCAATATGTCAAAGACGGGATTCGTCTCGCAGATGGGCAACGACACCACGAAGACGAACCCACGCGATGTGCTGGTGGACGAGTCCAAGCAGGCCGACATTGAAAATCTTGGCGATTGCCTTCGCGCCCTGGGTGACGGTCAATCGCTTGGCGATTTCTCGCTCACGATTGTGCTGTACGGCCGGTCACGAACAGAACTCGATCAGCTTGTGGCCGAGTTCACTGGCGTCTTCACCAACGCGGACGGCAATCTGTTCGCGGAAACCTACAACCAGTTGAATGCCTATTTCGCCACGGTGCCGGGCAACTATGCGCTCAACCTCCGCCAGTTGTATCTCCAAAATACGAATTACGCCGACCTGTCTTTTCTGTTTACGATCCTTCCCGGCGAAAAGACGAACGCGCATCTCGGCACGGAGTACCTGGCAGTCGTCGAAACCGACAACAGCACGCCCTACTTCCTCAACCTGCACACCCGCGACGTTGCCCACACCCTGATTCTCGGGATGACCGGCAGTGGCAAGTCCTATCTTTGCGTTTTTCTGCTGCAAAACGCGCAGAAGTACAAGCCGCTGACTTTCATCTTTGATATCGGTGGCAGCTTCCAGTCGCTTACGACGATATTCAGGGGCTCGTATCTCAATGTGGGTCAGGAAGCGCGGGACTTCACCATCAACCCCTTCTCGCTGCCTCAGACCAAAGAAAACCTGCAGTTTCTCTTCAGCTTCTTCCGCGTGCTCTTTGAGGGTAACGAGCAACGTTACCGGATCGACTTCAAGGAGGAACGCCGATTGTGGGATGCGATCGAGCGGATTTACGTACTGGAGCCGAACCAGCGCACTATCTCAAACTTCGGCAACATCATCGGCGAGTTGAAGGAACGCCTGCACCGCTGGGCTCGCGGGGGACAGTACGGCTTCCTCTTCGACAACGCCGAGGACACACTTTCGTTCAAAAGCTTTCAGACGTTCAATTTCCACGGGTGGAACGATGCGCCCGAGGTTTTGGAACCACTGCTGTTTTATGTTTTGCATCGAGCATCGATTGAGATCACTGACCCCAAGAACCTCGGCACCTCCAAGTTCTTCCTGCTCGATGAGGCGTGGCTCTTTATAAAGAACGAGACCATTCGCAACTACGTGGTGCAGGCGCAGAAGACCTGGCGCAAGCATCACGCCGCAATGATCCTTGCGACGCAATCCATCAAAGAGCTTGAGGAATCGGGGATGCTGGCGATAGTGGCCGAGAGTTGCCCGACAAAAATCTTCCTCGCCAACCCGGATATGAACCGGGACGTTTACCGCGAGGCGTTTCATCTGAACGACACCGAACTGGACCTTATCGACGGCCTTGTTCCGCCGGGCCAAATGCTGATTCGTAAAGCGCAGACCTCGAAGAAAGTGCATTTGAACGTCGATTCGGTTTCGCACTGGATGGCGACCAACAACGCCCGCGACAACCTCAAGAAACAGGAATATTTCGACCGTTACGGTTTCGCGGATGGGCTTCGCCATCTGGCGGAAGAGTGGCCATTCCAGCCGCGTGGGCTGGCCGTATCAACTTCGAACAACAACCGCTAAGGAGAGCTCTATGCGGCATCGGAACTTCGTCGTCAATTGCGCTTTGGTTTTTTCTTCCATCGGTGCTTTCGCCCAGGACTCTGCGCGCACGGTGCAGTATCACTCCGAGGACATCGTTCCCATCCGCGCCAAGTTGAAATATACGACCCTGATCGAACTACCCACCACCGAGAAAATCATGGAAGCCGCCACGGGTGACAAGGAGTTCTGGATCGTGGATGTGGTCGGCAACTTTTGCTTTGTGCATCCGGCGAAACAGGGCATCAGCTCCAACTTGAATCTCATTACGGACAAGGGAAACATCTACAGTTTCACCCTCCAGGACATCTCTGCTTCATCGACGACGCCGGATCTGAAGGTGATCATCGAGCCCGCCGACCGTTCTGCGATTGTGGCCGCGAGCGGCCCTCCCCAGTTCGTGCCCGCCGCCCAACTCGAACAATCGCGGCAGCAGCTTGCCGCTCTGCAATCGCATGTTGAACAGGCCGTGGACGAGTACAAAAGCGCCTATCCAACACAGCTCAAGTTCGACTATGCCTACAAAGCGAACGAGTCTCCCTTCGACATTCAGTCGATCTATCACGACGACAAGTTCACCTACATCAAGACCAACGCGCCTGAAAAGTTCAGCGTGTACGAAATGAAGGACGGCAAGCCCAACCTCGTTACCTATGACCTGAGGGAAGGGACGTACATCATCCCGAAGATCATGGACAGCGGATATGTGGAGCTGGGCAAGAAGCGGATGGAATTCACGCGCAAGGGATCGCCGTCATGACCGAGAATGCCTCTACTCCGCACACAGAACCGCAAGCTGAGCCAACGTTGCACCGCAACCTGGAGCTGCCAAAAGGCGTCTTGCAGAAGAACCTCAAGACCTTCGTTTACCTGGGTGCGGCCTTGCTCGTGATTGTGGCGGCGCTCTTCAGTTCGTCCGGCAAGAAGACACCCGCGCAACAGGCCAGCGCGAAAGGCCAACCACCGCAACCAGCCTTGCAGGACAACACCGACAGCAACGTGCAGGAGTTGAAGAACCAGCTTCAGGCCGAACGTCAGAAAGAACAGCAGGCGACACTGGCCGCTGCTGCAATGGGAGATTCAGCCCTCGCGTCTGCGACACCCCAGCAGAGCGCCGCAGCCGCGGCTTACGGCCCGACCGGCGTTGCCGTCCCGTGCGTTCCGGGCCAGCCTTGCACGCAAGCGCAGCAAGGCAATATGCAGATGCAACTCACGCCTGTACAACAGCAGGCACAGTTGATCGCAGCGAAAGAACGCGAACGGGCTGACAACTCCCGTTTCGCTTCCAATCTTGTGTACTCCCGCTCTGCCGATCCGCCGCAACAACAACAGCAAGGCCAGACGATGCCCGCCCAATATGGCCCTGCCGAACGGCAGACGAACAGCAGTCTCGTCTCCCCACCAGCCGAAGGAAAACAGGAGGACACATCCGGAGGCTATAAACGCCCACTAGAGGCCAATGTTGATTCAGCCGTCGGTCAGCCCTATCTCGTCTACGAGGGTTCGGTTCTCGATACGGTTCTCATGAATCGTCTGGATGGAGACGCTGTAGGGCCGGTGAAAGTGCTGGTCTCAAATCCGTTGTATTCCCACGATCATCAACACGCGATCATTCCCGAGGGAACGGTTGTTTTGGGCGAGGCAAAGAAAATTGGAGCGGCAGGTTTTGGCCAACAGCGGCGCATGGCCGTAGTTTTTCACCGGCTGATTATGCCGGACGGTTACTCCGTCGATCTCGATCAGTTCCAGGGCCTCGATCAGATCGGACAGGAAGGGCTGAAAGATAAGGTCAACAACCACTACCTCCAAATCTTCGGCACCTCGATCGCTTTGGGTGTGATTGCCGGAGCGAGCCAGATCACTCAGGGTGGCGGCACGATTACCACGAGCGGTTCCCAGGCATTCACCAACGGGGCTGCGGGCAGTGTTTCACAGTCTGCGACCACGATCCTTGATCGTTTCATACAGATACCGCCCACCATCACAATTCGGGAGGGTCACCGCGTGAAAGTGTATTTCACGCAGGACTTGCTTCTTCCTGCGTACTCGAATCACACTATTCCGCAAACGTTCTAAGGAGGCTTTCCATGCGAATCGTTGCCCTCTCCCTCTTACTCCTGTTGACTCTCACCCTTGGCTGCCAGAGCAAAG
>Ga0210403_10001998_pt1 | contig 18785 bp, 28 predicted proteins | sample IncBWC19MmetaG_FD_150863 | JGI IMG/M metagenome (GOLD analysis project Ga0210403, IMG submission 150863) | Forest soil microbial communities from Barre Woods Harvard Forest LTER site, Petersham, Massachusetts, United States - Inc-BW-C-19-M | ecosystem: Environmental > Terrestrial > Soil >... | reverse complement strand
CGAAAGATCGCGCGATCGTGGCGGCCGACTACAAACGCCTCGGCATGTTGATGACGGAGCTCGGAAAACGAACCGCCGACTTAGGCGTGCAGCTTGGCTATCACAACCACATGGGCGCGATGGGCCAGACTCCGGACGGGGTCGAGCAAATCATGGCCGCAGTTGATCCGCGGTACGCGAAACTGGAGCTGGATGTGGCGCATTATTTTCAAGGTGGAGGCGATCCCGTGAAGGCGGTTGAGAAATACAGCGACCGGCTGCTCTTCTTGCACCTGAAGGACGTCGAGCGGCTGGGCGGCGCGGGCGAGAAAGCAGGGTATCGCTTTGTGGAACTTGGACGAGGCTCGGTTGACCTTCCCGGAGTTGTGAACGCGCTTCGCAAAATAAATTTCCGCGGGTGGGGGATTGTTGAACTGGACGCAGTGCCGGACAAAGCGCGTACTTCCAAGGAATCGGCGCTCATCAACAAAAAATATGTCGAAGAAAAGCTGGGGCTAAAGGTATGAGTTCAGCGTTCCGCGTGGCTGTCATAAACGATGAGGTGGGCCAGGACTTCGGGCGGGCCTGCGAAGTAATCGCGCATGAATTTGGACTGGAGTGGATCGAACTGCGTGGTATGTGGAACAAGAATTTGTTGAATCTCGATGCCAACGAAATTGCCGAGGCGCGGCGGATTCTGGAAAAGTACAAGCTGCGCGTCACGGACATCGCCAGCCCTCTTTTCAAAGTGGATTGGCCCGGAGCGCCAAAATCGAAATTCAGTCCAAAGGCGGCACAGTTCAACGCTGATTTCACCTTTGGACAGCAGCGGGAAGTCTTCGACCGAAGCATCGCGCTGGCGAAAGCGTTTCAAACGGATCGCGTACGCTGCTTCGATTTTTGGCGTCTTGAAGAGCCGGCGCCGTTTCGAGTGGGGATGAACGAAAGATTGCTCACGGACGCGCTACTGGCAGGGAAGCAGGGCGTGACACTGCTGCTTGAAAACGAACCGGCGTGCAACACGGCCACGGCGGCGGAAGCGGCGAAAGTTCTTGATGCAGTGAAAACGGAGTATCTCTTGTTGAACTGGGACCCGGGCAACGCTGCCTCGCGCGGCGAGATTCCTTACCCGGATGGATATGCGCTGCTGCCGAAAGAGCGGATTGGGCATTGCCATTGCAAAGACGTCACGAAAAAAGCGGATGGCAAGGATTACGAATGGGCGGCGGTGGGCCGCGGTCTGATTGATTGGAGAGGGCAGTTCGCCGCGCTGAAGCATGATGGATATAAGCTTGGCGTAAGCCTGGAAACGCACTGGCGCGGCGCGGGCACGCCCGAGGAATCCACGCGACAGAGTTGGGCAGGGATGAAAGACGCGTTGCAAAATGCGGGAGCACTCTAGGACCCAGGGGGCTTGCGAGCGATCGTCATCACTAGAAAAAACGGAGTCAATTCCTATGAAGCGCTCTTTCGCGGTGATCGTGCTCGTTCTGGGATTTGTACTTTCTTCGGAAGCGCAAACGGCCCGTTGGACAGAGAAGACGGCGAACGAGTGGCACGGGCGGCAAGGGTGGCTGGTTGGGAGCAATTACATTCCGTCCAGCGCGATTAACCAGCTGGAAATGTGGCAAGCCGCAAGTTTTGATCCGCAGCGCATCGACAAGGAATTGGGTTGGGCTGAATCGTTAGGGTTGAACACCATGCGGGTGTTCCTGCACGACTTGCTCTGGCAGCAGGATCCGGAAGGATTCAAGAAGCGCCTCGACACATTTCTGAACATCGCGCAGAAACATAAGATCAGACCAATCTTTGTTCTCTTTGATTCCGTGTGGGACCCAAACCCCAAGCTAGGAAAACAGCGTGCTCCGAAGCCCGGCGTGCACAATTCGGGTTGGGTGCAAAGTCCGGGGGCGGCGGCCCTCAAAGATCCGGGCCAATATCCACGGCTTGAGGCGTATGTGAAAGGAGTGGTCGGAACTTTCGCCAAGGACCAGCGGATTCTCGGCTGGGACGTGTGGAACGAGCCGGACAACAAGAACGATGGAAGTTATGCGGCTTCCGAGCCGCCGAACAAGGAAGAGCTGGTGCTCGAGCTATTGCCACGCGTGTTCGACTGGGCCCGCGAGGCGAGCGCGTCGCAGCCATTGACGAGTGGAGTGTGGAAAGGGGACTGGTCTTCGATCGAGAAGCTCGCTCCGATGGAGCGAATCCAGTTGGCGTTATCCGACGTGATTTCGTTTCACAGCTATGACGGGCCCGACGTGTTTGAGAAACGCGTGCTGTCCTTGCAGAAATATCATCGCCCGATTCTCTGCACGGAATACATGGCGCGTGGAAATGGAAGCACGTTTCAGGGGACGCTGCCGATCGCGAAGAAGTACCACGTCGCGGCAATCAATTGGGGGCTCGTCGCGGGCAAGACGCAGACTTATTTGCCGTGGGACTCCTGGAAGAATCCTTACGTAGATCGCGAACCCGCCATGTGGTTTCATGAAATATTCCGGTACGACGGCCAACCGTACCGGCAAGACGAAGCGGATTTCATCCGGTCGATCATCCAGAGCGCGGCAGGGAACTAATCGCGGCAATGGCTCCATTGAATGGTGATTGGTGGTTCAGCGTCCAGTATTTTGGTGCGCGTCGGATATGCCGACGCCGCGAGGCGCGGAGAAGGAATTGGTTCCGGGACCTGGACTCGAACCAGGACTCTCAGCTCCAAAGGCTGATGTGCTACCGATTGCACTATCCCGGAACCGCAGACAACAGTTTAGCAGAGGAAAAAGAATGTGCGAAGCCGGGGAATGTGCGCGGGGGCAGAGTTTCTGCTAAATTGGTAAGGTTGCGCGAGACGCAGGAGAGGTGGCCGAGCGGTTTAAGGCGCACGCTTGGAAAGCGTGTGTAGGTTAACCCCTACCGTGGGTTCGAATCCCACCCTCTCCGCCACTACACTATTTTCAATAGTTTAGAGGATGCGTTACCCGTAGCGTTACCTGCGAATATCAGCTGTTCCCTCAAGACCCAGTATTGACTGGGAGAGGAGAGCAGCATGAAGGTCACAATAGAAGTTCGCATCGGAGACAGGTTCTATCCCGCCGTTTGGACGAAACCCGAAATACAACTCAAGCAAGGCTATGCCGTCGTGGACGGCCTGGAGCGTTACACCGAGGGTGTCACCTACTATCTGCGGTATCGCCGTGCCGGAGAGCGTAAGCGCGAGAAGGCCAGCAAGGATGCCTACGACACGCTCACGCTCCGCGATACCGTGCTTGCCAAGTTGGTGGCGGAGGACAACGGCCTAACAGTCGTGGACGAAGCCAAGGCCGACCCGAACCGTAGGACGCTGCAAGGCGCTGTTGCCGCCTACATTCAGGAAGTCACCCTCCACCGGGCACGGCACACAGCGACCGGGTACGCGGCTACGCTCAATCAGTTCATCGCCAGTACACGGCGTCGGTTCCTGGATGAAATTGGCCGGGACGAGGTCTTGAACTTTATGACCTACCTGCGGGGCATCACCCCGAAGTACAGCGACCGCACGGTCTACAACAAGACCGAGAATGTGGTTACATTCCTCAAGGCGCAGGGCGTGCCTTCCCCGCTGCGCAAGAACGACTGGCCCACCTACGAAACCAAGAAGGCCACGATCTTCTCCAACTCGGAGATTGTGCGTCTGCGCCAAGCGGCAGCAGCTGAGGACAAGGTCAGCCAATCACCCTATGTTAAGGATGAGCAGGACATCCTGGAGGTCTACCTGGGAACCGGGTTCCGCAAGGGCGAGATTGAGAATCTGCGCTGGGCCGACGTGGACACTAACAATCGCCTCATCCGTGTACGCAAAACTACGGACACGCACGGGGACTGGCAGACGAAGGATAAGGAACAGCGCGTCATTCCCATTCACCCGCAACTGCTGGCGCTGCTCATCACACGGCGGACAGAACACCCCGACGATGTGTTCGTGTTTCAGAATCAGGATGGGGGAGGCAATCTTCACAGCGAGCGCATCATAAAGCGCATTGCCGACCGCGCCGGAGTTTCCCTCAAGGGTAAGCGGCCACAGCACGACTTCCGCAAGACCTGGAGCACGCGACTCAACCGGAACGGTGTGGACGTTGTGACGATCAAGGAGTTGCTGGGTCACTCTTCGCTCGAAACGACGATGGACTACCTGCGGGCAGTGGACCCTGATGACGAGGAACTCCGCGATAAGGTCGCAGCTGCCGTAGCAATTCCCGACTAGAGAATCCTCTTATAACCATACAATCGTTCACGCTGCACAAGGCCCCAGCGGGTTAATTCCTTCTCCTGCTGGGGCCTATGTGTTTTAGGCTACTCAGAGCGTCGCAAAACTTAACGCGGGTACGGCTAGAAGGGCGGGTTTCGACCAAACCCCGGCTGGCGGTTGTTGCATAATCCACAGGCAAAATTATTTTAGGAAGAAACTTCTTGGCGTCCTCGCGCATCCTTGTGTACGATGCCCACGGTTTCGGACGCCAGCGAATTGCCTGACGTCCGAGCCGGGTTAGACATCACCCTCTTTTGGGTGATGGGCGATACACCGTTTCGCGTTCCCACTTGCTGGGGTTCTTCTGGCTCGCCGTACGATCCGAGATGAACTGTCCAGTTCGTGAGTCGCGGTTCACTTTCACAGGTGTGTGCTTCATGGGCCTCCTTTCTTTTCGGTTCCGGACCTGATTGGCTGCGTCAACAGCCGCTCAGGTCCGGCTTTGTTTATGGGGCAATTGTCAAACTCTCGCCCGAAGGTCGTCAAGAGAAAAACGCAAAATGTGGTTGACGTTTTTGTACCACCTCTATATGTAGCGGTGCCCTTTCTGACCCGCATAAACATTGGGGTTTTGCGCAGTTATTAGTCTCGTTTCCACCGTTTTCCTCAACCTTCCACAGTTATCCACAGGACATGTAGAGCCGAATCTTGAACTTCGGTACCCACAAAATTAGCACCTTCGGGTGGTTTACTTCTTAATGACTGTTAAGCTATGGTAAAAAAGTTCCAAGGAGGGAACAAAACATGGCTAAGAAAAACAAGAAGAACCTCACGGCGGTTGACACGAAGAAGGCAGCTGCGAACGACAAGCCGGAAGTTGCGGTGGAAACTCCCAAGACCGCTACACAAGCCATCCTGACCGCAATGGCGTCCGACGCAGTCAAGGCGGCGGCTTCCGTTGCGAAAGAGGTCGTGATTCGCAAAGGTGACAGTGCCGTTCAAAAAGGCGCAAAATACGCGGTCATGGCAGGAAGGCCAAGCCGACAGGCGGTGACGGCTGTGTTCGGCAAGCGTGGCTACTCTCTGTCGTGGATTCAACGCGCCGAAGAAATGAAGACCACGCCGGAGGCGCTGTGCGCCCGATTCAAGGCCGATCCCGCCGAACTCAAGATCGATTGGGAACTCGCCCATCCAATCGTGGTGAAGGCCGAGAAGCCTGTAGTAGCGGTTCCGACGGCGGTAGCAACCAAGTGAAGAAGTTGCAACTCGGTCAGGTGGTAGCGACGCCCGGTGTCCTCGCAGCTTTGGAGACATCGGGCGATTCGCTTTTGCATTACGTCACCTTGCATGAGTTTGGATATTGGGGCGACCTGGACCCGCAAGACCAGAAGGAGAATGAACTCGCCCTCCAACGGGGCTTGCGAATCTTGTCGGCCTACACGCTGAGTTCCGGCGTCAGGATTTGGATTATCACCGAGGCGGACAGGTCGAGCACCTGTGTCTTGCTGCCAGAGGAATATTAAGACGGGTTCAGAAACGGGAAGCGAAAGCCCCTCAGCGGTTTAGAGGGGCTTTTTATTTTTGATGTTTACGCGGAGAATAGAGTGACGCTATCTTAGGGGGTAGGTTTTTTGAAATGAGGTCCGGGTGGAGCAGGGCACAAAAAGACAAATCGCAAAAGCTGACCTAAAATCCCTCGCTCTAAACTACAAACACCATTCCATCGGTGATGCATTGCTGGTTCACGCCGATTGCCTAGCTTGGCTGTCCGAGATTCCCGCAAATTCAATCCACGGCATTGTCACAGATCCACCCTACGGTGTGAAGGAATACGAGTTTGACCAGCTTGAGAAGCGGTCAAACGGCAATGGCGGTATATGGCGCATCCCACCATCCTTTGACGGCCACGTCCGCGCTCCGCTTCCCCGCTTTACGGCCTTGAACGAAAAAGAACGCGACCAATTGCGTCAGTTCTTCGTTGAATGGGCCAAGGCGGTCACTCACGCGCTGCGCCCCGGTGGACACGTTTTCATAGCTTGCAATTCGTTTCTCTGTCAGCTGGTATATACAGCATTGGTGGAAGGTGGTTTGGAATTTCGCGGCCAGGTTATCCGTATGGTTCGGACATTGCGTGGAGGGGATCGGCCCAAGAATGCTGAGGAAGAATTTCCTGATGTCTGTTCGTTACCGCGTGGCGCATACGAGCCTTGGGGAATTTTGCGGAAACCGATGCCACCCGGAATGAAGGTCAGTGACTGCCTGCGTGAATTTCAGACCGGAGGGTTGCGCAGACTTCCAGAGGGAGGCCCTTTCACAGATGTGTTAGCGAGTGGAAGAACTCCTCAAGCTGAACGAGAAATTGCGGACCATCCAAGCCTAAAGCCACAGGCTATTTTGCGGGAGCTTGTGTATGCGGTGCTTCCTCTTGGCATGGGTGTGATATGCGACCCATTCATGGGGTCCGGCTCAACCGTAGCGGCTGCCGAGGCGCTTCACCTCCAATGTGTTGGTGTGGAAAAATTCGTGGACTACTTTGAACTCGCAAGTAAGTCCGTCAAACGCTTGTCACTCGTCCCCGTTGCCAAAGACCAGACTAGCCTCGGCTTCGGGGGTTAGCGCGGGGGCTTTGTAAATCCAGTTGGCGATCATCTTCGCGTATCCCGTGTCAGTGACAGATGCTGTTATGGTTCTGCGGCTCTCAGGATTTCTCCCAGCAAACTTCCAATCCGCCTTCGTCAGCATAGCGCCATAGACCGCGAGGAACTTGAACCGTATTGGCTTTATTTCCTTGGCTGCGTCGGACGGCCTCCCGCTCGCGAACATGAAGATCATCAGCCAAACGTCTTCAACGTTATGACCTTGCCACGCCTTTAGATAGCGTGAGGCCTTGACCTCAATGCCGTCCACTCCGGCGTGTTGCGCTGCGTTGTTCTTATGCTTTCCAGCGGGAAGAATGTCAGGATGTCCGTTGTGGTAGGTATTCTTGACGACCGTCTTGCAGTGCTTGGGTATCGTCGCGCTCATAAACTCACTGACGATGCTGGAGAAGTTTGCGGGCATGAGCATCTCTTCAAAACGCGCCATCTCTTTCGTATGTAGCTGCGTGTCAATGAAGCCGAGGAAGTCAGTGAAGTCCTTCATCGCGGCGTGAACGTGGTCAACCTTAACGCCAAATGGAATTTCCGCTTTGTCGTTGAAATGTTTGCGGAGAGCTTCTTCGGGCACGCACAGGGCTGGGTCCAGCGGCATAAGAGGACACAGCTTAACAATTGTAGGTGTCGAAATCTATGCCACTAGGGGACCAGGTGTTTCTCCAGAAGAGTGACTAAGACAGTATGCCGAGCGGCGCGGCGGCTCTTGTCATTCACGGCCTTTTCAACCGCTCGCGCATATTTCACCGCTTCATCACTGACTCGTGCATTGCCATCGGCCAGCCGTTTACTCACCTGTTCGGCCAATTTCAAGAGCGCAGTTCTTAGAAAACCCAAGGGTCTGGCAGCGGTAGGTATCACTTTCCCTCCGTCTTTAGTTGTCGCCAAAGCGATGAAGAGGCTGTAAAGGTCCCCCAGGTTCTTGTATCGGTTTGCTTTGGAAAAATCGGGGAAGAGACTCTGGACTGCGGCCAAGGCATACTTGTACCTTTCCACGATGTCGTTCTGCTCCGGGATTTCATCCTCATATTCTTCATAAGTCTTGTAGTACTCGTCGATCACGGTGCCCGCGCCGCCTTGCGGCCCGTACGCGGTGCCGATGAGCAACTCGCTGACGAACTGCAAATCCTTCATGCGCCGAACCTGAGTGTTGGTAAAAATCTCCTTGTCGGTCCAGAAGGCATCGTCTGCGCAGGTTTCGACCAACTTCACGAACGGGCCGGAATAGGTTGCATTCCGTAGCTCCTGGTCGTTGAGCTTCGTCAGGTATTCGTTGATTCGCTTGAATGTGTCGCGGACTTCGAGGTCGCCGGGATTGTAGATCGTACGCACGCTGAATTTGTAGCCGAAGAAATCCTTCCTGTCGTCAACGCTCAAATCTTTGAACGACATGTCCTTGTATGGCGACTGTACTTCCAGTGTTTCCAGCTTGAAGTTGTTGTATTCCTCTTCTAACGGGTCGCGGTCAAGTCCCAAGAACTGTAAGATCGCACGCGTCCGCTGCTGGCCGTCCACAATTGCAAATGCTGCCTTACCAAATTCATTCGTGCTCTCGTCAATAAAGATTTCGGGTATCGGCAGCTTGAGAAGGACTGACTCAATGAGCTTGGCCTTCTGGCGGAGGCCCCAAACGGGCCGTCGCTGATACGGCGGTCGGATGGTCAATGTCTCGTCCAGATAACGGTCCTTGATCCAGCCGATTCCTTGGGGTGAAACGTCGAATTTCATTGCGCCTCCGGTGGCAGTCCCGCTACGACCGCTCGAAATGAATAGCGATGATAGGCCCTTGCGTGATCCCAGGTTCGGTAGACCCGCGCTTTTACAGTTCGTCCCGCCGTTCCTCGAATCAGCCCCAGCTTCGCAAAGGCCGGAAACCATACCTTGGAATAGAAGGAGAGTGCGCTCTTCAGGCGGTAGGGTTCAAGGTAGCCCCAAAACACATTGTTGCTTCGGTGTTCTTTCAGAGACGTCACGATGTCTGCGCCAAATGTCAGCGATCTGAAATCGTACCGGACCAGCTCCAACCACGCCCGGTCGAAGAGGTCCGCGTCCACCATCACGAAGTCCAAATCAGATCGCGGGTGAAACGGTCTGCCAAATTTACCCGGAGCCAAACTATATCCAAAGCGTCCACTGCCAACCAGTACGATGTTGGCTGGGTCCGTGTTGAGCGCCGCGTTTAATCGCGTTCGCACAGCGTCGTAATCAGCCGCACTCGCGAATGCGGCTGGCACCCCGGTGAACAATTCGGCCAGAAGAGTATCTACCTGCCCTTCTCGCACGTGCTGGACAATTTCAGCCTGGTTCATAGGGCTAACGCTCGTTAGCTGGGTTGAAGCTGGTCCAAAATGCGGTCCCACCGATCCTGATGAGGACGCATTCTCTCAAGGTCAGGGCTGCCCTCCCGTGGGTTCGTGGCATTCCATACGCCGTTGACCTGCCAAGAGGGAGTCGCAGAATGCGCTGGTCCGAGAGCGTCTTCCACATCATGAAGATTTCTGAATATGTAAAACTCGGGCTTTGTCGCGACGTGCCAAACCTGTACCAGCATCAAGCCTGGGATGCGAAACCAGGAGCGTTGGAAATAGTAGCCTGAGGAAGATCTGGCTTTAATCTGGATTGGAATGACGCGGCTGAAATCTAATTCTAAGTACGCAAGCAAATCAACGCCACGATCATATGCAGGAACGGCAACATTCACTCCTCGTCGCATAAGCTCCGCTGCGACAAGAGCTTCTCCAGCCTTTCCGATAAGCGCAGACATGAGCCGGAGTCTAACCGGGCGTCACGGATTTTGTCTACTATCCTTGTGAACTGCTTGTTGACGGTTCAGACCGGATAGTATACTTCGTCATTATGCCTCGCCCCGATCACGTCATTGAGGGCCTAAAGAAGCAAATCCAAGACCTGCGAGATGAATTTGAGAAATTCGCTAAGGAGCACAAGGCTCCCCTAGAAGTGCTACGGGCCTGGGCTTGGAGTCAAAAATGGAAAGTGCTAACTGGAATCATTGCGGTAATAATCGCAGTTGGAACGGGAGTCTACACCGGATGGGTGGGTTCGGCGATTAACAGAGCAGTTGATCCCCGCGTAGCTGAACAGCTGAAACAGCCAACAAAAGATTTGTCCACGCTGCACGATGATGTAACAACGCTCAAGGCGACGCTTGAAACACTCAAGCCCCTGATTGATGGTCTGCTCCTTGAAAGATTTAAGAATGTAGTTGCGCTCCCGAAGAGTGAGTTTCAAAACAAACTGCCAGAAGTCCAAAATCTAATTGCGCTGGCGAGGCAGCGGGGCGTGACCGTGGACGCTGCGCTAACCCGCCGCATGAGTGAAAGACTTCTGAGCATCAAGCCTCGCGTACCAGATTTTTGGCCCGCGAGCGCGCAGCTTGTCAGCTACAAATCGTCGAACGGGGCCGCTTCCAATGTGCTAAATCTGGCGTCTGCGAAGTTGGCCGATTGCACAGAATCGGAACCCGCACCGATGAGGATCACCGCAGTTCTCAGTCCCCAACAAGCTCAGGTTAGTAACGCGCTATACGAAAACTGTCAGATCACACTGGATTCGCCAAAGGATGACGAGCGAATAAATTCGTTCATACTCGGAAAATTCCCTCGCATTAAATTTAAGAATTGTCTGGTGGTCTATCGCGGAGGGCAAATCAATTTGAAACTTGAATGGAGGGGCGAAGTCATTGGCTTCCAAATTGAGGGCAAGCCGCCTATGGCTATGAAGATGTCAGGCGAAACTATGGAATTTGAAAATTGCCTATTTCAGTTCACCATTCAAGGCGTACCGCCGCCAACTGGGCAGGAAGTAACAGCGGTCCTGCTGGCTCAAAATTCGGATACTCTCAGACTCCCGCGTCCTTAGCTGCATCATTTTTTTAGGGAGCGAGCCGGAGAGTGTCCGTCCGCGATGTAGCGAACTTTTTCTAGAAATTCGTCAATCGCCTCGGCTTCGAACAGGATTGTCCTCTTGTTGAATTGAATGTACGTGATGTGGCCCTTCCTCTTTAGGTCCATCAAGGCCCTGGGGGATATGCGCAGCAGCGCGGCTGCCTCTTTCATTGTGTATAGTTTGGGCGGCATGGAAGCTCTTATAGCATAAAGGTCAGCGTCCACGACAAAGCTCAACCGCTCAAGCCGTTTTACTCTTCTACAACCATTTACTCCACGTACTAGTCCGCAGTCTACGAAGATAGAGCGAAGCCAGTACCCTCCGTAAATTACTGAGAAGACGCATCTTGCTAGGGACTAGGACTCGGTGGGGATCACGACCGGGTTAACCCGGTCCATGCTCACTCAAATTCGGTACCACCAGATACTTATCCGCAATCGGCGGAATTGAGAAGATTTGCTCAGCCGCTGGGAGGCGGACATGAATGAAGAAACTCACCAAGGGACAGGCAGCAACGGTAAATCGGTGGCTCAAGACCGAAGCCGACTACATAACCAGTCTGGAGGCCCGCATCAAGGAGTTGGAGGCTGCTCTCTCCAAACCCCGTTCAAACCCCCGCTCAAAACCGCTGTACGGCACCGCGACGGTTGTCTCCTAAGAACGAAACCCCGACGCTGGGGTCGCCGGATAAGGTCCGGCCTGATGAGTTCCGGGGAAGACTGGTCAGCATACTGGAGGAGAAAAGTAGGGAGTCGTGAAAAAGAAGAGAAAGAGGCTGGAACTGATTAGCCCCGAGGACGCCTGGGGTCCGGTTCTTGATACTTGGATTCACGAGTGTAGCCGCCTGCGTGCTGAACTTGCGCAGGCGGAGGCCCGCCTCAAAGAGCTGACACTTGATCCCAAAGACATGGTCTGTTCCCGATGCGGAAAGCCAACCGAACACTACTTCGGTCTTCGTTCTGCAAACCATTTCAAGATGTCCGGCTGGAAATGCGGCGACTGCCTAGTAGATACGTGGGAGGCCCACCAGTGGCCCCACTGCTCTGTGGAGTTGGAACTAGCCGGGAACCAGGCGGAAGTCGCGGCGCTGCTCCAGCAGTTGGCGGCGGTGAGCGAGGCCCGTGCAAAGTCGGTCAGGGCGTTTGACGAGGAGTTTGCTCGCCAAGTGGATAACAACCTGTGCGGTGGTCCGGCCTGCATCAACCCGCATTGCTACTGCGACGAAGAGTAGCAGTATTAACCAACCAAGAGGACGGGTGGGCGTGCTGGTCAGATAGCCTTCGCGGGTTGCTACCAGCCACCACCCGACTCTTAAAGAAGCAACCCGCGAACAATCAGAACATCGTTTGGCCGGGCAGGAGAATTTCTGATGGCACGTTGGATTCTTTTCGTAAGGCCGGACTATCAACTAGTCTGCAACAGCACTAAAGAACTCGCCTCGGCAATTCTGGTGGGGTTCCAATCACCTGGTCGCCAGATCGCCGACGTCTGCGACCGCGCGCTCTTCCATTTGATTGAACAATCAGAATTACCCCAGAACAAGGACAGCGCCCTGGAATGCTCAACCTACATGTTGCTTGCTGGGTTAGCAAGGTGCGCTCAGATGAGAGTACAGCGGAAGAGCGATGTCTGATAACGTCGCCCTCCTAGCAACCACGCAGCTTCTGTCCCTCCTGCTCTCGAGGGATTGCTACGCTGAGGTTCAAAAGAACCAAGCCAAGTTTCGTGTCCTCGCCACGCGGGGCGGTAGCAACGGCCTCGATTACTATTGGAAATACCTCAAGACCTACAAGATGTCGCCGCCTGCCCCCATTCGCAAGGCCCTTGAAGAGTTCATCAGCAATCAGGAGAAGGGCGACCCAGAGCAGACCAGAGAAGAGTTCGACGCGGCGGAGACACTCCCGCCGCCTGTAGACTTCAACGTCATGCTGGACGAGGCCCACACTGACGCAGACAACAGATACCAAGCGGTTGTCATGACAACCGCGAAGCAAATCGCCGTTGGCAGGCAAGACGAATTTCTGGACAAGGTTTTATACCGTGAGTTTGGCCGTGACAAAGAGAAATGGCCTCCCCACAAGGAGCGGGCCGAGAGGTATATCCGCAACAAGTTCGCCAACAATCCCTTCAAAGATAACGGCGGTGACAAGGGCGGGGTCTACCAGGACAACACGGGGAGCGTCACGCGGCGGCTGCTGGAAGTCTACGCCACGCCTGACGGCGGCGGACTGCTGACGGGGTTCCCCTCCGTAGACGACAACGTCGTGATCGGCACGGGCTTTCAGCATCTTCGCTTCATCGGGATTGCGGGGCAGGCGAAGCGCGGCAAGACCATGACGCTGCTCACCATCGCCTACAACCTGGCAAAAGCGGGCAAGAACGTCCTCTACAATTCTCTTGAGCATTCCTACGAAGATACTTGGGCATTGATGGCGTTCCTGCACGGAAGCTACTTCTCCGACCAAGGGCGCTTCACCATTCCGCCCTTGCGGTCGTGGACGCAGCGCAAAGCCACTAAAGTGGACTTCGACAATCTCGCCATCATCCAGGAAGACGCTCAGAAAAGGATCGGCCTGCCGGGGGCGATTGACGCCTGCCAATACAACCGCTGGGATGACATCGTGGCGCGCGTGGAGTCCAACTATAAAACCATTCCCTATGACGTCGTCATCGTGGACTACATAGAAGGTCTTGAGGACGCGCAATCCAAATATCGGCAGGACGACGAGTACATCAAGTTGATGAAGCGGGCGCAGCGGTTCACCCGCGAGTTCAATGGCGGCAAGGGAATGGTGGTAATGACGCCTCTCACCATCAATAAGGAAGGAGCGAAGCAAGCCGATGGGGTAGACCCAGAAACTCCTGAGATTCCCTTCGGCATCACCGCCGTGCGCGGGGCGAGCCAAGTAGCCTACGACATGGATCTCATCCTCGGCGTTCACTCCACCCCGGATGAAAAGGACAAGAACACGCTTCGCATGTGGGGCATCGCGATGCGTCACGGCGTGGAGCCACCCCTGACGATGCTCCGCGTCGACCCCCGCACCAAGCATGTTCGCGATACGCGGGGTCAGGTGCGCCACAACGAAGACTTCCAAGCGCGGCACGTGGACATAATCGCGGAGGAATTGTAATGCGCGATTACAAGAACCCGGCGTGGAAGGTCGAGTGGGAAAAGTTTGTCTCTGGCTACAAGTTCCTCGCCGTAAAACGTTGGGCAGACTTTCAAGAGAAGGACCTGACCACCAGTTGGATTAAAGATTACGTCAACAAGGAATGGGTGGACGAGGACTACGCAAAACTGACGATTACGCAGCGGTATTTGATAGATGGAATCCGCAGAATCCGGGGGAGATTGCGGGAGAACCTGTCAGCAACGAACACGGTTGAGCTGGTGTCGAGCGCCCTGCGAGTGCCGGGTGAGGCGAGGGTCGGCGTGGGTCCCGCGCTGGTTGCGCTGGGGGTGCGCGGCTTTTTAATACCAACGAATGAACGGGATACGGACCATAAGAGAAGAGAAGAGAAGAGGAAAGAAGAGGAAGACCGTCTTCCTTCTTCTAAAGAAGGAGAACCCGCCATGCCAGAATGTATCCACGGTGATACCGACAGGTTTTGCGAGATTTGTAAGAAGGAAGGTTTCCAACCCGCTCCAACACCACCCCCGGTTGCGGTAGTCGCCAAGACCTCGCTCATCAAGGCGAAGCCGTTCCCTTGGAACCTAGCCGGACTCGAAGGAGTCCCGCAGGAAGAGTTCAATCGCGTCCGCGAGTTTCACTGGAAGCGTTCACCCAAGCATTACTACCGCGACACCATCAAGACCCGTTCCGATTTTGAGCATTACTGGCCCGCGATGCGGGAAGCCGCCGAAGGTTGGACTCCCGCCGCCAAAGACCCCGTCATGGTAGAGATTCTCCGCCGCGCCGGAATGAAGGCCGACCCCGCCTGCGCCCGGTGTCACGGTGACGGCGGCTACCCAGTATTGCCCGAGGGAAGACAGTTTCAACAATGGGCAGATTGCGAGTGCTTGAAATGAACACCACCGACCCGTTCAAACAGTTAGCGACGGATATTCACCTAGCCTCCCGTTCCGTAGAACAGCGCCGTCGCTTGCTCTTCTGTTCCTTCGTTTACAAGAATGACAGAGTGCTATGTTCCAATCACGCCGAACAGACCGTCATCGGCCCCCGGTGCCCGGCTCACAAAGGGAAGATCGGTTTCGGCATCTCTCACGACCCGACTAAGTATTGGGATGAAGTGATGCCAGTTCAAACGGACCAGCGGTTTGTCGGCGGCGCTAAGAGCCGCTTCCCGTATCTAAGGACGAGCATCAATCCTACCGTGGTGACTCTCGGCATAGAGGAGCAGCGGGAAGCATGAAAGAACAAATCCAGCAGATGTGTAAGGCGGGCAGGAGCAAGAAGGATGTAGCAGCGGCCCTTAACATTTCCATTGAGAGACTCATACAGGCAATCGCTCTCCACTTCCCAGAATCAAAGGGTCGCTGGACCCTCCTCCGTAAGAGCTTCGGCCTAGACCCGTGGCAGAGTTTTACCATCGCACCGCCTACGAGCATGACGAAGGAAGAGATCGCGAAGCGTCGTCAGCATCTTGAAGAGATGTTCGGGCCGCGCGTTCGGTCAACCGTGTAAGCTCTCTCCACCTATTCGTGTCTCTCCACCTATCCAAGAGCAGAGCTAATGGAGAGGGTTTCGGAGCCTGTAATGGACAAGGCTCCTGATTACAACGACGTTGGAGAGAATGGACTTAGAGTTAAAGGTGTTCTCCAGTGCTCGGAGAGCATCGGCAGACACACTCCTCGCGCCAGAACAAATTCCCCCGAAGCCGCCCGAACCCGACAATCACCAGGCGCAAAATGGTGCACTTTCCCCCGTCCGCGTAAGTCTGTTTGTCCCTAATAGCTTACGGCGGAAAGGGTAACGGTCTGCGGGTAACGGCGTTCGTTCTCCTGTCGAAACTCCTCCACGCACAATCACACCCCAGGTATGCCCACGGTGATGGTGGGGTGTTCAACGGGTCCCCCAATTCGCCGCGACACTCGCGTGAGACTTTTTGCAACCACAATTTCCACGTAACGTATTTACATAACATTGGACTTAGCTCGTTTCTCGTTTTCCATCCAGAGTCTTCCACGGCGTTGTCCAGCAACATCTTCCCGCCTCCAGAAAATTAAAAACGAATTTTCCAGACCATTTTAGGTATTAGGCCACCATGGATACACCAACAGTCACACAGAAGTCTCATCTCTCTGACGAGGAGAGGAAGAAGTACACCCCGAAGAAATTTCTTGGCAAGAAGTTCACGGCCAAGCCAGACCCAACGTCTGCTCTGTACCTTGCCAAGATCGCCGAACTCCAGGCCGAGGTTGCGTACCTACGCTCAGTTATCAAGAGGCTCGCATGATTCTCCATCTCGCAGAACTTCTCACAGCATTCGTCGCTGGGTTGTACGTCGGCTACCGCTACGCCCGGTCCAAGTTCGCCACAGCAGTTTCCACGGTTGTGGCCGATGTAAAGAAGCTCTAATGCCCACGAAGAAAAAGAAGAAGGCTGCCAAGACACTCACCATCAACATTCCTGTTAAGAACCCTAAGGTTAAACCCTATGTCGCCCGCGTCATCAGCGGAGCCACGGCAGAGCGCCTCGTTAAAGAATCAATCCGCACGGCTGGTGTTACCGGGTCACAGAAAGAAATTCAGTTCGTAGACTCCGACATCCTAGCCGCGAAGCTGAATGAGTTCTTCAATCCTCCGACCATACAATTCTGTGCCAACTATCCCACGATGGACAGCAACTCGTGACGTACACGCTCCAATTCCCTAGCAGGGAACTCCGCGATGCCCAGGCCGCGAAGCTGCGCGAGAAGAATCACGTGCACAAAGGCACGGGCTACCTAGACGGCAAGATGGTCTGGGAAGTTCGCTGGAGTCCGCGTCGATGACCTTCATGCCAAACAGAACGCATATACAAATCTGGCGAAGCAACGAAGATGGCTCGTTTCGTGTAGTCATTCGTTTGTGTAGACGCCATAGGGACAGAGTGGGAGCGGCGCTGGCGACGATCTTGTTGTGTAAGGAATGCAAGGAAGAGCCGCTGGAGAATCCCTATGTGCCAAAAGGATTCTATGGATGCGGAGGAGAGCTTGGGAGGCCTCGTGATTAAATTTCTCGGCTCCGACCCCTGCGGTCGTGAAGAGTGGATGTGCGACGTATGCAAGAGAGCCTTTGAGCTGAGGCAAGAGGAAGGCCCCGACGAATGTTTCAAGCCCGACGCCAACGAGGAGCCTATCTTCTGTCCTTACTGCGGAGCGTCCGCTCTCGCGGACCTTATCGACAAACATGCTGACGAGCCGCTAACCCGATGATCACCGACGAAATGATTCGCCGGGTCGCGGATGAGTTCTTTGTCTACCACCCCACCATTGATCCGCAGGGCGTCATGCGGCTGTGGGTTCCCAAACTCGTGGTGTCCAGAATTATCCAAAAACGTCTAGATGAGCGTCTCGCCAAAGATAATGAAGAGCAGTTAACGGCTACCGCACCCAAGGCGTGAGCCGCATTTGTAAAAGTTGTGGAGCCGACATATCGGACAAGAGAGCAGACGCTAAGTTCTGCTCACCCGCTTGCCGCCTTCGCGCTCACTTCACAGCCGACCAAGCCGCATTGATTCAAATCCTTTTCGACCAGGTCGAACTGCATCGCCTACGACTCCTCCAGCTAGAAGCTGGGGTGAGAAACGGAGAATAAGATATGCCCGCCTACATTGCTCGCCCGTTGCCAGGATGGCAGCCCACTTTGCTCGTACCCGGTCAGACCGCGTATGCGTTTGGCAGTAAGTCCGACCGCATTCCCACCACGAAGTTTTATGTTCAGAAATCTGGGATTGCCTCCGATGTCGCCACACTAGATGTGTCGCTGTGGGAAGGAAATATCCCCGCAGTCGGGCAACTCATCACCACGCTGTCACTGGCGAACATTGCGAACGTGACGAACATCGCGCTCACGGGCGTCACCATCAACAACCTCACGGGAATCGGTTCACTGACCTACGCGCTCTCTGGTAGCAACGTCACCCTAGCGGCTGACCCTGGCGTCGCGTTGGTCCCCGTCCCGGAAGTTGCCGAAGTTTGCTCAGTCAAGGCATCTACAGCGTTCGCTGTTTCCGGCTATGGAGTTTCTTGGGCTTACACCTGTCCCTCGCAGCCAGGTTCGCTTTCAATCCAGCTTGAGGGTGCGATCGACAACACTAGCGGAAGTGAGTTCACCCTGATTGGCACAGCGCAGACCACCGCGTCTGGCTACAACGAGATTTTTGCCACACTGCCGGAAAACGTGAATTTCGTTCGTCTCAATATCACCACGGCCAGCGGCGGCACCAGCCCCACGATCATCGGGAAACTTCTCAACAGCCGTTAAAGGAATCGCCTGAATGTCATTTCAATCGGCCACAGGAACATTCCCCATCACGGGGAACAACATCACCATCAGCGGGTTGGCCTTTCAACCCGCGATTGTGTTTTTCTGGACAGTGGGCGGAGCCAATGGCTCAGGTGGAACATTTGGCGCTCCCATCACCAGCGACGGTGTAGCTCCAGCCCCCGCTGTGAATGCATTTGGTTGCTATGACGGAACGAACCAGTGGTGTTGCTCTTCCGCTGCGGCAAATAACAATGGAGGCAGTGGCGATAACGGCTCGTATAGCGGGTGCCAGAGCAACGCGAGCGGCGGCACGGGCTATGTAATCATCGGCCCGAACTACAGCAACTCCAACTTTGATAGTGGTGCGACCTACGCCGCTGTCGCTATGAACTCTGACGGGTTCACCCTGCACCCCATCTCCCAGACTGGCGGTCCCGGCTACGGAGAATTCCAGGTTCACTATCTTGCTCTCGGAGGTTCCGCTGTAGTGAACGCGACGGCGGGGAGCATCATCCTCACCAGTGGGTCCACCTCAAATCAATCTGTGACCGGACTGGGCTTCACACCAAACTGCCTCATCGGCGCGAGC
>Ga0210403_10001996_pt1 | contig 18798 bp, 15 predicted proteins | sample IncBWC19MmetaG_FD_150863 | JGI IMG/M metagenome (GOLD analysis project Ga0210403, IMG submission 150863) | Forest soil microbial communities from Barre Woods Harvard Forest LTER site, Petersham, Massachusetts, United States - Inc-BW-C-19-M | ecosystem: Environmental > Terrestrial > Soil >... | reverse complement strand
GCTTGAGGTCGCGGGCATGGGCCCACTGGAATTTCGCTTCCAGCGTGCGGCCGACGCGCCAATAGGCGTCGCCGAGATGGTCGTTGATGGTCGGATCCTCGGGCTTGAGGTCGATCGCGCGCTCGAGATTCTTCACCGCGTCGTCGTAGTTGCCGATGCGGTAATAGGCCCAGCCCAGCGAGTCCACGATGTAGCCGTCGTCCGGGCGCTGCTCGACGGCGCGCTTGATCATCTTCATGCCCTCGTCGAGATTGATGCCCTGATCGATCCAGGAATAGCCGAGATAGTTCAGCACGTGCGGCTGCTCGGGCTGCAGCTCGAGCGCCTTGCGCATATCGGCTTCGGCCTTGTTCCACTGCTTGGAGCGCTCCAGACAGATGCCGCGGTAGTAATAATAGACCCAGTTGCTCTTGTCGTTGGGATCGGGCATCGCCGCGATGCCCTGCGAGTAGGTTTCGGCGCAGTCGGCGAACTTCTTGCGGCCACGCTCGATGTTGCCGAGCGCCATGACGGCTTCGATGTCCTTGTGATCCTCCGCCGTGACGCCCTTGAGGATCTTGATCGCCTCGTCGCTGCGGTCGGCGGCGTCGAGATCGGTCGCAAGCTGAATCTGCGCATTGCGCTTCAGCACCGAATTCGCCGGCATGCGCTCGTAGACCTTGATCGCCATCGCCGGCTTCTTCACGGACTCATAGAGATCGGCCAGCGACAGCAGCGCCAGCGGATGATTGGGCGCGAGGTAGAGCGCAAGCTGCAGATAGACCAGCGCGAGATCCTCGCCGCCGCGGCGGGTCAGCGTCGCGCCGATGCCGTACAGCGCCTCGCCGGCGCCGGTCTGCGCCGAATCGACCAGCGGCGGCAGCTTCTTGCCGGCCTTGGTTTCGCGCAGGCCCTCCTGCACCAGGGGATGCCGCGGCAGCTTCTTGTCGAAGGCCTCATAGATCGCGGTGGCCGCGGCGTCGTCCTTGTTGCGCGTCAGCCAGCGCGCATAATCGTCTGCCACGCGCAGCATGCCGTCGTCGAGCTTGTAGGCCCGCTCGAGCCGCACGCCGGCGTCCTTTTCCTTGCCCGCGAGTTCGAGGATCATGCCGGAATGCAGGTCCTTGAAGAGCGGATACCATTCCGGACCGGTCAGCTTGTCGATATTGGCGACCGCCGTCTTGCTGTCGCCGGCGCCATAGCTGGCCCAGCCCGACAACAGCGTCGCCACCAGGTCGGTGATCGGTCCGCGGATCGACTGATTGATGTTGGACTGCGCGGCCGCGTATTTCTTCAGTTTCAGGTCGCGCACGCCGACCACGAGGCGAGCGACGCGATTGGATTTGTCGATGGTCAGGATCCGGTCGGCGAGCTTGACGGCCTCGTCGATGTCGCCGTCGGCCAGCGATGAAATGAAGGCGCGGTCCAAAAGTTCATTGTTCTTCGGATCGATGCGAAGCGCCGAGCGGTAGAACGCCGCAGCCGCGGCCGAGTCGCGCTCCACACTGGCATGCCGGGCCGCCAGGTAGCTGCCGGACATGGTCAGCGATTTCAGATCGTGGGGGCTCGGAAACTGCGCCGAATTATCCGAGGGATGATCGGGCGTCTGGGCCGACAGCGATCCGGGCACAGCGAGCGCGGTGAAGGCGACGGCGGCAATTGCCCAGCGATTGAAACGAATGGAGATCATCACGGTTCGCCTTAACTCCAGGGGTTTATGGCAAGAAGATTTACGGCAAGAACGATTTACTGCAAGATCTTGCGATCATTCTCGAATGCGAACCCTGCCGGCGGCATCAAGCCCGCTGACAATGCCGCGTTTGGCGCTCAACCGCAAGGATACGGGGTGGCGAATCGATCGGCAGCAACCCCCGGCCAGCCGGCCCGCCGACTGAAAACGCTTGCAGTGTGGCCGTATCGTGGCCAGCCCCCTGCCTGCGGCTCCGTTCCGATCAAATCGGGACCGAGCTTTGCTTATTTTGACGCGTTTTCTTCACGCGAACCGGCATCCACTTCGCTCGAAAACGCTACGACCGCTCACGCAATCGTGGTCACATCGCCTCGTAATTCGGTCCGCCGCCACCCTCCGGTGGAACCCAGGTGATGTTGCCGTTCGGGTCCTTCACGTCGCAGGTTTTGCAGTGGACGCAGTTCTGGGCGTTGATGACGAATCGCGGTCCGGAGGCTTCCTCGACCCATTCATAGACGCCCGCCGGGCAATACCGGTTGGACGGGCCGGCAAAGACATCGTGCTCGGAGGTCTTCTGCAGGTTCATGTCGGCGACCTTGAGGTGAACCGGCTGGTCTTCTTCGTGATTGGTGTTGGAAAGGAATACCGATGACAGCCGGTCGAAGGTGAGCTTGCCGTCCGGCTTCGGCGGCGCGATCGGTGCATGCGTTTTCGCCGGATCGAGCGTCTTGCGGTCGGGCTTGCCGTGCGACTGGGTGCCAAACAGCGAGAAGCCGAGCGTGTTGCACCACATGTCGATACCGCCGAGCATCACGCCGATCACGGTGCCGAACTTCGACCACAGCGGCTTGACGTTGCGCACGCGGTAGAGGTCCTTGCCGACCACCGAGCCGCGCCAGCTGTTCTCATATTCGACCAGTTCGTCATTGGCGCGGCCCGCGCCGAGCGCGGCGGCGACGTGCTCGGCGGCTAGCATGCCGCTGCCGATTGCGTTGTGCACGCCCTTGATGCGCGGTACATTGACAAAGCCCGCCGCGCAGCCGATCAGCGCGCCACCAGCAAACGTCAGCCGCGGCACCGACTGATAACCGCCCTCGGTGATGGCGCGCGCGCCATAGGCCAGCCGCTTGCCGCCCTCGAAAACGTTGCGGATCGCGGGATGAGTCTTGAAGCGCTGGAATTCGTCGAACGGCGACAGATACGGATCGTGATAGTTCAGGTGCAGGACGAAACCGACCGCCACCAGATTGTCGTCATAGTGATAGAGGAACGAGCCGCCGCCGGTCGAATTGTCCAGCGGCCAGCCGAACGAATGCTGGATCAGGCCCTTCTGGTGTTTTGCCGGATCGATCTGCCAGACTTCCTTCAGCCCGATACCGAATTTCGGCGGTTCTGAGTTGGCGTCGAGGGAAAATTTTGCGATCAGCTGCTTGGTCAGGCTGCCGCGGGCGCCTTCCGCGAACAGCGTATATTTGCCGAGCAGTTCCATGCCGCGGGTAAAGGAGTCCTTGTGGGTGCCGTCCTTGGCGATGCCCATGTCGCCGGTCGCGATGCCACGCACCGCGCCCTTGTCGTCGTACAGCACTTCCGCCGCCGCGAAACCCGGGTAGATCTCGACGCCGAGCGCCTCCGCCTTGCGCGCCAGCCAGCGGCAGACGTTGCCGAGCGAGCCGATATAACAATGATGATTGTTCATCAGCGGCGGCATCGCGATGCCGGGCAGCGGGATCGCCGTGCCCGCGGTCATCCAGTAGAACTTGTCGGCCTTGACCTGCGTCTTCAGCGGACAGTCGGCATCCGCGCGCCAATCCGGCACCAGCTGGTCGAGCGAGACCGGATCGATCACCGCGCCGGACAGGATGTGGGCGCCGACTTCGGAACCCTTCTCAACTACGACGATGCTGAGATCGGCATTGAGCTGCTTCAGCCGGATCGCGGCGGAGAGGCCCGAGGGTCCGGCGCCGACGATGACAACGTCGAATTCCATGGATTCGCGCGGCTGCAGTTCTTCAGTGCTCATGATCTGGTCCCGGCCCGGGTGGAAAAGGTTCTGTTCTGAAGGTCGTTTGTTTCCACTTTTTTCGCCTGAGAACAACATGGAAATGCGCGGTGGGACGTTTCGTTGGGGGTCGATCCGCTCTAGAATGCCGGGATGCCCCCGACATCCCGCCATGACGCCTGAGCGCGCGCCGACCGTTTCGCAGTTGCTGGCCTTTTATCTGGAGGCCGGCGTCGACTGCGCGCTGATGGACGCTCCGGTCAACCGGCTGGCCGATCCCGACCTCGCCCCGGTGGCCGGCGAAACCGTGCCTCCGAGACCCGTCAGGGTTGCTGCCCCGCTTCCCGCCGCGCGCGCCGAAGTAGCGCAAGCGCCGGAGGCCGCGATCCTGTCGGCGCGGGAAGCGGCGCGCACCGCGCCGACGCTGGAGGCATTGCGCGCGCTGCTGGAGGATTTCGACGGCTGCGCGCTGAAATCCACCGCCACGCGGCTGGTGTTTTCCGACGGCAACCCGCAGGCGCGCATCATGTTCGTCGGCGAGGCCCCCGGGCGGGAGGAAGACCTCGAGGGCCTGCCGTTCGTCGGCCGCTCCGGCAAATTGCTGGACCGGATGATCGCGGCGATCGGATTGGACCGCAGCAGCGCCTACATTGCCAATGTCATTCCCTGGCGGCCGCCCGGCAACCGCACGCCGACGCCGCAGGAAACCCAGATCTGCCTGCCGTTCATCCAGCGCCAGATCGAACTGGTCAACCCGGACGTGCTGGTCACGCTCGGCAATCCCTCCACCCAGACCCTGCTGTCGACCCGCGAGGGCATCATGAAAACCCGCGGGCGCTGGCTTGAATACAACACCGGCAGCCGCGTGATCCGCGCGATCGCCACCTTCCATCCGGCCTATCTGTTGCGCTCGCCGTCCTACAAGCGCCTGGCGTGGCAGGATCTGCGCGCGATCGCCAAGGCGCTTGCGCAGGAATCCTCTTCTTCATCCTGAACTTCAGCCGCTTAAGGCGTCTTCGGCCGCACGATCGCCCAGCCGATCCGCAAGAGCGGCTGTCGCCCGGTGATGAACCACTCGAACGCCCGCGGTACTTCGGGCACGAGGTCGGGAAACCGCTTCGCGATATCGGGCGGCGGCGTACCGATCGTGTCGGCCGCGCGCCAGACCACGACGCCGCCGGTTTCGTTGAATTTCGCAAGCGTCATCCACGGCGTTCGTTCGGGCGTTGCGTCGAGAAGGAGATGGGGACGCGCCGCGTCGAGCGAAATCAAGGCCGCGAGCTGCGCGTCGCCGGTCACCGCCTTCAGCGGGTGGTTGGTTCGGCGCTCAAAGCTGTCGCCGAAGAAATTCGCGATCGCTCGCGCCGGCAGCGACGTCGTCACCTCGCGGCCGCCGGTCCAGGGCACGAAAATCGTGGTCGCGAGCACCGCGAGCGCAGGCGCGACGATGGCGGCCGCCCAGACCGAACGCAACAGGCGCTGGCGGCGGAGATGGACGAGATCGCCGGTCGCGACGATGGCTGCGAGCCCCGACAGCAGCAGAGCGACACCCGAGCCGCCCAGGATGCGATCGAAATCGAACAAGCCGGAAAGCAGGCTCCCGAACAGCGCGGGGCCGATGGCCAGGCAATAGACGAAATCGCGCGCCAGCGGATCGACCGGCGGGCGATAGATGATCGGCGCGTCTTCCGGATGACGGGCGAACCAGCCGGAATTGAGCGCGACCAGCAGCACGATGCCGGATATCGCCGCGAGCAGGCCGCCGAGCAATGACGCCCAGTGCTGCGTCCTTGCGCCCAGATCCGCCATTGCCGGCCAATGCGGCAACGAAATTGTATCGGCCCGGATCAGCCAGATCAGATAGGGCAGCGCCAGCACCATGATCACGAGCAGCGCGAACAGCGGATCGAACGACATCAGCGTGCGCCGGCCGCGCTCGGTCGCGAGCGCAAATCCGACGATCAGGAGCAGCAGGAAGGGCGCGGCGGAGGTGGTCAGCAGCAAAAGCCCGGCTTCGATCGACCATGCGAACCAGGCGTTGTGCCGGTTCTGGCCGATCAGTTGCCAGGAATGCAGCAGCAACAGCGCCCACAACGGCCGCGCCAGCACGTCCGGGCCGAACTCGAGGCCGGGCGAACTGAACGCCGTGACCGTCATGGCCAGCAGCACCGCGAGCACCGCCTGCTGGCCGCCGACAATGGCGCGCGCCAGCAGATAAAGCGCCCAGAACGTCGCGATCGAGCAGAGCTGCGACAGCAGGTAGACGCCCATCATGTGATTGCCGGCGGCGCGAAAGGCGATATCGGCGAGCCAGAACGCCAGCGGCGGGCCGAGATAGGTGCCGACCTGGTATTCCCGGCCATAGGCGAGCACGGTGGCGAGGTCGCCGGGAGGGCTGCGATACAACAGCAACGACACCAGCAGCCACAGCGCGGCCTGAAACAGCACCACCAGACAGACCACGAGCCGCGGCCGCGCGCGGATCAGTTCGATAATCAGGGAGGTGAAACGCATGAACCGTCCGAAATACCCAACCCCAGCGCTACCAGCCGACGCTAATCCCAGACGTGTGATAGAGCGCGTCAGCCCCTGAGGCAACCATCGCCTTTTGAAGCGAAGCGGATGCCGGTTCGCGTGAGGAAAACGCGTCAAGAGGAAAACCGCAGCCCGATTCCGATTCGATCAGGCCCTGGCCGATCATATTCCGGCCGAAATCTCGATGTCGACCTGCGTTTGCGCAAACAGGTCGGGTTCGCGTTTGATCGTCCACGGCTGATGCTTTTCCCGCGCCGCCACCACGGGGGCAAAAAAGCTGCGGTGATGTGCCGTGGGGCCGAGCCGGTCGAGCGCCTCCAGATGCTCGGGCACGCTGTAGCCCTTGTGCTGTTCGAAACCATAGCCCGGGCAGTCCTGCGCCAAGGCACACATCAGGCGGTCGCGCGTCACCTTGGCGATGATTGATGCCGCCGCGATCGACATCACCAGCCCGTCGCCGCCGATCACGGCCTCGCAATCGCAGGTGACATCGAGGCGGTCACGGCCATCGACGAAAACATGCCTGGGCATTTCCGGCAGCGCGTGCACCGCGCGCTGGAGCGCCCACAGCGAGGCGCGCAGGATATTGTCGCGGTCGATCCGCGCCGGCGAGCCGAACGCCACCGCGAACGAGGCGGTCGCGCAGATTTCCTCGAACAATTCCTCGCGCCGCTCCGGCGTCAGCCGCTTGGAATCATCGATGCCCTTGGGGATCCGCTTGGGGTCGAGCACCACTGCGGCAGCCACCACCGGGCCGGCCAGCGGGCCGCGGCCGGCCTCGTCGCAGCCGGCCACTGGCCAGACGCCGCGCTTGATCAGCGCGCGTTCGCGGCGAAAGCTCGGCGGCGCCACGGCAATCACGCCCTTGGCGAGCCTGGCTGGACCGTCCTTGGCTTTTTCTTTGGCTTTTTCTTTGGATTTTTCCCGAATCATGGCCGGGATCGTGCGCAAGCGGGGCCCGCCGCGCAACCGGGAACTCAGCGCAATTCCCGCTATTCGACATCGCCGGTCAGTCCGGCAAGTGAATCCGCCGGTCCTCGCCGACCTCGATCCCCGGTGCGACCACGACCTCCCAGGGATGGTTGTCGGGGTCGCCAAAATAACCGGAATAACCGCCATAATCCGTCTCGTGCGCGGGTTTCAGCAGCGACGCGCCCTTGGAGATGGCGAAATCCAGCACCGCGTCGACCTCCGCCGCAGAGCGGCAATTCCAGGCCAATGTCATCCCGCGGAAGGCCTGCGGCCGCGGACGGTCCGGCAACGTGACGTCCTGCGCCAGCTGATCCCACGGAAAAAGCCCGATCGCGGTGCCGCCGGTCTCGAAAAACGCGACGGTCTCGCCGGTGGCCTGGAATTTCCTGACAAAGCCGAGCGCCTCGTAGAATGCGATACTGGCGCGCATGTTGCTGACGCCGAGCGTGATCATGGTAAGGCGTGCCACAGGTGCGGCCGGCTTTTTACTCATGCCGGTCGCCTCCATCGTCCTAGAACAAACTCAGTTGCTGGCCGCTGCGCTCGGGTCTTGCGAAATGGTCGGTGGTCAATTTCGACCGCCGCTTGTTGAGCCCGAGCTTTTCGCAGGCGATCTCGAACCGGCGGCCGATCATCCAGGCCATCGGCCCGGTGCCTTTCATCCGCGTTCCCCATTGCGAGTCGTAGTCGCGGCCGCCGCGCATGTCGCGGATCAGCGTGAAGATATGGCGGTAGCGGTCGGGATAATTGGCCATCAGCCATTCGCGGAACAGGTCGCGCACTTCCAGCGGCAGCCGCAGCAGCACATAGCTTGCTTCCTTGACACCGGCATGCGCCGCCCCATCGAGAATGCGCTCGATCTCGCTATCGTTCAGCGCGGGGATGACGGGCGCGACCATCACCGTGGTCGGAATGCCCGCTTCCGACAATCGCCGCAGCGCCTCGAGCCGCTTGGCCGGCGTCGAGGCCCGCGGTTCCATGGTGCGCGCCAGTTTGGCATCGAGCGTCGTCACCGAAATCGCCACCTTGGCGAGATTGCGCTTGGCCATCCGCGCCAGAATATCGATGTCGCGGGTCACGAGCGCCGATTTTGTCACGATGCCGACCGGATGCGAGGCACGCTCCAGCACCTCGAGAATGCCGCGCATGATTTTCCGTTCGCGCTCGATCGGCTGATAGGGATCGGTGTTGGTGCCGATCGCGATCATGCGCGGTTCGTAATCCTGCGCCGCCAGTTCCTTTTCCAGGAGTTGCGGCGCATCGGGTTTTGCAAATAATTTCGATTCGAAGTCCAGCCCCGGCGATAGCCCGAGATAGGCATGGGTCGGCCTTGCAAAACAGTAGACGCAGCCATGTTCGCAGCCTCGGTAGGGATTGATCGAACGGTCGAAGCCGATATCGGGGGAATCGTTGCGGGTGATGACTTTTCGCGCGGTATCGAGTGCGACCGAGGTCTTGAACGGTGGCAAATCGTCGAGGCTCTGCCAGCCGTCGTCGAAGGCTATGCGCGCCTCGGCCTCGTAGCGGCCGCTGGCGTTGGATTGCGCGCCGCGGCCGCGCCGCCGCTCACGCTCGATCGCGACCGCAAGTTCCGGAAAAGGGGTAGGTGCACCCGCCGGTTCGGAGGGCGCCGTGACCGGCGGGTGCTTGCGGGCATGAGAGGATGCTCGGCTCATGACGAGAACATAGCACGTCACTAGAACAAATCAAGAACATTGCTGGCGACCTGTGGATGGCCGGTCTCGCTGCGCGGGGTCAACATCGGGCATGGAAAGAGGTGGTGCGATTATTGCTCGCTGTGCGATAGGCGCCGACGCCGTCCCTACACATTCCCTCTCTATTCTGTTCACACAACAGAGGAGCGATCGGCCGACAACTTTGTTGCTTCAGGCGATCGCTGAGAGATTGCCATGCAAACGCCAGGCGCCAACGACACTTCGTCAACAGAACGTGATCTGGATCTGCTCGACCGCTACTGGAGCGCGGCGAATTATTTGTCGGTGGGTCAGATCTACCTGCTCGACAACCCCCTGCTTCGCGAACCGCTGCGGCCGGCGCACATCAAGCCGCGGCTACTCGGACATTGGGGAACCACGCCCGGGCTCAACTTCGTCTACGCCCATCTCAATCGGGTTATCCGCGCGTCCGGCCTGAACGTCCTTTATGTCTGCGGGCCCGGCCATGGCGGGCCGGGCATGGTCGCCAACACCTATCTCGAAGGCAGCTACAGCGAAATTTATCCGGACATCGGCCGCGACGCCGACGGCTTGCGCAAATTGTTCCGCCAGTTCTCGTTTCCCGGCGGCATTCCGAGCCACGCGGCGCCGGAAACGCCGGGATCGATTCACGAGGGCGGCGAACTCGGCTACGCGCTGCTGCACGCCTATGGCGCAGCGCTCGACAATCCCGACCTGATCGTCGCCTGCGTGGTCGGTGACGGCGAGGCCGAGACCGGCCCGCTCGCCGCCTCCTGGCATTCCAACAAATTTCTCAATCCCGCGCATGACGGCGCGGTGCTGCCGATCCTGCATCTCAACGGCTACAAGATCGCCAATCCAACCGTGCTCGGCCGCATGAGCGACGAGGAGATCCGCGATCTCTTCGTCGGCTATGGCCATGAACCATTATTCGTGGAAGGCAGCGAGCCAAAGCAAATGCATCGGCTGATGGCCAACACGCTGGAAAAGGCATTGGAAAGCATCCGCGCGATCCAGACAACCGCGCGCGACGGACGCACGACAACCGAGCGTCCGAAATGGCCTGTCATCGTGCTGCGCAGCCCCAAGGGCTGGACCGGCCCGAAGGAAGTCGACGGGCTGAAGGTCGAAGGCTTTTGGCGCGCGCATCAGGTACCGATCGCGGACCCGCGTGAAAATCCCAGGCATCTGGAACTGCTCGAGCAGTGGATGCGCAGCTACCAGCCTGACACGCTGTTCGACGCAAACGGCCGGCTCGTGCCCGAATTGCAGGCGCTGGCGCCCGCCGGCGAGCGGCGCATGGGCGCCAATCCGCACGCCCATGGCGGACTGTTGAAGCGCGAACTCAAACTGCCGGATTTTCATCACTATGCCGTCGAGGTCCCCTGCCCCGGCGGCAGCGAGGCCGAAGCCACGCGCGTGCTCGGAAAATTCCTGCGCGACGTCGTGCGCGACAACGCCGCGGCGAGGAATTTCCGGATCGTGGGACCCGACGAGACCGCCTCCAACCGCCTCGATGCGGTGTTCGAGGTGACCGAGCGGGTCTGGATGGAGGGCATCGAGCCCTACGATGTTCATCTGGCGCAGGACGGACGGGTGATGGAGGTGTTGAGCGAACATCTCTGCCAGGGCTGGCTGGAAGGATATCTGCTCACCGGACGGCACGGCTTCTTCTCCTGCTACGAGGCCTTCATCCACATCGTGGATTCCATGTTCAACCAGCACGCCAAATGGCTGAAGGTCTCGCGTTCACTGCCGTGGCGACGCCCGATCGCCTCGCTCAATTATCTCCTGACCTCGCATGTCTGGCGGCAGGACCATAACGGCTTCAGCCATCAGGATCCCGGCTTCGTCGATCTCGTCGCCAACAAGAAGGCCGATATCGTCCGGGTTTATTTTCCCCCCGACGCCAACACGCTGCTCTGGATCGCCGACCATTGCTTGCGGACCTACGACCGCATCAACGTGATCGTCGCCGGCAAGCAGCCCGCGCCGCAATGGCTGACCATGCGGGAGGCGGCGACGCATTGCGATGCCGGTATCGGAATCTGGCCGTGGGCCGGCACGGAAACGGCAGGCTCTGAACCCGATGTGGTGATGGCCTGCGCCGGCGACGTCCCGACGCTGGAGACGCTGGCCGCGGTGGACCTGCTGCGCAAAGCCCTGCCCGGCCTGAAAATCCGGGTGGTCAATGTGGTCGACCTGATGACACTGCAGCCGAAGGACCAGCATCCGCATGGCATCAGCGATCGCGATTTCGACGGGATGTTCACGCGCGACAGACCCGTGATCTTCGCCTATCACGGCTATCCCTATCTGATCCATCGCCTGACCTATAACCGCACCAACCACGCCGGGATGCACGTTCGCGGCTTTGCCGAAGAAGGCACGACGACGACGCCGTTCGACATGGTGGTGCTGAACGAACTCGACCGGTTTCATCTGGCGATCGAGGTCATCGATCGCGTGCCCGGCCTCGACATCACGGCTGCTCACGTCAAGCAGCAATTTCGCGATGCCCTGCTCGAGCACACGCGCTATGTGCGTGAGCACGGCGAAGACATGCCGCAGATCCGCGACTGGGTCTGGCCGTATGGCCATGAGGCCGCCGTGTGACCGCCGGAACGGCAACCGAGGAAGCCGCCATCAGCCGCCACTGCCGCAAAAAGCTGCACCCGGCGGGCTGCTTTAATTGTGACAGGGTGATAACAGTGCGAGGTTTTTACCGTTTGGGACAACGAAGCCTCTTTCATGCTGAGCGTCATTATCCCCACTGAGGGTGTCGAACAGTCCGCCGTCGCGACCCTCGCCGCGCTGGTGCCGGGTGCTGCCGCCGGTCTGATCAAGGAGGTGCTTCTGGTCGACCGGGCCGGTACCGGCGTGATCGAGCGGGTCGCCGACGTCGCGGGCTGCCGTTTCCTGCCGGTCGAAGGTTCCCGCGCGGCGGCGCTGGCGGCCGGCGCGCGCCAGGCCCGCTCGCCCTGGCTGATGTTCCTGCATGCCGGCGCGGTATTGGACTCCGGCTGGATCGAGGAAACATCGCAATTCATCCAGCGCGTCTCCGACAGTGACCGCCCCCGCGCCGGGATCTTCCGCTACGCCCGCTCGCCCTATGCCGACCCGAGCCTGCGCGACGGTTTCAAGTTCATCGCCCGCATGATCACCGGGCCGTCGGCGGACCAGGGGCTGTTGATCGCGCGCGACCATTACGACCGGCTCGGCGGCCACGCGCCGGACGCCCGCCGTTCCGAGGCCCGGCTGCTCCGGCAGCTCGGCCGCTCCTCGCGCACGCTGTTGCGCAGCCGGATAATTATGGTGGTCTGACCAAGATACTTGCCAAAGTCAAATAATTGATTGACAATGGCAACTATCGAGGTGGATCATGCCCCAACCGGATTCCGACGCGCAAGTCTCGGCGGTGCGCGCCTTCAACCGCTTCTACACCCGCAAGCTCGGCGTGCTCGACCAGCAGCTCCTGAGAAGTCCGTTCTCGCTGAGCGAGGCGCGGGTGCTTTATGAGCTGGCGCACCGGGGCAATCTGGCGGCGAAAGAGATCGGGCTCGAGCTTGGTCTCGATCCCGGCTATCTCAGCCGCATCATCCAGAAATTCGACGAGGACGGGCTGATCACCCGCAAGCCGCTGGCCGCGGACCGGCGGCAATACCAGCTCAGCCTGACGGCCAAGGGCCGCCAGGCCTTCGCCAAGCTCGATCGCAGTTCGCAGGACGATATCGCGGCAATGCTCGCCGCGCTGCCCCGCGACGGTGCCCCGCGCCTGATCGACGCGATGAGCGCGATCGAACATCTGCTCGGCGCGCCACAAAGTCCGCCGCCGCCCGCGATCCTGCGCGATCCCCGGCCGGGCGACATGGGCTGGGTGGTGCAGAGCCACGGCGAGTTGTATGCGCGCGAATACGGCTTCGATGCATCGTTCGAGGCCCTGGTCGCCGATATAGCCGGCAAATTCCTCGCCTCGTTCGACGCCTCCCGCGAGCGCTGCTGGATCGCCGATATCGACGGCACGCAGGTCGGTTCGGTCTTTCTGGTCAAGGCTGGCGACGACGTCGCCAAGCTGCGATTGCTGCTGGTGGACCCCGCCGGGCGCGGACAGGGATTGGGACGGCGGCTGGTCGGTGAGTGCATTTCGTTTGCCCGCCAATGCGGCTATCGCAAGATCACGCTGTGGACGCAGAGCATCCTCCTGACCGCGCGCAAGATTTATCAGGATGCCGGCTTCGTGCTTGTCGCCACCGAGCCGCACCGCAGTTTCGGCCAGAGCCTGATCGGCGAGACCTGGGAGCGCGAGCTGTGACACGGACGTCGCTTAAGCCGTCGCGCCTTGCGCCTTTGGCCGGCGCAGATGTTCGTCCAGCCGCGGCATGATCTCGACGAAATTGCAGGGCCGGGTGCGGTAATCGAGCTGGGCGGCGAGAATGCCGTCCCAGGCATCGCGGCAGGCGCCCGGCGATCCCGGCAGGCAGAAGATGAACGTCGCGCCCGCCGTGCCCGCGGTGGCGCGGCTCTGGATCGTCGAGGTGCCGATCTTGGCATGGCTGAGCATATGGAACGCGATCGAGAAGCCGTCCATCCGCTTCTCGAACAACGGCTCGACCGCCTCCGGCGTCACGTCGCGCCCCGTAAAGCCGGTGCCGCCGGTGGTGATGATGACATCGACGCCCGCATCCGCGATCCATCGCTTGACGATGACGCGGATCGCGTCGACGTCGTCGACGACGATCTCGCGCGCCGCGAGATGATGACCGGCCGCGGTAAGCCGATCCGAAAGCGTGGTGCCGGACTTGTCATCCGCGAGCGTGCGCGTGTCCGAAATCGTCAGCACCGCGATGTTGAGCGGAATGAATTTTTTCGATTCGTCGATGGAAGACATTCACTAGGTCCCCCCGCCAAACGTATTGCAGGCCTGCACCGTGCCCTGCTGATAGCCGGTCATGAACCATTGCTTGCGCTGTGCGGCGGAGCCGTGGGTGAAGCTGTCCGGCACCACCCGCCCCGTTGCCTGCCGCTGCAGCGTGTCGTCGCCGATCGCGGACGCCGTCGTCAGCGCGGCGTCGATGTCGCCCGCCTCGAGGAAGCCAGGCCGCTTCTTGGCCTCGCGATTGACCCAGACGCCCGCCAGGCAATCCGCCTGCAGCTCGACCTTGACCTGCAACGCGTTGGATTCCGTCTTGCTGCCGACCTGCTGCTGCAGCCGCGTCACGCGTGGCAGGATGCCGAGCAGGTTCTGGATGTGATGTCCGGCTTCATGGGCGATGATATAGGCCGCGGTAAATTTGCAGGCGTTGCCCGAACAGCCGTGAAAGCGCGTCTCGACCTCGCGGAAGAATCCGGTGTCGAGAAAGATCGTTCGGTCCGGCGGGCAATAGAACGGCCCCATCGCCGACTGCGCCATGCCGCAGCGTCCGCCATTGGTGGCGTTGCGGAACAGCACGATCTTCGGACCGGTATAGGATTGCCCGCTGGCCTGGAAGATCTCGCTCCAGCGATCGTCGATCTCGCCGAGGATGCCGGCGATCATGCTGCCCATCTCGTCGGTCGGCGCGCCGGTCTTGACGGTTCCGGACCTGCGATCGGTTTGATAGCTCGGCGCCTGACTGCCGCCGCCCAGGATTTCCGCGCCGCCGATCAGGATGCGCGGATCGATGCCAAACGCGTACGAGATCAGGCCGAGCACGATGATGGTTCCAATGCCGAGTCCGCCCCCGCCCATCGGCAGACCGAAGCCGCCGCCGCCACCCATTCCGCCGCCGCTGTCATCGCGACGGTCTTCAATATCGTCGCTGCGACGGAAGTCATCGTAACGCATGGCGGATTTTCCTCATTCCAGTTCGGCAACGCCTTCGCCGATTTCCAACACGGCAATCACGTAAAATTTCCACTCGCTTAATCAATAGCCCGCCCGGCAAAAATTGCCTAGCGAGAAAGAATTACCCAGTTAAGTCGTTTTTTACTTTGCCGCGTCAAGGTATCGCCAGTCGGTTGTTTAGTCCCGCGTCGCCGACAGCGTCGCCTGAGTCAGAGTATTTGAGTCATGGTTGTGTCGCGTCGCGGGGCGTCTGCAAGGGCGCCCCGCACCAACTTCGAGTCCCTGGAAAACACCCGTATCGTCGTAGGCGATTGCGTCGCCGAGATGTCGAAACTGCCGGCCGCCTCGGTCGACCTGGTGTTCGCGGACCCGCCCTACAACCTGCAGCTCAAGGGCGACCTCAAGCGTCCCGACGAATCCCACGTCGACGCCGTCAACAACGACTGGGACAAGTTCTCCTCCTTTGCCGCTTACGACGATTTCACCCGCGCCTGGCTCTTGGCCTGCCGCCGCGTCATGAAACCATCGGCGACGCTGTGGGTGATCGGCTCCTATCACAACATTTTCCGCGTCGGCGCGATCATGCAGGACCTCGGCTTCTGGGTTCTCAACGATATCGTCTGGCGCAAGACCAATCCGATGCCGAATTTCCGCGGCCGCCGCTTTACCAACGCCCACGAAACCATGATCTGGGCGGCGCGCGACGAAAAAGCAAAAGGCTATACCTTCAACTACGAAGCGCTGAAGGCCGCCAATGAGGACGTCCAGGCACGCTCCGACTGGCTGATCCCGCTGTGCACCGGCGAGGAACGTCTGAAGGGCGAGGACGGCAAGAAGGTCCACCCGACGCAAAAGCCCGAAGGGCTGCTGGCGCGCGTGCTGCTGTCGTCGTCGAAACCGGGCGACCTCGTGATCGATCCCTTTAACGGCACCGGCACGACCGGTGCGGTGGCAAAACGCCTGGGCCGCCGCTACATCGGCTTCGAGCGCGACAAGACTTATGCGAAGGCTGCCGAAGCGCGCATCGCCGCCGTCGAGCCGCTGCCGGAAGCCACCTTGGCGCCGTTCATGACCGCGCGTGACGCGCCCCGCATCGCCTTCTCCGAGCTGATCGAGCGCGGCATGATTCCGCCCGGCACCCGGCTGGTCGACGCCAAGAAGCGCCACGGCGCTCTCGTGCGCGCCGACGGCGCCATCATGCTCGGCGACAAGGTCGGTTCGATCCACCGCATCGGCGCGGTGGCGCAGGGCGCCGGCGCCTGCAACGGCTGGACCTTCTGGCATGTCGAGACCAACAAGGGTCTGAAGCTGATCGACGAGCTGCGCGCTGAGATCCGCTCCGAAATGGCCGCGGGCTGACGTTTTAAAAGACGTCGTAGGCAACGCGGCGCGACGAGCGTCCTTGTCCATCTCAAGATTTCCATGAGATGTCGTCCCTGCGAAAGCAGGGACCCGTACGCCGTGTCGCCTGTGGTGAAAAAAAGCTGCTCGACGGCTTTCGCGCAATAACCGCTCCCTGTGGTTATGGGTCCCTGCTTTCGCAGGGACGACGGCTGAGAGGATGCTGCGAAGACACAGCTTCGCGATCTCGCCGCCTGTTTCGCGCGAGGTTTTGTCAATTCGTTCCACCCTCTTTGATCAGAGGGCGCAGGGAAAGCCGGGTGCGCGCTGCACCCGCGGTCTCGTGTGCAAGATGCACATAAGAATGCGCACACGAGCATACAGGTTCAGCGGAGGCAATCCGGCCTTCCCTGCGCAATGGTTTTAACGGTTTCCTTCGCGCTCTCCCCGGTGACCGGGCTTTCTTGCCACCGTCATTGGCAGAATCGCTTCCGCCAACTTGATGCCAGCGTCGGGGCATCAGGACCACACGACTTCGCCGTCCGCATCACGTGCTCTCGTCAGCAGCACCGTCAGCGTCCATCGCATCCCGCCGCCTACGTCCGTGACGATCGCGAAACGCCCCTCTGTGTGGGACGGGATGGGGCAAATCAAGAAGCTGATTTGGTCAAATCGCGAAGCAAAATATTTTTGCGAAAGGGACTGGACAGGCAAATCACTGATTTGCCCGTCAGGCAGAAAATGCGAAGCTGTTCGCGTTAGCGCGAGGGCGGAAGCGTGCCCATCGAAGTCGCAAGGCCTGGCCGCTCCCTCACGAACTCGTCGGTTGCGCCATTTGCAAAATTTGAGCATGGAACTATCGTCCGCAGCATTGCCGCCACGTCCCGATTTTTTTCGGCAACAAAAGCAAAAGGGAGAACTTGATGCTCAAATTCTACTTCAACGGCGCCCCGAACCCGAACAAGGTCGCGCTGTTTCTGGAGGAGTCCGGCCTGCCCTTCGAGCCGGTGCCGGTCGACACCCGCAAGGGCGACCAGTTCAAGCCGGAATTCCTCAAAGTGAACCCGAACGGCAAGGTGCCGGCGATCGACGATGACGGCGTGTTCGTGTTCGACTCCAACGCGATCCTGCTCTACCTCGCGGAGAAGACCGGAAAATTCCTGCCGCCCAGCACGCCCAAGAACCGCGCGCAGCTCCTGTCATGGCTGATGTTCGTGGCCTCCGGCATCGGGCCGTATTCGGGCCAGGCGGTGCATTTCAAGCACTTCGCGCCGAAGGAGCTGGAATATGCGCACAACCGCTACCAGTTCGAAGCGCATCGCCATTACAAAATCCTCGACGATCATCTCGCGGGCAGCCGCTACATGGTCGGTGACACCTACACCATCGTCGACATGGCGTTCTGGGGTTGGGCGCGGATGGTGCCGTTCGTGCTCGGCGACGACGCCCTTGCGAAATATCCCAACGTCAAGCGGCTGCTCGACGAGGTCTCGGCACGGCCGGCTGCGGCGCGGGCGATCGCGCTGAAGGACAAGTTCACCTTCAAGACCGAGATGGACGACGAGGCCAAACACATCATGTTCGGCCACCTCAAGACCAAGGCGGCCTGATCAGGCCACCAGGAATAGACGGCGCCCTTCGCGGGCGCCGTTTTCCTTTCACGTATCGATCGCGGCAACCGCCTCGATCTCGATCAGCCAGCCCGGCCGCATCAGGCGGCTGACGACGACGAACGTGCTGGCCGGCGGATTTTCGACATTGAGATAGCGATCGCGTATCGGACGAAGCTTCGGCACATTGGCGTGGTCGACCTCGGCGACGAGGTAATAATTCAGCTTGACGATATCCGCCATGGTGCCGCCGGCGGCTTCAACCGCAATCTTGAGATTGGCGAAGACCTGCTCGACTTGCGCCTCGAAGTCGCCCTCGCCGACAATCTTGCCGGACGCATCGCTCGGTACCTGGCCGGAAAGGTAGACGATCGTTCCGCTATTGACCTTGGCGATATGTGAATAGCGAGCCGGCCCCGGCGCAATCAGGGTTTTGGGGCTGATGAATTCCTTCGATGGCTTGCTCATGGATCTCTCCCAGTTGGCGCTCCGCCCATTATAGCCGACCAATATGACGGGTCATTTCAATTGGAACGGTCTGCCGATCGCAAACGCGGGTCAGCGGCTCAAACCGCGGCAAGCTTTCGCTCTTCCGGAAACGGCCCGAGCACGCGCTCGACCAGCGCGGAATCACAATATTCCTTGATCTCCTTGATCCTGCCGTCCTCGATACGCCACACCATGCAATATTGATTGTCGTAGCGCAGGCCGGCCCTGGTGACGTTGTCGCCTTTCGCCTCGACCACGACATAGTCGCCTTCGGCGATGAAATTGAATGCCACGGTCCGCGGCCGCACCGCGAAGAACGAGCGAAAGTGTCCCATCAGGCCGTTAAGGATGGCGTCGCGTCCCTTGAATTCGTGCGACCACGAATATTGGCCGGTGACGATCCAGCTGGCATCGTCGGCGAGATTGTCGGTGAACGTCGTGCCGCTGCGGCTGGCGGCATCGGCGTAGACCTGTTGCACGAGCTTCTTGTTGGCTGCTGCGCTCATTGGGCTTTTTCTCCGCTGATCTGAACTGTCAGATCATCGCGTGCCGCATGGCATTCTTCCAATCGATAGTGAATATGATATATATTCGCTTGATGAATTTGACCGCGCTCGATCTCAATCTGCTGGTTGCGCTCGACGAGCTGCTGCGGGAAGCCA
>Ga0210403_10001994_pt1 | contig 18830 bp, 15 predicted proteins | sample IncBWC19MmetaG_FD_150863 | JGI IMG/M metagenome (GOLD analysis project Ga0210403, IMG submission 150863) | Forest soil microbial communities from Barre Woods Harvard Forest LTER site, Petersham, Massachusetts, United States - Inc-BW-C-19-M | ecosystem: Environmental > Terrestrial > Soil >... | reverse complement strand
ACCTGATCCAGATTCTGGAGCTCATGGTGATGCAGCTCAACCAGAACCTGGCGCAGAAATCGATCACGGTCACGGTTGCCGACGATGCCAAGAAGTGGATCCTCAACCAGACCCTGACCGACCGCACCTACGGAGCCCGTCCGCTGCGCCGCGCTCTGCAGAAATACATCGAAGACCCGCTGTCCGAGGCGCTGATCCAGGGCACCATCACCACGCGCCCCGCGTTCATCGAGGTCTTCTTAGAGGACAACAAGCTCTTCTACCGCCCCGTCGATTCCGAAAAGACGGAAGGAGTCCTGTTGTACGAAAACTAGCTCGTGAATATGTGGGGACAGCCGCCCTCGGCTGTCCCCGAGCGTAGGTCGGCAGGTTTTGAGCTGCCAGCCCAAAGCTGGCGGCTTTTTACTTTTTGGAGATCCTGCCCTCCCGGAGTCACCTCCCCTTCGCAAACGATTTAAACTAGCTTCTGCATGTATGTACGCAGGACATCCTTCGGGCTAGCTCAGGCGCTGTTCGGGTTAACACTCGCATGGCCTGCCGCAGCTCAGAACGCGACTCCCGCGCTCCAGTCGACAGACAAACTCCAGTCCCCTTCCCAACCTCCCGGACGCAAAGGCGTAACCTTTGACGAGTTTGTGGATTCAGCCATCCTGCAGGAAGCGCGCCTCACGAAACTGATGCGCAACTTCAAGCCCGTCGTCGAGACCTACGTACAGGAAGAAAAGCACGACTCTGAAGGCCGGATCGCGCCCAGAGACGATCACTATTTCTTGAGCCGCCTCGATTTGACTGGGAATGCTCCAGCCAGCCGGGGATTTGAGACGGGACACAGGAAGCACAAAAGGCAGAAGAAATCGCCCAAGAGTGCGGCGGCTTTCGCCGCAGGCGGCTTCGCGCAGTCGGTGTTCCCGGATCTGGATCACTTCGACCGTCAGAACTACGCGTTCCAATTCGTCCGCTGGGAAACCCTTGGCGACGTACGTTGTGTGGTCATCGATGTGAATCCGCGTGAGAAGGCAGCGAATCGGGGCTTTGTCGGCCGGATCTGGGCCGAGGATCAGAATTTCAACATTGTCCGCTTTACAGGCACGTATACCTCGAAACCGTATTCCAAACGCTCATTTCACTTCGACAGTTGGCGGCTGAATACTCTTGGCATCATGTGGATGCCTGCGTACGTTTATACCCAGGAGTCAGCCCCAAACGATCCCTCCAGCCACGGTTTCTGGTTTAAGGCGCAGACTCGGGTTTGGGGTTATGACCTGGAGCATGCGGGCGACCACCGCGAGTATGCGAAGCCGCTGACGGATAATCCCGCTGCAGCCGATCCCAATCGCCACGAAGCTTCGCAAAATGTGAGCCCTGATTTAACCGTGGGGGGAAACACCTATACCCCGGAAGACAATGTCGTAGAGCGGTTGCAGGTCGCCGGACTCATGGCTCCCGATGGCGAGGTCGACCGCATCCTCGAGACCGTGGTCAACAACCTGTTGATCGTGAACAATCTTGATCTCGCCGGAGTGCGCTGTCGCGTGTTGCTCACCACGCCCTTGGAGTCATTCGTCTTGGGTCGAACGATCGTTGTCAGCCGCGGACTTCTCGATGTGTTGCCCGACGAAGCGACTCTGGCAGCGGTGCTCGCGCACGAGCTGGCTCATGTCGTTTTGCAGCATTCCCTGGGTGGCGAATTCGCGTCGCAATTTAGTTTGCCTGTTTCGGATCTCGAAATATTTGCCAAGCTCAACTTCCGTTTTGACCCGGCGAAAGAAGCTGACGCCGACAGAAAAGGCCAGGAATTATTTTCGAAGTCGCCTTACAAAGACAAAGCAGCTAGCGTGCCACTTTTTTTGGAAGCGCTTGAGTCTCGCTCCAAGCGATTGCCCGGTTTGTTGCAAGCTCAATTCAGCAATGATTTCGGGAGCAGTCACTTAGTCGGCATGCAGGCGCTCGCGAACCCTCCAATACGTCTCGAACCGAATCGGCCGGATCAGATTGCGGCCTTGCCGCTGGGTTCGCGGATCAAGGTCGATCCCTGGTCGGACCGGATCGAGATGCTCAAGAGTAAACCGCCTCTCCTCGAATCGGCGTCGGAGAATCGACCGTTCGAAGTGTCTCCATTCTTCCCCTACCTCAAGCGGTTGGACGAACCTAAACCTCAGGCGGCAATGAATCCGTAGCCGGAAACACCCGGTTTTCTTGCCCAAGGCCCAGCCCGCAGAAAACTTCCTGATTGACCCCGGGTTGAAACCTGTGATTAGATGCCCCGAACAGTCGCGGCTCAGCCCTGGAGTCCGACCGCACCAAGGGGCGTGCGACCGAGGTGAAGTATGAAGTACAGGCTGCTGTTCGCCCTTCTGGTAGTATCCCTTTTCACTTTCGCTGTGAGCGCCAGCGCGCGCGATGTCGTCGTCCCCGCCGGTACTCTTTTGCAATGTACGCTGAATGAGCCCAATCTATCGTCGGCGACAGTTGACGTTGGAGATCCCATTCTCTGCCACCTTCGCGGCGTAACCGTCTTCGGCCAGCAGGCATTCCCTCGCGGAAGTTATCTGGTTGGCCACCTCGAGGACGCGAAAGATCCCGGCCACTTCTGGGGCAAAGGGTATTTGAAACTCCAGTTCGACCGCATCGGCGTACCCAGCGGCGACCTTCCACTTGAAGCGAAAGTGGTCTCCACCCGCGGTTACAAAGTCGACAAGCAGGGAAAGATCGACGGCAAAGGACATCCGCGCCGCGATGTCATTGAGTGGATGCTGCCTCCGCTCTGGCCCTGGAAGGTGATCATGCTGCCGGCGCGCGGCCCGCGGCCGAAGCTGAAAGGCGAAACGGTGCTCAGTCTGCGCTTGATGGACGACGTACAGATCCCACAGATGGCCCAGACCTACGGCCCGGGATGGCACTTCTTCGGACACTTGCAGAATCAGGATTACAGCGCCTCGCAAGCGAACGCTCCTCGTCCGCAACTGACGGTACGTCCGGCAAGCGACGCGTCGGTGGCACAAGCCAGTTATGCCAGCTACGTGACTCGCAGCGTCTCTCTTCCGACGAATGTCCAGAGTGCCCCCGGCATGCCGGTGTTCGTTCTGAATAGCGGCACGGTGCTGTCGGTCAGCGGGTACGGCTACTCCGACAGCCGCATTACGTACTCGCTGGTTGGTGGCGGAAGCGGTGTCATCAGCACCGACGACGTAGATTGGACGACAACCACGAAACTCAACAACCAACGCGGCGTCCGCCTAACGCTCCACACCGGACACGCCAACGCCGGCACCCCTGGATTCTAACCTGCTTGTGTAGGGGCGGACTCCTCGTCCGCCCCGCGAGCAAAGCGAGCGTGCCACGGCGTCCGCTGTTACAGACCTTGCCTGTAGCGCCAGCCGCCTTCATTGCGCGCCTCCGCGCGCAACCCCGGACGAGGCGTCCGGGGCTACACGTTCAATTTCTTTGCGACCTTTCGCCGCCTGAAATAATCCGAAAGCCATGCCCAAGATCAACCTTGCCGAGAAGTTTTCCAAGATCTCCGAATACTGGAAGCCTTACATCGCCGCCGAACTTAACGGCCAATACGTGAAGCTCGACAAGATCAAAGGAGAGTTCATCTTCCACCACCACGATCACGAGGACGAACTATTCCTCGTCGTTAAGGGCCGCTTCCGCATGGAATACCGCGACCATCATGAATGGATCGAAGAGGGTGAGTTCGTGGTGGTCCCGCGCGGCGTCGAGCACAAGCCAGTCGCCGAGGAAGAGTGCTGGTTCCTGCTGTTCGAGCCCGCCACTACGCTGAATACGGGGAACGTCGTCAACGAGCGCACCCATCGCGAACTGGAGAAGGTATAAGCTTCCCTGTGGAAGCCGGGGCCTACTGTGATTAAATCTTCCTGATGGAGATTACGCTCTACACCGCCTTCTGGTGTCCCGATTGCCGGACGACCAAACGCTTTTTGGCAACGCACAATATTCCTTTCAAAGAAATTGACATCGAAACCACACCCGGTGCTGCCGAGGAGGTTATCCGGGCTACTGGCAAGCGCGCCATCCCGCAATTGGTGATCGACGGTCATTGGTTTCAGCCCTATCGCCCTGGCAAAGGACTCCTCTACGAAGAAATGTCCAAGCTTCTGGGAATCGAAAAACCCTAAAGTGTAGGGCGGACGCATTCGTCCGTGGCCAGCGTCCGCTCTCACACACGTTGCCTTCAGCGCCAGCCGTCTCCATTGCGCGCTGCGCGCCCAACCCCGGACGAGGCGTCCGGGCTACATGACCCGATTCCAACATAACCCCGGTACATCCCCTTCGGTACCGTAGCGGACCTACGCCTAAAGGGCGAAGATAACTGCTCCCGGTCCTCTTGCCCTGAGATTCTGGCGTAAAGCCCTGACGGGTATGGAGTATCGATCGCCACATCGAAAAGTATGACCGAGATCCAAAACCCGCCCGAACTTCCCGACCCTACGCCCAAAACCGAGTCCCAGCCCGAATCCAGTATTGTTTGCGAGAGCTGGCAGCAGATGATCCAGGGCGTTCTCGCCGTGATGATGCTGGTGGGAGCCGTGGCCATGGTCCATTACTACGGGCCGATGGCAGCGCAGGGGCTTCCCCCCGACGACCTCCAGAAGCGGGTGCACGAACTCACTGCTGCGGTCGATCAACTCCGGCAAGAGCAATCGATGCCCGCGGTTGTTCTCAACCGCTATCGCAATTCCATCGGATACATCTATGGTGTGTATCAGGTCGGATTCCCGAATCATCGTCCAAATATTCGCGCCCGTGTTTCCGGTACCGGATTCCTCGTCGGTGACGGCCTGATCGCCACGAACCGCCATGTGGCTGAGCCCTGGTACGGCGACTCCGAAGCGCAGAAACTCATAGACGAAGGCGCTCTCGGCACCATCGAAAGCCTTGTCATCTTTTTTCCAGGCTCTCCGACTCCGGTGAATCTCACGCCTGCCTCAGTCTCGAAAACGTCTGATCTCGCGGTGGTCCGAGCCGAAGATCCGAAAGCGGTCCATGCCTTGTCCATTCTCCCACTCGCCAAGTCAACCGGCGCGCCCGGACAGCTCGTTACCGTAATCGGCTATCCCATGGGCATCGCTGGAATGGTCGCCAAGTCTCCTTCTGGAATTTACGAGCGCCTGGCCTATCGTCACAACGACATCAACGCGGCCAGCGAATTGGCTGCCCTGTCACTGATTCGCCCTTCCACGACCTGCGGGCACCTGGGCGACGTAGTGGGCGACAAGCTCATCTATGACGCTCCTACCGCCCATGGCGGCAGCGGCGGTCCCGTCTTTAATTCCAAGGGAGAGGTCATCGGCGTGAACTCCGCCTACATGGACGGCTTCTCCGGCGGCACGCTCGGTGTCTCAGTAGATGCTCTCCGCCCCCTGATCGACCAAGCCATCTCCCGCTAGAGGTTTTATGTAGGGGCGGACGCCTCGTCCGCCCCGCGAGCAAAGCGAGCGTGTCGGTGGCGTCGTTAGGCGCGGCTCTTACCACGATCGGCGGTCTTCATTGCGCGCTTCCGCGCGCAACCCGGACGAGGCGTCCGGGGCTACATTTTGGTCCATACACGCTGACCCATTACATTATCTGCATGCCACATCCCCGTCCGCTGTTGTTCATCTTCTTTCTGTTGCTTGTTGCCTTCTTCGCCTTGGCAGACACTCCCAACCAACCCACGCCGTATTGGGCGTTCTGCATCAACCCAGCTACAACGAATCCGGTGAAGCCCGACGACCAGTCTCGCCATGTTCCCAACAGCAGCGCAGCGTTTACAACCGCCGAAACCCAGGACCTCTTCAATCCCCCCGACTGGCATCCCTCCGCCCACCCGCCAATGCCCGAGATCGTGGCCCACGGTAGAAAGCCCTATGTCTACGCCTGCGGTTATTGTCACCTGCCCAACGGCATGGGACGCCCCGAGAACTCCAGCCTCGCCGGACTGTCCGCGCCCTACATCATTCACCAGATGACCGACTTTCGCAGCGGTACCCGCAAGAGCTCCGAGCCTCGGCATCTCCCGGTTGCAAACATGATCTCCCGTGAGACCAAGGCGACGAGCCAGGAGACCGCCGTCGCAGCAGAATATTTTTCCAAGCTTGAGCGCAAACCCTGGATCCGCCTTGTGGAAACCAGCACTGTGCCGAGAACGCACGTCGCCGGATGGATGCTGGTCGCGGACACACCCGCCGCCACCGAGCCCATCGGCCAGCGCATCATTGAAATGCCGGAAGACTTGGAACGCACGGAGTTGCGCGACGACACGTCAGGATTCGTCGCTTACGTCCCCGAAGGCAGCCTCAAGCGGGGTAAGTGGCTGGTCACCACCGGAGGCGACCGCAAGATGTCCCCCTGCGCCAAGTGTCACGGCCCCGACCTCCGCGGCAGCGGAAATGTCCCGCCGATCGCCGGACGCTCGCCCAGCTACATCGTCCGCCAGTTGTTTGATATGAAGTCCGGTGCGCGCTCTGGAGCGCTCTCATTGCAAATGCGCCGGCAGGTTGCGAAACTGAGCATCGATGACATGATCGCTGTTGCGGCGTTTGTTTCGTCACTGAAGCCCTGACGATCCGAGTCGAGACTCAATAAAGACTGTTCGATTACGAACATGTGACGTTGATTGTGGGCATGCCAGTTGAAGACCACGGCCATCCTGGTTTTTCTATCCAACTGAATAAATAGAACTTGTGTCAAGTCGAAGATTGGCAAGCGGGATGCCTCTCATACTTGATTGTGCTTGGAGCTTTTGATGAAATCCTGGACCAGTGATCTTCGCTACGCACTTCGGCAGCTGCGCAAATCGAAAGGCTTCGCATTCACAGCATTGCTCACCATCGCTCTGGGGGTGGGCGCGGTTACCGCTGTTTTCAGCGTGGTGAATACGGTCCTCTTACGCCCTTACCCATTCCGCGATCCGGGGCAGATTGTGGTTTGGCGCGAGACTATTCAGGAGATCCAACAGGCGGAGCCGCTCCTGCCCGACAACTATCGGCACTATCTGAATCTGAAAGGCCGAGCGACCTCGATCCAAGATGCAGCGATAGTCCAGACTGCCGGATTCAGCGTGTCGGTCGGCGTCGACCATCCGCAGATGACGGAGGGATTGGCAGTCTCACCGAACTTTTTCTCAGTGTTGGGAGTGACGCCTCTAATGGGCCGCGTCTTCATGCCGGAAGAGGCCCAGAGTGGGCGAGACCAAGAAGTCATTCTTACCTGGGGCGCATGGCAGCGTCTCTTTCACGGCGATCCATCGGTCATCGGGACGGATCTGCGGGTCAGTGGGGAACCGAAAACCGTTGTCGGTGTGATGCCTAAGGCGTTCCGCTTTCCAGTAATGTCTGTCATGCCCGGACAAGCGACCTACGGATCAACCGACCGCTATGAAATCTACAAACCCCTGGCGCCAGACCCGGAGGAGTTGACCGCGAACGACGGCGACTTCAACTTTCTCGTCGTCGCACGCCTCCAGCCCGGCGTCTCAATGCAGCAGGCACAAAGCGAACTGGACGGAATCGAGAAGGCGACCGCTGCCGCCGATCATCTCGCCATCCACTTGGGAGTCGTGGTCCTGCCATTTTCCGAGGAGATTAGTGGAAACGTCAGCAAGCCTCTGTGGCTGTTGCTGGCTGCAGTCGGGAGCGTCCTCCTCATGGCATGTGTGAATCTTGCGAACCTGCAATTGGCACGAAGCGTGGCCCGCCAGCACGAGATGGCTCTCCGAGCTGCCCTGGGCGCGGGACGGCGGCGGCTGTTCCAAGGCGTTCTTGCGGAAAATCTGCTCTTGGGATTGGTCGGCGGTGTGGGCGGAATCTTATTCGCTGATTTGGGAGAGAAACTGTTTGTCAGGATCGCGGCGGTTCTACCCCGTTTGAATGAGGTCCATCTCAGCACGCCCATGCTTCTCTTCGCACTTGGGCTATCGATCGTAACGTCGCTGGGATTTGGGATTCTTCCAGCGCTCCGGTCTTTTCGCGTGATGCCGCAAAGTGCCCTACAGGCGAGTTCCACCCGCCTTTCGAGCAGTAAACAGGCGGCACATACCCGTAAGATGCTGGTCGCCATCGAGGTTGCATGCAGCATCACGCTGCTGATCGTGACCGGTCTGATCACGCGGAGCTTCTCACATTTGCTCACGCAAGATCGCGCCTTCAATTCGCAATCCGTCTCCGTAGCCAGGGCCGATTTGAGCAGTTCCAGATATTCAAGCGGCGGAGGAATCCCGCACAATCCAGGAGCCGATCCGGGCAGCCTGGCCCGCGATGAGATGATCGATCGAACTCTCGACAAGCTGCGTGCCTTGCCCGGCGTGCAGTCCGTTGCGGCCACCAGCGTAATTCCCCTGACCGGCGATACGAGCGTGGACGGGATCCATAGGGTAGATCACCCCGTCCCAGAGGGACAGGTGCCCATGGCGAATCGGCGATTCATTAGTCCCGGATACCTTTCCACCATGCGGATTCCCCTCATTGCAGGGCGCGATTTCAGCGAGGAGGATCGCACGAATCCACGCGTTGTTATCGTCTCTGAAAAAACTGCAAAGGCTGTATGGCCGGATGAAAATCCACTGGGCCGCAGCATCCGGCACTGGGGCCGCGTCTATACCGTTGTGGGTGTAACTGCCGATGCTCGCATCAGCGATTTGAAGCGCGACGTCGCCGTCTACTATTTGCCGTATTGGGATTTCCCCCCGGCAACGCCGGTGTTTCTGGTGCGTAGCTCCCAGACGATCCAGGCTCTCGGCCCGGAAATGCGTCAAACCATCTGGAGTATTGATCCCGACATTTCAATTCCGACCGTGATTTCATTGGACGCACAGCTGGACGAATCTGTGGCCACCGAAAAGTTTCAGACCATTATTCTGTCCAGCTTTGGAGGCGCGGCCTTGCTGCTTGCGGTACTCGGCATTTACGGGGTCCTTGCCTATTCTGTTTCACTGCGAACCCAGGAGTTCGGTATTCGTATTGCGCTCGGTTCGAGCAGATCGAAACTCGTTCGCCAAGTCTTGATGGATGCGTCCTATCCCATGGCGGCTGGGATGGCGATGGGCCTCCTGGGGGCCGCGCTAGCTACCCGTTGGGTGCGCAGCCTGCTCTATGAAACCAGTCCGGCTGATCCCGTGGTGATCGGGTCGGGGATGGCGATTCTCATCGTTGCTGCTTTGCTGGCCTCGCTGCTTCCAGCAAGGAACGCCGCTGCCACTGATCCGATGCATGTCCTGCGAGGAGAATAGTAGTGTCGAACTGACAGATCTGTCGGAAACGCTTCGCATCGTTCTCACGACGTGTTAACAAAGGCTAGTGCTAGGGGAGCCTCTTGGAACTAGAAGTGTTCAGCCCAAAATCCTTGCCGCCTGAACGTATGAAAGCGATCCCCGGTTCGCCAGTACAGATTTCCCGACATGGTCACGCGGACGGGCGCAGCGCTGATCCGGTTTCTCATTGATCGGGCTTGCTCGGGTGTGAACAAGAGTCTTCCCATCCCAACGTTGCGCAGATCCTCTCGCCTCCACCTCGGCTCCATAATTCCGATTCCCGAGTGAGAATGGGAGCCTAGCAGCAGGTGACCCAGTTCGTGTGCCGAGACCGCACCTAACAAGAGCGCGAGGTTAACGTCTCCTTGTGTTTGTTGGAGCCGGTCGAAGAAGACATCACAATATTGGCCACGCCCATCTTCTCCCAGAAAGGCCTCGCCAAAAACGAAATCGCTCCGGGTCCGGCCTCCATGTACGATGTGAAGCACGAATTCGTTGGGCCCGAGGATGTGCCGGCATTCATCCGTCTCCGCGCAGTTCACCCATTGAATCTCAATGCCGGCAGCATCGAACAGTTGTCCTGCTTCCCGTTCCGCTTTTCTCAGGACCGACGGCTTCACACCGGCACTGTCGTTCACCAGGACTGTTATCCCCGAGTTTCTATCCTGTGCGGCCGCCACGCTGCCCCATAACAAAACACTTCCCAAAGCCAATCCCCATCCACTGCTGAACCCCATCGCCCCACCTTCCGTATCTCCATCAAGGTGGCCGAGCCGGATGGGTGCCTCAATGCCCTGCCTATCACCGCCGGATGAAACGTGGGTGACAAGCTAAGCTCTGGCGCGTCAAACATTTACACGGTGGGATGATATGGGGAATCGAGCTATCAGGATGCAAAACTTGCCGGCTGTGGGGAGTACAAACGGCAACGGTAATTCTTCGACGCGCCGTTTCGGAGTATTTGAACTCGATCTGCGCGCGGGTGAGCTCCGCCGAAATGGGTCCAAGGTCAAGCTGCAAGAGCAGCCGTTTCAAGTACTCGCCGAACTTCTGGATCGTCCCGGGAAGGTCGTCACCCGGGAGGAATTGCGCAACCGCCTCTGGCCTGCCGATACCTATGTCGACTTCGATCACAGCCTGAATGCCGCCATCCGGCGCCTGCGCGATGCCTTGGGCGATTCCGCTGAGAATCCCACGTTTGTAGAGACTGTGGCACGCCGTGGCTACCGGTTCCTCGCGCCCGTTAGCGGGACGAATGGAGATCAGGCTGGCCAAGGAGATCTGGCCGCGGTTGTGCCGATCACAGCCCCTCGCCGCCATCACTGGTGGATCGCTGGCGCCATCGCTGCCGTTGCCCTCGTCCTGATCGGGCTTGCCGTGGGCCTCTTCCTGGCGCCGCATCCCCCCGCGCCGGGTCGCATCACGCCCCTCACGGCAAACCCGGCCGGGGATCCGGTACGCACGGCCGCGATTTCACGCGACGGCCGTCACTTGGCCTTTTCGGATGAGACTGGATTCTACCTCCGCCAGATTGACACGGGAGAAACTCACCCTGTCACTTTGCCGGAGGAAATGTCGGCAACCTCAATCAGCTGGGCTCCCGATAACGATCATGTGATTGTCGCCCTCTCCGCAGTCAATCGCAGACCGAGCCTTTGGGATATTTCTGTCCTGGGCGGCAGCGCGCGCAAGTTTGTCGATGATGGCTCTCAGCCCTCGATCTCGCCCAATGGGAAACAGATTGCCTTCGTTGCCGGTCAGGCTTTGCATCAGAGGATCTGGCTCGCAGGACTGAATGGAGACCCGCCGCGTGAACTGCTGGGCGAGGACGGCGACCTTTTTGGCACGATCAGTTGGTCGCCGGACAGCAGGAAGATCGCTTACACCACCGCCAAATTTACCTATGGATACGGCACAAAGGGCAACATCGCGATTGCCGATTTGAGCAATCCCGCGCTCCCGGGTCAACGCGTGCGCCCCACCCTTGTTTTGTCCCTGGCTGGACTCAATGCTCCCATGACCTGGGCTCCGGACGGCTACTTGATCTATACCCTCGAGGAACCCCGGCCACGCCAGGCAGACTCGAACCTCTGGTCGACTCGACTCAATGCAGACATGAAGCCGAGTGGCGCCCCAGTCCGCCTGACCAACGATCAGGGAGCGGTATTTGCCGTGAGCGCCTCTGCTGACGGCAAGCGCATCGCATACGTGAAAGGAGTTCCACAGCCGGATGTCTATGTTGCGAAGCTGCAAACTTCGGGTGCTCTTGAGGAGCCGCAACGTCTGACTCTCGATGACCGTCAGGACCTGCCCTATGACTGGACCACCGACAATAAGTCGGTGATTTTCACCTCAGATCGCACCGGGACTTTCTGCGTGTACAAGCAATCCATCGGTCAGGCGATGCCTGATTTGCTGATATCTGGAAATCAGCACTTGATGGGGCCCCGATTGAATCCCGACGGAACTCAGATCCTTTATCTCGTGAATCCCAACTGGGGAGATCCAAACTTCGAAGTTCCTCTGATGTCGATGCCGCTGACAGGAGGCCCAGCCCGGGAGATCGCGAGAGCCAAGTGGATCACGAACCTTCAATGTGCACGCGCCCCCGCCACTGCGTGCGTGTACAGCGTCATCACCGGCGTCGCCCTTACGTTTTTTCGATTCGATTCGGTCCATGGAAACGGAACACCAATTCTCCAGATTAAGGACGAACTCGCCCAAGCCTACAACTGGAGCTTGTCGCCGGACGGGACCACCGTTGCTATCGCGAAAGGGAAGTGGGGCAGCGACGAACCGCGAATCCGACTCGTCTCTCTTAATGGAGCGCCCGAGCGCTCCTTGAACATTCGCGGTTGGCCGGGAATTGCGTCCCTCGATTGGGCGTCGGACAGCAAGAGCCTGTGGGCGTCGACTCCCGGGGAAAAGGAAAACGCGCTCCTGCGAATTGACCTACAGGGAAATGTCCGTGTCGTGTGGCGCCCCAAGAATGCGACGGTGGGCTGGGCGATTCCCTCCCGCGACGGGAAGTACGTAGCTCTCAACGTTCACAGCGCCAGCGCCAACGTCTCCATGCTAGAGCACTAAGATGTGCAGCGCCGCCGTCCCAGCGGCTGTGGGTGGGGCGTCTGGCCATACCCGCTAAGCTAAACAGATTTGACCCCTGCGCTAGTTTCTGGGTGGTAAATTCCGGCTTGCTGGCCAACAGGAAGCTAGCTGTTGATTTCGTGGGACCTGCGTTGCCAACAGATGACCGCGAGAACCAGAAACAGTAATCCCGGAAAGGCAGCCTCCCCGCGGCTGGTGAAGTACGACGGCGACGATCAGACTAGCGCGCAGCATCGTGCAAGCCAACAGGAGCAATCCGAAGATTGCGGCACGAGGATGAGAACCAACAAAGCGCACTGCTTTCGACCACACCCGTGAAATAGCGGAACCACTGTCCCGCGTGGATCTGCGCGCGAACATTATCACCCAGTGTGAGCCGGGGCTGGATGAGAATTTGCCCACACTAATAAAGAAGTAAAGAATCGCGATACTGATACGAATAGCCCAATCCGGCGCTTAGTTGCGGGACTCGGATTCGGGGAGCAATCAAGATCGGCCACGACTTCCTCTGGCGGGCTCCCGTTTATGCCAGGGCTCGTTCACTTTGCTGCTGGGTCTCACGGTGCGCTGTCGACAGCCAAGTGGCCCAGCCGATGCAGACCGTAATTACAGCCGTAAGTAGCAGCACAAAACCGGAGAAGTAAATCCAACTTATATAGACTCCGACAAGTGAGTACGCGAAGAGAATCCACCCCATGCCTCCAATGGCTTTAGGCATTGTTCGAGCCAGCGCGCCCAAGTGCCAAGCCAGGTATGCTGCAAACAGAACACAGAAAGAGCAGAACACTTCATAGCCAAGTACGACCTGGGCGTAAGAAAAGCCGGAGTGCCCGACTGGAAAAAGAACAGGACTCATCGAGCCAGTAACATGCCAGGACATCAAGAGTCCATACGTGTTGCCTGCAGCCCATAGAAAAAGCAAAACACTGGCAGTTCGGTAGAGCTTTGTTGCATTCATCAAAGTTTCTCCTGAACGACAAGCTTGCTAATGTCGAGAAAACGAAGTTCGTGAATGCGAACCCTGGACAAGCAGGCACAAAGATAGAAACTCGGGACGGACTTTGAGCCACAGCGCCGACATCACCAAGACCGGCGTGCCGGCAACTTTAGTGCGAGTCATGCGTTTTCTCTTTCTCATCCGTCATTAAACCGTTAGGTAATTTTGACTTCCGGAAGTCTGTTGAAAGGGAGAGAATTCCCAGCACTATCAGACCTCCGCCGGAGGCCGGGTAAATGCGCGCTCACGCTGGCCCGGTACACGGTATGACGTGCCCTAAAAAGCCAACCATGATGAGGACACCCGACAAGATGCTTCCTCCGCCGCCAACGGAAAGGGGGAATCGTTGTCGTCCCAGCGACAGGAGGAGGATCAGCCACACGGACGAAACGACCATCGCAAAGCCACTGACCGTCCAGAGCAACCCAAGAGTGGCGAGTGCCGACCCTACCGCCGACCACTCACGCAACACTAGCAACCCGGCGTTAGTAGTTGCGAAACCTAGGACGAGAAATGCAGTTCCAATCAGTCGCTCTACATCTACTCTTGCTGCCATCAGGACCTCTCTTGTGGTAGACCGTTTGTTGTTGGCCACTCAAATCCATCCACTCATCGCACGCGCCGGAATTATGCTGCCGCTCGCGCGTTTCGCAAGAACCCCGTGAAGTGGTAAACCATCAGCAAAGACCATGCAAGCGCAACTGCTTTGTATATGAGACCAACGTTGGTGGTAAACCCGGTGATCGGCGGCCCGAGCGCGAACAGAACTCCAAGTGCCCCCACTGTATAGCCACGAGGGCTTGGCCGGCGCGATGCTTCGTGATGCCGATCGATTAGACGACCGATGTAAGCCCATTGAAACGCGACAGCCAGCATCAAAACTGCCAGACGCCAGGCGGTCACATCTCCATGTGAAAAGGAATAGCAGGGAGAGGCAAGCACGGCGACGGGACCGTTCAGCATGCCTGCGACTTGCATTGGGATGGGAACATCGGGGCTTGAGGACGAAAACTCCGAACGGGCTCGGTGCCACAGAGCAGCCGTAGCAAGAATGACGCAAAGCGGCAACAACATCGCGAATCTAGTGCGCTTCATATCCCACCTCGCTCATGGGGAATCTGTGCAGCGAGCATCCCTATGTAGATTTCTGTATAGTCATTCCCAATTCTTTTGTCAAGTAGATCTCTACATAGGTATGATGAGACATGGCGAGAGAGCCACGGCTCACGCACATCACCGCTCTGATCTTGCAGGCGGTTGACTCCGGATTTGTCTACGGCTTCTCCATCATGGAAATGACAGGTCTTCCAAGTGGAACCGTATATCCGGCCATGCGGCGCATGGAGGAAGACCAACTGATACGCTCTCGTTGGGAGCGCCAGGAAATCGCGGATCGGGAGCAGCGGCCACCCCGAAAGTACTACCAGCTTACGAGTACCGGCAAAACGGCCTTGGAAACCTCGCTGAAACGTTATCCATTGCTACAGCGGCTGGTCCCGACCGGCCACACGAGGTCATGATGACTGCGCACCTAGAAAATGCCCTGCGTCGCATGCATCTCGGTTTGCTATGGGGCGCCTCCTTGCTGGTCCCCCGCAGCAAACGTTCAGAATGGTCGCGGGAATGGCGGACGGAATTGTGGTACGTGCTGCGGGAATGCTTCTCCGCAACGAGCCTGAGCCCTAATTCTAGATCCGTTAGAGAAGCGACTGCATTCTGCATGGGAGCCTACCATGATGCAATTTGGCTCAGGCAGCGGTCATGGCAAGACGAACAGCCGCTCGCTGGAATTTGCCGTTCAGCTTCTGTATGTCTTCTTCTATTGAGTGGGATCTGTTTCTCAGCGTGGGGAGTCGTGCGCATCTCGTCTAACGTCGCCGCGGGCATGTCGAGGATCGAGGTTTACCCACGACAGGTATCCGATAATCGTACGCAACCCTGCGACTGCGCGTTCGACGCAACAAACGAGGTAAGGTCGTTGCGCACAGCGCGGTTATGGTTCGACGGCTTCTCGCATTACCAAATCGCACAGGAGACTGTCTGGGGCGAGGCCATGCGGAGAACCGAGTGGAAAGTAGCGCACGCCAGATCCGATTTCTTCACCGTGCTCCATCTTCCAATGAGTTTGATGGGGCATGTTAGAAGCGGTCCAGACAGGTTGCCACAGATTGTGCTGAGTCGTGAGACATGGACGCGGAAGTTTGCGAGTAACCCGAACATAGTCGGGACTAAATTGCATGTTGGCTCGGTTGACGCCATAGTTGCAGGAGTCGCATTCGGCGGTTCATCGGGGCTTCCCGGAAGGGCGAACGCATGGCTCTTGAGTTCTGATTCCCAAATCGCAAGCGCTAGTCCGGAATTTCTTGTGGCTCATCTGAGCCCAGCTGGCGACTTCGATGATGGGCGCTGGGCATATTCTATACTCGGAATCTTGCTGGCGTTCTTAGTGCTGCCTTTCGTTACCCACGCCTCGATAGGCGATTACAGCAATCGTTCACACAAGCCGCCTTTGGCCAGAAGAAGCCTGTTTTGGGCGTTTCTGATTGCCAAGATCTCTGCAATCGTCGCAATTGTTTATTTCGCATCCGTTGACCTGGCTTGCTTGTTCGTGCAACCGTTTTCGCATTTGTCTGGCAATCTACAGGCCGCTTCCGCCGTTGTGCTTTGTCTTTTGGGCACGAATTGGGCATTTCGCGACCAGCAGCAGCGATGCCCCTATTGCTTGAGACGAATGGCGCATCCCGTTCAGGTTGGTCAGCCATCGCGGACGTTCCTTGATTGGAACGGGACCGAACTGGTCTGCGAACGCGGCCATACCTTGCTTCACATTCCCGAGATTCCCACCAGTTGGTTCCGCACTCAGCGATGGGTATGCCTTGACGGATCGTGGCAATTCCTCTTCGCTCGGCCAAGCGGACGTTAAGCTGTTTTGGCGACCGCGCTAAATCGAGTCCCCTATGTCAGCCAACTCGGAAGGAATTCTTAAGTTCTGCTTATGCGGGCGTCCCGCCTCTGCAAATTGAGTGTTCAATCCGAATGGAGCGTCGCAGAAACAAAAAAGCCGGAAGGCAATCGCCTTCCGGCCTGGAACTCCTGACTGTCTAAAACGCCCAGCGCAGCGAAAACTGAATCAGCCGTGGGTTGCCATTCGTCTGGATGATCTTGCCGAACGGGCTGTTTGCCGACCCAGCGGTTTCCACGTCGGTCACCGTTGGATCCGCGAAGTTCGTGTGGTTCCAGAGGTTGAAGAAGTCCGCCGCGAAGCGAACATCGTTCCGCTCCCCAATCTTGAAATGCTTGAGGAACGATACATCCCAGTTCTGCTGGAACGGTCCGTGGTAGACATTGCGGCCGAGATCTCCGAATCCGGTGACGCAGAAGTTGGTGGGATCGATTGCGCAGTTGGTGGGATCAAAAACTGGAGCCGGCGTAAACGCCGCCCCGTTGAGATATCCGTTAACAAGCCGGTTCTTAAGGCTGCCACCGGCAAGCCCGCTCGACACGGTTGCACCCTGAGCAAGACTTGCCCCCAGCAACGGCGTGCTCCCTGCTCCAAGGAATGCAGTTCCTGCCGCCGAATCGAAGATCGAGAACGGTAACCCCGTTTGGAAGATGGAAACGCCGCTGACCTGCCATCCGCCGAGCGCCGCGTGCTTGAATCCGGTGCTGTGCGAGAAGAACGGCAGATCGTATGCATAACTCACCGAAAGGCGGTGCGGCCGGTTGAAATCGGAAATGCCGCGCGAGGCGTTGATGTTGCTCTGATCGTTGTAGGCCGTGTTGAACGCCGTGTTTCCCGTCGATGTTGCGTCAATGTTCTTCGAAAAGGTGTACGCCGCCTGGAAGTAACTCTGTCCCCAGCGTCGCGAAAGTGTGGTTTGCAGCGCGTGATAGATGGAGTAGGCATCGTTGGCAAAGAGTTGATAACCGCTATATCCGTTCAACCCTGGAGCCGGAGTTCGGGCGATGGCGTTCGCCGCGCTATTCTGCGTAATCGTATAGCTCTGGTTGGTCGTGACGTCCGTGACCGTGATGGGATGCTTGGTCGCATCCACCGACTGGATAGCATCGCGAGTTTCGCGCAGATGGATGCCGCGCGTTCCGACATATCCAACTTCCAGCACCCAGCTTCTGCCGAATTCCCGCTGCAGCGTCAGGTTCCACTGCTGCGTGTTCGGCACACGGAAGTGCCGCGGGACTTCCAGCACAAACAGGTTCTGCGTGGAATCCAGCCCCGGTCCGCTGCAGGATTTGTAGGTGGGAGATTGGTTGGGATCACTGGTCGGATTGCCCAGCCCATCTACGAATCCCGTGAACTGCGCCAGGCACGGTACCCACGCCGTGGATAGCTGTCCCGCTTGAGGAACGGCATTGGCATTCGTCGCGGGTGTTCCCGTGAAGTAGTTGGCCAGTGTGAATCCGGGCGTGGTAGCGAAGGCCACAATCGGAATAAACGGCGCCTGGAAACTCAACTGATCGACCGCGCCCACGTCCTCGCGTACATAGTAGATGCCGTAGCCGCCGCGAAGCGTGGTCTTGTGATTCCCCAGAACGTCCCAGGAGAATCCGGCGCGTGGTCCAAATCCGGTGGAGACGCTATTTTTAAACGTGGATCCTGCCCCGCTCCCGGTCAATCCCGAGAGCCCCAGCTTGTTAGCACAACTCGGATAGATGAACGGATAGGTGCCGGAGTTGGTGAGATCCGACTCGATGTTGGCGATGTGGCAACTGCCGTCGGTCCAAGCCCCCAGGAATTCCGTACGCAGTCCCACATTCACCGTGAGTTTGGAACTGGCTTTCCAGTCGTCCTGCAGGAAGACAGCCGAATTGCTCTGCTTGTAGGCGTGGTTGTAAACGCCGCCACCGCCGAACGCGAACGGTGGTGTTCCCTGAATGAAGTTTCCGAAATCCGAAACTGGACCAGAACTTGTGAAGAAGAGCTGCCCGTTGAATACCTGCGGGAAGAGTTTGTCGAGTCGGACGCGGGTGTATTGACCACCAACGGTAAACGTATGGGCTCCGCGAACCCAGCTCAGGTTGTCGACGATGTTGTAGTTGTTCTGCGATTGAGCCTGGTTTGCCTGTGGAGTCGGCCCAAACTGAAAACCCGAGGTGAGAAAAGTAAATTTATAGATGCTCTGGGTCAAATTGCTGGTTGGCCTGGTAATCCCTGCGTCACTGGCCGTAACCGGGTTCACATTGCTGGCCGTATTGTTAATGTGAACCAGCCCGAACCGCACGTCGTTGACCAGCCTGGGCGAAAATACGTGCGTTTCAGAAATGATGAAGAGCCGGTCATGAATCGGCAGCTGATAGGGAAAGTTCAAATCCGATGTACTGGCTGCCGCGCCCAGAGAAGCTTGCAGTCCGCCTGCGCCGAAGGGAATGTCCTGCTCGGAATTGGAGTAGAAGAACCGCGCCGCGACCGTGTCTCTTGAATCGTGGAACTCGTGATCCCAGTTGGCCGTGAGT
>Ga0210403_10001993_pt1 | contig 18833 bp, 15 predicted proteins | sample IncBWC19MmetaG_FD_150863 | JGI IMG/M metagenome (GOLD analysis project Ga0210403, IMG submission 150863) | Forest soil microbial communities from Barre Woods Harvard Forest LTER site, Petersham, Massachusetts, United States - Inc-BW-C-19-M | ecosystem: Environmental > Terrestrial > Soil >... | reverse complement strand
CCGCGACGGCCGGGTCATCCTGGCGATGGACCGCGAACAGGACTTCAAAGGCCGGATAGTCCTGGTCGAGAAAGCTGCGGAGATTCTCTTCCAGCCCCTCATCGTAACCGCACAAGGGTTTCAAGACGCTGATCGGTGGAGTGAGGCCGGACGCCGACGGCAGCTTGACGGAAAGATAGCGCCAACTGGCCACCATGATCAAAGCGCAATAGACCAGGGAGCCGGCGAGCAGAACTGCAAATACGGTCGCGATAATAGCAGTCATAAAGTGTGGCCCTTGTCTCCCGGTCTCGAGTTGCCGGCCAGGACGGCAATATTATTATTGGTGAAGAGAAATTTACCGCCGCTCGCGGCAACGGGTAGAAGCTTGGCGTTTCCGGCGAGACTGCTTAGCCGTGAAAGCTGGTGGCCGTCGGCGAGCAGATAATAATGAGTAGAGCTCGACCACAACCGGGTGAAGGTGGGATCGTCGATGAAAACCGCAGGCGCGCCGGGCGCGTACGAACCGTACTCCAGGTTATTGACCCTGCCGTTCAAGAGGAGCGCCTGGCGGTTGGCGTAGAAAAATACCGAAGAAAAAGGATAGTAAGGGCCATCTACGATCAGTGTGCCCTGGGGCGCAAGACGCAGCGCTTCCGCCAGTGGCCGGGAGGAAAGATAAGGATCAAAAACGACCAGGGCCATGCGGCTGGCATGCATGAAACACACCATCATCAAGGCAACCGCCAGGGCTGCACGATGAAAGGAGAGCCGCCAGACGCCGATGACCCCAATGAAGAACCCCAATCCGGCGACCACAAGAGGCGCGCGCAAATAGGCAAACGACTGGAGCGTCAAATCTCCAAGGTGCCCGAGAGAAAGGGTGTAGGCTTCCGGGTGCTGCTGCAAAGCGCTGGAAATATCTCCAGGAGCAGGCAGGCCACGCACCATCCATAGAATTGCAAAGACAGCCAGCATGCAGACAAGTGAGATTGCGCCGAGGGTCTGCGTGCCCAGCCGCACCCATCGGGTAGGGCCGCCGGCCATGGCCGCGCCCAGCAGCATAGCCAGCGCCGGGTAAATCGGCATCGAATAGTATTCCTGGGTGGTGGAGAAGGTAAAGAAGACCAGCAGAAATCCGATCCAGCACAGGGCCAGCAGGCGAGCGCTTCCGGCGCGGTCCACTGGCTTGTATGAAAGTTTGGCCGCTGCGGGAAGATAGACACTCCACGGAAATAGCCACAAAAGATGAGATAGCCAGAAAGAGAGGCGGGGGACGGTGTTGTAATCGCGCGGATAGCGCAGGTTCAGAAACCGCAACACCTGCTCGTTCATGAAGAAGAACCACAGGAAGCCGTGATACTGCCCCGGGCCGCTGTGCAAGCTCAAGGAAAAAACCGGCGGGTTACGCACCGCCGCGAGAATATGCCACGGGGCCGCAATCAGCAGCACGATCAGAGCTCCGCTGGCGGGCCGGAGTCTCTTCCAGGCCGGTGCGGAAAAGAGCTGACCGGTCAGCGCAAGATAGAGGACGCCCGAGGCCACGGGAAAAAGCACGGCAATCAAACTCTTCAGCAGAAGCCCAATGCCGAGGCTGGCGGCGAATAAAAATGCCCAACGGCGTGGATGAAGTTCCTCTTTATCAAGAGCGCGAAGGAATGCCCACATCGCCAGAGCGGTGGTGAACGTGAGCATCACATCGGGAATCAAGATCCGGGTGAACAGGAACAACCCGACGCAAGTCGCGATGCCGAGGCCGGCATAGAAGCCAGCGAGCCGGCCAAAAGCCCAGACGCCAAAGGCGGTGGTAAGCCAACAGACCGCCAAAGCGGCGAACGCGGTGGGAATGCGCGCCGCCCAATCATGGAGGCCAAAGATTTTGTAGGAAGCCGCGATCAACCAGTAACTTAGAGGCGCTTTCTCTAGATACGCTACGCGGTTTAGATGCGCCGTGACCCAGTCGCCGGAAGAGAGCATGTTGCCGGCCATCTGGGCGTGGACTGCATCCACGTCATCCATCAGACTCGGTGGAGAGATGATGCAGCCTAAATAGACTAAGCTTGCAGCCGCCAGGACAATTAAATAAACATACCAGTCACTTCCAGCGCCAGATTCTCTTCCTGTGCCGACATCTGGGTTTTCCGTTTTTTCACCCAATCATCCAAGCTCCACGGTGGCGTTTTACAACCGCTCACCATGGTATTAGCCGGGCCGGGCAGGCGCAAGTTATGAATAGTTAAGACGCGCACACCAGACAGCACTAGAGGTGCAGGGTCAATGGTTTATCATGCCTTGACCTATCGGTCTTCCCGCCAGCGCCACGGTAACCGTAATGCCAAACAGCAGCGCCATGTGCCCATTGCGTCCCCGGCAATATAATGATGGATGAGCGTCCCACATTATGATGAAGAACGAGACTTGGCAAGTCGCACTGGATGCGTTGCTTTCCAACAAGATTAAAACCGCTTTGACGATGCTGGGCGTTACCATCGGCACGACCTGCATTGTGATGGTGGTGACTGTCTCGATGATCAGCAAGAACTACGTGATGGCGCAAATCGAGGCTGTTGGAACCGATCTGGTCTACGCCTATTTCCCAGGCAACCACGTAAACCGCTACGTGGGCGACGAGATTTCTCTCGACGACCTGACCGCGGCACGGACCTTGCCGCATGTCGTCGAGACCGCCGGCGCCCACGATATTGGAAACAACAACATCATCGTCAACGGCGAGGTGAAGCCGGCAACCCTGGTGGGAGTCACGGAAGGGTTCCAGAAGATCCGCAATCTGCTCATCCTGGAAGGCCGGTTCTTCGACCACCTGGACATGCAGTCCAATGCCAAAGCCTGCCTCATCACCCAGGACCTGGCCAAGGCATTCAAACGGGACATGCTGGGGCAGGTCATTCGTGTTGGGAACCTGCGCTTCACTGTCATTGGGGTCTTTCGCGAGCGTGTAGCCACATTTGGACAATCTGAAATCACGCAGGAGTCGGTGCTGGTGCCGTTTGCCCTCCTGAAGTATTACCAGGGCATTGATTACGTCAGGACGCTCTATGCACAGGCCGATTCGCACGAAAACGTTGCCTTGGTGACGGCCGAGCTGCATGTAATGCTGCAATCGCGCCATCGCCAGGGCGCCGCTTATACGGTGGAGAACCTTGCCGGCATACTGGAAGCGGCCCACCAGATCGCATTAGCGCTCACTTTGGTGCTGTTGCTGGTAAGCTGCATTGTCCTGCTCACCAGCGGCGTTTCCATTATGAACATCATGCTGGTGACGGTGACGGAGCGCACACGGGAGATCGGTCTGCGCAAAGCCGTGGGCGCCAATCGCAGCGACATCCTGCTTCAGTTTCTTACGGAAGCCGTGTTAATCAGCGGGCTGGGCGCGGTTCTGGGCATTATCATCGCGGTGAGCATTAAACTGGTGGCCGAGCCTTTGGTGCCCGCTGAATACAACATTCACATTCCGATTTCCATGGCTTCGATTGTGGTGGCGTTCGCGGTCTCCTGCTCCACGGGCGTCCTTTTTGGGTATCTGCCGGCCAGCCGGGCGTCCCGGCTGCAACCCACGGAAGCTCTACACCACGAGTAGAGTCGCGGATCGGGATGCGGTCTTGTCATTCGGTTGCGTTGGCGTTGCTACAATAGTGTCTGATGGCACATCGTACCGGCTATACAGAAACCCATGCCCAAGCGGGGCTCGACCACAAATTCCCCGAGATCGACACTTGGCCCAACCAGTTTCCGGGCTATGAGATCGTCATTGACGTCCCGGAGTTTACCTCCGTGTGTCCCAAGACCGGCCTGCCGGATTTTGGGACGCTCGAAATCCGCTACATGCCCGCCCGGCTGTGCCTCGAACTGAAATCGGTGAAGGAATATCTGCTGGAATACCGAAGTCTGGGAATCTTCCAGGAGAACATCGTGAACCAGGTGCTGGAGGACGTGGCCAGGGCAGCGAAGCCGAAGTGGGCGGTGGTGAAAGGCGTGTTTCGTCCACGAGGCGGGATTGGGACGACCGTGGAGGCCCAGTGGCCGCGGCCGAGAGCAACAACGCATCACGGAGGCACGGAGGCACGGAGAGAAACAAGAAAACCTTACCGCGGATGAACGCGGATGGAACGGATTTTCAATGGATGAGGCAGGGCGATTGGGTGCTTGTGCCATGATCGATTTGGCTGAGGCGGCATAGGCGTGCCCAACGACGCGGGCGATTCCGCAGCTCGAATATCCGAGCAGGAGTTGATGGAGTTTCTCAAGGCCGTGGAGGAAGGAGCGATCTCTCTGCGTCCGGAGGCTGACCCGCAGGATATCTATGCCGGCAATGTGCCTTACGCTGCCAGTAACGGCTGGCAGATTGCCATATTCAACGATTGCAACGAGTGGGACTACATTGACGGCGTCGAGACTTCGGACGGACGCCGGCTCCGGTTCGATGACATCGACGGTTTCATGCCCATCGCGCGAGAGTATGTGCCGGAGGACGATGTGGCATGGCGGCGGTATGGGATACCGGGTTATTGCACCTTTCGCTGTACCTCATGCAGCAACGTACTGGAAGACCGCGAACTACGGCGTCCGCCGTTTCGTTGCGGTTTGTGCGTCGCAAAGGTGAAGAAATAAGGTCTTGCCCGGCCAGGAGCGGGGCGTGTGTTGTTGCGCTGCGCAAGTAGGCCGCAACTGCCTGCTAAAACGATGACTGCGTAAACCACGTTTTCGCGGCCATTCAGGTCTCCAGTGAGTGCAAGAATCTAGCCGTAGAGACGGTGCTCCGCACCGTCTCCGCACCGTCTCGGAATCTGAGCAGCGAAGCTCAGGCTCCGGGCCCCGATGAGAGGACGCTGCCGGTTATCTACGGCAATTTCAAACCTCAAGCCCTCTATCATCCTACGTCCGCGCTGCCGCGCGCTTGGGCCTTCGCTGCCGCGAAGACCCAGAGACGGTACGGAGCACCGTCTCTACGCGGTGTTATCCTACTACGTCCTGCGTAGAAGGCGGATTCTATGGGCGCGGGACTGGAGGATGATATATGTACGCTTCACGAATTTTACGGCGCTGTTGGCCCGTCGCTTTCTTGCTGGTGGCGGCTTGGCCGCTTACGCCGGGCGGCGATCTCAACCCGGCGGCGGTGGCCTATAAACTTCCCGGCCAGATCCATTGGACAGAAGGACTGGGCGGCGCGAGCCAGGCCATCATGCAGGGCGATCCGTCGAAGCCAGGGTTGTATGTGGTGCTGGTGAAGTGGAGCCCGCACCACATGAGCCATCCCCATTTCCATCCCAATGACCGGTTTATCACCGTGATTTCAGGTACGTGGTGGGTGGGTTCGGGCAGCAAGTTCGATCCTGAGAACACGGTCCCGATGCCGGCCGGCAGCTTCGTTACCCACTTCGGTAAACAGATCCACTATGACGGCGCCAAGGACGAAGAGACTGTCCTCGAAATCGTGGGCGAGGGGCCGGCAACGGCTACGCCTGCGGAGGTGAAGTGAGCGCGCAAGCTGGAAACTAGAGTAAAAACAATTCACCGCAAAGGACGCCAAGGGCGCAAAGGGAAAACCAAAGCACTTATCGTAGCCGCTGCTGTTTTCAATTGACTTCCGGAATCGCCGGGGCTGGCGTTCTGCAGTTCAATCTCTTTGTTTTTCCCTTTGCGCCCTTGGCGTCCTTTGCGGTGGAATTGTTTTTACTTCTTTAAAAAGTATATCGCTCGCTCGCCAGCACCTGGCCGGAGATGCGGCGGCGGAGCGCTATCGAGTTTACGGGCTGGTAATCGGTGAGGCGGCGCAGAGCGGCCACGCCGGTTTTCAACTCGTTGCCTTCACAACACGCTCCCATCACGGTCAGTGATGCCGAGGCGATACGCGTGAGGGCGTCACGGAGGAAGACGGCGCAGATATCGGCGGCGATAGCGCCTTTGCCGGTCGTGCCCATCTTGCGGGCGCGCAGCAGCGTCGATTCCATGGCGAAGACATCGGCAAAGATGTCGGAGATGTTCATGATGACTTCCTGGTGTTTTTCCAGTTCAGCGCCGTGCTTCCTGTGGGCAAGGCCTAGAGTGAGCAAGGCGATTTGCCGGGCGCAGCGGACCAGGCGCATTTCTTCGCCGCCAGCCGCGTCAGGGACGGAAGCGGTATTTTGCGCAGCTTCCTGGGCGGCCTGCAGAAGGGTGTTCTGGCCCTTGGCGGCGCGTTTCAGCGGCATGCCGGCGATCACCAGACGGTTGATCTCACTGGTGCCTTCGAACAGGCGGTTGATGCGCGCGTCGCGATATGTGCGCTCCACCGAATAGTCTTTGTGAAAGCCGTAGCCCCCGTGGATCTGGACGCCTTCATCGGCAACGTAGTCGATCATTTCGGCGGCAACAACTTTTACCATGGAGCACTCGGCGGCGTATTCTTCCACGGCCCTCAGTTCGGCTGCGGCGTGGTCGGCTTCTCCGGCGGCCTGGGCCAACTGGCTGTCGATCATGCCCACCACACGCCACACCATCGATTCCGTGGCGAAGATGCGGATGGTCATTTCCGCCAGCTTGTGCTGGATGGCGCCGAAGCTGGCGATGGGCGAGCCGAAGGCCTTGCGCTGCTGGGCGTACTTAATACAAGTAGCGAGGATGTTCTTGGCCGAACCCATGACCGCCGGGCCGAGTTTGAGCCGTCCCAGGTTCAGGATGTTGAAGGCGATGACATGGCCGCGTCCGATTTCACCCAGGACGTTTTCCACGGGCACGCGGACGTTATCGAGGTAAACAGCGGTGGTTGAGCTGCCGGTAATGCCCATCTTGTGTTCTTCCGCGCCGCTGGTCACGCCGCCAAAGCTGCGCTCGACAATGAAGGCGGTGAATTTCTCTCCGCCGACCTTGGCGAAGACCGTAAAGACGTCGGCTGCGCCGCCATTGGTGATCCACATCTTTTGCCCGTTGAGAATATAGAACTTGCCGTCCGGGCCCAGGTCGGCGCGGGTGCGGGCGGCCATGGCATCCGAGCCTGCGAGCGGCTCGGTGAGGGCGTAGGCGGCCAGCAGCTCGACCTTCACCAGCTTGGGCAGATACTTCCGCTTCTGTTCTTCATTGCCGAAGAAAAGAATGGGCAGCGAGCCTATGCCGGTATGGGCGGAATGCCAGCCTGCGTACGATGCATCCCGGCCGATATGTTCGGCCACAAGCATCACCGAGGCCAGGTCCATTTCCATGCCCCCGAACCTTTCCGGGACGGAGATGCCGGTGAGGCCCAGCGCGACGGATTTACGCAGGACTTCCAGGGCCACGCCGGGTTTCTTGTCGCGGATGGCCGGCAGGTTCGGTTCAACTTCCTTGGCCCAGAAATTATCTACGGTCTGCGCCACGGCGTGGTGCTCGTCGCTCAGATCTTCACGGGTAAAGATCTCATGCGGAGCGGTTTCTTCGGTGAGGAAGGCCGTGCCTTTCTTGGCCGGGAGTAGGGTTGCAGTCGTCGTCATAGGTTACTCCGTAGTGTGGTCCATTTTTCCGAACAGATTACGAAAGGAAGAGGGTAGTTGGTATTCGGTATTTGGCTGTTCCTGATTGCAAGCATCCGCGCAATGAACACTAAGTACCAAATACCAACTACGCCACTTTCCGCTTAACGGCTGTTAGCTCTTGGCCGCCGGGCTAGCTGGCCCGCTCGAACAGGGCGGCTGCGCCCTGGCCGCCGCCGATGCACATAGTGACCACGCCATAGCGGGCCTTGCGGCGCGCCATCTCATTGGCCATGGTCCCGACCATGCGCGATCCGGTCATGCCGAAGGGATGGCCGATGGCGATTGAGCCGCCGTTTACGTTGAGTTTTTCCGGATTGATGCCCAGCCGGTCGCGGCAGTAGACCACCTGCACGGCAAAGGCCTCGTTCAATTCCCAGATGTCGACGTCGTCCATTTTCAGGCCAGTGCGTTTCAGGAGTTTGGGAATGGCGAAGACCGGACCGATACCCATTTCATCGGGTTCGCAGCCTGCAACTTGAAAACCGCGAAAGATGAGTTGATAGGGAATGCCGAGTTGGTCGGCGCGCTCGCGAGACATCAGCAGTGTGGCCGAGGCGCCGTCGGAGAGTTGAGAAGAGTTGCCGGCGGTGACCGAACCCTGGCCGCTATGGGGATCGAAATGAGGCTTCAGGGAGAGCAGGCCTTCGAGCGTGGTGTCGGCGCGGTTGCACTCGTCTTTATCGGCGCAGACATCTTCCTTGCCGACGATCTCGTTGGTCTTCTTGTCGAGAATGCCCTTGGTCACTTTCAGAGGGGCAATTTCTTTTTGGAAGAAACCTTCCTGCTGGGCGCGGGCGGTGCGTTGCTGGCTCAGGAGAGAGTATTCGTCCTGCATCTGGCGGGTGACCTTATAACGCTTAGCTACCACTTCGGCGGTATCGCCCATGGCCATATAGACGCCCGGCGCTTTTTCCTGCAAACGCGGGTTGGGGCTGGTGTCGCGGACGGCCATGCTGATGCTTTCGACGCCTCCACCGATGGCGGCATCCACACCCTCATTCATGATCTGGTGCGCAGCCACGGCAATGGCCTGCACGCCCGAGGAGCAAAAGCGGTTGATGGTGCTGGCGGCCACCGATGCCGGCAGACCGGCGAGCAAGGCCGCCACACGGGCCACGTTGTGTCCCTGGGGGCCATGGGGCTGCCCGCATCCAAGCACTACGTCTTCGACCTCTTTTGGATCGAGCTTGGGGGTCTTGCGCAACACGTCTTGAATGCAATGCGCGGCGAGGTCGTCGGGGCGCGTTAAATTGAACGATCCCCGGAACGACTTGGCCAGGGCGGTGCGTGAGCTGGTTACGACTACTGCTTCCCTCATAGTTCCCTCTCAGAATCGAATATCGATTTACATCTCCAAAACCACGCGTCCGGCAATTTTACCGGCGCGCATTTCTTCCAGAACTTCATTGGCCTGGGCCAGCGGACGGCTGGCGACCTGGCAGTGGACCTTGCCGGCAGCGGCCATAGCCAGGATTTCGCGCACGTCCTGGCGTGTGCCGACGGCCGACGCCTGAATGCGCACTTCGCCGCCCGCCATCATGATCGCGGGAAAGGATAGATCGTTCGCAGGCAGTCCTACAACCAGCAGCAGGCCGGTGGCCCGCACGCAGTAGAACGCCATGTCATAGGCGGCCTTGGAGCCGGAAGTTACCAGCACGACGTGGGCGTTGCCTCGTTTACGCATGGTCTTGACGACCGGGTCGGTGGCCGCGTTCAAGGTGTGGGCTGCGCCTAAGGAGCGCGCGAATTCGAGTTTGTCTTCGGTGAGGTCGACGGCGGTTATTTCCGCGCCCATCTCCCGCCCGATCTGGATAGCGATATGGCCGAGGCCTCCGACGCCGAAGACCGCGAGCCGCTGACCGGGTTTAATCTGGGCTTGCTTGAGGGCGCGATAGACAGTGACGCCGGCGCAAAACAAGGGCGCGGCTTGCACGGCAGTGAGGTTGTCCGGAATCTTCGCCACATGGCTGGCCGGGGCCTTGACGAATTCGGCAAAGCCGCCATCGACGGTCAGGCCGGTGATTTTCTGTTTGGCGCACAGATTCTCATTGCCCTCGCGGCAGAAATCGCATTCGCCGCAGGTCCAGTGGATCCACGGTATGCCCACGCGGTCGCCGACTTTGACGTCGCTGACGCCATCTCCGATTTGGACTACGCGTCCGGCAATCTCGTGGCCCAGCACCAGAGGCGTCTTGGTAATACCGGCGAACTGCTTCCAGTCGCCATCGGCCACGTGCAGGTCGGAATGGCAGACGCCGCAGGCTTCCACTTGGACGAGCACTTCGCCGGTTCCCAATTGGGGACGGTCGATCTCTTCGAACGCCAGCGGGGTCTTGAATTCGTGTAAGACAGCAGCTTTCATAGGGGTTGCCTTTTTCCCTTCCTGTAAGGCAGGAATTCTACATGATACCCGATTTGTTGAATGATGGCTCATTCAGCTAGACTGTTGGGCGCTTCAGAGGGCCGAGTTAGGCAGTGCATCACCCTTGGGGCATCCGCATTTCTTCTGAAGCGAAATGATTGAAGAGGAACTATGCCAACCACTCCCACAGTCCGAGGGCCGGTCGATACCGCGCAGTTGGGCGTTACGCTCATGCACGAGCACATCTTCGTGCTGGATACACAGATACAGCAGAATTTTCCCGGCGAGTGGGGCGATGAGGAAAAGCGCATCACCGATGCCACGGCCCGCCTGAACGAGTTAAAGGCGCGGGGCGTGGACACCGTCGTGGATTTGACGGTGATCGGCCTGGGAAGGTATATCCCGCGGATTGAGAGGTTAGCGCGGAATACCGGCCTCAACATCATCGTGGCCACCGGCATCTATACCTATAACGATGTCCCGTTTTATTTTCACCTGCGCGGCCCGGGGACGGCCCTGGGCGGACCGGAGTTGATGGCCGACATGTTCGTGCAGGATATTGAACAGGGCATTGCCGGCACCGGCGTGAAGGCGGGCGTACTGAAATGCGCCACCGACGAACCCGGAGTCACAAAGGGCATCGAGCGCATTCTGCGGGCCACGGCCCAGGCGCACCGGCGCACCGGGACCCCCATCTCTACTCATACCCATGCCCACAGCAAGGTGGGGCTCGATCAGCAGAGGATCTTCCGTGAAGAAGGCGTGGATCTTACGCGGGTGGTCATCGGGCATTCCGGCGACACCACCGACCTTGCTTACCTGGAAGAGTTGATCGGCAATGGGTCTTATATTGGCATGGACCGTTTCGGCGTCACTACCATTCTTTCCTTCGAAGACCGTGTGAATACCGTGGCGGAGATGTGCAAACGTGGCCATGCCGGGAAGATGGTGCTCTCCCATGATGCTGCGTGCTACATGCACTGGCTACCGGAGCGGACGATTCCCGTAGTCCTGCCGCAGTGGAATTACCTGCACATTCATAATGATGTGATACCGGCGCTGAAGAAAAAGGGAGTGACCGAGCAGCAGTTGCATACGATGCTGGTGGAGAACCCGAGGAAGATTTTCGAGGTGCAGGGCGGGTATTAGCCGGCAAAACCAAAAGCTCACCACGGAGGCACAGCGTGACGTAGCCACGGCCAAAACCTTTGAAACACAGAGGAACAGAGGCAACAGAGGTTTTGGGGGTTGTGAGGCGGCCTCAAGCATCGCCGTGAGGCCACGAACTTCCTGGTCCGGGCAAACCAAGGTTGCCGATATACGTTGCGAAATCGTTTGTGAACTGTTGAGCCGCAATACAGAGGAAACGAAGAGGAGAATTCTTGAATTCCAAAATCTCACAACCTCCGCCCCCTCGTTTTCTTGGTATGACTCCGCCATCAAACTCCATGCAGTTGGCGACGATTTCTGGAGCAACCTCACAACCCTTAGAGTCCTCTGTTGCCTCTGTTCCTCTGTGTTTCAAAGGTTTTGGTTGTGGCTATGTCACGCTGTATCTTTAAGGTTCTGTTTTTCTCCGTGCCTCCGTGTCTCCGTGGTAGATTTTGGTTTTGTATCGTAGCGTTGTTGCACTGTGTTTCATCAATTTCCAGATTGGACATGAATCATGACCCCAATTCAACCTTTTGATCAATCCGGTATTGTGCGCGGCAGTGATGGCATTGCGCGCTATCAGGGGCTGCAGAGCTCAGTGGTGGCGATGCTGCGCCAGTCCGTCGATAAGGCCCCGAAGAGTGAAGCCATCGTCGAGATCGGCGGCGAGCGGCTCAACTTCCAGCAGTTGTGGGAGCGCGCCGCACGCGTGGCCGGCGGACTCCGCGACCTGGGCGTGCAGCCGGGTGACCGGGTGGCCATCCGCCTGACCAACGGGGTGAAGTGGTGCCTGGCGTTCTTCGGCGCGCAACTGGCCGGGGCGATCGCCGTGCCGGTGAACACGCGCTTCAGCGAGCCGGAAGTGGCTTACGTAGTCGACGATTCCGGAAGCAAGTTTGTGTTTCTGCCCGATCAGCCGTTGCCGCAGGGCGATGCCCTGGTTTACGAGAAGGCCGGATTCGATGAGGTGGCCGCTATCTTCTATACGAGCGGCACCACCGGCTTCCCCAAGGGCGCGATGACCACCCATGCCAACTTTCTTTCCAATATCGAAAACTGTCACCGGGCTTCACGCCTGCCTTTTGACGGAAGCGTCCGCACGCTGGTGTCGGTCCCGCTTTTCCATGTGACCGGATGCAACAGCCAGTTGCTGCTGGCCACGGCGGGCACAAACACTACGGTCATCATGCCGGAGTTCACTGTGCAGGCCTTCCTTTCAGCGATCAAGGCAGAGCGCATCAATGCGCTGACATCCGTCCCGGCGGTGTACTGGTACGCGATCAATCAGGCGAATTTCAATAAAGACGATTCTTCCAACGTGCGCTGGTTGAGTTACGGCGGCGCGCCGATTGCGCCGGAGTTGATAGGCCGCATCCTGGAATCTTTCCCCAATGCCCGTGTGGGCAACGGCTTTGGATTGACGGAGACGTGTTCGCTGGCCACCTATCTTCCGCACGAATACACGCGCCTGCGTCCGGAGACCGTGGGCTTTCCCGCGCCGGTGGTCGATTTGAAGATTGAGTTGCCGCACGGTGGCGGCGATGCGGGCGAATTGCTGATACGCGCCCCCAACGTCGTCAAAGGGTACTGGAACAAACCGGAGGCCACGGAGAAGGCCTTTGTTGACGGCTGGCTGCATACCGGAGACATGGCGCGCATCGACGACCAGGGATTTGTGCAGATCGTCGATCGCATCAAAGACATGGTCAACCGGGGCGGCGAAAACGTCTACTGCATTGAGGTGGAGAATGCCCTGGCGGGGCATCCGGCGGTGTTTGAAGCGGCGGTGCTGGGCGTACCCGATACCATGATGGGCGAAAAAGTGGGAGCAGTGGTGGTGCTCAAGCCCGGCCAGACGACCAGCGGAGGCGAGATTGTCGCGTATTTGAAGACCCAGATTGCCGACTTTAAGGTCCCGCAGTTCGTAGTGATCAACGACCAGTTGCTGCCCCGGAACCCCAACGGCAAGGTCATCAAGAAACGCATCCGCGAAGACGTTGCCTGGGGCAAGCAACTGTGGTGAGGTGTTTCGTGTTCTGATTCCGATATAATGGGCGGCCACGGTCATTCGACATGCCGCCCAAACTCTATCCTCGCCTGATGCTGGCGGTCCTGACCGGGCTTAATATTTTCAATTACATTGACCGGAATGTTCTGTTTGCGGTGCAATCGGACATCAAGAAAGAATTCACGGTCAGCGATACGCAACTGGGCCTACTGACCAGTGCATTCTTTTTTACCTACATGTTTGCGGCGCCGCTGGTGGGGTGGATGGGCGACCGCTTTCCGCGCAAGAACATCATCGTTTTCGGCATTCTGATCTGGAGCGGCTTCACTCTGCTGACCTGGTTTGTCAGCGATTACATGCAGCTTCTGATTCGCCATTCGATCGTGGGCATTGGCGAAGCCAGCTACGCAACCATTGCACCCACGCTGATCGCCGATTCTTTTCCCGCGGAAAAACGGGGCAAGATGCTTTCTATCTTCTATGTAGGGTTGCCCTTCGGCAGCGCGGCGGGATATCTGGTGGGCGGCTATTTCGGGCAGCACTTCGGCTGGCGCATGCCGTTCATGGTGGCGGGAATTCCCGGCTTTGTGCTGGCGCTGGTTCTGTGGCTGCTGCCGGAGCCCCCTCGTGGACAGCAGGAGTCGCCCGGAAACTTCCGCAGCGATCTTGCCGGACTCTGGAAAAATGGGGCCTTTATTTCCGCCTGCCTGGCTATGGCCATGTATACGTTTGCAGTGGGCGGGTTACAGGCATGGATACCGACATTTCTGGTGAGGCTGCGCGGGTTGAATTTGCAGTCCGCCAATGCCACCTTTGGGCTGATCACGCTCTTCAACGGCTTCGTGGCTACACTACTGGGCGGATGGATTGGCGACCGCCTGCTCAAGCGATACTTCGGCGCGTATTACACCTTTCCCGGCGTGGCCATGCTGGTGGGTGTTCCTTTCATGGTCATGGCGATTTACGCTACAGGCCCGCTGCTGTTCCCAGCCATCTTCATGGCAGTCTTCCTTCTGTTGATCGGCACCGGGCCGACCAACGCGGCGGTGGTCAACTCGGTGAGTCCCGCCATTCGTTCGACGGCGCTGGCGGTGAATTTGTTTATCATTCATCTTCTGGGTGATGCGGTTTCGCCTTCGTTGATCGGAAGAATCTCGGACAAGACTTCTTTGCCGACAGCGTTCTCGGTGACTTACCTAGCGGCTGCGCTTTCGGGAGTGATTCTGATTTACGGTGCGCGCTATGCGCCGAGGTTATTGAAGACTGGCACTCAGCACTCAGCCGTCAGCACTCAGCCCTGAGATTACTGCGCGAGAGCCGGCAAAAGCATTCACCGCAACGGACGCGAAGGGCGCAAAGGAGCAAGCAGGATGAAAATAGTAGCCATCCAGAAGGCCAAGACCAATCTATCGCGTCTGATCGAGCAGGCTTGTGAAGGCGAGGAGATCGTCATTGCTCGTGGGCCGAAGCCGGTCGTCCGGCTGGTGCCGATCTCCGGCGCGAAAGAACGCCGTCAGCCCGGTGCGCTGCGCGGAAAACTCAAAGTCGGCAAGGAATTCTTTGGGCCGCTACCGCCCGAAGAACTTACCGCCTGGGAGTAAAAGGCCGCGATACGTTTGCTGCTCGACATTCAACTGTGAAAAAATTCACGTTATAGTTGCGAGGGCATTCACCGTAAGGAACGCAGGGAGTGCAGGGGCGCCGGTAGCCTCATCGAACCGCAAGGTCCCTCAGCCCTACTCGCGCGCTGAAGAAAGCGCGCGCTCCTGACGGGCTTCGGGATGACATCGTTTCTTTTGTGCGTTTTTTCCTGCGCCTCGTCTGCATCCGCTGCGGCCTCTCCGGTGAATGATTTTTGCACTCCTCTCTAGGATGTCTAAGGGCTGAATGCTGAGTGCTAAGTGCTAAGTGCTAAGTGCTATTCTGTACTCAATGATCTCGCTGTACTGGATATCCGGTGTGCTACTGGGCGTAATCTGGTTTGTGCCGGTGGTGCAAGGGGCGCTGAGCATGAAGCGCATTGCTGACGTTACCGAACCGCAATGGCAGCCGCCAGAGACAGCCGAGTTGCCTTCCCTGGTGATCGTCGTGCCTGCCCGCAATGAAGAAGCTGTGCTGGAACCCGCTTTGCGCTCCCTGTTGGGCCTTGACTATCCCGGCTATCAGGTGGTCGCCATGAATGATCGATCTGAAGATCGCACGGGCGAGATCATGGAACGGCTCAAGGGCGAGTCACAGGGCCGGCTGCAGATGATTCATATCCGCGAGCTGCCAGCAGGATGGCTGGGTAAGACCCACGCCATGTGGCTGGGCGCGCAGCAGCACGCCGGCGACTGGATCCTGTTCACGGATGCCGATTGCGTTTTTCATCCGGAGACCATGCGGCGCGCGCTGTTTTACGCGACGCAGACGGGTATCGACCATCTGGTGTTGTTTCCTACGGCCATCATGAAAACACCCGGCGAAAAAATGATGATGTCGTTCTTTCCGGTATCGTCGCTATTCGCTTATCGTCTCTGGAAGGTGAGCGATCCCAAGGCCAGGGACGCCGTGGGTGTCGGCGCGTTCAACCTTGTCCGGCGCAGCGCTTATGAGTCGGCGGGCACGTATGAAAGACTGCGCCTCGAAATCGTGGACGACATGAAGCTGGGTGAAGTCCTCAAGAAGGAAGGGTTTTGCCAGAATATTGTCCTTGGGAAGGGGCTGGTGAGCCTACGCTGGGGAGTGGGGGCGCTGGGTGTCGTCCGCAATCTGGAAAAGAACATGTTTGCCCTTTTGCAGTTTCGCCTGGGCCTGATGCTGTGTCTCTGTTTCGGCTTCTTGTTTCTTGGCATCTGTCCGTTTCTCGGATTGCTGCTTGCGCCCGGCTGGGCCAAGGCCGGCTTTGCCGTTGCGGTAACCATGTGCGCCGTCACCTACTGGGGCATGTCCAGGATTACGGGGGCTTCGCCGCTGTACTTCCTGACCTATCCCATCGCTTCGACCCTGGGGTTGTATACGCTGCTACGGTCGGCATTCCTGGTCATGAGAGACGGCGGAGTTACGTGGCGGGGAACGAAATATTCACTGGCGGAGTTACGAGGCAGGAAGGGAATCTGATCTGCAAATCTAAGCTGATCGCGTTATGAGCAAAAAAAGCGAGCAGGCGTTATCGACGAAACTGAAGCGCCTGCTCCTGGTTGATAAACCGGCGACCGTTGCTATCTTCGGTAACCGCTTTGGTCAAGGCCCTGCTGGTATCCCTCGTTGTAGGCCCGCGTATAACTTTCCCGGTACTGCGCTTTATATTGCTGTTTGCTGCCGAGCCCGGAGCTATAGCCACGGGTTGCGTTTCTGTAGTTGCTCTTCTGTGTGGGACGATTGCTATGTCTCGCCAGCCCATCCTGATGGCCATCGCTCGTTCCGTCCTCAAAGCCGAAGCGGACAGCGGGATTCTGATGACGCCGCCATTGATCATTCTGGTCGCGCCTGTCGTTGTCATAGTCGCGGCCATTGACATTGTGATCGTGATGGTCCCCATTTCTGTCCTGCATATTGCGCCCGCTGTTGTCCTGGTATCCGAGGTTGTAACCGGATTCATAAGCGCGGCGGTCGGTGTCATTGCCGGGGCGCATGCGATACTGGCGAGTTCGATTGTTCGCGTGGTCGCCCTGCCCATGGTTCCAACCCTGCTGGTAATGGGGGTTGGTGTAGCCTTGATATCCCTGCTCGTATCCGGATTCGTAGGCGCGGCGGTCGAAGTCGTTGTCGAGGCGCAAGCGATATTCGCTCGGCCGGTTGTTCGCGCGATCATCCAGCCCGTGGTTCCAGCCCTGCTGGTAGTTGGCGTTATTCGTCTGGTTGTTATTCTCCCGGTCCCGATTGTTATTGTCCTGGTTCCGGTCGTATTCCTGGCGGCGCTCACCCTCGCCCTGAGATTGATAGGCACGGGCGGGTGTAGGGGCGCTGAGCAGACTCATGGCGATTGCCAGAGTGGAAAAGCTTATTGTGGATCGAAAATTAAATTTCATTTCTTATACTCCATCTGACTGCCGGGAACAATTCGAGAGAGACGCCAACACTCAAGTAGCGCGTGAGCGATCATTGGAACTAGGCCAGCCCACGGATACTTAAGGTGTGTTGTTCCGGTGAATTCCAACACCTCTGACCTTAGCGGTTCAGCGCTGCTCAAGTCTGGTCACAATTGCTCATGAGAGAGCCAGTCGAGGCCGGCGGAGGGTGTGCTCGGTTCAGTCTTTGTCTTCTTCTTGCGCCACGCCCAGGCGCTTGATGGAGTAACGATCCAGGTGGTGTGGATCTCTGCCTTTCACGGTGGCCACGTACTCGAAATGGTGTTTCCGGTCACGCAGCGTCCATGTGTAACGCACGTTTCCCGGCTGGCCGAAATGGGCTGCGGTGGCCAGGTCTCCCACGTCTTCGTAGTTCACAGGTTGCCCTTCGGGATGGGCTAAGACGGTGACATAACGTACGTTGCGATCGCGGTCAAAACCCACAATCGCGTATTGGTAATGGCGGTCGTGCTTGAGGACCCAAACCTGCTGGCCTTCATCTTCCGACTTGAATTCGCCGATCTTGCTCAGCCGCGAATGGGCTGCGTCGTAAGGCATTCCCAGCCGGACGCCCAGAATCTCCGGCGCGGGCCGCGGGGCTGCCCCAGCGATGGCGGAGCAGAGTGCAATCATCAACAGGAGTCTTTTCATTTTTGTTTCCAAGGAAGTCCGGTGGCGCAGCTTAGGGTCCTGCGCCACCGTCTCTCCGATAGACCGTTGCTAAGGCCGCAGTGGAGTTGAATCCTGGCTCTTGAAAAGACCCTGTCCGGTTGACTGGCGGATAATGCTGGCCTTGGTGGCCTGATCGTTATCGGCCTTGGTGTGGCTGGCAACCGGGTTATTGCCTTTCGCGATGCAGGTGGAGCTGATACAGCCGTCGGTAAATGCGGCGAAGACACGGCCAGCCGAGTCCACGGTAACGTCATTGAAGTCCAAGAGGTTGCGTGTTCCAGCAGGGCAGGTCGTTCCCTGGGTGCAGATCACACCCAGTTGCACCGGGTCATTGGGCGTGGCATCCACGGTGAACCAGGTTTTTCCGCCATCGTAGGTGGTGGCCACATAGCCGTGCCAGACACCGTTGAATGGAGTGCCTGCGTCTGCTCCAGTCCCGTTCCCAGTGGCCGGGGTGCCCAGGAAGAAGAAGGACGCGCGGTCGTTGTCACCGGCAACCACCTCGGGGAAAACAGAGTTCTGTATGCCGAAGGGGATGCCCACATCCTGATCGTTGTGCCAGGAGCGTCCCTGGTCATCGGACACCGTGATGTGCGGATGGCCGTCGCCGCCGGTGTAGCCAAAATAGACCCGCCCTTTGGCGCCAATTCCCACCGACGGATCGCTGGCGCCGGAGGTGCTGCCGGTCACCGGCTGCACGGTGAAGGTGAGGCCGTTATCCATGGAGACGATTAGTCCCTGTGTGCCGTTGCAGCGGTTGTTGGGAACGTAGACGATTCCGCTGGAGCTGACCTTGATATGACCGTGCAGGCCGCCACATTGCACCAGCGTGTACATGGGATGGGCCTCTTCGTAGGTCAGGGCGCCATCCTGGCTGAGGGCCATGGCAGCATCGCCGACATCCTGGGACGCGTAATAGACGGCGTTAGGATATTGCGTGAGCGGGCCACGGGCCGCCAGTTGCGCACAGGGAGCGGGCGTCACCAGCGTCTGGGCAGCGGTGCATAGCCGGAAAGGCCCTCCGCCCACGGTCTGGTGATCAATCCCAGAAGCGATGCCGCCCCCTTGGCTTACCGTGTACGTCTCTCCATCGTTATCGGTGAATG
>Ga0210403_10001991_pt1 | contig 18835 bp, 19 predicted proteins | sample IncBWC19MmetaG_FD_150863 | JGI IMG/M metagenome (GOLD analysis project Ga0210403, IMG submission 150863) | Forest soil microbial communities from Barre Woods Harvard Forest LTER site, Petersham, Massachusetts, United States - Inc-BW-C-19-M | ecosystem: Environmental > Terrestrial > Soil >... | reverse complement strand
TGCAGGATCGCTGAGCGCGCCGCCTGCACACGCCCGCTGCTCGAGCGGTTACCTTTCAGTCGCTAGTTTGTCTTGCGTTTTCGTCTCAAAATCACTGGCGGCGTGTCGCTCATGCAGTTGACTTGAGGCTTCGCCAGTCACGCGGTTGACCATTCGCCCGCGTCGGACGGCCGGCCGCTCGGCGATCGCGTCTACCCAGCGCGCAACGTTCTTGTATTCCTGTGCCTGAAGGAAGTCGGCCGCTTCGTAGAGCCAGCCGCTTGTCAGACCAGCGTACCAAGGCCAGGCGGCGATATCGGCGATCGTGTACTCCCTGCCAACGATAAATCTGTTCGTTTCGAGACGCCGGTCGAGCACGTCGAGTTGGCGCTTCGTCTCCATGGCGAACCGATCTATGGCATATTCGATCTTGGTCGGCGCGTACGCGTAAAAGTGACCGAAGCCTCCGCCCACATATGGCGCGCTTCCTGCCTGCCAGAACAGCCATGACAGGCATTCGGCGCGTGCACCGAGTCCGGTCGGCAGGAAGGCGTCAAACTTCTCGGCTAGGTATATCAAGATAGCACCGGACTCGAAGACCCGGATCGGCATCAACCCGCTTTGGTCCACCAATGCCGGGATCTTCGAGTTGGGATTCAGCGCAGCGAAGCCGCTCCCGAACTGATCGCCGCGGTCGATTCTGATCAGCCAAGCGTCGTATTCCGCCTCCCTATGGCCGAGCGCCAACAGCTCCTCGAGCATCACAGCCACCTTCACACCGTTCGGCGTTCCCTGGGAATAGAGTTGGAGGGGATGGCGACCGATTGGGAGTTCCTTGTCGTGCGTCGGGCCGGCGATCGGCCGGTTGATATTCTCGAAGCGCCCACCGTTCGGCTTATCCCAACTCCAAACTTTCGGCGGCGTATAGTCGAACGAGGAGGTCATCTTCAAAACTCCAGGCGTTTGGAGGTGGGCATGCGTGTCCAGGGTGCGATCGTTACATCGCATTCGCAGGTCGAAGAAGATGCCGATGGTCCGCCTAGATCAGCTTTGCGTCGAGTGTGATCTCGGCGATGGGCACTCCGGCGATTAGCCAGGCCTCTTCGCAATCCATTGTCAATCGCCAGCGTGAGGCGAAATCTCGTGAGCCAGCTGAGTCTATGCCTCCTTTGCACGAACGTGAATACTCATTGCTCGGCGAACACTGTTCCGTTGTGCGATTGAGTGAGGGATGTTGTATGTTTTGAGGCGTTGGATCAACGCGCAATAGCGGGGGAACACGCGTGCGTCTGGGCGAGCGTATCCAACCGTCCGGCTTTGCCTGTATAGATCGGCTCGTCTCAGCTCACTGACAGACTGGGGATGCTAGTTCGAAGGCAATTTTGAGCTGTTGCCGCTACCTCCGGTCTGCTCGCAATCTGCAGTCGAGATAGGTGTAATCTAAACTATTCGCTTTTGGGATTGAGATTGTGCGCTTAGGAAGAACAGTTGATCTCTTTTGAATGAAAGAGGACTGGATCGAAGCGAGAGCAGAGCCTCGATTCCGTCAGCAATTCAACCGTTTCCCCATATGAGCCAGGGGCTCAATTATGCGCATAGCCGTAATCGGTGCAGGAGGTTTCGGGGGCTACTTTGGCGCGCGCCTGGCGAAAGGCGGTGCAGATGTTCGCTTCCTTGCCCGGGGCTCCCACCTGGCGGCCATGCGCTCGAACGGACTGGTCGTCGAAGGCGGTCCCGAGAGGATCTGCGCCAATCCTGTGATGGCCTCAGACAATCCCGCTGATCTCGGTGTGGCGGACTTCGTGTTGCTGGCTGTCAAGCTGTGGGACACGGAGATGGTCCTCGACCAGATCAGGCCGATGGTCGGACCGTCCACAACGCTGATTTCATTCCAAAATGGCGTGCTCAAGGACAACGCGTTACGAAAAGCTTATGGTCCGACCCAGATCATGGGTGGGGTCGGCTACGTTGCGACGACGATCGATCGCCCTGGCGTCATCCGGCAGACGGGACCGATGGAACGCCTGGTCTTCGGCGAGTTCGATGGCCGCCGGTCGACGCGCGCGGAAGCCTTTCTGCATGCCTGCCTCAATGGAGGCATCAACGCCGAACTCTCCACGGACATTCTTCGGGAGATCTGGGAGAAGTACGTGTTTCTTGTCGGCTTGTCCGGCACCACGACCGCCATGCGAAGTCCGATCGGCCCGATCAGGGAGAATCGGCAGACGCGAGCGTTCCTTCTCGACATCATGCGGGAGGTGGTCGCCGTTGGCAACGCCCATGGTGCGGAGCTCCAGTCGGATTACGCCGAGCGGCGCCTCGCGCTCGCGGACGACGTGGCGGCGGACATGACGTCATCGATGCATCATGACCTGCAACGCGGCAGGCCCTTGGAGATCCGTTGGTTGTCCGGCGGAGTAGTCCAACTCGGCAGCGCTGTGGGAATAGCGACGCCACTTAACCGCGCCATCGCCGATGTCCTTGCCTTATACGAAGCCGGCGCGCCTGCCACGCTCGAGACCAGGGCCATGGAGAGTTCCGGTGCCGCCTAACCGCGGAGCTGTTGACCGGGATATGAAGATTGCGATGATCGAAGTCATCGTTGTCGGTATTCCGTTCGCAGGAGGGAGCAAGTCAGCCGAAACGGCCTGGGGAAAAAAGAACGCCAGTAGGGCTGACTCTCTCCTGGTCAAGGTAACAACCGAGGGGGGGATTATCGGCTGGGGCGAGGCGTTCGGCTTCACCGCAATTCCCGCCGTCAAAGCTGCGATAGAAGAGGTTATCGCTCCCTTATGTATCGGCGTTAACGCGTTGAACATCGGATCGTTAATGCTCGATGTTCAGAAACGCCTTCACATATTTGGGCGCAGCGGCGCCATCATGTTCGGGATTTCCGCGATCGATATCGCGTTGTGGGACATCCTGGGAAAGGCAACCGGTCAACCAGTACACCGACTGTTGGGTGGTACAGCAGTGTCGGAGCTGACTTGCTATGCAAGCCTCGTTCGCTACACCGACCCGCAGCTTCTCGTCGAAAACGTCAATCGAGCTCTAGCCGATGGCTTCTCCCATGTGAAGCTCCATGAAGTCACCGTGGATGCAGTCCGTGAGGCGCGAAAAGCTGCCGGCGACAACGTGGAGATTACCCTGGACGTCAACTGTCCATGGACCGTGCGCGAGGCCCTCGATATGAGCGCTAAGCTTCGACCGTTCAATCTGCGCTGGCTGGAAGAACCTATTTGGCCTCCAGAGAGCTTTAACGGTTTGGCTCGATTGCGTCGTGAGGGTGGAATACCCATTGCGGCAGGGGAAAATGTTTCAACGCTGGCGGAGTTCCAACAAATGCTTTCTGCTGGCGCGGTCGACTTCGTCCAACCCAGCCCTGCCAAAATGGGAGGTATCTCTGAACTTCAGAAGGTGTTCGCGCTTGCCGCGGCAGGTGCGACCGTGGTGATGGTCCACTCGTTCTATGACGGCCCCGGTTTGCTCGCGAGTGTACACGCAAGCGCCGCGCTAGGCTCGAAAGACTCTCTGGTGGAGTGGCGGTACTTTGACCTTGAGGCACAGCTATACGGCGATGCAATGCTGCCGAGGAACGGAATGATCACCGTTCCCCAAGGACCCGGTTTGGGATACGACCCGGATGCAGATGTAGTTCGGAATTTCGAAGTTCGAAGTTGAACTGTCCCTTTTTCAAGGATCGACGGACGAAAATATGATTCGCAAACGTCATCGAAAAACAAACCGGCCTGGAAAGAGGTCCCTACCGACGGGATTCATAAACGCGCGCGAGCGCCAGGAGATTAGCTATGGAGGATAACGTCCCGTTGACGGTCGGCGTCGATCACGTCGGCCTTGCTGTGAAGGACCTCGCGCTCGCGCGGCATTTCTTTTGCGATTGCCTTGGCTGGAGAGTTGTTGGTGAGAACCAAGGTTATCCGGCGTCGTTCGTGTCGGACGGAAACGGCATCGTGACGCTCTGGCAGGTCGAGGATCCGGAGAAATGCGTGCCGTTCGACCGCCGTCGCAATATCGGTTTGCATCACCTTGCATTAAAGGTTGCGGACCGCAATGCACTCGACGCCTTGCACGAACGTGTCTCGGCCTGGCCCGGCACCGTGATCGAGTTTGCGCCGGCACGATCGGGCAAAGGCCCAAAGGTGCACTTTATGGTGCGAGAGCCTGGCGGTACCCGGATCGAGTTCGCCTGCGTTTCTCCTGCCGCCGGGTAGCCGATGTCCATCTGCTGCGCGAAAATCTTAATCTGACCGGGACTCATATCGGCTGCGACACTAGGCAGTGCGGCGCCCGCACCGTCCATATCGACGGCAGGGCGGTCAACTCCTGCACCGTACTGATCGGATAAGCCGCCGGCTCCAACGTCAGCACCATCGGGGCGGCGAGCTGCACCCGATGCAGGCCCCCTTCCGCAGCAATCTTGGCCTGCAATGCGGCTGTTGCACCCCAAGCATGATCATGTCGGCGATCGATATCGTGCACCGCCACAGCGACAAGTCGGACGAGGAACCCATCTGCCACGAGCTGCAAGGCAACATCTGCCGCTGTACCGGCTACCACAATATCGTCAAATCGGTGCTGGGCGCGGCCGGCCGCCGGACGGTGTCGCAGGTGGCCGAATAGCCGACTGCAAACAACTATCCGATTCAGAACCGCCGGATTCCGATGGAAACGGCGGAAGATCAGAAACCCTGTCGGGAAGTGGCAATGCTGCCCCGACGGCAAGTGCCAAACTCAGACATGACTTGGACATGGCCAGCGCGAGAGCCCGGCGCACTCGCGCAAGCCGGATAAGGAATGCTGAACAGTAGAACGCCCGCGATCAAGAGACGGCGGTGGCCGTACAGGCCTCGCGCGCCTCCCAGCAAAAGTGGCGCGCTCAAGGAAAGTAAATGGGCATTGATGATCCACTACAGGTCGATGGCGTCAGCATGATCGTTTCGGCCGATCGCCGGTAGCACAACATTCGCGACCGATTCCATCAATGAACACCAGCCTTGAGGCCATGATCTTCGTCAGCGAGAACCATGGAGCAGACGAAAGACCAATCTCCTTCGGCGATAGCACTATCTTGTTTATTCGTTTGACCTTCGCGAATGCGGATGATGATTTTAAGTGGAGGAAATCTGTCGCTTCGACCTCAGCAACAGCGTGTGCTGAATCTCGGAATGCAAAAGCTGCACGGTACGGACAGCATAAAAAACGAGAGGAAAATCCCATGTTCCAGCAGGCTCTTGAAGGTGTTTCCAAGCAAAGTCTGGTTCGGACCCGTACCTATCGGTTCGGCCGCGCGGTCCAGGCTGCGCGTGGGTTCTTCTGAAGCTGATGGCTCCGCTAGCGCGGCGCTCGTCGCTGCAATCGAGAGCGGCGAGCCGGCGCTTTTGCGAACGAGCGGTCGGGCTCGATAACGTTATGAATCTGGATGAGCGTGCCCGTCGAATTTTCCTTGCACCCCAATAAGCAAGGGCACCCAAATGTCCTTTGGGCAAATAAGGCGAGTTGAACACGCTTCCAAAATGGCGTTCTGAACTAACTCCGGCGACTAGGGGAAGATCATGAAGCTCGCGGCACGCGGTTACAGTTCTCCACGATTTGTTACTCGTCCGATGTACAAGTTGAGTGTATCGAGGGTCGCGATCGCGATTCTTGCGGCGATTTGTTGTGGAACAAACACGTCGGCAGAGGAAGCGAGTGGTCAGGCGTTGTCGCCTGAACGCATCCGATCCAGTACGTCGGCAATCGACGGTGAGGCGATCATAGCCAACGCGAAAACGACCAAAGACTGGTTGAGTTATGGTCTCGATTATTCCGAAACTCGCTTCAGCAAGCTGAACGAGATCAATGCGGGAAACGTAAAAAATCTCGGTCTTAAGTGGACTTACAATCTCGAGTCTGTGCGTGGTGTCGAGGCGACGCCGCTCATTGTTGACGGAGTTATGTATGTATCGGCGTCATGGAGCGTGGTTCATGCCATCGATGTGCGGACTGGAAAGCGGATTTGGACCTACGATCCCGAGGTGCCGCGGACGGGTGGTTACAAGGGTTGCTGCGACGTTGTGAACCGCGGAGTGGCGCTCTACAAAGGCAAGGTGTTTGTCGGATCGTACGATGGCCGGTTGGTCGCGATCGATGCGGTTACCGGAAAAAAGGTCTGGGAAAAAGATACCATCATTGATCACAGTCATTCCTACACTGTCACGGGCGCACCGCGCATCGTGAAGGGAAAGGTGCTGATCGGCAATGGCGGGGCTGAGTTCGGCGTGCGTGGCTACATTACCGCCTACGATGCGGAGACAGGTGCGCAAGCCTGGCGATGGTTTTGCGTACCCGGTGATCCGAGCAAGCCCTACGAAGATGCGTCGATGGAAGCGGCGGCGAAGACTTGGGATCCTGCCGGAAAATACTGGATCAATGGCGGAGGTGGTACGCCGTGGGACACGATGGCGTACGATCCGGACCTGAACCTTGTTTACATCGGAACCGGCAACGGAGCTCCCTGGAACCGCAAGCTGCGAAGCCCCAGCGGCGGTGATAATTTATATCTTGCATCGATCGTTGCGCTGAATCCAGACACCGGAAAATATGTCTGGCATTATCAGGAAACGCCGGGTGACAATTGGGACTATACGTCGACACAGCCGATGATCCTCGCCACCATTCCGGTCGACGGCCAGCCGCGCAAGGTCATCCTCCACGCACCGAAAAATGGCTTCTTCTTTGTCATCGATCGCACCACCGGCAAATTCATCTCGGCAAAGAACTACGTGGATGTGAACTGGGCGACCGGTTACGACGCGAATGGAAGGCCGATCGAAGTGCCGGAAGCCCGGGGCGACAAGCCGTTCGATGCGATCCCTGATCCACACGGGGCCACTAATTGGCATCCGATGTCGTACAATCCGATAACCGGCTATGCCTATATTCCGGCCCAGCACGTGCCGATGAATTTGACGGCTCAGAAGAACTGGACACACAACGCCAGCATTCCCGGCAATCCGATGAGTGGATTGGGCTGGAACCTCGGCTACGATGTGAATGTGGTGCCGCCCAAGAGCAAGCCGTTCGGCCGCTTGATTGCCTGGGATCCGGTGAAGCAGGAGCAGGTGTGGAAGCAGGATTACGCGTCTCCGTGGAATGGAGGCACGTTGACAACGGCAGGCAATCTTGTGTTCCAGGGCACGGCTGACGGTCGCTTCGTTGCCTACCATGCGAAAACGGGTGAGAAGCTCTGGGAATCTTCGACAGGAACAGGAGTCGTTGCCGGGGCAGCAACGTACGAGGTCGATGGTACGCAATACGTGTCGGTGGCGGTCGGATGGGGCGGCGTCTACGGCGAGAGCGCGCGCGCGACCGACAAGGAAGCTCCGGGCACGGTGTTCACCTTCGCCATCGGCGGCAAAGCGCCGCTCCCTGAGTTCAAGGAGTATCAGAGCGCAGGTCTGCTGCAGGGCGTCAAGTACGATCCAGCGAATGTCGGTCCTGGTACACTATTGTATGTCAGCCACTGTGCATTCTGTCATGGTGTCCCAGGCGTCGACAAAGGTGGGAATATCAAGAATCTTGGCTACGTCCCGGCCGAGGAAATCGCCAATCTCAAGGACATCGTGTTCAAGGGGCCGTTCTTGGATCAGGGCATGCCGGACTTTACGGGCAAATTGTCCGAGGACGATGTCGTGAAGATCCAAGCTTTCATCCAGGGGACGGCAGACGCAGTTCGAGCGAAGAAATAACATTTCTCCAGCGTGGGCTTCCCTTCAAACAGCAGCGGATATGGCACAATAGCGGACTTAAGTGCTAACTACAGGAGGTAACCACATGAAATGGACTGCGCCGAAGGTTGTCGAAGTGTCGGTTGGAATGGAGATCAATATGTATGCCTGCGCCATTCGCAGCTCCAAGTTCAAAATGCGCCGGCCCGGATGATAGTGATTTTTCTGTGACTTCTAGTTCTTCCTTCCCTTAGCTCAACGGGAAAGGCGAAGGCGGTCCGCCGTCGCGTAGTCGGCTGGCGCTTCGGCGTCAGCCCGCTCGCCCGATACGAGTGGCTCGAATCGGCGAGCCGGGGCTTATCCAGCAACGATCCAATCCGCGGTCCGGCCGTCAGGCGATGGTTCTCAACGCCAGACCGTTCGCGGGGAGGTAACAACTACGCAGACATTCTCCATGTCTTTCGGGCGTATCTCTGGAAACGCTGCGGCAGAGGCTTGCGAGGTCATCGAGCACAGCTGCACGGCTTCGGAGGAAGGATATGGCGACGAGTAGAAAGGGAAATTTTCTGATCACGGGTGCTGGTTCCGGCCTCGGGCGGGCTCTGGTCAGTGAAGCGCTCTCGTCCGGATATTCTGTGATTGGCACGGTACGAAGCGAAGCAGCGCGACAGGAGTTCAGCGCGATGGACCCCGGACGCGCGCGAGCCATCCTATTGGATGTCACGGATTTCGTTGCCATCGGTCCCGCGGTTGCACGGGTCGAAAGGGATGTTGGTCCAATAGACGTCCTCGTCAACAGTGCAGGATACGGTCACGAAGGGACGCTTGAGGAGAGTCCGCTCGAAGAGATGAGGCGTCAGTTCGACGTCAACGTTTTCGGAGCAGTCGCGATGATCAAGGCAGTGCTGCCATTCATGCGCGAGAGGCGCAGGGGGCATATCGTCAACATTACCTCTATGGCAGGATATGTGGGATTCGCTGGTATCCCTTATTACGCGGGCAGTAAATTCGCTCTTGAAGGCATATCTGAAGTGTTGGCGAATGAAGTGCGCGACTTCGGCATCAAGGTGACGGCGGTCGCACCAGGCTCTTTCCGCACCGACTGGGCAGGGCGATCGATGGTTCGAAGTCCGCGAAGCATATCCGACTACGACCTACTCTTCGATCCTGTGCGACAAGCACGCGCGGAAAAGAGTGGAAAGCAATCTGGAGATCCCGCCCGGGCCGCCCGCGCACTGCTGAGGGTCGTGGAAGCCGAGAACCCACCAGTGCATCTTCTCCTCGGTACCGACGCCCTGAGATTGGTCCGCGAAAAATTGGAGTCGCTTGAGCGGGACATCGATGCCTGGGAATCGACCACGCGATCGACTGAGTACGCATGAGAGTCCGAAGACAACACGCACCAAGCGAAACGCCTCGCGACGTATCTGACGACCGGGCCCCCGGTCTGATGGTGAAAGAATTCTTCGAACGGGTGATTTGAGCGCGCATCGCTGTTGTTCAATGGTCTGGTACCATTGATTTCAGATCGACCGGTGCTATGGCCGCTTCATACGTTCGGCTAAAGGCCCAGATCAAAGTCGCGACCATTGCGGTGTGGATTCCACGTGGGTGGGGCGGGCTAACGCTCTTAAAGTTTTGCACGAAGTCCAGGTTGAGACGATTTGTGCAACGCGGCGTATCATGTCTCGCAGCTCATTCATTCGCGTTACGATAGCGTAAAGGCGGGAGGTCTAGTCGTGTCGACAGTTGACTTAACGATCAACGGTAAGGCTGTGTCTGTAGATATTGAGGACAGAACCCTCCTCGTCCATCTTCTGCGTGAAAAGCTGAACCTCACCGGCACGCATATCGGCTGCGACACCAGCCAATGCGGCGCCTGCGTGGTCCATGTCGACGGCCGCGCGGTGAAATCCTGCACCATGCTGGCCGGAGCGGCCTCGGGCTCCAGCGTCACCACCATCGAAGGCATCGCCAAGGGCGACGAGCTGCATCCGATGCAGGCGGCGTTCCGCGACAATCACGGCCTGCAGTGCGGCTACTGCACCCCCGGCATGATCATGTCGGCGATCGATATCGTGCACCGCCATGGCGGCAAGCTCGACGAGACCACGGTCCGGCACGAGCTCGAGGGCAATATCTGCCGCTGCACCGGCTATCACAATATCGTCAAGGCCGTGCTGGATGCGGCCGGGCGCATGAAGGTTTCGCAAGCGGCCGAGTAGCCGCTCGCCCAATCATCACTGAATCAAGACCGCCGCGTTCGATGGAATTGGCGGTTCCGAAACTCCGGTAGGGAGAAGAGAGATGGGTGTTGAGGGCATTGGCGCAAGCGTCGTGCGCAAGGAAGATAAGCGCTTTATCACCGGCAAGGGCCGTTACGTCGACGATATCAAGCTGGTGGGTATGACCTTTGCCCATTTCGTCCGCAGCCCGCATGCGCATGCCAAGGTGAAGAGCATCGACACGTCCGAAGCGATGAAGATGCCCGGCGTGATCGCTGTGCTGAACGGACAGCAGATCGTCGACGACAAGGTCGGCAACCTCATCTGCGGCTGGGCCATCACCTCCAAGGACGGCTCGCCGATGAAGATGGGCGCCTGGCCGGCGATGGCGCCGGAGACGGTGCGCTTTGTCGGCCAGGCGGTCGCGGTCGTGATCGCCGAAACCAAGAACCAGGCGCGCGACGCCGCCGAAGCCGTGGTCGTCAATTACGACGAACTGCCGGCGATCCCGGACATCAAGGCCGCGATCAAGCAAGGCGCGCCGCAGCTTCACCCCGAAGCGCCCGGCAACGTGGTCTATGACTGGCACCTCGGCGACGATGCCGCGACCAAGGCTGCCTTTGCCAAGGCCGCCAACGTGGTGACGCTGGAACTTACCAACAACCGCCTGGTGCCGAACGCGATGGAGCCGCGCGCGGCGATCGCCGATTACGACACCGCCGAAGAGCATTTCACGCTCTACACGACCTCGCAGAACCCGCATGTCGCCCGTCTCGTGCTGTCGGCGTTCTACAATATCGCCCCCGAGCACAAGCTCCGCGTGATCGCCCCCGACGTCGGCGGCGGCTTCGGCTCGAAAATCTACATCTACCCCGAGGAGATGGTGGCGCTATGGGCCTCGAAGAAGGTCGGCCGTCCCGTGAAGTGGACTGGCGACCGAACCGAATCCTTTCTCACCGATCACCACGGCCGTGACCACATCTCGAAAGCCGAGATGGCATTCGACAAGGACAACAAGATCCTGGGGCTTCGGGTCAGGACCCATGCCAATTTCGGCGCCTATATGTCGCTGTTCTCGTCTGCGGTGCCGACCTATCTCTATGCGACGCTGCTGTCCGGGCAGTATGTCATCCCGGCGATCTATGCCGAGGTGATCGGCGTCTACACCAACACCACGCCTGTCGATGCCTATCGCGGTGCCGGCCGTCCCGAGGCCAGCTATCTGCTCGAGCGCGTGATGGAGACCGCGGCGCGGCAGTTGAAGGTCGATCCGGCCTCACTGCGCAAGAAGAACTTCATCACCCAATTCCCGTATCAGACGCCCGTGATCATGGCGTATGACATCGGCGACTTCCACGCTTCGATTGACGCCGCGATGAAGGCGATCGACTACGCCGGCTTCCCGGCCCGCAAGGCCAGGGCAGAAATTGAGGGGAAGCTGCGCGGCATCGGCGTCTCCTGCTACATCGAGGCCTGCGGCATTGCGCCGTCGAAGGCGGTCGGCAGCCTGGGGGCCGGCGTCGGGCTTTGGGAATCCGCGGAGGTCCGCGTCAACCCGGTCGGCACCATCGAGATCTTGACCGGCTCGCACAGCCACGGCCAGGGGCACGAGACGACGTTTGCGCAGCTGATTTCGGAACGCCTCGGTGTTCCGATCAGCCAGGTACAGATCGTCCACGGCGACACCGACAAGGTGCAGTTCGGCATGGGCACTTACGGGTCGCGCTCGCTCGCGGTCGGCGGCACGGCCATCATCAAGGCGATGGAGAAGGTCGAGGCCAAGGCCAAGAAGATCGCAGCCCACGCGCTGGAGGCCTCCGAGGGCGATATCGTGATCGAGAACGGCGAGTTCAAGGTGACCGGCACCGACAAGAAGATCGCGCTGCCGATGGTCGCACTTGCCGCCTATACCGCCCACAACCTACCTGACGGGATGGAGCCGGGGCTGAAGGAGACCGCGTTCTACGATCCGACCAACTTCACCTTCCCGGCCGGCGCCTATATCTGTGAGCTAGAAGTCGATCCCGGCACCGGCAAGACCTCTTTCATTAACTTCGTCGCGGCCGATGATTTTGGCCGGCTGATCAACCCAATGATCGTCGAAGGTCAGGTCCATGGTGGCCTTGCGCAAGGAATCGGCCAGGCGCTGCTGGAAGGTGCGGTCTACGACAACAACGGTCAGCCGATTACGGCATCGTTCATGGACTACACCATGCCGCGGGCCGACGATCTGCCGTCGTTCAAGCTCTCCCACACCACGACGCTGTGCCCGGGCAATCCGCTCGGCGTCAAGGGTTGCGGGGAAGCCGGCGCGATCGGCGCCTCGGCTGCCGTGATCAACGCGATCACGGACGCAATCGGCAACAACAAACTGGAAATGCCGGCGACACCAGATCGCGTTTGGCATGCAATTCACGGCAGAGCGAAATAGGGAGCATTGCCATGTACGAGACAAATTACCACCGCGCCTCCAGCGTCGCCGAAGCCGCGGCTATGTTCGCCAAAGGCGCGGAATCGAAATACCTCGCTGGCGGCCAAACGCTGATTCCCGTCATGAAGCAGCGCCTTGCATCTCCCTCCGACGTCATCGATCTCGGAAAGATCAAGGAGCTCATCGGTATCGAAGCGTCAGGTGACGCGGTGACGATCAAGGCCGCGACGACTCATTACGACGTGGCCGCCAACGGGACCGTGCAAAAGGCGATTTCCGCGCTGGCATATCTCGCCTCGCTGATCGGCGATCCGGCCGTGCGCCATCGTGGCACCATCGGCGGCTCGCTCGCCAACAACGACCCTGCTGCAGATTATCCGGCCGCTGTTCTGGCGCTAGGCGCTACAATCAAGACCAATAAGCGCTCGATTGCCGCAGATGACTTCTTCAGGGGCTTGTTCGCGACCGCGCTGGAGGACGCAGAGATCATCACTGCCGTGTCTTTCCCAATCCCGGCGAAGGCGGGTTATGCCAAATTCCCGCATCCGGCCTCGCGCTTTGCGTTGGCGGGTGTGTTCGTCGCTAAGACCAAATCGGACGACGTCCGCGTCGCCGTGACCGGAGCATCGCAAAGCGGCGTCATGCGAGTACCGGCGATGGAGGCGGCTTTGAAGGTGAACTGGTCGGCGGCCGCACTCGACAACGTCGCGATTTCAGCCGACGGCTTGTTGAGCGATCTTCATGGTTCTTCGGATTATCGCGCCCACCTGATCAAGGTGATGGCGCAGCGGGCGTTGGCAGTTTGAATGGCGGGTTTTTTGGTCATGGCCCGTACCAGCACTTCACCTGTTCTGCGCATAGCCTGGCGATAGATCGGCATTCAGCCGTGATACGAAAACAGCTCGATTGGGTCGTTGAAGCCGCGCACCGGATATTCGCCCACGCGTTCAAGAGGCAAATCGTGTCCGACGAAGTCGGCGAACGCACGGGACAGCAGCACCGTTTTTCCCAATTGCTTGGTGAGGGCTTCGAGACGCGAAGCCATGTTGACTGCAGGACCGATGACGGTGAAGTCGAGCCGGGTGCGCGACCCGATGTTACCGTACATGACGTCGCCGACGTGGACCCCAATCCCGTACTTCAGCGGCGCACGACCGGTTTCGCCGTTCTTTTCGTTGAGGACGGCCATCGCCTGACGGGCTTCGGTCACGGCATGTAGCAGATTAACGCAGGCGGAGGGCTGGCTGAGCGGAAAAATGGCGAGCAGACCGTCGCCCATGAATTTCAGTATTTCCCCACCATGTCGCGCAATCGGCTCCGATATCGCATCGAAATAGCCGTTCAGAAGATCAATCACGTCATCGCGCGGCCAGTTGTCGGAAATCCTGGTGAAATCACGGAGATCGCAGATCATGATCGCGGCGCGCACCGTTGTCCCGCTTCCGCGCCTGGTGGCACCGGCCAAAATGAGCTCACCAGCATGCGAGCCGACATAGGTTTCGAGCGGCGTTCGCGCAAGCCGGTTCTTCATACGGATTTCGCTGACCAGCGCCAGAACCGGCAACAATTTCAACAGGCCTGCGATATGCCCGTCATCGAAACCCCCGGGCAGATCGGTTGCAAACGCCACGACGTGCCGCTTCCCGAGCGTGTGATACATCGGCCACGCCACGTAGTCTGTCAGGCCCATCGACCGCCACTCGTCGTAGACACCGTGCTTGCGGCCCAGCGAAGGATCGCATTCAAGATTCTCCCGTACCTCGGTGGCACCGTTATGGATTTCCTCCACTGGACTACCGATGTATTCGGATCGCTCCCTGACATCATAATCGACCCGAGTAATCGTAGCCTCCCGCATCCCGTCGGCCCAAAAGACCCGGGCGCCGACCCATTGGGGGTGCTGCATTAGGAGATGCAGCGACGCCCGCTTGACGGGAATGCCCGCTCGCTGAAGCCGGACACACAGCTCCGCGAAAATGTTGTCGATGAAGCGCTCATCGCGCGTGTCGTTTGTCAGCCAGTGCAAAACCTCGCTGCCAGAATGCTCAGTCACGGGAACGTTTTTTGGCGGCGCGTTCATTTCTCGCTCCTGAGCAGAGACCTGGATCGGCGGTGCAGGATATGTCGCGCGCCCGCTTGGCGGCGTCAACCGAGTCTACCAAATTCTATTTGCGCGCATCACGTTGCCGGCGGGTTGCTCCTGTCCCGCGTAGGAGGAAGCAGCGGTAGCACGTCCCGCGGACGGTCGGATTGCGGCCACGGAAGTTTGTCAGTTACGTGAAGTCTAAAGCAGATCGTATCGATAGATTTTCGAAACGATCTTCCATCCATCCACAAGCTTGCAGCCCGTCAGATAGACCGTAAACATCCCGGTGGGGGTGCGCGTGAGAAATTTTGCGAGTGAAAGGGACTCGTCCGCATGGTCCATCGTCATGATGAAGTCTCTTCTTTGATGGCCATCGGCCTTCGAGGGCCTGCGGTCTTTCACACCCTCCAGCCAGTCTGAAACGCTGATCACGTGCAAGATGGCGCCTTCTTGCCATCGCAAATCGGCCGCTGGATCAAAGATGGCGTGTAATGTGGATAGGTCGCCTTCATATATAGCGTTCAAGTACGTATCGACGAGTTGCTGAAATGTCTGGATCGTTTCTGTCATCCGCAAATCCTGTACGCTGTGTCGGGATGTCCAACGGCAACGTAGCTATCGAGGTCCATTTAACTGCGAGAAGCCGACAGCATCGCAGCCCGTTTTGGTAAACGTGGGTGCGAGCGAACTCTCAACGGAAGACCTTGAGAGGAGTCGTGGTTACCCGCAAACTACAGCCATCCAGCCTGCTCAAATGGTGTTTAGGCCGGTCGGGCGCTGACTGAGAAGCGATTAGAACTGATTAATGCTTCTCAATGAGAGATACCCTGGGCGCTCGTTCCCAATGTCTCACAGGTTTTTGCATCAATACACACGTTCCTTTGGAGGGATCGCCTTCACCTCGTTCGAAGGCGGTCGCAAATGGACCGGCTTGTAATCGAGGCGCGCGCGACCGTCATCGTGGAGCCAGCACAACGTATGCTTTAGTTATGAGAGGCTTTGAGATTCCTGAGCGAACCTAGGGTAAAGTCCACAAAGGGCTTTTCCACGCCCTCAAGGCCTCAAGAAATACATGCAGCCTTGAAGGTAGGAAGTGTCTTGTCGGGTAAACGGTATGCACTTCGAGTTGCTTGGAAGTCCAGTTGGGCAGCAACCTCACGAGTTCACCTTTTCTGATCTTGTCGTTGCAATAGGTCGAAGGCAAAAAGCCTGTGCCGTGCCCTCTATAAACGAACGTGCTGACTGATTGGAAATCTCGGCTCGAAATGGGGCCCGAGACGCGAATTCCGGCGCGTTTGCGTCCATTTAGCAATTCCCAATCTGCTTCGTTATTCTTGCCATTGAGCAAGACACACTGATGCAGCCTGAGATCTTTGGGTTCGGTTGGAGGTTTGCGATCCTTCAAATATTCGGGGGAGGCGACGACATAACGGACCTGGCTGCCAATCTTCTTGGCAATCAGCGTCGAGTCTCTCAAGTCACCAAAGCGAATGGCGACATCGACATTTTCAGCGATCAAATCCAGAAACGCGTTGGTAATGAAAAGGTCGATCTTGATGCTCGGATAGAGTTTCAGGAAATCAGAAATGAATTCGAGAAAGGGGTCTTGCCCCAAAACCACGGGCACGGAGATCTTGAGTGAACCCTCCGGCTTCCTTTGGGTCTGTGTCAAAACCCGTTCCGCGTCGAACAGGAGGTTCAGCGGTTCACTGCATTGATGGAAATAATCCCGGCCTTGCGAAGTGAGCGCGAGCTTGCGCGTCGTCCTTTGCAGCAGCGTGACACTCAGTTCCGATTCCAGCGCCGAAACTTTCCGACTTACCGTGGAAACCGGCATGCCAAGGGCGTGTGCCGCGCGACTAAAACTTCCGAGCTGCGCGACCTTCACGAACACAGCAATATCATTCAAATCGGCCATTTCGGGCATCTTTCCATAAATGGAAATGTAATTCTAGATATTTCTGCCTAATCAACCAAGCCCGCTGCGCTCATTCTCTCCCCACAGAAGTGAACAACACCCCCTGAAGAGGAGAAAGTCATGCCGACCAATGTTTTATACAGAACCAGCGCCACAGCGACCGGAGGCCGTGCCGGCACTGCTGTGACCCCGGACGGAAACTTGAAGGTCAGCCTTACCAGACCCAAGGAACTGGGTGGCGACGGTGCCGCGGGCACCAATCCAGAGCAGTTATTCGCTGCCGGCTATGCAGCCTGCTTTCTCAGCTCGATGCAGTTCGTTGCCACGCAAGGTGGACCGAAGGTGCCCGGCGATACCAGCGTCAACGCAAGTGTGGGGATTGGCCCGCGCGCCGAAGGCGGTTTTGGCCTTGAGGTCGGGCTCGCGATTTATCTGCCCGGGCTGGCAAGGGCTGATGCAGAAGCCCTCGTGCAAAAAGCCCATCAGATCTGCCCCTACTCGAACGCAACGCGTAACAGCCTCGACGTGCGCCTGGACATCGTTGAAGCCCGGTGAAGTTTCGAGCGGAAGGGGTCAAACGCTTGAATCCATTAACGACCAACCTAAACAACGGAGAAAATCATGAGTAAGACAGTTATCGTAACGGGTGCTTCCCAGGGTATCGGTGCAGGCGCCGTGAAGGCCTTCCTTGACAAGGGCTATAACGTTGTCGCCACGTCGCGCAGTGTTACCAAGTCGAAGGATTTGCGAACGTCCCCGAAGCTCGCGCTGGTTGACGGCGATATCGGCGATGCATCTGTGGCCGCGAAGGTCGCCGAAACCGCGATCAGCAAGTTCGGTTCTATCGACGCGCTGGTCAACAATGCCGGCATCTTCTTTCCCAAGGCGTTTACCGATTACACGGGTGAAGATCTGAAAAAGCTGTCGTCAACGAATCTGGAAGGCTATCTTTACGTCACCCAGTTTGCCGTGAAGCAGATGCTGGCCCAGAAATCGGGTGGCAGTGTTGTCGGCGTCACGTCGTCGCTGGTTGAGAATCCGATCGTGGGCCTGAATGTTTCGGTGCCGATGATTACCAAAGGCGGCATCGATGCCATGACACGCAACCTGGCGGTCGAATATGCCAAGCAAGGCATCCGTTTCAACACGGTTGCGCCCGGCATGGTGGATACGCCGCTGCACAAGGACGATCCGCACGAGTTTCTGAAGACTCTGGCGCCATTGGGCACGGTTTCCAGCGTCAAGGACATCGTCGATGCTATCGTCTATCTGACCGAAGCCCAGAATGTCACTGGAGAATCGGTGCATGTTGATGGCGGTGCGCATTCCGGCAGATGGTAAGCGCGGAAGCCAGCCTGTGGGAGTTAGGTATCCAACTCCCACAGGCGTCGACGCCTTTTGGCGCTTATGTCGAGGCTGTCCAGATGGCGATCTGTTGTTCTTCAGCGGCATGCTTCCTACGGAGAACCAGAAGTCGAAATTTGTTGGGCGTATTGGCAAGGAACTGGTCCCATGGACGCCTACGCTACTGGCGCGCGATATATCAAACTGATCAGTCTTGAAAGGAAGGATGCCTTGTCTGCCATCCAGATCATTTGAACCCGGAAGTCGCGTCGTAGCGACTTCCGGGTTTTTGAATCGCGTCCTGCAACACCGTGAAAAAGCTCTTTGTAGTCAGGAAATACGTGTTCGCGTCACCAGAGGCACCGACGCCAAATTAAAGCATCGGTGACTGTGTTTCGGCGAGGGGGCAATGGGTGATCGGCAAGGGGGGTCCCGTCATCGCGGCCAAATGAATTCAACGGGCTAGAGGGGTGACGATGACGCCGATGGGGGGCATTTTTCGATCAGCATTCACAACCCTCTTCATGGATAACGATTTTCACAACATTGGCATCGGCATCCTCCGGCATCACGTAGGCCCCTTGGCGCAGCAGGCAGAGCGCGAACTGACGCAAGGACGTCTCCCGGCTATCGACACCGCAGCAATCACGAGCGAGATGTCGGTCCTCGGGCGCTTCCTCGTGACGAGAGGGCAGAGCGATATCGCGTCATTCAAGACGCCAGGCCTGCGAAATGTCCCCGTGACCGGGCCTTATTTCCACGACGGGTCGATGCAAACACTTTGGGATGTCATGGATCATTACAACAAGGGTGATGGGATCACGAACCCCTGGCTCGACAAGGACATGCAGCCGTTGGCGCTGACGGAGCCGGAGATCGATGACGTGGTAGCGTTTCTTGCCTCACTCACAAGCCCGCAATACAAGGCAATCGGTGACCAGGAATATGCACGGCAACTCGCTCTATCCAAAGTAAGCCGCCCTCAGCGGGATACGGCGCGGGCTTTCGGCCCGAAGCCGAAGCAGCCTGAGCCGCCCCCGTTCTAAATGTATTAGGCTGGATTGCAGTGACCCTTGCGCGACGGGGCTTAGCCACCGCGCAAGAGCCCTCTCATGTGGAGATGCT
>Ga0210403_10001990_pt1 | contig 18836 bp, 18 predicted proteins | sample IncBWC19MmetaG_FD_150863 | JGI IMG/M metagenome (GOLD analysis project Ga0210403, IMG submission 150863) | Forest soil microbial communities from Barre Woods Harvard Forest LTER site, Petersham, Massachusetts, United States - Inc-BW-C-19-M | ecosystem: Environmental > Terrestrial > Soil >... | reverse complement strand
CGATCCTCGCTCGCAGGTTGCGTGTGGTGGTGTGCTTGGACACGCGGATGCCGGCTCCGCTGGCGAGGACGCGGGCGGCGTTGTCGGGTTGGTCGCGTCCGTCGGGGATGCAGAGGATCGGTAGCCCGTCGGCGAGGGCGGCGTTGATGGTTTGCCAGCCGGCGTGGGTGATGAGGAGCTTGGCGTGTGGGAAGACGCTTCTGTGGGGGATGTAGGGCGTGGCTTGGGTGTTGGGTGGGAGTTGTAGCTGGGAGTGATCGAGCGCGGGTCCGCTTGTGAGCAGCGCTCTGACGGGTAGGCCTGCGAGCGCGTCGAGGATGCGTTGGGCGAGCTGTTGCTGGTTCATGTAGCTGGTGCTTAGGCTGATCACGACCAGAGGGTCGGTGTTGGTGTGGGGCCAAGGTGGTTTCCAGTCGGGGTTGTAGGGCTCGAATGCGGGGCCGACGTAGTGCACGTTGGTGGGTAGCTCGCCGCGGCTTGAGAAGTCCAGCTCGGGTGCGGTCATCACGCAGATCGCGTGTGCGCCGAGGAGTTGCTGCTCCCATCGGCGTAGCGGTGTGAGTGTCTGCTCTGAGCGTGCCTGGTTCAGGAGCGGCAGCCCCGTTGCGAGCAGCCGCGCGGCGAGGTGGGAGAGGAGCCCGTCACGCGCGGCCCCGAGACGGCCGGGTAGGGGGCGCAGGCCGGTGAACAGCGGTGGCACGCCTGCTACGGGGAGGGGATAGGGGCAGTGCACGAGCGCCACGGCGGGTAGGTGGGCGGCCTCCGCGGCGACCGCGGCGCCCGTGAGCATCCAGTCGAAGAGGACCACGTCCGCGGGGTGGCTGGCCAGCAGCTCGGCGCTCTCGCGGGTTACGTCGAGCACGAACGCGAACAGGCCGTTGCGCAGCAGACGGATTCCCGCACCGATCTTGGTGTGGGCTTGCCAGTCGCGCAGCGTGTCGCTCTCGCGGCGCGTGATGTCAAGGTCGGGCTGCGCTTTCAGGAACGGCACGAACTCCGCACCGGTCGCCTCGATGCGCTCCCTTGCAGCCTGGTGGGCGAGCACGCGAACCTCGTGCCCGCGCTCGATGAGCCCTCGGGTGACCGCGAGCTGTGGCTGTGCGTTGCCGCTGAACGCGAGGAGTGTCTGGAAGACCCGCACGCTATTTGACTTTAGCTACCATCAATCCAATATGCCATCCCAACACGACACCGCGACGCCGGCTGCCCGCCCGGCTCGCAAGCGCCCGTACCGCATGTCGGCCCGCGCGGCCGCTGCTGCTGCGACCGGCGAGCGGCTGTTGGCGACGGCGTGGCAGCACTTTGCGACTCGGCCGTACGACGACGTCAGGTTGCGCGAGATCGCTGGGGATGCGGGCGTGAGCGCGCAGACGCTGCACAATCGCTTCAGCTCCAAGGAGGCGCTGTTCACCTCGGCGTTCCTATGGTGGGGCAGCAGCGAGATCGCACAACGCAATGCGGCGCCCGTGGGAGACACAACGACAGCGATCCGCGTGCTCTTCGACCGCTACGAGGCGCATGGCGAGGCGATCCTGCGACTGCTCGCCCAGGAGGAACGCATACCCGCGGTGCGACAGATGACCGACGCTGGCCGCGCCTACCACCGACAATGGGTGCAGCGGACCTTCTCACAGCTGCTGCACGGCACGCGGGGAGCGGCACGCCAGCGACGTCTAGCAGCGATCGTGGCCGCCACCGACCTGCTCGTGTGGAAGCTCCTACGCCACGACATGCAACTCGACCGCGCCAACGCTGAAGCGGTCGTGGCGGAGATGATCTCCTGCCTCCGTGACCTCTCGCCCGCGCCTGGGCGCGGCACGCCACACCCTGTCACGTGACACCGGTGATCCAGGGCCGGGTGCAGGCGAGTCTCAGCGATTCCGAGATGCTGGATGTGGCAGTCTTTGCCGATGGCTAGCGCGGATCGGACCGGAGATCGCGGGCCGCTTGTTGTGGTAGTGGCGTTCGTCTTGTTTGCCGCAGTGCCGTTCGTCTCCGCGGTGTCCCGTGCCTCGTTCTGGCAGCCCCATTCTCCTGCTCCGCTCGCGACAGCTGCCGTCGCGATTCTCCTGGTCGCGCTTGTGACGCGCCGCCGGTGGGCGTGGGTCTTGCTCCTGATCTTCCACGGCTTCGCGGTCGCCTCTTTTGCGTGGGATTGGACATCGACGGTGGCCTTTGGCGTCAACCTCATCACCCTCGGGTTGCTTGTGTCTTCGCCGATGAGACGGTATGTCGGCTGGCGAATGCCTCGCGGCGCACCTCAAGCGGTCGGGCGCGCGTCAGCTGAACGGCCGCCTGGGCGAGTCTAGGCGGCGCCGGCAAGAAGTGGGGGTTCGTCGTCATGAGCTTGCTTCTTGACCACTCCTTGCAGGCCAGGATCTATGACGGCATGCGTGCAGCCTGAGATACTTGCTCGGGTGGCCGGAAGGGTCTTGCCACGATGCTCGCGGACGCGCAGCAGCTGCCGCTCCCAGATGAGAGCGTCGACGCCGTGATGCTCGTGTCGATGCTCCCCCGCGTCGCCGATCCCGGTGTGGCGCTCGGGTGACGCCGCTGCCTCAGACAGAGGGGCGAGGTCTGCTAACGGTGCGTCAGTTTCCGCTGCCGGCTTGCTTTGGGGCACGGCACGGCGGTGTGACTGGTCGTGTTGGTTCCGTCGGCGAAGTTGAACGTGACTGCGAACGGGAATCCGTGCTTTGGGCAGCTTGAGGGGAGGGTTATTCCGCTTGGTTGGTAGGGCACGAACTTGTCGTGGATGCGCTCGTAGTAGGTCACTCCGAGTGGGCCGATCGTGGAGCGCAGCTTGACGAGCGAGACGTAGGGACCTTCCGGGAAGCCTTGGAGCAGCGGCACGGTGATCACGAGGTTTCCGCCGTAGGGCTGGGCGTCCGGTAGTAGGCGACCGGGGAAGATAAGTTGTGCGGCAAGCGGAGTTAAGCCGTTGACGACGAACTGCAGGTTGATGTTGCCTTCGGCGAGCGGAGCCATGAAGATCGCTGTGCTTGCGCGCTCTTCGATGGCTTCTGAGCCGACCTGGACCTCTGCGGTCGCGGTGCCGTACCCCATGAGCGACCTGGATGGGCAGCCTTCGGCACCGAAGGCTTCGAGTCTCGCCTGTGTGCAACTCGCCAGCCCGAGGCCGCTGGTGACGATCCCGATGTGCTTGGGGTAGCGCAGTTCAATCTTCGTCACGGGAGAAGGGATGCTGCCGCGGACGGCGGCGATGTGAAATCCGAACTCGATGGTTGTGCCCTGCCCTAGTCTCTCGGGAACAAGGCTGACGTCAAGGCGGGCTGATTGCGCGGCCCAGCCAGGGGTCGACGCGGTCACCCATGCGGCGAGGGCGATGACGGTGGCGCAACACGCCCGGCGCGCGACTTGCGTTAGCCGCGGGCTCATGTCGAGGTTAGTAGGAGAGGGTGCCGGTGGTCTGTACGACCATCGCGTAGGTGTTGCGATTCAGGGTGCCGTAGAACCCGCCGTGTCCGTGCACGTGCTTGTAGCGGCCAGTGCCGTGCGAGACGGTCATCTTGCCGGCGAAGCTGGGTTCTTCGGGGCGGCCTTTCGGCGTGCCTGATCCCGAGCCGCTGATCGTGCCGGCGCTGGTGTAGATAGTGAACCTCGCTTCGACGGTGGGGCCAATGATGAGGTGCGCGATCACCTTCCCAGGGAGCGTGCCCGTTGCGTGTCCTTCCTCGGTGATTTCTTCGCCGCCCTTGCGCGCGAGGTGCAGGTGTCCGGTATCCGTCACCCCCACCGACCGTGCGAGATGGGCGCGCAATCTGGTGGCCGGCCGAGCCTGCGTGGGTGGCGCGATCAGGAACCCGAGCAGGCATAGGCCAAGGCCTATCGGAGGGAGGATGCCAGTGTGCGGTCGGCCTTGAGTGGCCGTATCGCTGTGGCGGGTGGGGTGAGCCAGGGACGGTCTATTTTGCATGGTTTGTTTCCGACTTCCGTCCGGTCTGTCGCCGGCGGAGCGCGCGAATGTTGACGGGCATTGTTTACACGTGTCCTATGCGTCAGAACCGTTCTATGGTCACGTACAGATTGTGCGGTTTTCGGTTAGCGTTGCCGCCGTATGTCCAAGCCGAACCCTGCCGACCTACCTGGGAGCATGGCGATCCTCGGGCTTCTCATCGAGCGACCGGATCAGACGGTAGCCGAGGTCGCCGAGGAACTAAAGGTGAGGTTCGCTAGATCTCGGTTCGATCCGGCGACGGCGAGCCATACGTTGCGACGGATGGCCCATGGCGAGCGGACGCGGCCGAGGGTGAGGCGCAGCTACGAGTCTCCGGGCAGTGGGCGCAAGCTGGACCGCTACCGAGCGACGCTCGCGGGCATGGACGAGTTCCGTTCGTGGATGTACGCGCGGCCGACGGGCGTGCCAGCACTGCGGGAGGCGTTGTATGGCCGTATCGAGCTTTGCCAGCTTGAGGATCTGCCAGAACTCATCCGCATCGCTCGCGAAGAAGCCTCGATCGCGACCGATTTCTTCTCGGAGACGAAAACACGACTCAGCCACCATCTCGAACGCAACAGGCGCAAAAGCAAGCGAGAGGAGCCTGGGCCGAAGGACTACCTGCAGGAGGTACGCAACGTGCTGCTGCACATCACGCCGGAGTACTGGTCCGCTCGAAGCATCCACAACGAGGAAATCGCCCGGCACCTGGAAAGAGTCGCCGAACGGGCCGGCGTCCAGTTCGAAGCTGCGCCATGAGCTCCGCTCTGCGGCTTGTGGGTGTGTCGAAGGCGTTTGATCGTGGACGGGATCGCGTCGGTGTCTTGCAGGACGTCTCCTTGGAGGTTGCTGCCGGCCAGATAGCGGCGGTCGTAGGGACGCGCGATCAGGGCAAGACGACTTTGATTCGCGTGGCTTCGGGCACGCTCCGGGTGGACCAGGGCAGCGTGTTCGTGGACGATCGCGAGGTGACCGGCATGTCCGATCGCCAGCTCACCGAGGTGCTCGCGCGGAAGATCGGGATTGCCGCTCGCAGCGGGCCGGAGGCCAGGTTGACCGTGCACGATTACGTCGAGATGTCGCTGACCGCGGCTCGCGACTGGTCGAGTCGTGAGCGACGCGAACGCGTCACGCGCACGCTACGGGAGTTCGACCTTGCCGGAGCGACGGGGCTGATGTGGAGCGAGCTCTCGAACTGGCAGCGGGTGCTTGTGGAGTTCGCGCAGGCGGTGATCGTGCGTCCGCGGCTGCTTCTGATCGACGACGTGCTGGACGGGCTTGGGCTCGACAAGAAGCAGACCGCGCTTGAGCTGATCGAAGGCTTCGCTGAAGAGATCGGGTGTGGTGTGCTGATGGCCGTCTCTGATCACGCGGCTGCCGTGCGCGCCGGGCAGGTCTGGCACCTCGCCGACGGCAAGCTTCGGCTCATGCACAAAGACTCCGGCATTGTCGACCTGCACGAGCGCCGCGAGGTCCGAGCGGCGGAAAACTAGCCGAGCCGGATGCTCGAAGTAGCGGATCTCGTCAAGCGTTACAAGGCCGGCGACGAAGTGGTCCACGCTGTTGATGGCGTGTCACTACGAATCGAGCCCGGCGAGATGGTCGCGTTGTACGGGCCGAGCGGCTCCGGCAAGTCGACCCTGATCGACCTCATCGCGGGCTTCCAGGCCCCCGATTCCGGGACCATCGTGGTGGACGGACGTGACACCAGAGCGTTCTCGGAGGCTGAACACGCCGACTATCTACGCCTGACGGTAGGCATCATTGGCCAGCCACAGGACCTGATGCCGTCGGCTACTGCGCGGGAGAACGCCTGCATGAAGCTCCTGCGCGATCACCCCAAAGAGGCTCCGCGCCTGATCGAGCCGCTGCTGCTCGCGCTCGGCCTCGGTGACCGACTCGACCAGCCTGCCCGCACGCTCTCGATGGGGGAGCGTCAACGGGTGATGATTGCCCAAGCGTTGTCGACCGGGCCGAAGCTGGTCCTCGCAGACGAGCCCACAGGGAGCCTCGACACCCGTCGCAGCCGTGACGTACTCGGGCTCATCAGGCAGTTGTGTCACGAGCGGGACACGGCCGTCCTGCTCGTCACCCACGATCCACAGGCCGTTGCGTTCGCCGACCGGGCCCACGAACTGCGGGACGGCCATCTGCACCACTACGAGCCCGAAGAGCTGTACCTCCGCGCGGCCGGGGAGAGCATCAGCCCATGAGCGCCCCGGCCGGCGAGTCGCCGTCGCGCGCGAGATCCCGGCGAGCAATGCCCGCCGGGGAGATCCTGTTCATCTTCCGGGCGCGGTTGAAGTCGCGGGCCGTCCTGGTCCAGGAGAGCCTGGCCGTGATCGGGATCGCGATCGGGGTCGCCCTCCTATTCGCCTCGCAGATCGCCTCTCAGAGCCTCGACGGCTCGGTTCGCCAACTCACACGGCAGTTGGTCAGCGGTACGCAATACCAGCTCGACGCGCGCGGACCGGACGGCTTCCCCGAAGCCCTGCTGCGCCAGGTACAGGCGCTCCCGGGGATCGCTGCTGCGCTCCCGCTAATCGAGCAGCAGGCCACCGTCGTCGGCCGCAAGGGCCGGGCGTCGCTCGACCTGATCGGAGTCGATCCACGGTTCGCGCGGCTGGGCGGCCCGCTCGCCCACAAATTCTCCGGGCGGCAACTCTCCAAACAGAGGGTGATCGCCCTACCGAAGCCGCTGGCGGACTCGGTTGGCGCGAGCGCCTTTGAAGACGTCCGGCTGCAGGCTGGGACCCGCGTAGTCGAGACGTTGCTTGGGGCTACGCTCGGCGGGGGTGAAGTCGGCGGGCTCGTGGATAGCCAACTCGCGCTCGCCCCCATCAAGTACGCACAGGAAGTGCTCGGCACGCAAGGACGGATCTCGCGTATCTACATCAAGGTCAAGTCCGGTCAGGATGCGAAGGCCGCCATCGCTCTGCGCCGTCTCGCTACGGCTGACCGTCTCAACTTCGCGCCCGCGGAATTTGACGCGCAGCTATTTGCCGTCGCCTCTGCGCCGGCACAGCAGGGTGAGAGCCTGTTCAGCGGGATCAGCGCGGTCGTGGGGTTCCTGTTTGCGTTCAACGCCATGCTCCTGACGGTCGGTGAGCGCCGCCGGCTGATAACGACGATGCGCCGTCGCGGAACACCGCGCCTGATGATCGTGCAGGCGCTTGTGTTCGACGCGCTCGTGATCGGGCTGGCCGCCAGCGCCCTGGGTCTGCTGCTCGGCGAGCTGATATCGATCGAGCTGTTCCACGCACAGCCCGGCTACTTGGCGTTCGCGTTTCCCGTCGGCTCTCAGCGCATCGTGACCGCGGCGACGTGCGGCGAGGCGGTCGGTGCCGGGCTGCTGGCGGCGCTCGTCGGCGTGCTCGCGCCGGTGAGGGATATTCTCGCCCGCCCGCTGCGCGCGCAGGTCGAGGTGGAAGAAACGCCGCGCGGCTGGACCGCGGCGCGAGTGCTTGCCGGGCTTGCGTGCTTGGCGATCACCACTCTCATCGTTATCTTCCGGCCCCAGTCTGCCGTCGTGGGCGTGATCACGCTGGTCATCGCTTCGATGGCACTGTTGCCGTTCCTGTTCACGGCGATAGTGCTCACGTTCGACTGGCTGCAGCGCCCGATCCGAAGCACTGCGACTCGACTGGCGGTGGGTGAGCTGAAGGACCCGATGACCCGTGTCCGGTCGCTGGCGGTCGCGGCGACTGGCGCGGTGGCGGTGTTCGGCAGCGTCGCGATTGCCGGCGCCCAGCACAATCTCCAAGGTGGCCTCGACACCACCGCGAGAGAATGGAACAGGGCCGCCGACGTGTGGGTCTCCCCCTCGGGCGAAGACAACACTCTGGCCACGACGCCGTTCCCCACGTCGGTCGCGGCCAAGCTGACGCATCTGGACGCTGTCCGCAGCGTTGCCGTCTACCGGGGTGGCTTCCTCGACGTCGGCAATCGGCGGCTTTGGGTGATCGCGCCGCCCAGTCAGTCAGCGCGGCTGATACCCGCCGGCCAGCTCACCGAAGGGAACGTCGCGGTGGCGAATATGCGGCTACGCTCCGGCGGATGGGCGGTCCTCTCCGAAGCGATCGCCCACGATATGCGACTTCATCTCGGCGACTCGTTTACGTTGCCCGCTCCGCACCCGACCGAGTTTCGTCTTGCCGGACTCTCGACTAACGGCGGATGGCCGCCGGGCGCCATCGTCATCAACTCCGAAGACTACGCAGCAGCTTGGGGGTCGAACGCCGCGAGCGCCCTGAACATCCAGGTCGCTGCGGGACGCTCGCCGGGCGAAGCACGAGCGCAGGTGGCGGCTGTGCTTGGCCCGAAGTCCGGGTTGACGGTTCAGACGGCGATGGAACGAGAAGCGCAGTGGACACGGATCAGCCACCAGGGCCTTGCACGGCTCACGCAGATCTCGGTCCTTGTCTCTATCGCCGCGATCCTGGCGATGGCCGGGGTAATGACCTCGCTGATCTGGCAGCGCCGCGAACGGATCGCCTACCTCAAGCGAACCGGGAACAGGCGCGGCCTACTGTGGCGCTCGCTGTTCTTCGAGAGCGCCGTCCTGCTCGGCTCAGGCTGCCTGATCGGAGCCGTGTTCGGGCTCTACGGTCAGCTCGTCATCAGCCACGCTCTAGCGACGGTCACCGGATTTCCTATCACGATCAATGTCGGGGCGCTCATCGCCATATTCAGCTTCACCATCGTCAGCGCCACGGCACTGGCGATCGTTGCCGCGCCGGGTTATCTCGCGGTCCGCATCAAACCGACGATGGTCAAGCCCGCCTAGCGGCGACGCCCACCCAGGGGCGCTCTCAGCGAGGGTCATCCGGGCGCTCACTCGCGCTGCCTACCGCGAGCTGCGGTGGGGCCTTCGAGACGTATCGCGCGAGGTCAGCGCCTGGCGGCAGCGAGCCGTCACGATCCCCGACCGTGAGCTGCGCGAGGACGCGCTTTACGCACTTGAGAGAAAGCGCGCCAACATCGACGGAGCGGCGCTGTTTTGGACTCTGCCCGCCGTCCGCTCGCCCGAGCTACTACGCCTCCTCGTCGCCTACGAGACGCTCGCCGACTACCTCGACTGCACCAGCGAGCGCGCTGCCAACGCCGGGGTCAAGAACGGGTTACAGCTCCACGTTGCGCTGATCGAGGCGCTCGACCCGACACTCCCCACATCGGACTACTACCGCTACCACCCCTGGCGTAAAGATGGCGGCTACGCACACTCGCTCGTCAGCCGCTGCCGCGAGGCCGTCGTGCTGCTCCCGTCGTACGAGCGAGTAGCGCCCTCGGCCATCCGTGCTGCCCGCCTGGCGCAGGTGCTGGCGCTCAACCATCAGCCCGACCGGGCTCGACGAGACACGGCGCTTTGCAAGTGGGCACATGAGCACTTCCCCGAGGCTGGCGAGCTGGCATGGTTTGAGTGGACCGCCGCTGCGAGCGCCTGGCTGACCGTCCTCGCCCTGCTCGCTCTAGCCGCCGACCCGGGGCAGCGAGAGCGTGACGCTGGAGCCGTGGTCGCCGCGTATCTGCCGTGGGTGTCGCTCGCCGGCACCATGCTTGACAGCTACTGTGATCTCGCTGAGGATGAGGCGAGCGGGGCACACAGCTACCTAGCGCACTACCCGACGCCCCATCACGCCGTAACACGGGTCAGCGAGATCCTTGCCCGTGCGCTCATCGAGTCTGCACTACTTCCCAACGCCGAGCGGCACCTCGTGTTGGCGAGCTGCATGATCGCCATGTACCTCTCGAAGGACAGCGCCCGCAGCCCCGCTTATCGGGCGACAACGAGCGTGCTCGCACGCCACGCTGGGCCTCTACCGCGCGCGTTGACCCCAATCCTGCGCACCTGGCGTGTCGTCTACGGCCAGCAGTCCGACGGTGCCCGGGACCAGACGCGGTGGATATCTCGCATTGGCCGGCGTTCCTCACGACTGCCACCGAGCGCGCCGCTCCCGGCCGCAGCGCAAACCCTCGCCTTCTGGCACGATCCCCACGCCTACCTTGCATGGTGCCGGCGCCATTGCGGCAGCAGCTTCACGATCAACGCGGCCGGGATGGCTCCGTTGGTGTTCGTGTCGGCGCCGCAAGACGTCCAGGCGATCGTGCGAGCCCCCGCCGATGTCCTACATCCGGGCCGCGGGGCTGCAGCCATCGCCCCACTAGTCGGTGAGCGGTCATTCATGCTCGCCGATGAAGACACCCATCTCAGCGGGCGACGCGCGATCCTTCCCGCGTTTCGCCACAGTCAGATTCGTGGGCACGCAGAGATGATCGCCGACACCGCGAGGCGAGAGATCGCTGCATGGCCGCGTGACAGGACGATCATGGTGCATCCCTACCTTCGCGCGTTGTCACTACGCGTGATCCTGCAGACGATCTTCGGCGGAGAGAGCGCGAAGGTAGCGGAGCTGCACAAGCGGCTGTTCTCAATGCTGTCGGTGACGAGCAGCCTCGCCTTGCAGGAGCCGCAACTCCGCCACGTCCGGCCCTGGCGACGGCTCTGGCGAAGCTTCCTAACGGAACGGGCCATCGTGTACGAACTACTTGATGGCCTGATCGTAGAAGAAGCTCACTCCAATGCACGCGACAGCGGGCTGCTCGACATGCTGCTCGACACGCCGGCATCGACAGGCGAGGGGCCAAGCCGCAGACAGATCCGCGACGATCTGATGTCGGTCATTCTCGCCGGCCACGAGACCACCGCCTCCCAGCTGGCGTGGGCCTTTCAGCTCCTCGCGCATGACCAACACGTTGCGGCCCGTCTCGCCGACGGCCTCGACGCAGGCGACGACCGCTACCTCACAGCCACCGTACAGGAGGTGCTTCGCCACCGGCCGGTCTTCCTGTTCACGATCCCCCGAGTCGTGCACTCCCCATTCAAACTCGCCGGGCGAACCTACCAACCTCCCGAGCAGATCCTCGGCTGCATCCACCTCATGCACCACGACCCCACGCTCTACGATCAGCCAGACTGCTTCCGGCCCGAGCGGTTCCTCGACACAGCGCCCACCGCTGACACCTGGATGCCCTGGGGCGGTGGACGCAAGCGCTGCCCAGGCAACCATCTCGCCCTGCTCGAGATGCAGATCGTGCTCAAGACCGTCCTGTCCGAGCTACAGATCCTCCCCGCCGACAAACATATCGAGTCAGCACGCTGGCGCAGCGTGATCGTGACGCCCGGCCGCGGCTCCCGGATCGTACTACGCGCCCGCCCAAGCAGGCGAGGGGCGCTCCCTTTTTTTTGAACGGCTCGGGATAAATCAATGTTTCTATTGATTTATCCGTGCCGGTTTGACCTAGCCACACGAAAAATCCCGGCAATATGAAGCGCAATGAACCGACAGAACTCACGCGCGCCAGGCGACGACCCGCTAACCGGCAGCGTCCTCGTCCGTGCGAGCCTGGTGTCGCATGTCAGGCGGGCTTTGCGTAGGCAGCTTGGGTGGGAGGCGGAACGTATCGCCACGGCGATGCTCCGCAAGCCCCTCACCCAGCGACAGTTCGATGGGGCGTTGGGCACCTTCAATATCGTCCTCGCGCTGCTTGAGAGCGTCGGCGCGGCTGACCCCGATGGGGTGAGAGAGACGGATGTTGAGCTTGACTTGGATGGGGCCCGGGTCTTGTTCTATAAGGCGCTGCATTTCGAGTACCAGTCGAAAGTGGACCAGATACCTGGGCTGGTGTTGGCTAGCGATGCGCATATGGCGGCGTTAGGTGTGCTGCGGGAGCTCGGGGAGCTGCTCAAGCTCATCGAGGAGGACGTGCCTCCTGCGCCGTCTAGGCGTTGGCCGAGGCGGTGAGCGGGATCGCCGGGGGAGGTGTGGTGTCTGGTGGTGGGGCGGTTGTTGGTGCTGCTGGGTCTGTGTGGTCGTTTCCGAGTTTGCGTGAGCCGCGTTTCTCGCAGTCCCTTGAGCGTGGCTTGGCGATCCTTACGTGTTTCACGCCGTTGCGGCCTGTGCTGGGGATCGCTGACATCGCCGACGATCTCGGCATGTCGCGTTCGACCACGCACCGGTATGTGATCACGTTGGTGGCGCTCGGCTACCTGGAGCAGGACCCCTCGCGGAAGTACCGGCTCGGGTTGCGGGTGACCGATCTCGGGATGTCCGCGTTGAACTCCACAGGGCTTCGCGAGCACGCGCACCCCTATCTGGAGGAACTGCGCCAGCGCACCTCCCATATGAGCAGCCTGGCTGTGCTGGAGGGAACCGACATCCTCTACCTCGACCGTGTTGGCGCGTTCCGGCGGGGTGAGCACACTGCGGTGCTTGACATTCATCCCGGCTCGGGCTGCCGGCCTATTGCACCGCTGTGGGCAAGCTGCTGTTGGCGAACCTCCCCGAGGGTGAGCAGCGCGACCTGCTTGCTGAGATGAAGCTCACAAAGCGTGGGCCGAACACGATCACGAGTAAGAAAGCGCTGCGGGAGGAGCTCGATGAGATCGCAGAGGACAGCTTCGCGGTCGCCGACCAGGAGCTGGAAGCAGACCTCTACGCGATCGCTTCCCCCGTGCGTAACGAGGCCAACGAGGTGGTCGCGGGCGTGAGCCTGGCGGCGCACAGCGCGATGATCTCACTCGAGGAGATGGTCGACGCGCTCGGCCCACACCTCCTATCCACCGCAGACCGCATCTCCACACGCCTCGGCCACAGACACGCAGACAAGCACACCAACGGCAGATGACGGTTGGGCGCTTCTCGTGAGCTCGTCCCGCAAGTCAGACGATCGACCCGGGCTCAGCCACAGTCTGCGTCCGAGCGGGCCTCTTGTGCGATGTATCTGAGCCGATCTGAGTATGCCGTGGCTTGGCCATGCTCAATAGGCTAGCGCTTGCCTGAGACGCTTCGTTCCGGCTACTGGTCTGCCCTTCTGTGGCGCGGAACTCGTGAAGAAGCGCGTCGCGACGGACGCTCCTGCGCTCTGCCTTCTTCATCGACGGCAATCTCTGTGGCTTGCAAAGCAGGCAGCCGGCGCGGCCTGCCGAGCACGTTTCGTGATGGATCACAGCGATGCCAGAGGAGGGACTCGAACCCCCGACACGCGGATTATGATTCCGCTGCTCTAACCGACTGAGCTACTCTGGCGCGGCGCTTGGATGAGGCGATGGCTCAACGGCTGGGAAGCATGCTCCGCAGCCGCGTGCGGGCCGGCGATCACCCACGCACAGTCTACGCACGAGCGCCCCGCCGGCCGTACCCATCCCGACTAGCAAGTGCTCGAAGGCGCCGAGGTCCCCGCGCCGGATGACGGTTCCAACACGATGCCCGAGTCGCTTTCGCGAACCACCGCGCCGAGGTGCACCACGTACCACTCGCCGCGCCAGGAGATCATGGAGGCGATGCCGAACGAGGCCACGTGCCCGTTCTGGCGGTACACCACCCGTGCATTGGGCATCTCGTAGTAGCCCACGCGGTTGGAGCACACGCCGGGCGGGACCCAGTGACCGTAGCCGCTCACCGCCTGAACCCCGATCAGCTGCGCGCCCGGGCCGGCGCCGCCGAGCAGTTCGTGCGCCGAGGCGAGGTCCAGCGAGTAGTCGTGCACGAGCCGATCGGTCCAGTCGGCGCCCGGCGCGTACTCTTCCTTGACCTGCACGTAGGCCGCGCGAGGGAAGAACGCGGGCAGGGCCGCTGAGACCGAGCCGCTGCTCACGCCCGCCCACAGCGCTGCCATCCGCAACTTGAAGGACGCGCTGTCCGCGGAGGGGAACGCGTGCGTCTGGGGGAGCGATCCTGGCGCCGGAGCGGCAGTGGAGGCAGTGGAGGCCGTGGAGGTGGGCGCTGCAGCCGTCGCGTTTCCCGGCGCGGCGGCCGCCGTAGCTTCGCCCTGCGCCGAGTGTGCAGCCGTGGCCGTGGCCGTGGCCGTGGCCGTGGCAGCAGCGGTCTTCGTGCGCCGGGCGCCCGAGCTCCCGCCGCTCACGAGCGCCACCGCCGCTACGGCGGCCACAAACCCGGCCAGCAACAGCAACGCAACGAGCCGCCGCCGTCGCACGAGCCGGGCGCGCTCACGGCGGGCGGCGAGTTGTGCGGTGCTGAGCGATGCCCCGGCGCCGGCCGGGGTGCCCTGATGATCGTGGGGGAGTCTCATCGGGAAACCAGAAATGTAGGGCCGCGCACGGCGTGGTCGCTGGGCGGTATGTCCACTCGTAGCGGCCGGCGAGCATGCCCTCGTGCGCGGCGGCTAGCCTCGTGCGACATGCAGCCGCCCACTCAGCCGCCCACCCTGCTGGCCGTACCCAACGTGTCCGAGGGCCGAGATGCCGCCACGATCGCAGCGGTTGCTGCGGCGATCACCGGCGCGCGCGTGCTGGACGTCCACTCCGACCATGACCACCATCGCTCGGTGTACACGCTCGCGGGCACGCCCGGCGAGCTCGCGGACGCGCTGCTCGCGGGCGCGCGCGTGGCGCTTGAGCGCATCGACGTGGTGGCGCGCGCGCACCACGACCCGTCACTCCGTGGGCAGCATCCGCACGTGGGCGCGGTGGACGTGATGCCGATCGTGTACCTCCGCGAGTGCGACCGTGGCGCCGCCTGCGCCGAGGCGCTGGTGGTCGCCGACCGCGTGGGCCACGAGCTGCAGGTGCCGGTGTTCCTCTACGGCGAGCTCACCGAGGGCCCGTCCGGCGCGCCCAGGAGCAGAGCCGAGCTCAGGCGCGGCGGGGTGGCGGGCCTGATGAGCCGCATGGGAGAGCTGCGCCCCGACTTCGGGCCTCCCCGCCTGCACCCCACAGCGGGCGCGACGCTCGTTGCGGCCCGCCCGCCGCTGGTGGCGTTCAACCTGCAGCTGGCTGCGCCCGCCACCCTGGCGGAGGCCCGGGTGGTGGCCGCCCGCATCCGCGAGGGCGGCGAGGAGGGGCTGCCGGGGCTGAGGGCGATCGGCGTGGAGCTGGGCGGCGGCGTTGCGCAGGTGTCGATGAACGTGGAGCGGCCGTTCGAGGTGCCGCTCGTGCTGATCGTGGAGGCGGTGCGCCGTCATGCGCCGGTGCACAGCGCGGAGCTCGTGGGGCTCGCGCCCGCAGCTGCGCTTGAGGGCTTTCCCGAGGATCTGCCGATGCCGGGCTTCGACTCCGCACGCCATGTGCTCGAGAACGCATTAGGCTGGTGAGCGTGGCGCAGACCAAGCGCAAGCGGCAGACCAAGCATCGCGGCAACGCGGCCGGCGTGGTGGAGTCGCGCGGTCGCACCGGGCGCAAGCCCACGGCAGCCGAGAAGAGCGGCAACGCCAAGGAGATCGCGCGCGCCAAGGAGAAGGTGGACAGGCGCGACCTGCCGCCCACGTGGCGAGGCGCGTTCCTCCGCGCGATGTTCGCCGCCGTGCTGATGCTGGGGGTGCTGCTCGGGTTCGGGATCAGCAAACCCAACCAGGCGATCGCGCTGTTCCCGATCGTGCTGCTGTTGTACGTGCCGGTGAGCTTCTACACCGACCAGTGGATGTTCCGGCGCAGGCAGCGCGCGAAGGCCCGCGGGGGCGGCGGCTCCAAGGCAGCCTCGCGATGAGCGCGCTGGACGCGCGGGCCTTCACGGTGGGCCCCGTTCAGGAGAACTGCTACATCGTGCGCGCCCACGGGGACGCCACGCGCGCGGTGATCGTGGACCCGGGCGATGAGGCCGAGCGGCTGCTCGCAGCCGCAGAGGCGCTCGGCACGGAGATCGAGGCGATCCTCGTCACTCACTGCCATTTCGACCACATCGGCGCCGTGGCGGAGGTCGCGCGCGCCACCGGTGCGCCGGTGTACTGCCCGCAGATCGAGCGTCCCGTGCTGGCCGACGTGATGAGCTGGGTGCCGCCGGGCTTCGGGCCGTTCGAGAGCCACGAGGCAGAGCACACGCTCGCGGGGGGCGAGCAGCTGAGCCTGGCAGGCATCGACTTCAACGTGATCTTCACGCCCGGTCACAGCCCCGGCCACCTCACCTACGCCGCTCCCGGCGTGCTGCTCTCAGGCGACGTGCTCTTCCAGGGCTCGGTCGGGCGCGTGGACCTGCCGGGCGGCGACTGGGACACGCTCGAGCGCTCCATCGAGGGTCTGCTCGCCTCCCACCCTCCAGAGACCGTTGTCTACCCCGGGCACATGGGTCTCACCACCCTCGGGCGGGAGCGCGACACCAACCCGTTCCTAAGCGAGCTGCGCGTTCGCCTCCCCGGCGTCGCGGCGGACTCGCCGGCAGCCGGGCGTTGAGCGGCTCCCGGCTGAAAGCGCCTCGCGGCACCTTCGACGTGCTCGGCGAGCAGGCCGCCGCGCGCTCGGCGCTGGAGGCGCGCGCACGCTCGATCCTCGAGGGCGCCGGATACGAGCGGATAGAGACGCCGGCATTCGAGGCCACCGAGGTGTTTGCGCGCGGCGTGGGGGAGTCCACCGACATCGTGCGCAAGGAGATGTTCACCTTCGAGGACGCGGGCGGGCGCTCGCTCACGCTGCGTCCGGAGGGCACCGCGCCGGTGTGCAGGGCATACGTCGAGCACGGCATGCACAAGCGCCGCCAGCCGGTGAAGCTCTGGTACCTGTCGAGCTTCTTCCGCCACGAGCGCGCCCAGGCGGGGCGCTACCGGCAGTTCTGGCAGGTGGGCGCCGAGGCGCTCGGCTCAGAGGACCCCGCCGTGGACGCGGAGTCGATCGCACTGCTGGCCACGCTGCTGGCGGAGGTGGGGGTGCGCGAGGTCAGACTGCGCCTCTCGAGCCTCGGCGGCCTGGAGGCCAGAGCCGAGTATCGCGAGCGCCTGCAGGCCTACCTGCGCGGCCACGAGCACAGCCTCTCCGAGGACGTGCGCTCGCGCATCGAGCTGAACCCCCTGCGCGCGTTCGACTCAGACCATCAGGGCACGCAGCAGGTGATGGAGGGCGCGCCACGGCTGCTCGAGCACCTGGGCGCCGAGGACGCCGAGCACTTCGCCGAGGTACGGGAGCTGCTGGACGTGGCGGGCGTGATCTACACGATCGACTCCACGCTCGTGCGCGGCCTTGACTACTACACGCGCACGGTCTTCGAGTTCACCTCCGATGCGCTCGGCGCGCAGAGCGGCGTGGGCGGCGGCGGGCGCTACGACGCGCTGGTGCAGCGCCTTGGTGGCCCGTCAACGCCGGGCATGGGCTGGGCCGCGGGCATCGAGCGGATGATCCTCGCGGGCGCGATCGTCCCCGCGGCCGCGCCGCAGGTGGAGCTGTTCGTGGCGCTCGACGGCTCTGACCCGGCGCTGCGCAGGGAGGCCTTTGGCCTCCTCGGCGCCGCGCGCTCGGCCGGCCTCACCGCCCACATGGATCTCGGCGGGCGCTCGCTGAAGGGTCAGCTCAGCCATGCCTCCGCGCTCGGCGCCCGCTATGTGGGCATCGTGGGTCACGATCACACCACCCTGAAGGACATGCAGGCCGGCGAGCAGGAAGACCTCGCCACCGACGCGGTGGTGCACGCGGTGCTGCGCGGCCACCACGCTCTCTGAGCCGCCCGAAGCCGTCCAAGGCATATCTCGCCGCTCAACTTCTCCCGCCCAGATGCCGAAGCAGTGGGCGATGGCGCAGATCTCTCGACCCTTTCAAATCGCGTTCCTCGGCGTGGTGTTGCTCGCCGGCGTGTGGCTGTTCGCCCTGCACGGGCACTCGCAGTCGAGCGAACCGGGCGCCTCCGCGAGCCCCAGCGCCACGCCTGCGCCGGCCGCCAAAGCTGCCACCGCGCCCACCTACCACGGCTCCGCACCCGGGGTCGCCGGGCTGAGCAACGCCGTCGCCAAAGCCCAGGGCGCCGTTGCCACCTCCCAGCAGAACGCAAAGCAACTCGAACTGAAATCAGCGCAGGCGTCAGACCCCAGCGCTCCGGGCGCGAGCGCCGCCGCACCAGGCGCCGCGGCACCGGCCGGCCACAGCGCCCCAGCAGCACGCGCCATCCCCACCACGAAGCCGGCCACCAAGGCGGCCACTCCTGCGCACGCGCTCGCGCCCCCCAAAGCCGCAGTCGCTCCCGCGCGCCCTGCGACTTCCGGTGCTGCCTCGGCCAACGCCGTGGCCATCGGCGCGCATGCTCGCCAACGGGCGGTGGAATCCGAGCTCAGCTCCGGCAACGTGGTGCTGGTGCTGTTCTGGGATCACCGGGGCGCTGACGACGTGGCTGTCCAGCGCGCCGTGCAAGCGGTCGCGCACAGCGAACGCAAGGTGTCTGTGCAGGAAGCCAAGGCCGACGAAGTCGCCGCCTTCGGCTCGATCACCAAGGGCGTTCAGGTGTACGGCACGCCCACGCTGCTGGTGGTGGGCAAACAGGGGCAGACCGTGGTGATCACGGGCCTCACCGACTCCTACGTGATCCGCCAAGCAGCGAGCGAAGTGCGCAGCTCCTAGTCAGCCCTACACTCGCTCGGGTGAGCGCGAGCGTGGAAGAGCTGAGCAGTCACCTCGAACGCCCGCTAGGGCGAGGTCATCTCCCGGCGCACGCCTGCACCGGTGCTGCGGGCGGAGCAGCCTGCGGCGACCTGATACGCGTGTCGCTGGCAGTGGACCCGGCCAGCCCAGAGGGCGTGATCGCGGACGCGGGCTTCGACGCCGATGGGTGCGGCGCAACGGTGGCCGCTGGAAGCGCGGTGGTCACCCTCGTGCGCGGGCAGCCGCTGCTCGCCGCTGCGCGCATCGGCGCCGAGGAGATCGCATGCGAGCTTGGCGGCCTCAGCGCGGGCAAGCGCCACGCGGCGGAGCTGGCCGCCGACGCGCTGCACCGCGCGCTCGGCGCTGGCGCGCGCACGCGCGCGTCGCTGACCCCGAGCCCCGGGCGCACGCTGGTGGCGATGAGCGGAGGGGTGGACAGCGCGGTGGCGGCCCAGCTCGTCTCAGACGGCGGAGGGGAAACGGTGGGCGTGACGCTCGAGCTGTGGTCTGACCCCGAGAACGACGGCGATC
>Ga0210403_10001989_pt1 | contig 18838 bp, 16 predicted proteins | sample IncBWC19MmetaG_FD_150863 | JGI IMG/M metagenome (GOLD analysis project Ga0210403, IMG submission 150863) | Forest soil microbial communities from Barre Woods Harvard Forest LTER site, Petersham, Massachusetts, United States - Inc-BW-C-19-M | ecosystem: Environmental > Terrestrial > Soil >... | reverse complement strand
TTCGGCGTTCCCACCGTAGGCGGAGAAGTCTCCTTCGAACCCTGCTACTCCCAAAATCCCCTGGTCAACGCCCTGGCCCTAGGCATCGCCCGCAAAGAAGACATCTTCCTCGCCAAAGCCAAGGGCCTCGGCAACCCCGTCATCTACGTCGGCGCAAAAACCGGGCGTGACGGCATCCACGGCGCCTCGCTCCTCGCCTCCGCCGAATTCACCGAAGAATCCCAACAAAAACGCCCCAACGTCCAAGTCGGTGATCCCTTCGTAGAAAAACTTCTTCTCGAAGCCTGCCTCGAAGCCATGAAAACCGGCGCCATCGTTGCCATCCAGGATATGGGCGCCGCCGGCCTCACCTGCTCCACCTGCGAAATGGCCTCCCGCGGCGGCACCGGCATCGAAATCGATCTCGCCAAAGTTCCCCAGCGCGAAACCGGCATGAGCCCCTACGAAATCATGCTCAGCGAATCCCAGGAGCGCATGCTCCTCGTCGCCGAAAAGGGACGCGAGCACGAAGTTCTCGACGTCTTCAAAAAGTGGGGCCTCGATTCCACGGTAGTCGGCGAAGTCACAACTGGCGGCCTCCTCGTAGTAAAAGATCATGGCAAAGTCGTAGCGCAAATTCCCGCGCACCCGCTCGCCGAAGAAGGTCCCGTCTACAATCGCCCCATGGCCAGTCCCGCGCCGCGCGCCGAATCCGATAAAGATTGGTTCCCCTTCTCTCCCGAAAAAACCGACCTCACCGCCAATTTCAAAAAACTTCTCGCCTCTCCCGCCATCGCCTCCAAACGCTGGATCACCGAGCAGTACGACACCAGCGTCCGCACCAACACTCTCGCCGGCCCCGGCGCCAGCGATGCCGCCGTAGTCCGCATAAAAGAATCCGAAAAAAACGGCGTCCTTCGCGCCCTCGCTCTCTCCACCGACGGCAACGGCCGCTGGTGCTTCCTCAATCCCAAAGTCGGCGCCATGCACGCCGTCGCCGAAGCCGCCCGCAACGTCGCCGCCTCCGGCGCGCGTCCCATCGCCGCCACCAACTGCCTCAATTTCGGCAGCCCTGAAAAGCCCGAAGTCATGTGGCAATTTTCCCAGGCCATAGACGGCCTCGGCGAAGCCTGCACCGCCCTCGCCACTCCGATCACCGGCGGCAACGTCAGCTTCTACAACGAAACCCTCGGCAAATCGATCTATCCCACTCCGGTAATCGGGATCCTCGGCATTCTCGACGACGCTTCCAAAGTCCTTAAAATCGCCTTCCGCAACGAAGCCGACATCATCGTCCTCCTCAACGGCGCCAACTCTTCGGGTGCCGGCCAGCACACCACTGCACCGTCCGCCCGCCGCCGCGAATTCTCCTCCTCCGAATATTCGAAAACCATCGCAGGCATAGTCGCGGGCGAACCGCCATCCATCGAACTAGGCGCCGAAAAGTGGCTGATCGACTGCTTGGTGGCGCTAGCCTCTGCAAACACAGTCGAATCCGCCCACGACCTAAGCGACGGCGGCGCAGCCGTCACAATCGCCGAATCCCTCTTCGCCGCATTAAACAACCAACTACAAAACTGTCATCCCGAGCGGAGTCCGCGAAGCGAGGGACCTGCTTTTTCCTCTCTCGGCGCAACAATCACCCTCCCCGAATCCGCCTCCGCCGAATACGCCCTCTTCGGCGAATCCGGCGCCCGCGCCATCGTCTCCGTCTCCCCCGCAAAACTTGCCGCCCTCCGCGCCACTGCGAGACAATACGGTGTGGGCGCTCACGAAATCGGCAAAGTCACCCGTGACAACTCTCTCCGCATCGAATATAAGGGGCATACGGTTGTCCAGTCCGATGTGTCGGCCCTCCATGACGTCTGGGCCAACTCGCTCGAAGGAATACTGAGCCGCGTATGATGGGAAAGCTCACTAGGAAGTCGGAGATCGCCAACGTTATGTTCGGTCTTATAGGAGCGTTTTCCTTCATAACTGCCATCGGCATCCAATCTGGGTGGGCCGATCGTGCCCCAGACCTAGTGTATGGGGATGTAATAAATCTCCCCAATGGGTTTGTCCTCCTTTTGCTAGCGGCCGCGCTTCAGTTAGGAAATCGTCGTCTAGGTATGTACATCGCGGCCGTTACGCTCATATGTGGATTTGAGGGGATTTGGATGGAGGGTTTGCGGAATCCTTTCTTCACGGGTTGGTTGTTGATCTGGATTGCTTTTCTGGTTCACGCGTTTTTGGCTCGAAGCCGGCAACCGCTTGCGTTTCAACGCGCAATAGAGCGGACAAATTAAATGCGCACGAACTCACTGCAAGCGATTCTCGACGACCACTTCCACGACGAATGCGGTGTCTTCGGCGTCTTCGGCCATCCCGAAGCCGCCAATCTCACCTACCTCGGCCTCTACGCCCTCCAGCACCGCGGCCAGGAATCCGCCGGCATCGTCTCCAGCGATGGCACCGACCTCAACGTCCACCGCGCCATGGGTGAAGTCGAGGAAATCTTCATCCCCAGCGTCCTCGCAAAACTTCCCGGCCACAGCGCCATCGGCCACACCCGCTATTCCACCGCCGGCGACAAAGCCATCCTCAACGCCCAGCCCATCATGATCGATTGCAACAAGGGCAAAATCGCCGTCGGCCACAACGGCAATCTCACCAACGCCGCCGACTGGCGCCGCAAGCTCGAACATCGCGGCTCCATTTTCCAGACCAACAGCGACACCGAAGTCATCGTCCATCTCATCGCCCGCTCGCAAGCCCGCAATCTTTCCGGCGCGCTCGGCGACGCGCTCAATCAGGTCGAGGGCGCCTACTCGCTACTCGTCCTCACGCAAGACGAACTCTACGCCGTCCGTGATCCCCGCGGCTTCCGTCCACTCGTCCTCGGCAAACTCCCCTCTCCCGACGGACAGGACGCTTGGGTCGTCGCCAGCGAAACCTGCGCCTTCGATCTTCTCGACGCCACCTACATCCGCGAAGTCGAACCCGGCGAAATGGTCCGCATCTCCCGCTCCGGCATCGAATCCATCCGTTTCAGCCCGCCGAAGCCGCACCAATACTGCATCTTCGAACATGTCTATTTCTCCCGGCCCGACAGCATCATCTTCGGCCGTTCCGTCACCCACTCCCGCGAAATGCTCGGCCGCCTCCTCGCGCAGGAACATCCCGTCGAAGCCGATATGGTCGTTCCTATTCCGGACTCCGGCGTCCCCGCCGCCATCGGCTTTTCGCTCGAATCCAAAATTCCTTTCCGCATGGGCCTCATCCGCAACCACTACATCGGCCGCACCTTCATCGAGCCGTCGCAAGCCATCCGCAACTTCGGCGTAAAACTCAAACTCAATCCCGTCCGCGAACTCGTCGCCGGAAAACGAGTCGTCCTCGTCGACGATTCCATCGTCCGCGGCACCACCAGCCGCAAACTAGTCCGCATGATGCGCGAAGCCGGCGCCAAAGAAGTACACATGCGTATCAGCTGCCCGCCCACAATTTCTCCGTGTTACTACGGCGTAGACACGCCCACAAAAGAAGAACTAATCGCCTCCTCCAATTCGCCCGAGGAAATCCGCAAATACCTGGGCGCCGATTCTCTAGGCTACCTCTCTCTCGGCGGCCTCAAGCAATCCGTGAACGACACTGAAGGCAAATTCTGCACCTCCTGCTACACCGGCATCTACCCAACCGACCTCGTCCAACTAGAAGTCCGCGAATCCCACGCAAACGCAAAACCCACCGAGCCAGTAGCAGTGGAACATGACTCCTAATGTAGTGGCCGGACTTTAGACCGGCCAGTCCGAACTAGTTTCAAAATAATGAACCGCCGCTTCCCCCGCATAAAGGTGAATCGTGAAACTTGACGCAACCAAACAAAAATCCAAAAACGCTTCGGCGCAACAATCCGCCCCCTCCCTCAGCGCCAAAGTCAAAAATGAAATCCTCGCCTGGTTCTGGATCGGTCTCGTCTTCATGCTCGTCAACGGCACTCTAGGCCAAGCCCGCGTCATCCCCTCCGGCTCCATGGAAAACACGCTGCTCGTCGGCGATCACCTCATCATGAGCCGCGTCGGCTACGACGCCGGAATTCCTTTCACGCACATTCACATTCCCCTGTGGCGAAATCCCAAGCGCCAGCAGATCATCATTTTCAAGCCACCCTACGGCAAACCAGACCAACCCGATCTCATCAAGCGCGTCATCGGCTTGCCGGGCGACAAGATCGACATTCACGACGGTTTCGTCTGGGTCAACGGCGCGAAGTTGCAGGAAAACTACACCACCGGCCCCACCGAACTTCCTTCGCACTATGAATTGCTCCCACCATTTCACGGAGCGCCCCTGACCGTGCCCGAAAATCAATATTTCGTGATGGGCGACAACCGCGGCAACTCCTACGACAGCCGTTTCTGGGACTGCGTACCGCGCAGTTCCATTCTCGGCACGCCCGTGGCGATCTACATGTCCGTGAACGCCTCCGGTGACGCCTGGAATGGCGATATCCTCGAACGCCTCCGCGCCTACGGAAGCGCCGTCCTGCATCCTGGCGAGATTCGCTGGAAGCGGCTCTTCGACACCTTTTAACTGCCATGTAGTGGCCGAACTTTAGATCGGCCAGCCCAAGACCCCATCGTTCGCTGCTAGAATAGAGACATCGCTGAATCGCTCGACAAGGTGAATCGTGAAAGCTGACGCAATCAAAGTAAAAACCAAAAACGGCCCCGCCAAAGAACCCGACGCCTCCATGAGCGCCAAGGTCAAAAGCGAAGTCGTCGCCTGGTTCTGGGTCATCCTCGCCTTCATGCTCATCAACGGCACCCTCGGCCAGGCCCGCGTGATTCCTTCCGGATCCATGGAAAACACGCTGCTCATCGGCGACCACCTCATCATGAGCCGCGTCGGCTACGACGCCGGAATCCCTTTCACCAACATTCACGTTCCCCTCTGGCGCGAACCCAAACGCCAGCAAATCGTTATTTTCAAACCGCCCTTCGATCCCGCGCAGCCCGACTACGTCAAGCGCGTCATCGGCCTGCCCGGCGAAACCGTCGACGTCCGCGACGGTGGGGTCTGGATCAACGGCAAAAGGCTCGTCGAAAATTACACCATCGGCCGCAGCGAACCTCCCGGCCGGTCGTCGCTCATCGCCCCGTTCGCCGGCTTGCCGTTCACCGTTCCCAAGGACTGCTACTTCGTTATGGGCGACAATCGCGAAAATTCGCTCGATTCCCGCTATTGGGGCTGCGTTCCCCGCAACGATATTCTCGGCACGCCGGTGCTCATCTACATGTCGCTCGACGCTCCGCGCGATGCCTGGAACGGCGACATCGGCGCTCGCTTCCTCGCCTACGGAAACGCCATCATTCATCCCGGCACCATCCGCTGGCGCAGGCTGTTCCATGTGTTTTAAACTCTTGTAGTCGTAGCGGCCGCCTTTAGGTGGCCCAGCTTGGTTTTGTAGCGGTCGCTTTCCGAAGCGGGCGCCTTTTCTTTAGGAGGCCGGGGCTTTAGCCCCGGCGTAGGGCCTCCCAAGACGAATGGGCTTTAGCCCCTGAAGAAAGCTTTGCCGATCGAACCGTAAGCAGTTTTGCGTTCTGCCCACAGTGTGACCTCTGTCGTGTTCTCTTACCTCGCGGCCACCCACCGAACCGCAGGTTTTGACCCGGCATGCCGCACCGCCAGTTCCAGCATCACGCATCGAATCGTTGAGGCCTCTCACCATGAAATACGCCGATGCCGGAGTCAATATCGCCGTAGCCGATGACGCCAAGCAGCGCATTCGTCATCTCGCCAGCCGCACATTCACGCCTGCCGTTCTCGGCGGCATCGGCGGATTCGGCGCCCTCTTCTCCCTCGATCACAAAAAATTCAAGGAACCCGTCCTCGTCTCCAGCGCCGATGGCGTAGGCACCAAACTCAAAATCGCCATGGCCATGGGCGTTCACTCCACCGTCGGCGGCGATCTCGTCAATCATTGCGTCAACGACATCCTCGTCCAGGGCGCCGAACCCCTCTTCTTCCTCGACTACCTCGCCATGGGCAAGCTCGAACCCAACGTCGTCGAGCAACTCGTCGACGGCATGAGCCGCGCCTGCCGCAAAGCAGGCTGCGCCCTAATCGGCGGCGAAACCGCCGAGATGCCCGGCTTCTATCCTGTGGGTGAATACGATCTCGCCGGCTTCATCGTCGGCATCGTCGAACGCAAAAATATTCTCACCGGCAAAAACGTCAAGCCCGGCGACACGCTCCTCGCGCTTCCCTCCGCCGGACTCCACACCAACGGCTACTCCCTCGCCCGCAAACTCGCCTTTGAAGTCGCCCATCTCAAGCCCGACACCTACGTCGCCGAAGTCGGCAACAAAATCGGCGCCGAACTCCTTAAGCCGCATCTCTGCTACGCCCCGGCCTTGAAAAGTCTTCTCAATAAGGGTTGGATCTCCGCCCTGGCCCACATCACCGGCGGCGGCATTCCCGGCAATCTACCCCGCGTCCTTCCCAGCGGCGTAAAAGCCATCATCGATCTCGACGCCTGGCCCATTCCGTCCATCTTCAAATATCTAGCCAAGCTCGGCGAAATCGATACCGACGAACTCCTCCAATCCTTCAACATGGGCGTGGGCATGATCGTAATCGTCCCCGCCGACTACGTAAAAGAAGCCGAAGCCGACCTCAAACGCCGCCGCGAGAAATTCTTCCGCATCGGCCGCATCGAACGCGGCGACACCGGCAAAGCCCGCCTGATCTATTCCGGCGCCCTCAATCTCTGATATTGAGTGCGGGAGCAAAGCTCCCGCTTTTACGGCCTCAGCCCCACCACCAAATCTCGCTGCCAGCGTAGGGGCACGATACATCGTGCCCGCGGCGAGTCCCCGAGCCGCTCCTCACTCCCCCAACACATAATCCGGCCGCCGCGCGCGTTCCCTCTTCGGCAACTCCTCCGCCAATTTCATCAACCACGCCAATTCCACTTGAAACTGCTCGATCATAAATCCCACCATCCAAACCGCCTCATGATACGGATGCCCCACCTCTTCCAAAATCGACGCCAGAACTTCCTTCTCCCGCAAAACCTCTTTCTCCAGAAACTCCCGCCGCCGCTCCATCTGTTTCTCAAACACCCCGGGCCGCGCCTGCCACGAAAGTGCAACCCAAGTCAGAAACGCAGGCCGCTCCCGCTGCGTAGTCCACTCCTCGCGCTCCAATGCCTCTGCAAGCGCAGCCTTCCCCTTTGCGGAAGTTTCGAACGCGCTCCGCTCCGGACCCGCCGCAGGCTCATCCGTCTCCAATCCCCGGATCATTCCCGCCCGCGCCAATTTTTCCAACGAGTAATAAACCTGCGGCCGCGAAATCCCCGCCCAATCCCGAATCTCGCGACGCTCCAATTCCAGATTTGCCTGATACCCGTGCATCGGCCGCTCCGCCAGCAAACTAAGCAGCACCAGGTCCGGCGTGGTCAGCCCCAATTTCCGTTTCGCACCGCGATGTTTTTTTTCTTTCCGTCCGTAGCTCCGCGCTCCCTGCGCCTCAGCGTTCAATTTCTTCCTCATTTTTTCCCCATCTTGCGTTTTCTGCTCCAATACCACCACTGGCATTTTTCCGCCGGCAGCCGAGGATTCTTCGCCTGCGCCACCGCAGCGCAAAACGTATCCAACACACACGGATCCTGCCGCTGCCCGCTCAAGCGGTTCAGCCGTTCATACATCCTCTTCGGGTTCTGCCGCGCCAGTTCCGCCACGCTGCGAATCTTCAGCTGCGCAAAGTCCCGCAGCATCGCCGGTCCGATCGAGATCAACTCTCCCAATTGCCTCTCCCTGCTTCTGGATGTCGTTGCCACAAAAATCTCCTTGACTTCGAATTTCCCGCCTTCTATTCTTCACTAGTCTAATTAAGACTAGTGGTTCCCGTCAAGGAGAATCTGCCATGCGCATCTTCCCATTCCCCCTGGCCGCTTTTGCCCTGGTTCTCGGTTTCCTCTCGCCGCATTCCATTTCATCTCAGGAGAAAAATCCCATGAACGTGAAACGCCTTACCACCGTCCTGCTCGTCAAGGACATCGAGCCGATCATCCCCTTCTGGGTCGACCGCCTCGGCTTCACCAAAACCATCGAAGTCCCCGACGGCAACAAGCTCGGATTTGTCGCCTTTCAGAAGGGAACTGCCGAAGTGATGTACCAGACCTACGCCAGCGTCGAAAAAGACGCGCCCAAGGAAGTCGCCGCCACCGCCGGCAAGGGCCCCTCCTATCTCTACATGGAAGTCGACAATCTCGACGCCGTCCTAGCCGCCATGAAAGACGTCAAACTCGTCATGCCCGTCCGCACCGCCTTCTACGGCATGCGCGAATTCAGCGTCCAGGATCCCAGCGGCCACTTCATCACCTTCGCCCAGGCCGTCCCCCCGCCCAAACACTAACCAACAATCGTCACGACAAACCTGTCATCCCGACCGGAGCGACCCGGCCTTTTCTTCCGCGCCGAAGTTTGGCGCGCCGGGTCGCGCAGTGGAGGGACCGTGGCAACAATTCAACAACACTCAAATCGCTGAGACGGTCCGCTCTCCTCAGTGTCCTCTGTGAACTCTGTGTTAAATCAGTTTCTTGTCTTTTCCCCAAATTTTGCCGCCCCCCGCACCTGTGTTAAGTTTTCTATTCATGACTCATCACATCGGCGTTCTCCTCAGCGGTCGCGGCTCCAATTTCGAAGCCCTCGCCGATAGTGTCTCTGCCGGCCGCATCCCCAACGCCGAAATCTCCGTCGTCATCAGCAACAAGCCCGGCGCCCCCGGCCTCGAACGCGCCACCGCCCGCAACATTCCCGCCCGCGCCATCCCCTCCAAAGGTCTCGAACGCGAAGCCTACGACCGCCAGGTCGCCGCCGTGCTCCACGAATACAAAGTCGACCTCATCTGTCTCGCCGGATACATGCGCTTACTCTCTCCTTTCTTCGTAGCCGCCTTTCCCCAGCGCATTCTGAATATTCATCCCTCGCTCCTCCCCTCTTTCCCCGGCCTCGAATCCCAGAAGCAGGCCCTCGACTACGGCGTAAAATTCGCCGGTTGCACTGTCCACTTCGTCGACGAAAATCTCGACGCCGGCCCCATCATCCTGCAATCCGCAGTCCCGGTCCTTGACACCGACGACGAGCACACTTTGTCCGAGCGCATCCTGAAAGAGGAACATCGCATCTACACTCAAGCCGTAAAAATCATCCTGGAAGGGAACTACAAAATCGCCGGCCGCCGGGTCCTGCATCCTGTGTAGAAGGTCGTCATCCTGAGGCTATCCGACAAGGATGGCCGAAGGACCTCAACCTAAATTGCAGCGCCCAAAGTAAACTAGGAAGGTCTTCCGCAACGACAAAATGTCTACCACCTTCAAACCCGTCGACGAACAACTCGCCTACCTCAAAAAAGGCGCCGCCGAAATCATCCCCGAATCCGAACTGCGCGCCGCCCTCGAAAAATCCCTCAAAACCGGCACGCCTCTCCGTGTCTACCTCGGCGTAGACCCCACCGCCCCCGATCTCCACCTCGGCCACACGGTAGTCCTTCGCAAACTAAAACACTTCCAGGACATGGGCCACACCGCCGTCTTCCTCATCGGCGACTTCTCCGCCATGATCGGCGACCCCACCGGCGTTTCCGAAACCCGCCCGCCGCTCACTCGCGAACAGGTAGACGCCAATGCCAAAACCTATCTCGCGCAAGTCTTCAAAATCCTCGACCCCGCCAAAACCGAAGTCCGCTACAACAGCGAGTGGCTCTCCAAGCTCTCCGCCGAAGCCATCGTCCGCCTCTGCTCTCACTATCGTCTCGCCCGCATGCTCGAACGCGAAGACTTCCGCAAGCGTCTCGACGAAGGCCACCCCATCTCCGTCCACGAACTCCTCTACCCGCTCCTCACCGCCTACGACGCCGTCTCCCTGAAATCCGACGTCGAACTCGGTGCCACCGAGCAAAAATTCAATCTCCTCGTCCACCGCGAAATCCAGCGCGAGTACGGCCTCCCCGGCCAAGCCATTCTCACCATGCCCATCCTCGTCGGCCTCGACGGCCAGCGCAAAATGTCCAAGAGCCTCGGCAACTACATCGGCATCACCGAGCCGCCCGCCGACATGTTCGGCAAAATCATGTCCATCCCCGACGACCTGATGTGGACCTACTACGAACTCACCACCGACCGCACTCCGCAGCAAATCACCGCCCTGAAGAACGAAGTCTCCTCGGGCGCCCTCCATCCCATGGACGCCAAAATGCGTCTCGCCGAAGAAATCGTTTCCGGCTTCCACGGCCCCGACCCCGCCCGCAAAGCCGCCGAAAATTTCCAACGCGTCTTCCGCGACCGCCAATCTCCCACCGAGGTGAAAGAGACTCGGCTAAAGCGAATGCCAATGGGTTTTTCTCTCCGGTCGAAAACGGATTCAGGCAGTTCTAGCCACATGGTAACCGATCTGCCTAAGGGTCCTGAAAAATGGTCAAAATTGCTCGCGTACCTGGGGGAAGTGCCTTCCGCCTCTGAGGCCGAACGCGTTATTAAGCAAGGAGGATTCGAAATTGACGGTCAAGTGGAAAATAACCCAGCCACTAAGATCGACTTGGGGCAATCTGGGTCATATGAAGTACGCATTGGCAAGAAAAAATTCCTCCGCTTAGTTGTCGAATGATTGGAAAATCGGAAACTTGAGCCAGGTTTAAAAGCCTTGTCACCCTTCGCGCATCCGACGAGGATGCGCTCAGGACCTCAACTTAAAGTCCTTCTACAAAGTAGGGCCCGCCTTCCGAGGCGGGCCGCTCTTCTTCGTCTGTCATCCCGACCGGAGTGACCCGGCTTTTTTCTTCCGCGCCGAAGTTTGGCGCGCCGGGTCGCGCAGTGGAGGGACCGTGGCAACACTCTAACCCCATCGTGATTCGCTGTACTCCGACCCACATCTTCTTTTCCCGGCGCGCGGGTCATGCACCACGCACCCCTACCCCAACACCTCTCCTACCAACCCCGCCACCCGCTCCGCAATCGCCCCCGCCGCCGTCAATCCCGGCGACTCAATCCCCACCAACTGAATCATCCGCGGCACCTCGCGGTCAGCCTCAATGACAAAATCCGCAACACCCTTCTCTCCCGGCGCCTTCAACTTCGGCCGCAATCCCGAATATCCAAGTTGCAAATCCTCTGCCTCAATCGCTGGCAGCATCGTCTTCGCATCCGCCGCAAACTCAGCCACGGCCATCCGCCCGCGCTCGTAATTTTCTTTTCCTTCCACATACGTCGCCGTAGGCCCCACCAGCGTCGTTCCCCAAAGCGTCTTCGTAAAATGCACGCCCAGCGTCAACTGGTCATAGTGTGGCAGCGGATAAACCAAATTCCGTATCAACTCCGCCTTCGCTCCGCGAATCTCGCAATACTCCCCGCGCACAGGATAAATCCTCCACGGCCGCGGCCCCAGCATCCCCGCCACTTCATCCGCATACAATCCCGCCGAATTCACCACGCACTGCGCCTCAATCGTCTCTTCCTCCGACGCTTCTTCATCCCCAATCCGCAAAGTCACCCGCACCGAGTCCTTCCGCGGCTCCAACCTCACAACCGTGGCGTAGTTCACCAGGTGCGCGCCCTGCCCCTCCGCCACCCGCGCATACGCATGCACCAATTCCTCCGCCGAACAAATTCCCGTCGACGGCACCTCCAGCGCCGCATGCCCCTTCACATGAGGCTCCTGCCGGCGAATCTCCACTGCATCAATCAACCGCAATCCTTCCACGCCGTTCTCTTCGCCCTTCTTCTTCAGTGCCAACAACTCCGCTTCCTCCCCAGCATCCTTAGCCACCACCAGTTTTCCGGTAGTCCGGTGCGGCACCTTATGCCGCACACAAAACTCCTTCGTCAGCCGGTTCCCCGCCACGCAAAGTTTCGCCTTCCACGAATCCTTCGGATAATAAATCCCCGAATGAATCACTCCGCTGTTCCGCGAACTGGTAGCCATCCCAAACTTAGGATTCTTCTCCACCAAAAACACATCCGCCCACCGCCGCGAAAGCGCTTCCGCCACCGCGCACCCCACCACCCCGCCCCCAACGATCAAAACATTCGCCCAATCCATAGCTCACTTTGTAGGGGCCGGGTTTACCCGGCCCTCTTCGATCTACTGATCTCCACCTATTTCATCGAAAAACGCCCTGCACGTCTCCAACCGGCTCCCCACTCCATCACACACGGCAAACTTCGCCACTTTCCCCGCCTCATACCCATTCTTCCACAACGACGCCGACCCATACTCCCCATCCTTATTCACCGCGTAATAATACAAATGAAACGTCGCCAATTTTTTCTTGTCCCCGTTGTAATTTCGCGCCACCCGCCCCAACGCCTCCAAACACGCATCCGTCGGCTTCATCCCCTTGCGCATCATCTCCACAATCGTGTGCCCGCCCGAAATTTTAATATTCTCTTCGCCTTTCCCAGTCGACCCCGCCCCGCCCACATCTCCGTCAACATACAATCCCGCCCCGATAATCGGCGAATCCCCCACCCGCCCGGGAATCTTCCAGGACAATCCCGAAGTCGTAGTCGTTCCGCTAACTTCGCCCTTAGCACTCACCGCGAGGCAATTAATCGTCCCCGTAATCGGATGCGCAATCCTCTGCTCCGCATAAGCAATCTTCTCCGCGTCGCCGTCAAAAAGCCGCGACATGTGCTCCTTCCACTCCGGGCTATCAATCCCCGGCCGCCAGTTGAAGCTCGTCTTTGCCTTCCACGCCAGCCAGATCTTCCGCGAATGCTCCGTCAGCAGGTTCATCTCCTCGAACCCTTCCGCCACTCCAAATCGCCGCGCTCCATCGCCCACAATCATCACGTGATTCGTCCGCTCCATCACCGTCTTCGCCAGCCGCGCCACGTTCTTGATCTTCTGCACGCTCGCCACGCTGCCAGCCCGCCGCGTCGGCCCGTGCATCACGCTAGCATCCAGCTCCACCACACCCTCTTCATTCGGCAATCCCCCATACCCCACCGAATCGTCATTCGGATCGTCCTCAACGATAGTCACGGCAGCCACCGCCGCGTCCAAAGTGTCTCCTCCGCCCCTCAGAATCTCCATCCCTTTCGGCAGCGCATTCACCCCATTAGCCGAAGAAACCATCACCGGCCGCGCGCCCCCCGCCGCGCGAGCCGCCTCCGCAACGCCCTCACTGGCCGTTTCGCCCGTCCCTAGAGTCTTACCAAACAACCGCCCAGCCCCTGCCAACGCCCCTCCAACCACCGACCCCACAAAAAACTTCCTCCGCGTCCACAGTTCCATCGGTTTTCTCCTCAAAATAGTGACTTGTATCGAGCGAACAATTCTTGTTCAAAGATGTTTGTCTGTCATCCCGACCGGAGCGACCCGGTTTTTTCTTCGCGCCGCAGTTTGGCGCGCCGGGTCGCGGAGTGGAGGGACCGTGGCAAGGTTTTAAAATCTCTTCGAAAGGTGCGACGTAGGTCGAAGACTTGCCTCCCCCAGTCTATATGCCAGTGGGATTACTCAACTTCCTTTATCTTGTACAAACAGAACTCATTAGAGAAATCAAACGCAATGAAGTATGGCATCGACTTACTGGTTACAATGAGAAAAAGCTGCAACCCTTTGTCATTCGTCGGATCGTTGACTTTTGCCTGCGACTGCTTATTTTCTGGTCTCCACACCGAGAAGCTGTTTTCTACTACCTTCGCGTTCTCGGTCAGCCAATTGGTACTCCTCAGACCTGTGTAACCGACTATGTATTTTTCTTCGATTACGCCCACAGCAAAATGAACTCCCGTTCTGGGAGCGCAGTATGCCTTGGTGCGTAGATTTGTACTCAGATTGACAGAGGTAATACATGCTCGCTTGTCGTCTGGAAAGGACGAAGGGGCGAATAAAAGTTGCTTCCCAAGAAAATCAATTTGAGAGATTGGTGGACCATCTCCCAGGCTTTTACATTCCACCCTCTGATCGTATGTGCACGAATAAAGAGTGCCTTTTCCTTTCTCAGAAAGTGTGGTCGTAACGGCGGCGAGTCTGCTCGATGGAGAAATTGCAACCGAAAGCGTGCTGGTAGCGTAGCCTGGCTCAAGGACAAGGTCGGACCTTTGCGTTCGGTCGCTTAAAGAATAGGAGGCTATGTGAACTTTTTTATCAGTTGAAAGGGACAGGACCAACAATGTATTCGCGCCTTTATCGATGGCGAAATCGAAGATCGTTCCGCGATTAATTAACTCCATCTTCTCTTTCAACACCAGACTGCCGCCGTCTAAAAATTCCAGGGATGAGCCTTGGCTACACACAACAACGGCATTCATGCTAGGAACGAACTCGATTCGCCCGCAGGGGTAACTCGAAGAAGTAGCGGGATATTCGTCAATCCGAGGATTTCCCTTCATCTCCCCACTGCTCAAATTCCAGGATGAAATTCTCCTCTGTCCTATTTGGCCGCCCGCTGTGTTCCGAAAGGTAAAATCCTGAATAAAAAACTCATTCTTATTTTCATTGAAAACTGCCCCCAAGACGATCCCCGGCATGGTCTGCGGCCTAGAACTAACAATTTCGAGTTTTTGTCCGCATACCGGTTGCGTCGCAAGGCACAATAGAAAAATCAGCTTTAGGCTTTCTCTGATCATTTGCATTTGGCGAGGTGGCCTAGCATACCGAACAAGCTGGCGCTTGGATTCAAAACCTCAATGGGTCGTTCTGGCGCTACATTATTAGAAGATGGGTTTCTTCCCTAATAAACCCCTACTCGCCCCCCAGCGGCAAATAATACTGCGTCCCCTTCACCGGCTCCTGCAATCTCTTCAACAGTTGCTGCAAATCTTCGCTCCGCTCCACAAAATCAATCTCAGACGTATCCACCACCAGCAGGTCCGCCGCCTCATAACGGAAAAAGAAATGCTCGTACGCCCGCGCCACCTCTTCCACATACTCCGCCGCAATCTGCCTCTCTTCCGCGGCCTTCTTCTTCGCAATTCGCGCCCGCAGCACCTCCGGCTTCGCCTGCAGGTAAATCACCAAGTCTGGCTCGGGAATCTCCGCCGTCAGCGCCTCGTAATATCGCTCATACAGCTTCAATTCTTTGTCATCCAGATTCAAATTCGCAAAAATCCTGTCCTTCTCCATCAGAAAATCGCTGATCACCGGACCCGGCGTATCCCCCGCCAACCCCTCACGCGTCCGCTTCTGCCGCTCCATCAAAAAATACATCTGTGCCCGCAGCGCCGCCCCCGGCTTCTCATCGTAAAACTCTGCCAGAAACGGATTGTCCTCGCAGTCATAAATCCGCCGCGCGTGCAACCGCTCCGCCAGGATTCGGGCCAGCGTAGTCTTTCCCACCCGCAAGGGTCCCTCAATCACAATAAACCGCGGAGCCTGCGGCCCCTTCATCGGTATCCGCGCCCGCTTCGCCGAAGACGATTCCATTCCCGCCATATCACCTCGCTTCGTCCGCCACCCATCAATTGCGCGCGATTATAGCAGTTAATCCTTGCCCTGAGACTCGCGAAGGGGCCCGTCAATTTCCCCGCCCATGTAGTGGCCGAACTTCAGATCGGCCGCCTGCACAGGCGCCAATGTAGGGGCGGCTTTACACCGCCTTCTCCTTCTGATTTCTCAGACTGTTTCCTTTGTAGGGGCCGGGCTCGCCCGGCCCGCTCTTCGCTTGTTTGGAACTGGCTTTCATCCATCCCGCCGTTGGGCGGACGGCCATCTTCCCGGCAAGCCGCGCCTCCCCATTCCTTTGTGTCCCATAGGTTACCGTACTGTTACTTGACTCACGCATATCCAATCCTGTATCGTCACATCAGGGAGTTGTGTCACCACTTAGCGCATGCCCCCAATTCCTCCGACCGTCGCGGCCGCTCGTTACCCCATAGTTACCCGTACCACCCTAAAATCCCCCTCCCCCTAACCCCTTTATTTCCATCACTTCCAAAACTGATACAAAACAAACAACTTCATCCTCCTGCAATATCTATCACTTTCAAAAAACAGGGGGGAGGGGAGTAACTCTCCTACCAACGTCCTGTAGCCATCCTGAAGTACCACCCAAAACGTGACCAATGGGCCAGTGACACCTGTACCCCGGTACAGCTAAGCTTCCCCTGTCGCTGCCCTCCGCATCTTCACCACGGGCTGCGACCCTGAGGTGCACTTTGTTACTGTCCGCTGCTCTTCTCCTGATGTGGCTGCCAAGCTCCGAAGCCACCAAACCGGCCGCAAACGATTCTCCGGCCGCCGCCAAAACAGTCGCCTCTGATTCTTTCAAAGACTCGGCCGCGCGCCCCGCTCTTCCCGACGCCCCGATCGCCAAATCCGAAGCCACCGCCGAGTCCAACTCCATCGCTATCAAGCCATTCTCGAACTCCGCGATCAAGCCGGCCATGGAGCGCCCGCTCCCCACGCCGCGTCAGCAAAAACTCTGGTATACCTTCATGGCCGTCGGCCACAGCGCCGCCGCCTTCGACGCCTATTCCACGCGCCGCGCCCTTTCTGGAAACTACGGCACCGAAGGCAACCCGCTGCTCCGTCCCTTCGCACACTCCAACGCCATCTACGCCGCCACTCAGGTCAGCCCGGCCGTGATGGATTATGTCGGCCGTCGCATGATGACCAGCAGCCATCCTTCGCTTCGTAAATTCTGGTGGGTTCCTCAAGTCGCTGGCGCAGGCTTCTCTTTCGGCGCCGGTATGCACAACTACGCACTTACTCAATAAAGTTCTTCCCTCTCTCCTCCCGTCCGGCCTCCGCATTTTTCCTGCGGGGGCCTGATGACTACCCGGCGCTTTCCTTCATCTCTCTCTCCCGCTCGCCTCTTTCTGCGCTATAGTATTTTCATCTCGTCCGTCTCGGCTTCGCCGCGCAACTTCTTTGCGACACTTTTCCGGGCGGGCGGGTTATGATTCTTTGGCCCGGCAATTTAGCGCCGCGGCGCCGTGGGGGCGCCGTTACGAGAGGCGGAGGACAATCGGTATGAAGAAGCCAATCTTGGGAATGGCGATCATCTTGGCGTCTGCGTGTGCAGTCCGCGCGCAACAGCCTGGCGTCACCCCGTCCATCGAACGCAGCACGCAAAATGTCGCCGCCCCCTTCAGCGACACCAGCGCCGCTCAGATCAACCTGATCGACACCGCTATCAGCGACTCGCGCAGCTCGGATGCCGCGACGCCGGCCGCTGCCGAGGCCGCTCCGGTTCCCGCTGCTCCTGCCCCCAAACCCAATTTTATTTATGGAAATCGCGACGATTACCGCTGGCAGTTGGCTGTTGGCGTCGGTTTTTACCGCTTCCAGTCCAACATCATCGACGCCAGCCTCGTCGGCACCAACACCACGGTCAGCTACTTTACGAATAGCTGGCTCGCCGTCGAGGGCAACATCATCACCGGCTTCGCTCCCGCGATTAACGTCAATGAGCATGTGAAGTATTTCGGTGGTGGCGGAGGAATCCGCGTTGGTGCTCGCCGCAACCGATTCGAGCCCTGGGTGCACGCCTTGGTGGGTGGCGCACACTTGCAGCCCCAAACGGCGGGCAACAGCCGCAGCGCGTTTTCCACGCAAGCCGGTATTGGCCTGGATTACCGCCTGCATTCGCGGTTTTCCGTGCGCCTCGAAACAGACTGGGTTTATACCACCTTCTTCAACCAGACCCAGAACAATTTCCAGGCCGCTCTCGACCTCGTCTTCCACTTCTGATTCGCCGGCGATAGCTTTGTTCGCGCGCGATTCACACAATCGCAATACCGCCGCGTTTCATTGACACCCCAACATCCTCTTCGCTACACTTTTCAAGTAACGCTTCGTTCCTACCTACGCGGTTCCCCGGTAGCTCAATGGTAGAGCATTCGGCTGTTAACCGAAGGGTTGCTAGTTCGAATCTAGCCCGGGGAGCCAACTTAGATCGGCATCTCGATTAAATGGGGTTTTTCTTCTCGGTAGATTGGCCCTGACAATTGCTCTCCGCAGTCCTCACGGCAAACCGGAAACTGACTCCAGCTCAGATTTTGCCAACGGATCTTGCCGATACGGAGGCAGAAAGCTTCTGCCGGGCGTAGTCGCTCCAGGGGCCGACAGGGTCCAGTTTTAGGTATTCCACCCAATGCTCCCGAGCTTCCGAGAAAGCGCTCAGTTTTTCACAGACATAAGCCAGATTGTACTGCGCATCGGGGTAATTCGGATCAAGTCGAACGGCTTGGCGGAGGTGTTTCCGAGCCGTCTCCATGTCCCCCATTTCCTCTAAAACGCTTCCCAAATTAAAGTGCGCCAGGGCGCTGTCGGGCTGCGCAGAAATCGCACGGCTGAAGTATTCAGAGGCTTTTTCGAAGTTTCCATCCTCGTATTGCAACGTTCCGCAATTGAGCAGCGCGTCGATCTTCGCTGGATCAATCTGCAGCGCGCGATCATAAGCCTCCATCGCTTCGGCTCTCGTCTTCTTGTCGGCTTCGTATTCCAGCGCCAGCGCCAGCCACTCGTCGGCATTGCGCTCGGCGATCACGCAGACTTTTTCACCAAGCTCACGCGTTTGGAAATTCAAGACAAACTGGCCGGACAGGGGTTCCAGCCGCGCTCCGTGACGTTCCACGATCACATCTTTCCCATCGGAAAGTATCCGAAGCTCCGTCAGCGGCGCATGGACCTGAACGAGCTTCTCACGGAGCGCGGCCAGCGCCCGCCGCAAGCGATTCGCGGGCACACCTTCTTCCACTAATTGCTTTACGGTGCGCAGGCCAATCAGGTCGCGGAAATCGTAGAAGCGCGTTTCTTGTTCCTTTTGGGGGGAGACAAGGCGCAAGCGGTCCCAGTAATCCAGTTGCCTCGCGGTCAAACCAAGGATGCGCTGCACGTTTTCAGGGCTGAATCGATCGGTCGCACCC
>Ga0210403_10001988_pt1 | contig 18842 bp, 13 predicted proteins | sample IncBWC19MmetaG_FD_150863 | JGI IMG/M metagenome (GOLD analysis project Ga0210403, IMG submission 150863) | Forest soil microbial communities from Barre Woods Harvard Forest LTER site, Petersham, Massachusetts, United States - Inc-BW-C-19-M | ecosystem: Environmental > Terrestrial > Soil >... | reverse complement strand
CACGGTGAGGGCTGCGGGTGCGGAGGGCACAAGCATGGCTTCTCCAGAATGCGTGGCAAGAGGCCGTTCGGAAACCACGCCCTGCGGATTTCCAGAGGCTGGGGCTTCCATCGCAGGAGCCAGGTGGTGCAGTTTTTCGGAGTCGATCATGCTGCGGAAGGCTTCCATCAGCGCCGGCAACTTGACCGGTAACTCGGCATTCTGCAGCAGCCAACGCAGGTTCTTGAGCGCGTAAGGGACGCTTTGCAGGAAATGGGGTTTGCGTTCATAGAAACCGCGAAACCCATAGGCGCCCAGCGCCTGCATGATGCGGACATAAACAAAGGCGTAGTAATGGCGCAGGAACACATCGCGCCCAGTATCGATGAAGCCGGCCAGGCTTTCGAGATAGTGATCGAGCAATTGCCGGCGCAGGTCCGGCGGCAGATCGGCCTTGGCGTCGTACAAGAGAGACGCGATGTCATACTGCAGTGCGCCTTTGCGCCCGCCCTGGTAGTCCACAAAGAAAGGCCGTCCGTCCCGCAGCATGACGTTGCGCGACTGGAAATCGCGATAAAGAAAATAGTCGCGTCCCGCGCCCAGCAGAAACTCTGTCAGGCACGCGAAATCGTCTTCCAAACCCTGCTCGTTGAACGGGACATCGGCCAGCCGGAGAAAATGGTATTTGAAATAATTCAAGTCCCAGGCGATGGACTGGCGATCGAAAGCGGCGCGCGGATAACACACCTCGTAATTTAGGTCCTTTCCGGCTTCGACCTGAAAGCGCGGCAGCATGGCCACGACCTGGCGATAGGCTTCCACCACCGCCGGGGCCACCGCATCGCCCGTGCGGTTTTGCGAAAGGAACTCAAACAGCGTCGTGTCGCCCAGGTCTTCTTCCAGATATGCGCCGTGCTCCAGCTCTTCACCATAGATTTCCGGCACGGGCAGGCCATGGCGGCGAAAATGACGGGAGAATTCAAGGAAAGCCACGTTCTCTTCGCGCACGGCATATAGAACGCCAATGGCGCTGCATCGGCCGGCGGTCAGCCGCAGGATGTTGCGTCCGGAGCCGCCGAGCGAGCCCTGCAAGCGTTGCACACGCTCAGCGGGCGAGCGGAAATGAAGCTCGAAGAGCTTTCGGAGAACGTCCATGGGTAAGAGTTTACGTGAAAGACCAAAAGCGCACCACGGAGGCACGGAGAAAAGCAAGAAACAACAAGGTAATCGGTATTTGGTACTCGGTATTGGGTCTCTCGGGAAGACCATGAGGCTTGCCAGGTTCTGCAATGCCGCGATCAGCCACAAATACCAACTACCGAATACCAAGTACCTCTTTTGCTTTTGCCTTCTCCGTGACTCCGCGGTGCGCTTTTGATTTCGCTAAGCGGAAGCTTCCGAGTAGTACGCTTCTTCGCCGTGCTGAGTCAGATCCAGCCCCTGGATTTCGTGCAGGGTTGAGACCCGCAGGCCGACGAGCAGATCGACTACCTTGAGAATCACCACCGTCCCTATACCGGCGAGGACCCAGGCAATCAGCACGCCCACCAGTTGGTTGCTTAACTGGTGAACATTGCCTTCGAGCGCTCCGGAGGGCAGCACGTTGCCTTGGACATCCTTGAACATGGGGTTGATTGCCCGGGCGGCGAACACTCCGGTGAGCACCGCGCCCACCGTTCCACCGACGCCGTGGACGCCGAAAGCATCGAGAGAATCGTCATAGCCGAAATAGGCCTTCACATGGGCGACCATCAGGTAACAGACGACGCCCGCGATCAACCCAATCAAGAGGGCGGCCATGGGACCTACGAAACCGGCGGCCGGAGTGATAGCGACCAATCCGGCGACTGCGCCGGAAATGGCCCCTAGGGCGCTGGGCTTGCCGCTGCGGAACCATTCGGCTGCGACCCATCCGACCACTGCAGACGCCGCGGCAAAGTGGGTGGCGACGAAAGCGCTGGTTGCCAAGCCACCCGCGCTCAGCGCGCTGCCGGCGTTAAAGCCGAACCATCCTACCCACAACATGCATGCCCCGATGAAACTCAGGACCATGCTATGAGGCTGCATCGGTTCATGGGGATAGCCAACGCGGCGGCCCAGATAGAGGGCGCACACCAGCGCGGAAACTCCGGAAGTCACGTGTACCACTGTGCCTCCGGCAAAATCGAGCGTCGGGAACCGGCCACCGAGAGAGGCGTTGAGCAACCCGCCTTTACCCCATACCATGTGCGCCATGGGAGCGTAAACAAAGAGGGACCACAACACCATAAACAGCGCCATGGCGCTGAACTTGATGCGCTCCGCGAAGGCCCCGGTAATGAGCGCAGGCGTGATGATGGCGAACATCAACTGATAGATCATGAACGTCTGCTGGGGAATGGTGGCCGCGTAATCGGCGTCGGGCTGCAGGCCGACACCCCGTAAGAACACGTGTCCGAGGCCCCCGATGAAACCGTTGCCGCTGCCGAAACACAGACTGAACCCGATGATGGCCCACACCACCGTAATGATGGCCATCATGGCAAAACTCTGCATCATGGTCGCTAAAACGTTTTTCTTGCGCACCAGGCCGCCATAGAAGAGCGCCAGGCCGGGCCCGGTCATCAGCAAGACCAGAGCGGAGCTGATCAGCATCCAGGAATTGTCGGCGGAGCTTTGGGCGCCGGCGATCGACTGTTCGAGACGAAGAAGGCGATCGGCCTGAGAACCGGTGGCCGCCTGCGCAACGGCCACCTGCATCCCAATCAACAAGAACAAGAACAACCCTAGTGCTAGTTTTTTTGTTGACACGTTAAACTCCCTCTCCGTGCCAATGTAGTTGGAGATGGGGGTCTTGGGAAATTCAAAATTTTTCTAAGCGCTATCACGAAATGTTATTGCGGGGGATACGAACCAGGAATCCGAGCACGGGGCGTCTGTGCGCCCGCGTGGGCATTTAATTCCGCCGGCCTTTAGACGTAACAGAGTTACGTCTCTACGCTGGTGATCATCGCTGCGCCAACGGACCTCTTATTTGTTCTGTAATTCCTGTTTCAGCACTTCGACTGCTTTTTCGAGTTGGGCATCGCGCCCGGCTAGGAAGTCTTCGGGGGTGTTATCCACGTCCACGTCGGGGGGCACGCCGTAGTTTTCGAGGTTGTAGCCCTTTACATTCCAGAGGCCGGTGGCCGGGGTGCGAATGGACGAACCATCCAGCAAGCGGTAGGCCCCGGTGCCGATGACCGCTCCGTAGGTGGTGCGGCCCACGACTTTACCGAGACCCAATGTGCGGAACCCATCGGGGAAGACTTCGGCATCGCTGGTGGAGCGCTCGTTTTCCATGACCACCATGGGGCCGAAGAATGCGCGTTGCGGCCTCGTGATCTGCACGGAACCACGGTTGCGCGTGACCTGATACTGGCGCTGGCCCAGAATTTCCAGCAGCTCTTGGTCGATGCCTCCGCCGGGATTGAAGCGCTGGTCGATGACCAGGGCTTTTTTGTAATGGTTTTCCACCAGATCGCGCTCGAAGCGGCGTAGCGAGGGCGCGTCCATGGAGCGGATGTGCAGATAGCCGATCTCGCCATTGGAGAGCTTATCGACAATCGCGCGGCGCTGCGCCACCCAGCGTTCATATTGCAGGGTGGTATAAGCGCCGCCATTGACCGGTGCGATCTTCACGGGCCAGGCGCCATCGGCAGCCGGCTTGGAATTGACCGTGAATTCCATCTTATCGCCGCGCACCGAGGTCAGGTATTTCCAGTAGTTGTCGCCGGATTTCAACTCGTGCCCGTCAATGGCCAGAACGTAATTCCCAGCGCTGAGGCGCACATAGTCTTTGTCGGCCGGCCCGTCTTTATAAATGGTGGTGACCTTGTAATAGCCGGAAGAATCCGGCTCCATCTCAAATCCCGGAAAGCGGGTCTGGGCGCTGTGGTCGCGCTCCTCTGGCGAGGGCGGGGCGTTGATGCCGGTGTGCGAAGCGTTCAGTTCGCCGATCATCTGGCTGATGACGTTGTGCATCTCTTCCTGGTCGCCAACATATTCCATCAAGGGCGCGTAGGTGGCGCGGGCGCGGGCCCAATCGGCGCCATGCATCTGCGCATCGTAGAAGCGGTCTTTCATGATCCGCCAGCTCTCTTCGAAGACCTGCTTGCGTTCTTCACGGTGGTTGACCTCGACGTGGGCGGTAAAGCCGATGCGCCGCCGGTCAAAGCTGCGGGCCGTGGCGGCTGCCGCAGCGCGCGCGCCGGCGGCGGCGGCCGGGCCGAGGTCCACCGCATACATGCCTTCGGCTTCCATGAAGTAGATGGTGCGTCCGTCTTTCGAGAACTCAAGAGAATTGATCAGGCGCGCGCCCGCAGGCCCACCGCCGCCGTCTTCCGCCTCGCCGCGCCCGGAAGATGTAACGGTGACCGGCAGGATGGAGTCTTCAGCGATGGTGTGCAGGGTCGAGACCATGCGCCCTTCTTGGTCGCCAACCGTTACAAAGGCGGTAAGCCGGCTGTCGGGCGAAACCGCAAGGGTGGTCACATTGTCGCTCAAGCGCGTGATCTGCCGTGTGCGCCGGCCCATTCCATCAAAATCAATCTTCACTTCGACTTTCGCAGCCTCGGCCCGGCCTTGTCCGGCTTGGGGACGGTTGGAGCGTTCCGCTGCCTGGGCCTGCTCTTCATCATCCAGGCCGTGGTCGGCCGGGTTCTTTTCTTCGTGCGCCAGCGACAGGCTATAGAGCTGCACCAGGGTCTGCCGCTGGACTGCGCTGCCGGCCTGGGCCAACCCGGCAAGAAACATGAGCCGCTTGCCGTCAGGCGTCCACGCCGGCGTGGTCTCGCTGAACAGGCGGTCGTCATCGCCGATGTGGTGTTCGTTGCCGCCGGTGGAAGCCGCAATATAAACGTGCGGGCGCAGATCGGAATCAAGCCGGGAATACGCCACCCATTTGCCGTCGGGCGAGATGCGCGCACCCAGAATGTTGCCGGCGTCGCTCGAAGCGATGACGGATGTCTTGCCCGTCTCAAAGTCGTAGCGGGAGAGCTTGTGGTCAGAGCCTGCATAGATCAGCCACTTCGAATCCGGGGCCCAGCGGATGGCCTGCTTTTCGGCATCGGAATCGGAGATCTTCTTCAGCCCCGAGCTGTCTTCATGGGCAATCCAGACTTCTTCACGCCCTGACTTGTCGGAAACAAAGGCGACCCACTTGCCATCGGGTGACCACGAGGGAGAAGTCTCGCGCGAGTAGGATTGCGTTACCCGCTGCAGGTCGCCGCGGTCGGTCGAAATCGAAAATATCTCGCCATGCACGGAGACGGCCGCCCGTTTGGTGCTGGGTGAAAGATCGTAGCTCTCGGTGTCATTGCGCACCGTGAGCGTCTCGAAATCGTTCTCTTTGTCGTCAGAGCTGATATCGACTTTGATCGCGGCGCTCTTGCCGGTCTTGGTATCGAGCTTCCACAGGCCCGCGTCTTCTTCATACACAATGGTCTTGCCGTCGGCCGAAATCGAAGGAAAGAACAATCTCCCTGTGGTGTGGTGGGTCACCTGCACCGCCTTGCCACCGCCTTCCGGAATCTTCCACAGGTTGTTGACGCTCTTCATCACCTCTTTGCTGCCGGGCTTGATGCCGCTCTCGTTGGGCAGGCGGTCGGAAACGAAGTAGATAAAGCCATCGGAGGCCGCCATAGGCCAGAAGTAATTGCCCTTGTAATCGCCGTCGGCCAACTGCTTGAACTTCTTCTGTTTCACGTCCATGACCCAGAGATCGGCGGCATAGCTGCCACGATAATGCTGGCGCCACCACACCATGGGATGGCGGTTAAAAACGAAGCGGCTACCGTCGGAGGAATAGCCGCCCCAGTATCCCCAGTCGGTGGGCAGAGGCTGTTCCAATCCGCCTTCCAGCGGTACTTCATAAAGATTTGGAATTCCGGGAAACATTAGGCCGCGCGACGACTGAAAGATGACGCGCTTGCTGTCGGGCGTCCAGCCAACCACGGTGTCACTGGCGGAATGATACGTGAGCTGCCTGGCGGGGCCGCCGGTGGCGGGGACCACGAAGACGTCGTAATTTCCATAGCGGTTGGAAGAGAAGGCGATCCACTTGCCATCCGGTGAAAAGCGCGGATAGATGTCCCGCGCCCGATGGACTGTGATGCGCTGCGGGTTGCTGCCGTCTTCATTTGCCACCCATATGTCGCCGAGATAACTGAAAGCCACCTTGCCATTGTGGTAACTCGGATGCCGCAGAACTCTCACTTCGGCGGAAGACAACACGCTCAACAACAGCAGCCAAAACAGAAGAAACTTTTTCACCGGAAAATCCTCCATGAGAAGTCAGCTCGGACGAGACATCGAAGTATATGCGGTCGAGCGGGCAAAGAAGAGGAGCTTTACTCTTCTTTACCTGGTTAGCGGAGGCACAGCGCAACGAAGCCGCAAGCAAGAACAATCCACCGCAAAGGGCGCTAAGGGCGCAAAGGAAAAACAAAACCTTTGAAACACAGCGCAACGAGTTGCACGAAAACCGTTAAAACACAGAATCACTATCTATTCAGAATCTTCGCGGCGCGACGATTCCGGAAGCAACGACGGCCCCCATCCTCATTCGCGTTGATTCGCGTTAATTCGCGGCTAATTGCCTTTGCTTTATGCGTTAATTCTGCGCCTTCAGATAAAGAAGGACCAGAATGACCATCAACGCCGCCAGCGAGGCGAAGAAAATCTTGACCGCGCTATACGGACGCTCACCCTGCACCTCGCCGGTGCTGGCGTTTACCACCACCTGGTAGACCTTGTTGCTGAAGCGGTAAGCGCCAATCCAGATGGGCAGCAGCAGATGACGGAACATGATGTTGGCGTACTCGGTATCGACGGAGCTGATCCGCTGCTCGTCACCGCCAATGTCGTGGCGGACCTCGCTGCGGATGCTCACGTCCATTACGCCTTTGGCTTTTTCAAAACATTGCGGCAGTTCGAGTTGATAACGCTGGACCTTGAAGCCGGCCAGAAAGACCGGATCATAAGCATGTAACCGTTCCAACCCCCAGGGCGCTAGATTGTTGAGCTCCTTCTCGGGCACCGCGTGGGTGGCAGGCACCAGCACGTTCTGAAAGTTTTCAGCCACGCGTCCGGACGCCGAAGACCACGAGGTATGCTGCACCTGTCGTGTCTGTGTGTGGCCGTCGCTGTCCTCGTAGCTCTCGGTGGTGTAGTAGTAATCGCCCCGCTCTCCGCGATAATTGCTTTGCGTATCGCAGTCATAGGTCCAGAAAGGCAGGTACACGGGGTTCACGCCTTCCTGATGGGCCAGCCGCTTCAGGGCGTTGGGAGCGAACCAGCGCGTCTGCAGCCACTGCTGCACCCGGACCTGCGCTTTCGACTTGGAAACACGCGCAGGCAAGACTGCGTCGGGCGCCAAAAGCGGGTCGGCGGCCTTGGGCTGGGCCACGATGGGAGCGCCGCAGAACGCGCAGTTTCCGGCCACGTCCGGCGGCTGGAAGGCCACGGTGCTGCCACAGCCGGCGCATTGCACTTCCATGGCCTGTTGGCTGATGGGTGCATGGGTGGCCAGGCCTTTCTGGGCCTCAAGATAGTCATGGGAAACAATCTCAGTGCCGGGAGGCGGTTCCTGTAACTGGCCGCAATACGGACACTTGATCTTCCCGGAATCGGGATCAAACTGCATGGCCGCGGCGCAGCCAGGGCAAACGAAACGCTGGGCTTTCAGGGAACCGATGTCAGGCATATTCTTAGGATTCTAAGGGATTGGCCGGAGGCACGGAAAACGAAAAATAATCTATCGCTAAGGGCGCGAAGGAAAACCGGGAGATTACAGCGCGACGTAGTGTCCACCAAAACCTTTGAAACCCAGAGGAACAGAGGAACAGAGGCAACAGAGGATTATTCGGGTTGTGAGGCGGGATATAGAGTGCCGCGAAAGATCTTGAGGAAGGGTGGTAGGTTTTTGATTTTGGTTGCGGTATTCTTAGCACTCATGTCCGCCAAGACCATCAGCGAAAAGATACTTTCCGCCAAGTCCGGGCAGGACGCCCGGGCCGGCGACCTGGTGGTCTGCCGTGTGGATTGCGCTCTGGGCACCGATGGTTCCGTTCCCATGGCGATTGATTATTTCAACGCCATGGGCGCCAAGCGCGTCTGCGATCCACAGCGGATTGCCTTTGCTCTCGACCATTACGCTCCCGCACCCACCCCTGCGGCCAAACTGCTTCACCAGCGCATAAGAGACTTCGCGGCGCAACACGGCATTCTGTTGTGGGATGTGGGTGAAGGCATCGGCCACCAACTCATCGTCGAATCCGGCCGGGCACTACCTGCGGGACTGGCCGTGGGCGCCGATAGCCATGCCGTCACCTATGGAGCGCTCAATACTTTTGCCACGGGCATCGGCTCTTCCGATCTGGCCGCCATCATGGCCAGCGGACGCATGTGGCTGCGCGTTCCCGAGTCCATCAAGATCACGCTCACGGGCCGGCTGCGGGAAGGTGTCTATCCCAAGGACGCAGCCCTGGCTCTCGCCGGCAAACTGGGCGCCGATGGCGCAACCTATCAGTCCCTGGAATTCTGCGGACCCGGTGTGGCGTCCCTCGATCTTGAAGACCGCCTGGTGCTCAGCAACTTTGCCGTGGAAATGGGGGCCAAGAACGGAATCTTTCCAGCCGATGACAAGACGACGGCGTACTTGCATGGAATCGCGTCAGCGGGAAGCACGGCTGTGCCCTGGCAACCCGTCGAGCCCGACCCCGTCGCTACGTATGTCCGCGAGATCACGCTCGACCTCGACTCACTCACTCCACAGCTCGCGCTGCCACATCAGGTTGATCGCGTCATTGAGATCGGCGGCGCAACTGGCACTCGGGTGCAGATGGTTTACCTGGGTACCTGTACCGGGGGGCGTGTGCGCGACTTCCACCAGGCCCTCGCGGTGCTGAAGGCCGGCGGCGGAGTCGCCACGGGCGTACAACTGGTGGTAACGCCCGCTTCGCGAACGGTGCTCGAAACCCTGCGCGGCGACGGCTCGCTGGCCGAGTTCATCGCCATGGGCGCGGTGGTCGGTACTCCCGGCTGCGGTTCCTGCTGCGGCACCTGTGGGACCATCCCCGGCGATGGCGTCAACGTAATTTCCTCGGCCAACCGCAATTTCAAAGGACGCATGGGCAACAGCAGCTCCGCAATTTACCTGGCTTCACCCGCCAGTTGTGCGGCCGCCGCCGTCGCAGGCGTCATCACTGGTCCCAGCGAGGCCGGCCAATGAGCACGCTCGAGGTCCCCGGCCGCGCCCGCGTCTTCGGTGACGATATCAACACCGACTACATCATTACTTCACGGCGCAAGCGCGAGAGCCTTGATCCGCAGGTCCTGCGCCAGTATCTCTTTGAGGAACTCGATCCCGGCTTTGCCGCGACCGTTGGCCCTGACGACATTCTGGTCGCGGGCAAAAACTTTGGCTGCGGCTCAGCCATGGAAGTGGCGGTCACCGCCGTGCTGGGCGCGGGCATTCGCGCGGTGCTGGCCCGCAGTTTTTCCCGCACCTATTACCGTAACGCCATCAACAACGGCCTGCTGCCGGTCATCTGCGATACCCAGGGAATACGCGAAGGCCATCGCTTGCTCATCCGCCACCAGGAGAGATTGACGGTCCACAATCTCACCACCGGCGAAGTCATTGCCGGCGGTGCTTTGCCGCAGATCATGCTCGCGATCTTTCAGGCCGGCGGCCTGGTTCCTTACTTTCGTGAGCACGGCGATTTTCAGGTCTAACGTCTAACAGCATGTCAAACCAATCCTCCGATCCTGCACTCTCATACCGGCTGCGATTGCCGGGTCCGGCCACAGTTCCTGAGCGGGTGCGACAGGCAATTTCCCGTCCGGTGATCAACCATCGCGGGCCGGAATTCCGCGCCCTTCATGGCCGTGCGCAAGAACTACTGCGCCCGGTGATGGGGAACGTCAACCCTGTGCTCCTCTTCGCCAGTTCCGGCACCGGTGTGATGGAGGCCAGTCTGGCCAACATCCTGGCGGCGGGCGAGCGGGTGTTGGTGGTGGTTAACGGACAATTCGGAAAGCGATTCGCCGAAATCGCCGAGACCCTGAGCGCACGCGTGGATCGCCTTGAGATACCCTGGGGCCGCGTGGTCGAACCAGAGCAGATTGCCGCCCTGGTGGCAACCGTGGATTATCGCGCGGTAGTCGTAGTCCACAATGAAAGCTCAACCGGCATGGTCACCGATGTGGCCGGAATCGGCGCAGTCCTGCGCGACCTTCCCACGTTGCTGGTCGTCGATTCGGTAAGCGGGCTGGCCGGCCTTCCCATGCGGCAAGACGAATGGGGTATCGATATTCTAGTTTCCGCCTCGCAGAAGTGCCTCATGACACCGCCCGGCATCGGTCTGGCCAGCTTGAGCGCCAAAGCCTGGTCGATCGTGAATCGGGAAGATCGATTGCCACGCTTCTATTGGGACTTCCGCAAAGCCCGTGCCGCCGCGGAAAAACTGGAGACTCCGTTTACCGCCCCAGTTGCACTCATCGCCGGTCTAAAGGAAGCGCTGGAGATGATCCACGAAGAGACGCTGCCTTGTGTGCTGGAACGCCACCGGCGTCTCGCCCATGCGCTGCGCACCGGCTGTGCCGCACTGGGCCTCTCTCCTTTCGGAGAGGAGAAAGCCCGCTCCAGCACCGTGGTAGTCATGGCCTTGCCGGAAAAGCTCAACGGCGCCGACATTGTGTGCCGTCTGTACGAACGCTACCGCACCGTGATTGCCGGAGCGCGCAACCGCCTCGCAGGCAAGATCATTCGTATCGGCGTGATGGGCCACGTTCACGAAGCTGATATCTTGCTCGATCTCGAGCATCTGGAAGCAATTCTCACTGAACTCGGCTGGCCGGTAACCAGGGGCGCGGGTGTGGCTGCGGCCAAATCCGCGCTGCTGCCTTGATACAATGAATATAACCTTATGCCACCGCTGAAAATTTCAGCTATCAGCTTCTTGAACACCGCACCCCTCATGTGGGATTTCGAAAACGGCGAGACCGCCGAACCACTGCGGCAGCACTTCCAAATCAGCTACACCGTTCCTGCGCGTTGCGCCGAAGCGCTGGCCGACGGCACGGCCGATATCGGCATCATCCCCGTGGCGGCCTATACTAAGATTCCCGATCTGGCCATCATTCCCGAAATTTCGATCGCTGCCAAGGAGAAGGTGCGCTCCATCCTGCTCATCAGCAAGGTCCCGGCCGAGAAGATACGCAGCGTGGCCACCGATAATTCATCGCGCACTTCAGCGGCCCTGGTGCAGATTTATCTAAAGAAGTTCGTGGGCATTACAGCCGGCTACAGCCCGCAGAAGCCCGACCTGAAAGAAATGCTCCTGTGGCACGATGCCGGATTACTGATCGGCGACCCGGCGCTGCAGGCACAGACCCGCGGATTTCACGTCTATGACCTGGCCGAAGAGTGGCGCCGCTGGACTTTTCTTCCCTTTGTATTTGCCGTGTGGGCGGTGCGTAAGGCCGCGCTGCGGGAATTTACCGGCAATATCAACATCGCCCGGGTTTTCCAGCAGTCCCGAGACCATGGCCTGCAACATGTCCCTGAAATTGCCGGGGCATGGGCGCCTCGGCTGTCGCTCGATCAGGCATCGATTCAGAATTACCTCACACGCAACGTCGATTACTCCCTCGACAGCGAAAACATTGAGGGCCTCAAGCTATTCTTCCGCTACGCAGCCGAATGCAAAGTGCTCCCCCCCGCCCCGGAACTGGACTTCCTCGTTCAACCCAGCCTGACGGCCCGATGATCATTCATCAGTGATCGATGATCAACGATCGTTCTGAAGAACCAAAAACCGCAGCGAGTACCACCACGAACCACAGCGTAGAGATTGTGGTGGCAAACTTTGTCCGCCGCCGGGGGGGGACGGCAGGTGCTCACCCGTGTCTATGGCCGCTGCATGCTCCGGACCGCATCGACAAATTCCCGGTTCTCCGCAAAATTCCGGAATGAATCGTCGGTCAGAGGATCCGGGAACTTTTCTCCCACAATCATATTCGCCTTGTACTTGTACGCCAGACGCAATTGCTCCAGCGCTTCCTCCATTTTTCCCATCGCGCTATAAGTGCAGGCCAAGTTGTAGTAGAAAAGGGGATATTCTGCGTCCTGAGTGATTCCGTACTCGAAGGTCTTCTTCGCATTGGATAAGTTTCCGCTGTTCCCGTAGGACATGCCTAAGTTGTCCACCAGCACGCGGAACTCCGTCCGGTTTAACACGTGCCTTTGCTTTTCGAAGTCGAGAATAACCTGATAGACCCTTGCGGCAGTGACATAATCCCGCTGCAGGTAAGAGCGGCTGGCCAGCGCCATACCGCCAAGCTCGACCCTTGATCGCCCCTGATCAGCGGCCTGTTCATCCGGCAACAGCTTAGCGGTGGCTATGACCTCTTCGAACAGCTTTTGCTCTTCTTTTTCGAACCGCACCTTCGACATGTGGATCTCGGCACACAAATCGCGGCTGCCCAGATAAACGAACACCGACTGCTGGCGAATAGGCTTTCCCTGGACTTCGGGCCTGAAGTAGTCGACCACGGCCATGCCCTCACGTTCGGTCAAATGTACGCCTTTCGGCTCCAGGCCGTTTTTCTCGAGGACCTTCTCGGTCGCCGTCCACCACTCTGCACGACATCTTTCCGCGCTTGCTGGGAAATCTACTCTCTGGAGAAAAGCGCTGATGAGCACGCCATCCGCCCGGCCCATCGCGCGCAACTGCGTCTCTTTGCCGTCGGGCCGAACTTGCGTCTCCCACTTGCTCCGCCCCACATTCAGTTGCAGCAGGCCTTTAACGCCGGGGATCGACACCTCCGCTTGCCCCACCTCCGATTGCTGTGGTTGGCCAAAGGCCACCGCCGGAAAAAGAACTGCGGCTAAAACAATTGAAGCTTTCATGAGTTATCTCGTGCGACTAAAATGCGACTATATCACCAAACTACAGTCAGCTATCATTGTATTATAAGGATAGCTGGGCTGATCTCCATGGCTCTGGAAACTACGGAACGGCCGCACGGCGACAACGTGCAGGAGGAGCAATGAATTCACGGCCTGGAGACTCGTTCAACTTGTCCACCGGGCTTCCCCTCAAGTCTCGTTTTCCGCTAAAATCTATTATTCATGTCCCTGACCAAACAACAAGCCGTTGACCTGTTCCGTTCCGATGATCTGATTGGGACCGGCATGGAAGCCGACGCCATCCGCCGTAAAAACCATCCGGAAGGCGTGGCCACCTACATCATTGACCGCAACATCAATTACACCAATTTCTGCACTGAATATTGCACCTTCTGCGCCTTCTATGCGCCCGTCAAGGGCCCCGGACGCGTGAAGGGCTACGTGCTCGATTTCGAGACCATCTATGACAAGATCAGGGAGACGGTCGAAATGGGCGGCACCGGCGTGCTGATGCAGGGCGGTCTGCATCCCGATCTCAAGATCGAGTGGTATGAGGAGATGTTGCGCGGCATCAGGCAGCGTTTCCCCCAGGTCCATCTGCACTGCTTTTCCGCCTCGGAGATCATCCACTTTGCCGATGTCAGCGGGCTGAGCATTGAAGACACGATCAAGCGCCTTCGAGATGCGGGTCTCGATTCCATCCCTGGCGGCGGGGCCGAGATACTCGATGACGAGGTGCGGCACAAGATCGCCCGGTTGAAGTGCCTGACGGAAGACTGGCTCAACGTCCATCGCACCGCCCACAAACTAGGCATGCGCACCACGGCCACCATGATGTTCGGAGTGGGCGAAACCATTGAGCATCGCGTCAACCACTTCCAGCGCATCTACGACCTGCAGGAAGAGACCGGCGGATTCACGGCCTTCATCCCCTGGAGCTTTCAACCCAAGAACACCGCCCTCGGCGGACGCCATTGGGATGAAGCCACGGCCGTTGAATACCTCAAGACCCTGGCCATCTCCCGCATCTTTCTTTCAAACTTCAAAAACATTCAATCGAGCTGGGTGACCCAGGGACTGAAAGTCTGCCAGGTCGGCCTGCGCTTTGGCGGCAACGACGTTGGTTCGGTGATGCTGGAAGAAAACGTAGTGCGTTCGGCCGGCGTGACCAACTGCACCACCGAAGAGGAATTACGCCGCATGATCCGCGATGCCGGGTTCCGGCCCGCCCGCCGCGACACGCTGTACCGCCAGTATTTTTTGAACTGACATTGCGCGGATTTGAAATTTCAAATTTGAAGTTTTAAATTCAAAATCGGCTCTTCCTTGAGCGCCGCTTTCCTGTAAAATTTTACTTCGGAGTCACCCTGAGCGTCTTTGCTTCCACTTTTGCGCAGTTCCTGCTGGCCGGTTCACAGCGCGGCTTTGTCCACTATTTCCGCACCCATTTTCTCGATCAGACGTTCAAGGGCCTGTATTCGCCCAACTCCTTCGACCTGCTGCTGCTGATTCCCTATTTTATTGTCATGATCATTCTGGCCGCCTACGGCCTCCACCGCTATGCGTTGGTTTACATGTATTACAAGAACCGCAAGAACCACGCCGTGGACCCGCCGCAGCGCTTTTCGGAGCTGCCGCGCGTGACCGTGCAGTTGCCGATTTTCAATGAGCAGTACGTGATCGACCGGCTGGTGGATTCCATCTGCAAGATCGAATATCCCAAAGACAAGCTCGAAATCCAGGTGCTCGACGATTCGACCGATGAGACCGTGGACGTGGCCCGCGCCATCGTCGATCGATATGCCGCGCTCGGGCATCCGATTCAGTATATCCACCGCACCAATCGTGAGGGCTACAAGGCCGGCGCGCTGCAACACGGCATGCAATCGGCCGCGGGCGAGTTCATCGCCATCTTTGACGCCGACTTCGTGGTCCCGGAAGACTGGCTCATGGGCGTCATCCACCATTTCGCCGAGCCGGGCATCGGCATGGTGCAGACCCGCTGGACCCATCTGAACCGCAACTATTCCTTTCTGACCGAAGTCGAAGCCATCCTGCTCGATGGACATTTCATCCTCGAACATGGCGGACGCTCGCGCAGCAATGTGTTCTTCAACTTCAACGGCACCGCCGGCATGTGGCGGCGCAAGGCCATTGAAGACGCCGGCGGCTGGCAGCACGACACGCTCACCGAAGACACTGACCTTTCCTATCGCGCCCAACTCAAAGGCTGGAAGTTCAAATACCTGCAGGACATCGAATGTCCCGCGGAACTGCCCATTGAAATGACCGCCTTCAAGACCCAGCAGGCCCGCTGGGCCAAAGGACTAATTCAGACCGGCAAAAAAGTCCTGCCCCGTGTGCTCAAGAGCGATCAGCCTTTTCGCGTCAAGGTGGAAGCCTGGTACCACCTTACCGCCAACATCAGTTATCCGTTGATGATCGTGCTTTCCACGCTGCTGCTGCCGGCCATGATCATCCGGTCCTTTGGCGGATGGTTCCAGATGCTGTTGATCGATCTGCCGCTGTTTATGGCTTCCACGTTCTCGATTTCGAGCTTCTACCTGGTGTCGCAGAAAGAACTCATGCCCCAGAAATGGCCGCGCACCTTCCTGTTTCTGCCGTTTCTTATGGCGCTGGGCATCGGCCTCACCCTGACCAATACCCGCGCCGTGCTGGAAGCGCTGTTCGGCATTCAATCCGCTTTCAAAAGAACTCCCAAGTATCGCGTGCAAGCAAAATCCGACCGCGCCCTGGGACAGAAATACCGCCGCCGCCTCGGCATCGTCCCCTGGCTGGAGTTGCTGGTGGGTTCGTACTTCGTGCTGATGTGCCTCTACGCCTTCACCAGCGAAAACTACTGGACGATTCCGTTCCTGCTGCTGTTCGTGCTCGGCTATTGGTACACCGGATTGATGTCGCTGCTGCAAGGCAGATTTGACCGGCTAACGCTCGGCCGCGACCGCGAACCCCATTCCAAGCCGTTCCCGGTCGGCGTTTAAATCATTTTTGAGGCGATACCGGCTGCCTGTGTCTGGTATGCTACGAGAGTACTGTTGAAGATCTTAGTATGATTTATTTATACGTTCTGTTAGTGCTATCGCTGTTGGCCGTGCTCGTGGCCCTGTGCGCCATGTGGTGGCGCCTGCGCCGGCATCTGCGGCAATCCGATCAGTCGCTGAAGGCCACGCTCGCAGAGATTGACTCGCAACCCGAAGGGGCCACATTCAGATCGGGCCGCTGACCTTCGCGAGCGATGCGCCCATTGGCATCCGCAAAAGATAAAGATTATTAGAGATACGGGCGCTATAATTCATTCACACGACCGTCACGCTTCATTCAAATCAACCTTTAGGAACCCAAGTATGTCAGCTTCTCCCATCTCCGCCCAGGTGCGCGATATCAGTGTCGCCCACAGCCCCGATTCCGACGACGCTTTCATGTTCTACGGAATGGCCACCAACAAGGTCCGCGTGCCCAGCCTCAAGTTCAACCACACCCTCACCGACATTGAGACCCTGAACCGCAAGGCCATGGAAGGCTTCTACGACGTCACCGCCATCTCCTTTCACGCTTATCCTTATCTTCAGGAAAAATATGTGCTTATGCCCTGCGGCGGCAGCCTGGGAGAAAACTACGGCCCCATGATCGTCGCGCCCCGCCAGATCACCCTCGATGAACTCAAAGGCATGAGGGTCGCCGTGCCCGGCACTCTTACCACTGCTTATCTGGCGCTTAAGCTCTTTGCTCCCAAGATTGAAACCACCGTTGTTCCTTTCGACCAGATCATCCCCGAGGTGGTGGCCGGCAAACACGAAGCCGGTCTCATCATCCACGAAGGGCAGCTCAACTACGAGAAGTCCGGACTCTACCGCCTTCTGGACCTGGGTAAATGGTGGTTCGACCTGTACGGATTGCCTTTGCCTTTAGGCGGCAACGCCATCCGCCGGGAACTGGGCCCGGAGCTGATCGCGACCATCAACAAGGCGCTCAAAGACAGCATTCAATATGCGCTCGACCACCGCGAAGAGGCCCTGGCCTACGCCATGCAGTTCGCCCGCGACCTCGACACCCAAATGGCCGATCGCTTTGTCGGGATGTACGTCAACGAACGCACGCTCGACTACGGCGCGGATGGCCGGGCGGCCGTAGAAAAGTTGCTGGATATGGGATACCGCGCAGGCATCATTCCGCACCAACCGCGGGTGGAGTTTGCGTAGGTTGAGTTCGCATAGAGGGTTGCGTTCTCTTAAGATCGGGAAATCGAGACATCGGGAAATCGGGGCATCGGATTAACATCGCTGCTCCTGGTTTTCCGATGTCCCGATGACCAGATTTCCCGATGTCCCGATCACCAGGTCCCTACCCTCTTCCCGCCTCGTAAAACTTCCCAATCAGAATGCCCAGTTCCACGGCATTATTGGCGTCAAGGCCGACAAACTGGAAGCCGGCCATGCCCGGTTCCACGTAGAGGATCTTGGCGTCAAACTTGACCCGTATGTCCTCATGCCGGTCGTATATTGTGAGCCTGTGGGCCTTGCCGTCGTTGGTAAAGGTGCTCTTCGGCTCCATCATGAATCCGCCGCGGCCGACCTGCCGTAAGACGCCCATCGGATGGCCGTGCGGATCCATCACCTGGACCTGAGCATCGCGGGGTACATTGACGCGCTCGAATTTGCGGCGATTTCCCTGTGTATCATTCTCTTGCTTGTGTGCCTTCACTGCGGCTTCTCCCTGAACCCACTCACTGGATCAATATCCACCGGCACATCATGGATGGCCTGTAATTGGGATTTTAGCTCAGATGGCATGGAACCATACTTCTTAAACCATTGCTCAGTACGGTTCCGGTCCCCGGTGGCCTCCATTTCCAGAAGCTCTTTGGCGAGTACAGCGATGGCCCCTGGCAATTTTTCGAAATTAATCCCATACCGTCCTGCCCCGGCATCCCGTGTAATGGCGCCTTGTTCGGCCAGGAAGTTGAATTCCATCATTTCCGCCCGGCCATGGGCTTCGGCCACGCCAAAACGAATGGTGCGGAAGATTCCTGCCACGTAGGAAGCATAGTATTCATGCTCCCGCGTCCGCGGCAGCCTGCCTTTTTCCATCAGCCAGTTGAGGCCAAACAGCCCGACCACATCGGCCTTGGCTTCCTCCAGCCCGGAAAACGCAGGCCCGATGGCTTCGCGGATATCCACCTGACCCTGGCTGGTGCGGGCGAAATCGGGTCCCAGTTCGTGGCAGATCTCGTGCATCAACACGACCGCCAGGTAGCCTTCCATGGAAGCCATGGCCGCCTGATCGGCGCGCATCAGCCGCTTCCCGATGGGCAGCACCACGTAGTTGACGCGGGCATCCATGAAATTCTTGAAGAAGATTTTCTTGGTGCCTCTCTCCTGGTGAATGCGGGCATCATTCGGCAGGTTGTCGGCCACCGCCTGATAACCATGGCGCAGGTCGCCCACCCGGAATGGCGTATCCATCACCTCCATGGGCGTGCTGTGTCCCTTCTTCGACGGACGGTCTTCGGGCCCGAGCGGCAGCTCCTCCTGAATGTCAGGAACGTACTTCTTGTAGGTCGCCAGCTTGGCGCTTTCTTTCTGGTTGCGCACCATGACCGCTGTTCCGTACGAAGTCTTGACGCCCAGCAGATCGTCCAGATAGGTTTCATAGGGCGCAAAGATCACATCAAACCGGGGATCTTCGAGATCCAGCCACGCGAGGTCGCTCTTGTAGTAGTCGTCGGTAAGCAGGGCTTCCGCGCGCAAACGCAGAAAGCCGGCAAACGCCCGGTCAGGACTGAGGCTGGCGGCCTGCCGCAGCGCCCGCGCGGCCGGCGCCAGCCACTGCTGGTATTCCACATGGTAAGGAACACCCACCAGCTCATCGCCCTGGCGCTTGACCACCGTAAACGGACTGTATATCTCCG
>Ga0210403_10001987_pt1 | contig 18845 bp, 17 predicted proteins | sample IncBWC19MmetaG_FD_150863 | JGI IMG/M metagenome (GOLD analysis project Ga0210403, IMG submission 150863) | Forest soil microbial communities from Barre Woods Harvard Forest LTER site, Petersham, Massachusetts, United States - Inc-BW-C-19-M | ecosystem: Environmental > Terrestrial > Soil >... | reverse complement strand
TAAGCCGACAATGCCGTTGAACGCAGCGGGCCGGATCACGGACCCAAGCGTCTGCGAGCCCAGCGCGAGCGGCACGAGGCCGGCGGCAACCGCGGCCGCCGAGCCCGAGGACGATCCGCCCGGCGTATGCTCGGCATTCCAGGGATTGACCGTTGGTCCGGGCTGCCGCCAGGCGAACTCCGTCGAGACGGTCTTGCCGAAGATGGTCGCGCCGAGTTGGCGCAAACGCTCGACCACCCAGGCGTCCTTTGCGGGAACATGGTCTTTGTAGATTGGCGAGCCGTTGGTGGTCGGCATGTCCGACGTCGCGATGATGTCCTTGATTCCTACGGGAATGCCTGAAAGCGGCCCAAGCCGCCGCTGCGTGCCGGCCGGCAGGACCTCAAAGGCTTTCAGCTTCGGCTCGATCGCCCTGGCTTTCTCCAGGCACGAAGCGGCATAGCCGTCCGCAGCAAGCTGGTCCTTGCGGAACAGCCGCAGCAGATCGATTACGCCGGCCCCGGCCTTGGGCGGTGGCAGCTCGCTCATGTCAGAAATCCCGGACCGCAATCGCGTTGTGGGCCAATCTGCCGCAACGCGCCTGCCCGCGTCCAGCTACTTCATGGCGAGCGCGGGCTCGATGTATTTCCGCACCACGAATGCCTTGTAGTCCGGCTGGCTGGCGAGATTGCCGAGCGCGATCTGGGTGTCCATGGAAACCTTCAGCGCTTCCGGCGTGATGTCGACGCTCGGCGGATAGACGCCGTCGGCGAGCATGCGCTTGACCGCGGCTTCGACCACGGCGGGATCAAGCGTCGGGAATTCCTTCTTGGCGATCTCGACCGTCCTGGCCTCGTTCCCGGCCATGAAGCGCATGGCCATCTCCATGCCGTCGACCACGCGCTGGGCGGTGTCGGGGTCGACGTCGTTCCGCGCCGTCACCGCTGAAAATGCATAGGCGCCATAGGTCTTGGGGAAACCGAACACGACCTTCATGCCCTTGGCCACGGCCTGGTCGAGGCCCGGCTCGTACATCACGGCGATATCGGCTTGCTTGGCGACAAAGGGGCCGGGCTCGGTGCCGATCGCGACCTGGATCATCTCGACATCGCTCTTGGCGTCCATGCCGTTTTCCTTGAGCAGCTTGATGAACAGCGAAGTCGAGGTGGTCGGCATCAAGCCGGTGATGACCTTCTGGCCCTTGACGTCCTTGATGCCATTGAATTTGAAGTCCGGCGTGGTCGCAATCCACACCGCCGCGCCGTTGACGACATTGGCGATGATGTTGACGGGTGCGCCCTTGGAGGCCGCAATCGCGGTCCATTCCGGCCCGTGGATCGAGAACTGCGCGCTGCCGGAAATGACGGCCGAAAGCGCCACGGTCGGCGCGCCGGCGGTCTCCTTGGTGAGGTCGAGGCCCTGCTGAGTGAAGAAGCCCTCGTCGATCGCAACATAGAGCGGCAGATAGAGCATCGACTGGAACGCCTGCGACAGCGTGACTTTCTTGTTCTCGGCGAGCGCCGGCGTGGCCAGCAGCATCGTGATGAGGGCGGCGCGGGCAAGGCGCGAACTTAAAAACATCGATAACTCCTTCTTCTTTTTCGTTCAGACTTGAACCTGGTGTGCGGTGCTCGATTGCTTCCAGGGCAAACTCGTCCGCTCGATCACGTCGATGACGTAATAGAGCGCAAAACCCATGATCATCAGCGTGAAGAGGCCGACCCAGACCGTGTTGAGGTCGTAGAGGCTGGAGGCCGTGTAAATCAGATGGCCGAGCCCGCGCTGCGAGGAGATGAACTCGCCGACCACGGCGCCGACGAGGCCAAAGCCGACATTGATGCGGAAAGTCGCGATGATGGAGGGCAGCGTCGAAGGCACCACGGCCTTGAAGAACACCTGGTGCTTGTCGGCGCCCATCGAGATCAACAGCGACTGCAGGTCGACGTCGGCATCCTTGGCGGCCTGATAGGCCGCGATCAGCGCCACGATCGCGGTCAGCGACACCGACAATGCGACTTTCGAGACGAGACCGGTGCCGAACCACAGCACCACGATCGGGGCCAGCGCGATCTTCGGCACGCTGTTGATGGCGACGATGAAGGGCTCGACCAGGCGGGCAACGAATACCGAGTACCAGAGCGCCAGTCCCAGCAGCGACCCGACGATGGTTCCGATGACAAAGCCCAGGATGGCTTCGAACAGCGTGAACCACGTGTCGGACAATAGTTCGCCGCTTATCAGCATCTTGAAGCCGGTGGCGAAAATCCCTGATGGCGAGCCGACCAGGAAGGCCGAGATCCATCCCATCCGCACGCCGATCTCCCACAGCGCGAAGAACACGACCACGGCCAGCGCCTGCAGCAGCGAGCGGCCAAGCGCGGTATTGAAGCTGAAGGCGCGCGGCGCGCGCGTCCGGCGCTTGCGCGCCGCCGTGCCGGGGAGGGTGATGGTCACGCGGTCCTCTCGGTCTGGATGTCAAGCTCGGCGCAGAGGGTGTGGAAATAGCCGGAGAAGCGGCTGTCGCTGCGCGCCGTGACGGGGGAGGCGGCGGCGATGTCGATGTCGTGGACGGTCTTGACCCGCGCCGGCCGGCCGCTCAGCACCACCACGCGCTTGGACAGGGCTACGGCCTCGTCGATGTCGTGTGTCACCAGGATCACGGTCTTGTGGTAGGTCTCGACCGCATCCTTCAGCACGCCTTCGAGATAGAGCCGGGTCTGGTAGTCCAGCGCAGAGAACGGCTCGTCCAGCAACAGGATATCCGGGTCCATGATCAGGGTGCGGATCAATGCCACGCGCTGCCGCATGCCGCCCGACAGCGTTTTCGGATAGGCGTTCTCGAAACCGGCGAGCCCAAAGCTCTTCAGATATTCCCGCGCCTTGCCTTCGGCCTCCGCGCGGTCGACGCCGCGGGTCTCCAGCCCAAGCAGGACATTGCCGAGCACGGTGCGCCAGGGAAACAACAGGTCTTTCTGCATCATGTAGCCAACGCGACCGCGCAGGCTGTCGATCTCCTCGCCGCGATAGATCAGCGTGCCGGCATCCGGCTCGACGAGACCAGCGATGATGTTGAAGATCGTGGTCTTGCCGCAGCCCGACGGGCCGATGATGCTGACGAAGTCGCGGGCATTGATGTCAAAGGAGAGGTCGTCGAGCACCCGGACTTCACCGGCCTTGCCGAAAAACGACTTGCGGATATTGCGGACGCTGAGCTGGGCGAGGGCAGACTGCATGCGCCGTTTAGACGCAACTTGTATGCCAGATGCCTCGCCGCGAGAGCCGAGAAATTTCAAATAGTTGTGTGGTCAATGCGGCGGCGGCGCTGCTGCCTCTTTAGGCACCCCCGGTCACGGCGAGAGCGGCTGCGAAAATCCGGCGGACTGTCAACGCGACGCGGGTCATCGATGACCTGCAACGCACCGCGAAGATTGCTCTCACGCCAGAGCGGCAACGATGATATGAGCCGGCTCGCTCTGACCGCCACGCGCCGTCGTATGTCGAACGAGTCGGCCGCGCATCATGTGGAAGGCTGCCCCCGCGAGATGTCAGCAAGCGTTCGCTTCATCGAAGTATTGCGGTGCAGTGCGGCGAACACAAATTCGTCTCAATCAAAAGCGTTCGAAGAAAATTTCTTCTCAATTTGATTTCGGTTGCTTCAGTTCGTGCTCGCTACGCTTCTCTCCCGCTGTGGATGTGCTAACATTTTTGAGTCTGATCCTCACAGACCTAAAGTTTCGTCTCTCGAAACGTCCAAAACAAATAACGCGCGCAGCCGCATGGCTGCATAGGGAGTGACGCGATGAAATCCGCTTTCCATCGATGTGTTATCGCGCTGGCGACAATGGGCATTGTCGCGGGCGCGAGCATGGCCAACGCGCAGCAGGCCGCCGACAAGAGCCGGCCGCTCAAAAAATACGAATCCGGCACCAAGGAATTCTGGACCCATCCGCCGGATGACTGGTTCCTTGGCGATGAAACCGAGGCGCAGAAGGGTCTTGCGCCGCCGAACGGCCCGCCGACCGGTGCGTCGGATGCCGAGCTCGCTGCACTGATCAAGAAGATCAAGCTGCCGCCGGGCTTCAAGATTGAGGTCTATGCGTCGGGCGTGCTGGCCGCGCGGCAGATGGCCTGGGGCGACAAGGGCACGCTGTTCGTAGGTTCCTTCGGCCTCGGCAACGTCTACGCGATCAAGGACAATGGCGGCAAGAAAGAGGTCAAGACCATCCTCAAGGGGCTGAACATGCCCACCGGTCTGGCCTTCCAGAACGGCTCGCTTTACGTCATCGCCGTCGACAAGCTGATCAAGTACGACAACGCCGAAGCCAATCTCGACAAGCTCGGCGACGGCAAGGTGGTGTATGACGACATGCCGTCCTACGCCGCGCATGGCTGGAAATATATCGCGGTCGACAAGGATGGCTCGTTCTACCTTCCGTTCGGACCTCCCTTCAATGTCGGCATTCCCCCGACCAGCGTCTCGCAGATCCGCCGCGTCGATCCCAAGACCGGCAACGCGGAAGTCTATGCGCTGGGCGTCCGCAACTCGGTCGGCGGCGACGTCGATCCGCGCACCGGCAAATACTGGTTCACGGAAAACGCCCGCGACTGGATCAGCGACGACCTGCCCTCCGACAAGCTCAACATGATCAGCAAGATCGGCGAGCATTTCGGCTATCCCTATTGCCACCAGGGTGATCTGCCGGATCCGAAATTCGCGATGGGTCACAAGTGCTCCGAGTTCACCCCTCCGGTGCTCAATCTCGGCGCTCACGTGGCTCCGCTCGGCATGAAGTTCTATACCGGCAACCAGTTCCCCGCCGAGTACAAGAACTCGATCCTGATCACCGAGCACGGCTCCTGGAACCGTCACAAGTACCAGGGCGGCCGCATTGTGCGCGTCACGGTCGGACCGGACGGCAAGAACGCCAAGCAGGAAGTGTTCGCTTCCGGCTGGATCGAGGGCGACCAGGGTTATCTCGGCCGTCCAGACGACATCGTCCTGGACAAGGACGGTTCGATCCTCGTCGCCGACGACTGGGCCGGTGCGATCTATCGCATCAGCTACAGCAAGTAGCGAAGGCCGAAGGAATGGGGCTGCGGATGCCTCGGCACCGCAGCCCCAACTTTTTGCGACACTGGGCGTTGTAACTGAACTCGTCATTGCCGGGCTTGACCCGGCAATCCATCCAGCAAAAACCTTTTCATTTTGATGGATGCCCGGATCAAGTCCGGGCATGACGAGTCGGGAGGAGGCAAGATGCGGAAGACATCAGTCGTACTGGCGCTTGGCGCAGCGTTCATCGCGGGCTCCTTGGCCCACGCCGATGACATCAAAGACAAGGTCGAAGTCTGCAAGGGCTGCCATGGCGACAACGCTGTTTCGCAGATGGAAAACATTCCATCGCTCGCAGGCCAGCTCGATCAGTACATCCAGTGGCAACTGGTCTATTTCCGCTCGGGCGCGCGAAAGAACGAGCAGATGCAGCCGGTCGTCGAGGGGATGACCAACGAGGACGTCCGCAATCTCGGTGCCTATTTCGCGGCGCTTCCGCCGTTCAAGGCAGACAAGGACGACAATCCGGATCTATCCGCCAAGGGCCAGCAGTCCGCGGCCGGCCGCCGTTGCGTCTCATGCCACGGCGATAATTTCGCCGGCACCAAGGCGGTCGCCCGCATCGCCGGCCAGCGCGAGGACTATCTCGCCAAGACGCTGCACGACTACAAATCGAGTGCGCGCAACGGCGGTCCCCAAGGCGTGATGTCCGACGTCGCCTATCCCCTCAGCGATGAAGAGATCGAGGCACTCGCGCACTATCTCGCGCATTATACGCCAGCGGGCGGCTGATCAGCCGGCCTGCTCGCGCAGCTTCTCGTACGCCTTCAGATGCGTGTAGGCCGTGCGCAGCTTCGGCGCCGGAATTTTCGCGGCGTCGGCGCGCGAGATCATGTCGCCGATGACGTGATCGGCCTCGACCCTCGCGCCAGCCTTGATGTCGCGGAACATCGATGCGGTCATTGGCGAGCCCTCGGCGGTCAGCATGCCCTTGACGCGCTGGAAGAACGGGCCGCCCGGTTCGTGGCCGGCGGCCTTCGCGACGGCACTGCATTCGTCGAGGATGCCGAGCAGAAAATCCCTGCCTCCGGGGGCCGCGACGATCGCGCCGACCGGCGCGCGCATCAGGCTGGTGGAAGCGGCGATCGAGGCCAGGAACACCCATTTCTCCCACATGTCCTGCACGACGTTTTCGCTCGGCACGGCGCCGTTGACCGTGGAGAACACTTCCGCGATGGCGCGGACGCGATCCGACTTCTTGCCATCGCGCTCGCCGAAATTGAGCGACTGCATCGGCTGCAGCTGCACCACCTCGCGCTGTTCGTTGAGCGTCACCGCAATCGCGCAGAGCCCGCCGAGCACGCGGTCGCGCCCGAACTTCTGGTCCAGCGTGTCGAGATGCAGCATGCCGTTGAGCATCGGGATGATCGAGGTCTGCGATCCGACCGCCGGCGCAAAGGACTTGATGGCGTCATCGAGGTCGTAAGCCTTGCAGCTCAACAGCACGACGTCGGACTTGTCCTTGATGCTGTCGGCCTGCACGGTCGGCGGATTTTTCAGCGTCACGTCGCCATTGGGGCTCTTGATCACGAGACCGGCGGAAGCCAGCTCGCTCGCGCGCTTCGGACGCACCAGGAACGTGATGTCGCGGCCGGCCTGCAGCATCCTGCCGCCGAAATATCCGCCAATGGCGCCAGCGCCGACCACGAGAACACGCATTTTCTTCTTCCTTTGTTGTCGTTCAGGTGGCGTCTTTTACCACTTTTCGCCGAACGGGCGGATTTCCATCTCAAAGGTCCAGGCGCTTTTCGGCTGCTGATAGAGCTGCCAATAGGCGCCCGCAACCGAAGCCGGCGGCATCAACAGATCAGGATTGTCGAGCGCTTCCTTGCCCCACATCTGCTCGCGGCGTTCGCGCACCCAGGCGGTGTCGACGCCGGAATCGATGACGAGATGCGCGACATGGATGTTCTTCGGCCCGAGCTCGCGCGCCATCGATTGCGCCACGGCGCGCAGGCCGAACTTGGCGCTTGAGAAAGCCGCAAATCCGCTGCCGCCGCGAAGTGACGCCGTAGCACCCGTGAAAAAGATATTGCCCTGTCCGCGCGGCACCATCAGCCGCGTTGCTTCACGTCCTGCCACAAAACCCGCCCAGCACGCCATCTCCCACACCTTCCGGAACACGCGGTCGGTGGTCTCCAGAATCGGGAAATTGACGTTGGCGCCGATATTGAAGATGCAGACCTCCAGCGGCGCATGCTTGTCGGCGTCGTTGAGGAAGGCCGCAGCCTCCTCTTCCTTCCGCGCGTCGAGCGAGCGGGCGAAGATGGTGCCGCCGGCGGCCTCGACTTCCCTGACCAGCGGCTCGAGCTTGTCGCCGTTGCGCCGGCCGGCGAACACGGCAAAACCTTCGGCGGCGAACTTCTTGACGATCTCGGCGCCGATATAGTCGCCCGCGCCGATCACAGCGACGGTGGCATTACGCTTTTGCATCTTGTTCTCTCTATCTCCTCATCCTGAGGAGCGCGCTCGCGTGCGTCTCGAAGGATGAAGGCCCGAGTGGTGGCCTCATGGTTCGAGACGGCGCTAAAGCGTGCCTCCTCACCATGAGGATTGAGATTATTTCGCCGAAACCACTTCCTCGACCTCGCGCAGCTGCTCCTTGCCGAAGAACATCTCGTTGCCGACAAAGAAGGTCGGTGACCCGAACGCGCCGCGCTCAACGGCAGACTGCGTATTCTCCAGCAATTTGGCCTTCACATCCGGCTCCTGCGCGCGCGTCAGCAACTTGGCGCCCTCGAGGCCGGACCAGGTCAGCGCTTTTGCCGCCACTTCCGGATCGTCCATCTTCTTCGGCTCGCGCCACATGTGGTGGAACGCCGCCTCGACATATTTCTCGAACACACCCTCGAATTGCGCGGCGACCGCGGCGCGCATCAAATTCAGGGTGTTAATGGGGAAGAACGGATTCCAGACATAGGGCTGGACCTGGAAGCGCTTGACGAAGCGCTCGGTCTCGATGGCGAGAAATTCTCGTTTGTTCTTGACGCCGGCCAGCGTCTCGGCCGGCGACTTGTTGTTGGTCGACTTGAAAATGCCGCCAAGCAGGATCGGTACATATTCGAATTTGGCGCCGGTGCGTTTTTCGATGGCCGGGATCGCCTCATGGCTCAAAAAGGCATTGGGGCTGCCGAAATCGAACAAGAATTGCGGATTGGTGCTCAAAGCGCGGCCTCCCGGGCGGTCATTTGATATGACCGCTATCATTCAACCAGCCCGGCCGCCGATGTTCAAGCGGTCAGTTCGGCATGATCGGCATAGGCTAGCTTGACGACATGGTCGCGAATGTCGGCCGGCCATGCCGCGATCAAGGCGGTGAATTTCCGCCGGTCGTCGGCGAACAGCGCGCGTGAGGCCTCCTCGAAATTCTTGAGGTTTCCGGCCATCGCCGACATGAAATGATAGGCTGCGTCCCGCGCGGCACGCTGGCGGTCGCGGTCGCCATAGGCGCGGCGGGCTTCGTCGACGAGCTTGCGCAAGGCGACCGAGGCGCCGCCGGGTTGCGTGTTCAGCCATTCCCAATGCCGCGGCAGCAGCGTCACCTCGCGCGCCACCACGCCGAGCTTCGGCCGGCCGCGGCCGCGCGGCTCGCTGCATGGCGCCTGCTCTTCAGTTTTCCTGGCCGAGGTCGCGAGCCGCGCCAGCATCTCGTCGACGCTGCCGCGCAGATCTAGATCGATCGCCCGTCCCGTAGCGTCGCTGAAGATCGCGATAGGCTCGGACGCATGGCGCTCGGCGCGTTGGATCACTGGCGCAATTTCGGCAAGGGGGCCGACGGCGAGGCGCCGGACGCCCTCGAAGGCGGTGAAGGTCTCGGTCATGGGATGCTCCTCTCCGTCCAATTAATACCCGGGTATAATGCTCAGTCAATATCATCCGGGTAAATGTCCGAGCCGATTCCTTGGACGCATCGTAAATTCCGGGGCGGCCTGATAGGCAACAGGGTTCAAGCCGGGGGGATATCCATGCTGACGGTTCATCATCTCAACAATTCGCGGTCGCAACGGGTGCTGTGGCTGCTCGAAGAACTTGGCGTGCCCTACGACATCGTGCGCTACCAGCGGCAACCGGACATGCGCGCGCCAAAGGAATTGCGCGCCATCCATCCGCTCGGCAAATCGCCCGTCATCACCGACAATGGCAACACCATCGCGGAGTCCGGCGCGATCGTCGAATATCTCGTCGGCACCTACGGCAACGGCCGTTTCATCCCGCCGCCGAGCACACCGGAGCGGCTGCGCTACACCTATTGGCTGCACTACGCCGAAGGCTCGGCAATGCCGCCGCTGCTGCTGAAGCTGCTGTTCACGCTGATGCCGAAGCGGGCGCCGGCGCTGCTGAGACCGCTGGTGCGGAAGGTTTCCAACCAGGCGCTGACGGGCCTGGTCAATCCGCAGCTCAAACAGCACATGGCGTATTGGGAAGACGAGTTGTCGAAGACGGAATGGTTCGCCGGCAATGAGTTCACCGCGGCCGACATCCAGATGAGCTTTCCGCTGGAAGCGGCCGCGGCGCGTGGCGGACTCGAGAACGGTCATCCCAAGGCGATGGCGTTCCTGGAGCGCATTCATGCGCGCCGGGCTTACAGCCGCGCGCTGGAGAAGGGCGGGCCGTACACGGTCGGTCGCTAACGCGAGCCATCGAGGCCTTCCCGCTGCGGTAGCTCGACGAGCGGGAGCAACCGCGAGTCGGAGAGGGCCGCCGTGCGGTGTCCGATGCCGGCGAGATAGGCTTCCGCCACCTCGAAGGACATGAACGTGCCCGCACTCTTCTGACGAATCAGCAGTGCGCGGTCCCAGCGCTCCTCCTCCGGCCCGATCAGAAACGGGCCGCCCTCGCCGACGAACATCAGATCCCCGCCGCTCTTCCTGAGCAGCGGCAACGTGTGCGCGATGTAGCGCTCATAGGCTTCCGCGCCCGTGGTCTGTTGCGCAGGCGCGAGCTCCGGGTTGGCCGAATAGTCGGCGATCTCGCGAAAACGCAGCAGATTGAGCATCACCAACCCGCCCACGATGCCGCGCTGGGCGAAAGCGCGGCCTGCTTCCCAAGTCGGCTCCAAATGAGCTGATGCCATCATCCGTCTTCCCCTCGTCCCCGAAAATGATCGCCATTTTTACCCGGATTTTATTTGTGCTGTCAATAACACCCGGGTATAAATAGCGGTCCATCCCAACGGATCGAGTTACCGCCATGAAGCCTGAAGCGAAAAAGCTCGCCATCGCCGAGTACAAGAAGCGAGCCAGCGTCGCGGGCATCTACGCCGTCCGCTGCCATGCGACCGGCGAAATCTGGGTCGGGCAGGCATTTGACCTCGACAAGATCCAGAATCGTATCTGGTTCTCGCTGCGCACGGGCGGCCATTCGAATGCGGAGTTGCAGCTCGCCTGGTCGATCCACGGCGAAGCCGGTCTGTCCTTCGAAACACTCGAGCGGTTGAAGGAGGAAGAGCTGCCTTACGTCAGGGACGCGCTTCTCAAGGAGCGGCTCATGCATTGGCGCGCGGCGTTGAACGGATCGGCAGCGTAGCGGCGCTACGGCTGAACGGCCGCGACGGCTTCCCTGATCAGCGCGCGGCCCTAAAGCGCGATGAGATTAGGTTGAATCGTCACCGCGCTTTGGCTTTTTGATTAAGCATGATCTCCGCGCAAACGCTACGCGTTTGTCGCGAGGGAAAACCGCTACACACTTTTCCGGATCATACTCTAGCGCGACTTCTGCGCTCCGCCAGCCGAGGGCAGCGGCTGCACGGTGACGCCGGGCGGCGGCACGTCGTCATCGGGCACGAAGAAGTCCGACATCAGCGGCATGCTGGCGTCGACGCGATAGCGCTCGAAGTCGCGCACGCCGCTGGCGTAAAGCACCTTGTCGTCGATGCAGAACTGCCCGGTGAACTCGCGCGATGGCCGCGTGAAAATCGCATAGGCCGCGTCTCCCATGATCTCGGGCGTGCGACTGGCGCGCATCATGGCATCGCCGCCCAGGAGGTTGCCGACGGCTGCGGTCGCAATCGTCGTGCGCGGCCACAGTGCGTTGACGGCGATGCCGGCGGATTTCAGCTCGCCGGAAAGGCCGAGCACGCACATGCTCATGCCGAATTTGGCCATGGTGTAGGCGGTCGAGTGCTCGAACCATTTGGCCTTCATGTCGAGCGGCGGCGACAGCATGAGGATGTGCGGGTTCTCGGCCTTCCGCAAATGCGGAATGCAGTATTTCGACACCATGAAGGTGCCGCGGGTGTTGATTCCCATCATCAGGTCGAACCGCTTCATGTCGGTTCCCTGCGAGGTGGTCAGGCTGATGGCACTGGCATTGTTGACGCAAATGTCGATGCCGCCGAACTCCGTGACGGTCTGCTCGATCGCCGCGATCACTTGCGCCTCGTCGCGGATATCGCAAACGACCGGCAGCGCTTTGCCGCCGGCGGCGCGGACGTCGTCGGCGGCGGTGTAGATGGTGCCTTTCAATTTCGGATGCGGCTCGGTGGTCTTGGCGGCGATCGCGACATTGGCGCCGTCGCGCGCGGCGCGCAGCGCAATCGCCAGGCCAATGCCGCGGCTTGCGCCGGAGATGAACAGCGTCTTGCCCTCGAGCGAGGTCATTTTTTGAGTCCTCCCGGGGCAAATCCTACTCCGGCGCTGCAAGGTGGGCAAAGGCGCACTTGCGCCGTGCCGACCAAACTGTCAGCTCATTCGGATGGTGGGCACGCTTGTGCTTTGTCCACCCTGCAATCCCTGGAGATTATTGCGCCGCAGCTTCCGCGCCGCGGGTGCGAGGATCAGGCGCGCCGAGCAACCCGTTTGCCGTGACGAAGATCGAATTCGCGGAGGAATAGCCCATCGAGTCCGTCACGCTGTGGCCCTTTGCACGCAGCACCGTGAGGACTTCTTCGGGAAAGCCGGGCTCGACCTTCACATCATCAGGCATCCATTGATGGTGCAGTCGAGGTGCCGCGACAGCGGCCGCGACGTCCATGTGATAGTCGAGCACATTCACGACCACCTGCAGCACCGTTGAGATGATGCGGCTGCCGCCGGGCGAACCCGTCACCAGCACTGGCTTGTTGTCTTTCAGCACGATGGTCGGCGACATCGAGGACAGCGGCCGTTTGCCGGGGCCGGGCAGGTTGGCCTCGTAGCCGACCAGCCCGAACGCGTTGGAGGCGCCTGGCGTGGCGGTGAAATCGTCGAGCTCGTTGTTGAGCAGCACGCCGGTTCCTTCCGCCACCATGCCGACGCCATAGGAGAAGTTCAGCGTATAGGTGTTGGCCACGGCGTTGCCCTGGCTGTCGACCACGGAATAATGCGTGGTGTTGCTGCCTTCACGCGGCGGCAGCGCCGCGGTCACCTTATCCGCGGGCGTGGCGCGCTCGGGATCGATTTCGGCGCGCAGCTTGGTCGCGTAATCCTTGGCGAGCAGGATATTGGTCGGCGCCTTGACGAACGCGGGATCGCCGAGATAGCGGGCGCGGTCGGCATAGGCGCGCTTCATCGCTTCGATCAGCAGATGCAGCGAAGCCGCCGAGCCCTGCTCGAGGTCGGACAGCCGAAAACCTTCGAGAATGTTCAGTGTCTCCAGCAGCACCGTGCCGCCGGACGAGGGCAGGGGCATCGAGACGATGTCATAGCCGCGATAGGTCCCGCGCACCGGCGCGCGAATGAGCGGCTGATAGGATTTGAGATCATCCACGGTCATGATGCCGCCGGCGTCACGAATGGCTTTCGCCAGTTTCTCCGCGACCGGCCCTTCGTAGAATCCGCGCGAACCTTGCTCGGCGACGGCAGTCAGCGTCGCCGCCAGATCGCCCTGCACCAGCCTGTCGCCTTCTTGCAGCGGCGTGCCATCGGCGCGCGCGAAAATCTTAGCCGACGCCGGCCATTTCGCCAGCCGCGGATACCATTGCGGCAACGTGTCGGCCATGTCGTCGGTCAGCACAAAGCCGTCGCGCGCAAGTTCTATCGACGGCTTCAGGATCTGCGCCAGCGTGAATTTGCCGGAGCCGTATTTGTCCAGCGCCAGCGCGAGGCCGGCGACCGTGCCAGGCACGCCGATGCCGAGCGCGGAATCGCGCGACTTCGCGTTGTCGGGTTTGCCGTTGGCCCCAAGGAAGATATCGGTCGTCATCGCGGCGGGCGCGGTCTCGCGATAGTCGATCGCAACATCCTGGTTGAGATCGGTGAGGTGAATCACCATGAAACCGCCGCCGCCGACATTTCCGGCGCGAGGATAGGTGACGGCCATGGCGAAACCGGTCGCGACCGCGGCATCGACGGCGTTGCCGCCCTGCTTCAAAATGTCGGCGCCGATGCGCGCGGCGATCTTCTCCTGCGCCACGACGAGGCCGTGCTCGGCGGCGACGGCGTGAATGCTGCCGGCTGCCGCCGGCATATAGGCGTCGCGGGCGAGAACGGTCGCAGGCAGCGCGAACACCGCGGCAAACACGATGGCCGCGAATCGACGCCGACTGAATACAAAATGCATCATCTCGTCCCGCCGCGGTTGAGGGCTTCGACTTCTCCGCGATGGTACATGGCGCGACCGCGCCAGTGCAAAGCGCGGAGGCGTGATCGGGATGATATTTTTGAGAGCGACGGCCGCGCCGGAGTCATCCGACGGGATGACCCTCAGTGCCGGAAATGCCTGATACCGGTGAAGATCATGGCGATGTTGTGTTCGTCGGCGGCCTTGATCACCTCGTCGTCGCGGATCGAGCCGCCGGGCTGGATCACCGCGGTGGCGCCGGCCTCGATGCAGGCCAGCATGCCGTCGGCGAACGGGAAGAATGCGTCGGAGGCGACGGCGGAGCCCTTGGTCAGGGGCTCGGCGAGCTTCAATTCGGCCGCCGCATCCTGCGCCTTGCGCGCGGCGATGCGGGCGGAGTCGACGCGGCTCATCTGCCCGGCCCCGATCCCGACAGTGGCGAGGTCCTTGGCGTAGACGATGGTGTTGGACTTCACATGCTTGGCGACGCGGAAGGCGAAGATCAGGTCGCGCATCTCGGCTTCCGTCGGCGCGCGCTTGGTCACGACCTTCAGCACCATGTCGTCGACGACAGCGTTGTCGCGGCTTTGCACCAGAAGCCCGCCGGCGACCGTCTTGGCTGTGAGGCCGATCGCGCGCGGGTCGGGCAATCCGCCGGTGAGCAATAGGCGCAGATTGCGGCGGCCGGCGACGATCGCGATCGCTTCGTCGGTGGCATCGGGCGCGATGATCACCTCGGTGAATATGCCGGTGACGGCGCGGGCGGTCTCGGCATCCAGCGTGCGGTTCAGCGCGATGATGCCGCCATAGGCGGAAGTGGAGTCGCAGGCGAGAGCCTTGCGATAGGCGCTGGCGAGATCGGGACCTTCGGCGACGCCGCAGGGATTGGCGTGCTTGACGATGACGCAGGCCGCGGTGCGCTTCGGATCGAACTCGGCGACGCATTCAAACGCCGCGTCGGTGTCGTTGATGTTGTTGTAGGACAGCTCCTTGCCCTGCAGCTGACGCAGGGTCGAGACGCCGGGCCGCTTGTCGGGCAGGCGATAGAACGCCGCCTTCTGGTGCGGGTTCTCGCCATAGCGCAGCGCCTGGATCAGTCGTCCGCCGAAGGCACGGAAATCGGGTGCTTCGGTATTGAGCTCGCCCGCGAACCAGTTCGAGATCGCGGCGTCGTAGGCCGCGGTGCGCGCATAGGCTTTGGCGGCGAGCTTGCGGCGCAGAAACAGGGTGGTTGCGCCTTGGTTGGCCTTGAGCTCATCGAGCACGGCCTGATAGTCGCTGGCCTCGACAACCACGGCGACGTCGTTGTGGTTTTTGGCCGCGGCGCGGATCATGGCAGGCCCGCCGATATCGATATTTTCGATGCACTCCTCGAAGTCCGCGCCCTTCTCGACCGTCGCTTCGAAGGGATAGAGGTTCACGACCAGAAGATCGATCGGCGCGATGCCATGCGCCTTCATCGAGCTCGCGTGTGCGGCATTATCGCGGATCGCGAGCAGGCCGCCATGCACCTTCGGGTGCAGCGTCTTGACCCGGCCGTCCATCATCTCGGGAAAACCGGTCAGTTCCGAGACGTCCCTCACCTTCAATCCAGCTTCCGCGATCGCTTTTGCGGTGCCTCCGGTCGAAACCAGTTCGACGCCGTGAATGGCCAGCGCACAGGCGAATTCGATCAGGCCGGATTTATCGGATACGGAAATCAGGGCGCGGGTGACGCGGCGGAACTGATCGGTCATGGGCAAGATCCTCTGCTTAAAGGGGGTGCCCAGGCGCGCGGCAGAGTGTCCCGCGCTTCCCGATGGTGCTCCATCCAAAGTCGCCAGTCGCGCGAGCGGCGGTTGGTTAGCAGCTTCCGGCGATGTCCACAACGGCAGATTACAGTGGCAGTTCCGGTTCGCGGCGCGCGCTGCGGCGGGCGTTCGTCGCGGCCGGTGAAGTGGTCGAGCGCACAAAACTCCAGCGCACCGAGGAGGCGTGGCGGGCGTCCTGGTGGATCACGATCTGCGCAGTGCGGCGCGGGCCGTCATTGCCGGACAGGAACACGCTGTCCTCGAGATCGACCTTGTCGTCGAGCGCCTCGAAGGTCCAGACGTCGCGGTTCGGCAGCACCAGCATGACGCCGCGCCCGTCGGAAAGTCGGCTCGCTTTCACCGAGGGGTGCAAATGAAACCGCAGCGCATAGCTGGTATCGCTGCCCTTGATCCGCCCGCCCTGCGCGGGCGACACCGAATCCTCGCCGTCGAGCTTGGTGCCGTCGGGCGAGACCATGACCACGCGGCGATGGATTACCCCGCAGCGGGCGAGGTAGCCGTCATGAGACGTGGTCAGCAGCTCGCCATTGGTGACGACCTCGCGGAAGTTCTCCACGATCTCCGGCCCGCTGACAACAGGCGCGCCCTGCAGAAACTTCTTCATTGCCGACAGCTCGACGAACTGGCAGGACGAAATATCCGCAAACGTCAGCGTCGAATGTGCCGCGGTTGAGCGCGCGAAGGCGCGCCAGTTCTCGCGGCCGGTCGAGGGCATGCCGCAATTGATGACAATGCGGCTCGGCCCGGAGGAGAACTCGAAGGACAGGCAGCCCGCATGGGCTTCATGGCTCACATTCGGGGGCGGCGGCGGGCCGGTGTCCATGATCACGGTCGTGCCGCCGGCATCGAGGCGCTGGAAGCCGGTATGCGGCATGCTAGCCATCGGCGTGCCATGGGTGTCGTCATAGGCAAGCAGGGTCGCCACCAGATCGGAGGGCGTGCCGCTCATGCCGTTGAACAGCGCGATCGTGCCGTCGCCATGGCGGAAGAAGCGCAGCATCGGCATCATGCGGTCGATGGCGTTGAGCAGCGCCGGCGGCGGCGCGATGTTGCGCGCGGCAAAGGTCTGCCGCAGCGGCAGCATGTCGATGAGAAGGTCGATGAGGGCCCCAGGGTTTCGGGAAATGTGGCCGCCATCGGGCAGGATCTGCCGCTGCAATTCGTCCGAGAGCTTGCGGCTGGCGCTGCGGATATGCCGCGCCTGGTTGGCAAGGCAGAGCGAGGCGTAGCACAGCGCGATCAAGACCTGCAGCCGTGGCACGCCGTCAGGCATGTCGAGCATCGCAAAGCGCAGATAGCGGATCTCGCGCGTCAGCCCGCGCAAATAGCGGCGATAGAATTTGCTGTCGGTGTCGCCGAGCACCAGCGGCGCCTGCGACAACAGCGAGATCACCCGCCGCGACAGCACGTCGGCGCGGCGGCCGATCGGGCGCCTGTTGCCGGGATTGGAGATCCAGTCATCGACCAGCGCGCGGGCATTGGCACGGGTCAGCGCGGTATCGGCGGCGCGCAGATGGCGCAGCCAGCCGAAGCCGAGCAGCGATACCTCCCAGTCCTCCGACGGCGGCTCGAGGTCGAAGATCGAGCGGCCGTGGCAGGTCACGATCTTGCCGGCGAAGACGAAGCGGCCGGCATAGATTTCGGCGGCGCGGGTGGCGTCCGCGGTGCGCAGGTCATGCGGGGCGATGATCAGCCGGTCGGTCCGGCCAGGCCATAATCTTGACAGCGCCACCGAACTGCCGCTGACGCGCGCGACCATGCTCCGTGCGAAACGGCCCATGATCAGGGTCGAAATGCGTCTGCGTTGAGCGACCGACACGCCTTGCCTTGAAGGGGAGAGGATTCCTTGCGAATCCTTTTAATCCGGAAACATGAACGTGACACCCTCTTGCAAGGGGGCGAATCATGTCGCTTCCGGCGGAAATCCGGTGCAAAATCAGGATTTAACCAGCCTCGCGGCGTAGAATCCATCCATCCCGCCCAGCCTCGGGTCGGCATGGGGCAGATGGCAGGGCAGGGTGCGCAAATCACCCTCGGAATTGAGGATTTCCGAGAGCCCCGCGACCTCGCTCGCCGCAGCCGGCACTCGTTTCAGGCTGGATTCGGCTGATAGCAGCGCCGCTATCTGGGCCTCGCCCTCCTCCACCTCCAGCGAACAGGTGCAATAGACCAGCGTCCCGCCGGGTTTCAGCAGCGAGGCCGCCTTCTGCAGCAGCCGCTTCTGCAAGCCGACCAGTGCGGGGATGTCGGCTTCGTGCCTGAGCCAGGCGACATCAGGATGCCGGCGGATGGTGCCGGTCGAGGTGCAGGGCGCATCGATCAGAACGCCGTCGAAGCCGCCGGCCTCGCCCTGCCATTCGGTGGCGTCGGCTGTCACCGTCTCCGCGGCGAGCGAGAGCCGCACCAGATTGTCCTTCAGCCGCGCGACGCGGGCCGGCGAACGGTCGAGCGCGATGACGCGCGCGCCGGCGTGCGCGAGCTGCGCGGTTTTGCCGCCGGGTGCCGCACAGAGATCGACGATGGTCTTGTCTTTGACATCGCCGAACAACCGCACCGGCAATGCAGCAGCGGCGTCCTGCACCCACCATTGGCCTTCGGCAAAACCCGGCAGCATGGTCACCGAGCCCTGCAGCAGCGTGCGCACGGTGCCTGTCGGCAGCAACTCGCCATGCAGCCGCGCCGCCCATTGCGAGGCGTCCGACTTCACCGTGAGATCGAGCGAGGGCTCGTGGCCGATCGCAAGCGCCATCTCTCTCGCGGTGGCCTCGCCATAATGCGCGATCCAGCGCTTCAACAGCCAGGGCGGGATGTCGAGCGTGTCGGCCTTGACTTCCTCGACGATGCCGGCGCCCTCGCGCGCACAGCGGCGCAGCACCGCGTTGACGAGCCCGGCATATTTCGCGGCCCGCCGGTCCGATTGCACGAGGCGCACCGAGAGATCGACCGCGGCATGATCGGGCACGTCCATCCAGAGAATCTGCGCCGCGCCAATCAATAGCGCGCTCTGCGCACGCGGCGCGTCGGTTGGCACGCCGCGATCGAGCAATCGCGACAGCAGATGACCGAGCGTGCCGAGCCGGCGCAGGATCGTCGCGACCAGGCGGCGCATCAGCGCGCGGTCGCGATCGGCAAGCGCCTTCAGACCGGGATGGGCGGTCGCACCGTCGAGCTGTTCGTCGAGGGTGCGCTGCTTGTGCAGCACGCCGTCAAGGATATCGGCGGCGATCCGCCGCGCCGCGAGTCCGGGCACTTCAGCAGGTCGGGCTAATCTTTGCGAAGGCATGCTCGAAAGTTACCCGGAGGGAAAAAGGCAATTCCGCTGGCGTTGGGGGCATGCCGTGGAATGGGCTCACCTCTGACACGCGAATATGCCAAATATAAGAATCGCCCTTGGCTTTTTCACCGTGCCGCACAATGTGTTGAGGGGGAAATTTTTTTTTGAGCCATCGGTTCCAGCAACGGGA
>Ga0210403_10001986_pt1 | contig 18846 bp, 14 predicted proteins | sample IncBWC19MmetaG_FD_150863 | JGI IMG/M metagenome (GOLD analysis project Ga0210403, IMG submission 150863) | Forest soil microbial communities from Barre Woods Harvard Forest LTER site, Petersham, Massachusetts, United States - Inc-BW-C-19-M | ecosystem: Environmental > Terrestrial > Soil >... | reverse complement strand
GATGATCGCCGCGCTCCTCTCGGACGAGAATCGTTGGGTGAACGGTCAGAGGATCGAAGTGTCCGGCGGCATGGCGCTGTGAACGGCATGCTCAAACCTGATGAGCAACTCGGATAGCAATGCCTCCGGGTTGGCAGATGGCTCTCGATAAACGCGTGGTATTGTCTGGTCTGGCCAACTTCCAGGTGGTCGGCAACCATGCACATTGATAAGAATAAGGACCGCACACCCTTGCCCGCCACGTAGGAGGTCGTAGGCGGAAGTCCCGTCATATGCGCCGCATGCTTTCAGTGAAAATTTGGTGTGTAACTTTAGCGTTTCAATAGTCCTTGACGGAGGACGCACCAAACGTCGGAAGATTGGACACATTCCAGCCGCCTCCCATGGCCTTGATCAGAAGGACGCTGGCTTCCAACCGCCGCCTAAGGATGTCGATTGCATTTCGCTCGTTGGCGAGCTCGATCGTCTGCGCGGTGATCACCTGGAGATAGGTGTCGACGCCACCCTTGTAACGATTCGAAAAAAGTTGAAGCGATTCCTGGGATGAGGCGACGGCTTGCTCTTGCTGTTGCATTTCGTTCTCGAGAATACGCAAGGCGGCGACGTTATCTTCAACTTCTTGGAACGCGGTGAGGGAAGTCTGACGATAAGTTGCCACCGTGGCATCGTAGTTTGCGCGCGCCGATTCGGACGTGGCGCGACGGCGCCCCGCATCGAACAGCGTCTGCGCCAGGGCCGGACCGACGGCCCAGAAGCCGCTCGGCCAGGTAAACCAGTTCGAACCCTGAGTGCCGGCGAATCCTGCCGTTCCCCCGAGGGTCACGGTGGGAAAATACGCCGCGCGGGCGATGCCGATCTGCTGATTGGCCTCCGCCACGCGGCGCTCTGCAGCGGCGATGTCCGGGCGCCGCTGCAATAGTTCAGAAGGGAGTCCAATCGGAATGCTGGGCGGTTGGTAGTTGAGCGGCGCGGCTGCGAGGCTGAAGTCCGCAGGCGGCTTTCCGATCAGAATCGCAATGGCATGTTCGAATTGCGCTCGTTGGACGGTGACGTCCGTATCTTGCACACGGGTGGTGTCCAACTGCGTTTGCGCTTGCGCTACGTCGGCCTTCGGGGCTACGCCCCCTTTGAAGCGATTGAGCGTGAGCTGCAGGTTGTCGGTATAGGCTTTTACCGTATCATCGAGAAGTAGTTTCTGCGCATCGGCGCTGCGCAATTCGAAATAGTCCAAGGCCAGTTCCGCCTCGAGGCTGAGCTTAGCGGTCTCGTAGTCGGCAGCGGTCGCTTGCGCTTCCTCCCGCGCGGCAGCGACGCTGCGCCGTACGCGGCCCCACAGATCCAGCTCATAGGAAAGATCGAAAGGCAGCAGGAAATCACCCTTGCTGGATTGTTGGATCTTCGATGGAAAGTTCGGTGAATAGTCCGAACCCTTAACATAGCTGGCGCTCGGTGAAGTGGAAATGGTCGGAAACTGCGAAGCCCGATTGAAGCGAATGGCTGCTCGAGCTTCGCGGAAGCGCGCTTCCGCTACTTTCAGGTTCTGGTTGGAACCGGCGATCTGCTCTTCCAGCTGGTTGAGTTCCGGATCGCCAAAAATTTCCCACCAGCTTCCGCGGCTCCCCTGATCCCTGGGACGCGCGGGCTGCCACTGGTCTGACTCCTTGAATGAACCTGGTGCTTCTTCCTTGTAAGCGGGCGTTGTAGGCACCGCAGGCCTCACGTACTTGGGACCGACGGTGCAACCCGCGAGCAGCAGTACCAGAAGCAGCGCAACAATGCCGGTGAGGATGAAACGGACCGCCGTCAACGCGTAGTTCATCGCCCGGACCCGCCTGCTGGTTTGCTGCTCAGTCGCACGGGCATGCCGGCGACCAGAGAGTCCGATGGGTCGACAATGACGGCGTCCGTTGGTTGTAGGCCCGAAACGATTTCTACGTTATCGCCGTAGTCGCGGCTGATCTTGACCGGGACCAACTCGGCTTTGCCATTGCGAAACAGTCCGACCTGCAAACCCTCCTTACGGAAGATCAAGGTATTCGACGGAATAGTTACCGAGCGCGTCTGGTCAGGCAGCTTGAGGTGCACAAAGACGTAAGCGCCCGGCAGGAGCTGGCCGGTCGGGTTGTCGACATCGACTTCGACAAGCAGCGTTCGTGAAGCGATGTCAATGGAGTTGGCGTTGCGGACCAGAGTGCCATGGAAGGTTTGGCCGGGGAATTCATCGAGGGTCAAGGTGGCTGGGGCACCAGAGCGTGCGGCACGGGAGTACACCTCGGGAACCGAGACGTACAGCCGGAGCTTACGAATGGCGGCCATGTGAAAGAGCTCTCTCGGTTGTGTGCTGGCCCCTGCGTCGATGAGTACACCGATGTCGGTATTGCGGGCGGTGATGATGCCGTCAAAAGGGGCATAGATCTTTTCGAACGATTGCAGCTGCTCAAGCCGCCGCACGTTGGCGGAACTGGACTCGGCCGCGGCTTTCACCGCGCTGAGATTGCTGACCGCCTGGTCGGTTTCCTGCTGGGACACGGAGCCCGTACTCACCAGGTCTTGCCAGCGGCTCGCGGTGATTTTGGCGATGTTCAGGTTGGCTTCGGCGGTATCCAGGTCCGCTCGAGCCTGCAGCAGTTGCTGGTCGACTTCGGGAGTTTCGATCTCCGCAAGCAACTGGCCTTTCGGCACGTGCGCGCCAATATCGAAATACCAACGCTTGAGATAGCCACTGGTTCGCGCATAGATCGGTGCGTCGCTGAATGCCTGCGTATTGCCGGGCAGGACGATTTCCTGTGTGGGAGCGCCTTCACGGGGAAAGACCACGGCGACAGTGGGAACGGCGGCTTCTTGCGTTTGTTGCGTCAGCCGCGATTCGGCCACCGCGCGCGAATGGATGCCGGAGTAGATCAGAAGAGCGAGAGCGGCGAGCGCGGCTGACGCGACAAGGATTGCAGTTCGGCGCCGGCCTCCGGAGCGAGAGTGAAATCCGTCCGGACCCGGTTGCCTGGTCTGCACTTCGATTGTTTCTGTTTCTGGAGTGGTCGTCACTTTTCCCTCGCTCGAGTCATTCGTTTTTCCTTTAGCTCAGACTTGCATTGATTCGGCATTGCCCGCCGCCGGTTGTTGGACAGCCGAAGGATCACGTCGCCGGTGTAACAGGCTGAAGACCGCGGGGACGAAGATCAGAGTGGCCACGGTGGCGCACAACAGGCCGCCAATGACGGCGCGGCCCAGCGGGGCATTCTGCTCACCGCCCTCGCCCAGCCCGAGCGCCATGGGAATCATGCCGATGATCATGGCCAGCGCGGTCATGAGCACGGGGCGAAACCGGGTGAAGCCCGCTTCGATGGCCGCTGCAACCGGATCTCCATGATGCAGGAGCCGCTCTTTCGCAAAAGATACGACGAGAATACTGTTCGCCGTTCCGACGCCCATGCACATAATGGCGCCCATCAAGGCAGGAACGCTGAGGGTTGTGTGCGTGAGGAATAAGAAACCGACGATGCCAGCAAGCGCGGCAGGAAGTGCCGTGATGATGATGAAAGGATCGAGCCAGGACTGAAAGTTCACCACGATCAGGAGATAGACGAGAACGACGGAGAAGACCAGTCCGCCCAGCAACCCGAGGTACGAGGTGCGCATCGTTTGCAGTTGGCCCCGGACGGTGATGAAGCTGCCGCGCGGCAAGGACTTTCGGTTGGCGTCTACAACCCGTGTGACCTCGCGACCCACCGCTCCCAAATCGCGGCCCTGGACAGCGGCGTAAATATCGACCACGCGACGGATGTTGTAATGCGAGACCACTTCCATCTCGTTCGTCCGTTTGATGGAAGCGACGTCCGCGAGAATTTCAGGGCGCGTGGCGGTCCCCGCATTGAGCGGGGTGTTCTGAAGGTCTTCCAGGGATTGAATCGAATATTGCGGAGTCTGGGTCACTAGGTTGTAACTGACGCCGTTCTTGTAATTCAGAAAGAACATCGGCGTGATCTGGAAGCTGCCGCTGAGCGAGTTCAACAGGCTATTGGCTACATCGCGCTGAGTGTAGCCGCCCTGGGCCGCCTTGGTCCGGTCCACAGCTACATCGAACTCCGGGTAATCAAACGCTTGCTGTATGCGCGCGTCGGCGATACCCGGAACGCGCTCGACTTCTTGCAGCATCCGGGCTGCGACTTCGCGATTGCCCTCGATATCGGTTCCCTCGATTTGGATATCGATGGGCGCAGGCAAACCAAAGTTCAACACCTGAGTGACGATGTCTGAGGGTAGGAAGTAAAAGGTCGTGCCGGGGTATTCACGGGGCAGTCTCTCTCGCAGGCGCTGAACATAGTCTGCTGTGGTGTGGTGATCTTCTTTGAGGGACACCAGAATATCGGCGTCGCCCGCTCCGATGAGTCCCGATGTGCTGTGCATGAAATTGATGGCGCTGTAAGGAAGTCCAACATTGTCCAGGATATTGTCCAGCTCGCGCTCGGGGATCTCGCCGCGTATGGTGCCCTCAACGAGATCGCACAGCTTGGCGGTCTCTTCGATTCGCGTTCCGCTCTTGGCGCGGAGATGCAGGATGAATTGACCGCTGTCCGTGCTCGGAAAGAAGTCCTGACCGAGCCACGGCACGAGGAGAAACGCCGCAAGACAGGCCAGAAGAAAGGCGGGGATGAAAAGGGCGCGCCGGTGAAGAAGTGTTGTGAGTAGGGAATGGTAGGCATTCCGAAGGCGTTCGAATCTACGCTCGAACGCTCGCTGGAACCGTATGAGGGGATTCCGCGAGCTGGCGCGGTCGTGCTGTTTTGCTTTCAGCAAGTACATCGCTAGCGTTGGCACCAGGGTGCGGGAAAGGAGGTACGACGCGAGCATGGCGAATACCACCGCTTCGGCAAGGGGCACAAAGAGATATCTGGCTACGCCGCTCAAAAGGAACATCGGTAGGAACACGATGCAGATACAGAGCGTCGACACCAGGGCGGGCACGGCGATTTGCGCCGCGCCTTCCAAGATGGCGTCGCGCTGCGCATGCCCTTCTTCGAAATATCGCTCGATGTTTTCGATCGTAACCGTAGCGTCGTCCACCAGGATTCCGACGGCGAGGGCCAATCCTCCGAGCGTCATGATGTTGATGGTTTCGCCCAGGAAGCTAAGGATCATGACGGACGTCAGGATGGATAGCGGAATGGAGATGGCAATGATCAAGGTACTGCGCCAACTCCCCAGGAACAGCAGAATCATCAACCCCGTTAGACACGCGGCGATGATGGCCTCGCGGATGACACCGTTCACAGAGCCTCGCACGAAAATGGACTGATCGGCGAGCGGCAAAATCTTCAGTTCCGGGGGCAGGGTCTGGGCGACACGCGGAAGAAGGCCGCGAATGCCTTTCACGACGTCGATGGTCGAAGCGTTGCCGGCCTTGAGGACAGAGACCAGGGCGCCGCGACGTCCATCCTGGCGCACGATGTTGGTCTGCGGCGCAAAAGCGTCGCGCACATTCGCGACATCACGTAGGTAGATCGTGGAATTCCCGACGACCTTGACCGGGAGGTCGTTCAGTTCGGGAACGGTCCTCATGCTGGCGTTCAGGCGAACGTCGTACTCGAACGGGCCCATCTTTGCCGTTCCGGAAGGCAAAATCAGATTTTGCTGCTGCACGGCATTGAGAACATCTTGTGGCGACAGTCCTTTCGACTGTATCAAGCCAGGATTCAAGTCAACCATGACCTGCCGTTGTTTGCCTCCGTACAAGAAAGGAATCACGGCCCCAGGCACCGTCACCAGTTGGGGCCTCAGGAAATTCTGTCCGAGGTCGTTCAACTGCTGCTCCGAGAGTCCATTTCCGGACAGGCCCAACTGCAGAATGGGCACGCTCGAAGCGCTGTAGTTGATGATCAGAGGAGGCAGAGTGCCCGGCGGGAATTGGCGAAGGCCGGTTTGGGATATCGCCGTCACCTGAGCATTCGCGGTGTCCAAACTCGCGCCGTGTTGCAGGTAAATCCTGATGATGGCTTGCCCGTTTACGGTGGTCGATTCGATGTGTTCAATGTTGTCGACCGTAGTGGTAAGCACTCGTTCAAACGGCGCCGTAAGCCGGCCTTCCAATTCTTCGGGATTCATGCCGGTAAACTGCCATGCCACCGCGATCACCGGGATATCGATGTTCGGGAAAATATCGGTGGGAGTGCGCAAGATCATGATGGGGCTCAGAACCAAAATGAGCACGGCCAGAACGATGAAGGTATACGGTCGGTCCAGAGCGACTCGAACAATCCACATAACTAGAACTCCTCCCTGTAAACCTTGGCTTGCTTTCCTTCAGTCCCGGACAACCAGTGCGGCATCGTGCGCGGCACTGCTCCTGGGCTGCTTTGTGATCAATCGCTAGAACCGGAAGACAATTCCCGCGGACGGCTGCGCCGTGTGCGTGGTCGCGCCCGAGTGCAGTGCGACCAGTCCAAAGTCCGGCCGTTCGTACACCAAGCCACGGTATTCGGCGCGAAGGGTGAAGTGCTTGCTAAGGTCGTAGTCGGCGCCGCCCCCGTAGACAAACGCCGCTTTGCTCTGACTCTGCGCTCCGGAAACAAATCCGCCCACATTACCCGTAGGGTCAAACACGAGAGCGCCGCCACCCGCGAGAGCATAGGGATGGAGTTTGACAATGCGGCGCGGAACTGTAACCACCAGCGCACCAGTAGCCTGGTGCACGTTGGCTTGCACGTTCAACGGAGCAGAGGAGGTGAAATTCTCTTGCGCGTTCCGGGCGTAGCCGTAGCTGGCATCAGCCGCCAGCCAGCCATTGAAGTGATAGCGATAGCTTAGAAGGAAGCCGCCAGTGTCCGTGGCATGTTGGTTGATCCCGTTTCCGCTCGAGTCTTTCGTAAACAAGCCCGTCCCTTGAACGCCGAGCTCTTGCCAGTGCCCTTCCTGGGCCATCGCTCCCGAGGCGGCCAGCAGGATTCCGAGAATTGCTGCCACGATGTGTTTCTGATTCATATTTCCCTTTCTCCCTGTGCTGGATTTCCTCCCGTGGTCTCGGCATCCGCGATCGTTTGTAATAACCAGTTCAGTTCTTCTCTATTCACGACGTCTTTCTCCTCACAGTTGACGATTCCCTTTTTTTTTCTCAATGTTGTCCACGACGTACCCGGTGTAACAACCGGTCGCAATGAGTTTCGCGCCTTGCTTGGACAACTCGGCGAGCACGTTCTCGCCGCTTTTGTCGATGAAGGTCACGCCTGTAAGGTCCACCACGCACTTGCGTTCCCGGCGGGCAGTTGTTGTTCTCGTCCAGGCGGACTTCAGTTCCGAAATCCACGGATGAACGAGTCGGCCTTCCACCGTCCACTTTTGTTCGGTCGATGTCTCGGCAATGGTGATTCGTAGCATTCCCATGACTCGCGATTCGTCGACTGGAGGCGTTCCTGCGATCACCCACCGCCTCGCCGTCTCAATTTCGCCCAACCGTGGCCGTCACGAACGGACCGTGTTTGGCCAACGCTTGCGCAAATGGACTTCCGAACCGCCTCGTTCAAAGTGCACATCGTCCCTATACGCTTTCATCAGCTGGATGACGCGCCCATGTTCGGCAGCGGGGTCCGATGTGATGTCGTTACCCACTATCTTTTCGAAGTCGAATCCTTTTCCTTGATCTGTCACGACCATGGATATTTCCTTGCCGGGCTGGCAGCGGATGTGTACTTTTGTTTCTGGATCTTCCTGATTGCCGTGCACGACTGCATTTTCCAACGCTTCCCGGAGTGCCAATTCGACAGCGAACTCTTTCCCGGGAACACATTGCGATTCTTCAATCAGCCTCATCAAGCGGTCCACGGGCGGTGAAAGCGCTTGGATCTTGCTGGCCAGCAAGGAGTCGATCCCCAGGACGGAAGAGCGCGAGCCTTTTCCTGAGAAGGGCAGTTGAGAATCCGATGCTCGGTTCAGGCTTCGCATTCCGCTCATGGCCAACGCCTCGCGCCCAGGACAAATGCATGACAGGGGCCAAAGCGCGGAGGGTTCCCAAAGTTGCGGAACCTATTGATTTGTATTGGGTTGGCGAGTCGAAAGGGAGCTCTTTAGATCACGCTGCCACCGTGGCACTGCCACTTACGTGGCGGTCTGCCCGTTTCAGAGCACTGAGAAAGAAAGCGGAAGGCGGGAACATTTTGGACAGCGTTTGAACGAAAGACCGGCGAGGCGACTACGCAGAGCTGCGCGCAATGCCGAGATTATGCACTCGCTTTTGGAGGGTGGATCGCTTCATTCCCAGACGTGCGGCCGCCCCATGGGGACCTGCCACAACCCAATTGCACTCCTTGAGAGCTTCGACAATCTGTTGCCGTTCCGTTTTCTCCAAAACCTCATGAAGTGCCCCGTTTGTCGGGGACTTCGAAGTCGCGGGTCTTTCTTCCGGACGAGTGGCCTTGGGAAATTGTAGATCGGCAACATCGAGGTCCAGAACGGAGCCGGTCGAAATAATTACGGCGCGCTCGATTACATTCTGGAGTTCTCGTACGTTTCCAGGCCAATGATATCGGCGCAGGGCATCCATCGTGGCTGATGGAATCGTCTCTATCACCTTGTTCATCCGTCCGGAGAACTGCTGCGCGAAGTGCCGCACCAGGAACGGAATATCCCCTTCGCGCTGTCGCAAGGGCGGAACCTGCACGGGGAACACATTGAGACGGAAAAACAGGTCTGATCGAAACCTTTGCTCGCCTACCATCGCTTCCAAATCGCGGTTCGTCGCGGCAATCAGACGCGCATCTGTCCGAAGGGTGTGCGAGCTTCCCAGCCGCTCGAACTCCCTCTCTTGCAGCACGCGGAGCAACTTGGTCTGCAATTCGAGAGGAATTTCTCCTATTTCATCCAGAAAAATCGTTCCGCCATTGGCCACTTCGAAGCGACCAATGCGTTGCGCAATCGCTCCCGTAAATGAGCCTTTCTCGTGGCCGAAGAGCTCGCTTTCCAGCAAGCCCGTCGGGATGGCCGCACAATTCAGCTTGACGAACGCCTTCGCGCGGCGCGGGCTCAGATCATGAATGGCTCGCGCAATCAGCTCCTTTCCCGTGCCCGTCTCTCCGTAGATCAGCACGGTCGAATCGGTCGGCGCGACGGTTTCCACCCGCTTCAGAACTCTTCGGAGAGAAGCGCTACTGCCGATGATCTGAGCGAAATTCATTTCCGTGCGGATTTCATCTTCCAAATAGAGTTTTTCCTTCGAGAGCTGCTCTTTCAATTCCCGAATCTCCCGGTAGGCAAGGGCGTTCTCGACCGCGAGAGCAACCTGGTTTGCAACCTGGGTAAGAAAACTGATATCGGCCTGACTAAAGGCATCGTCTCGGAGTCGGGCGAGAACCAAGGTGCCAATCGCGCGATTCCGGCTGATCAAGGGCAGCAAGCAGAAGGACTTCAAACCTTCACGAACCGCGACCTGAACGATTGGGTAATTGAGCCAACCGGTGAAAGGGCTCTGGAGCGTCAGAGGTTTCATCGTTCGAAATGCCGCGCCGGAGGGCGACCCCTCGATCGAATAGAGCAAGTCTTCCTGCAGGAACCCTTTTCCGTCTGGAAAGTCAACCGCGTAAAGCCGCAGCTGCTTGTTTTCCGCATCCGGGAGTGACAGGCCGGCGTAGTCGCACTGCATCACGCGCCGGACGTCTTGCGAGATGGCACGCAGCAGATCGCGAAGCTCCAAATTTGAGACAACCTGATTGGTGACATCAAGGAGCAGCTGCAGACGGTCGTTTTTGCTCTGTAGTTCCTCAGTCGCCCGCCGCAACGCTGCTAAATTCAACGCGTCATCGAACGCCAGCGCAATATAACCCGCCACTTCGGACACGAATTGGACTTCGTTTGGCGAGTAGGTGTCGGCCTCCTTGCTACCGAAAGTGATGGCCCCCAGTTTGCGGTGCGCTGTCGTCAATGGCAGTGCGCAGATTGAGCGGATATAGAGCCTTTTCAAGATCGCTTGCAGCCGGCGACAGCACGGCTCCATTTCGTTCGTCGACCTCAGCAGAGGTTCTTGCCGCTCGTAAACCCATAAGGTGAGCATCTCCTCGGGCGTTAGCTTTTCTTCGGAAACCAACTCTGATCGACTCGTCATGTCGATGAAATAATTTTGAAACGCATCGGAATCTTTGTCGCGAAATGACACTCCGATGAAGTCAAATTGCACGACGCGGTGCAGTTCGTTGACTAGCACGCCAAAAAGCTCTTTCGGGTCGCCGTGCGCTGAGATCGCCTGGGACACGCGAACGAGAGTCTCGAATCGCGTTTCAAGCGCGGGGGCGGCGAGGAGTTCCGAATCGTTGCCCACGATTTCGCACCACCGTAACGAGACTTAGAATCCAATCCATCGGATGCCTAATCAGGGTCAAACGATACACGGCTCCACGAGTGCGGCAGAGTAGTGACGTTACTGCACGTTCTGGAGAATTCCTTTGTCCATGCCGTGAAAGCATCGCCGTGAAGCCCGCAAAGTATTGTCCGAAGACGCGACAACAAGCCGACTCTGGCATCAGATGAGCTGATGTGAACTTTCCGCGCACGGCTAAACGAGCCTAGCCGAATGCCCAGCCAGCAGGGCTCTAGCTCGAGGAGTGGAGCGATGGGTTCACAGGTCGTTCTGATCCGCGGCGCGTTGACCGGGATCGGAAGTCGCTAAGAAACAAGAAAGGCCGATATGGGAGTCACCGCGAGGTTGTGGCCGGTCGAGCAGACCGGGAAGGACCAACGCGTTCCCGAACCCTGCACGTTCACGGTTTTCGGAGCGTCCAGAGACGTGACGAAGCGGGAGCTGCTTCCGGCGCTCTTGAGGCAAGCAGGACTCCTGCCGGAAGAATTCGCAGTCGTGGCAGTGGCCCGCCGGGATCTCTCCGAGACAATCGTTCCCGACACGTTCTGGGCCGAGAGCACGCCGCAGGTCAACAGCAACAACATGATGCCGAAGGACTGAGACATTGCTCGTACTACTGGCACGCCATGCATGGCGTTACTCATTTTGACGGTCCTTACATCGCATCGAGTGCTCTTCATTTCCTTTCGTCCTTCCCAAAAGATCTGAAGCAAATCTCTGACTGCGTGCTGAACTTTCCTCATTTTGTCGTGGGCTCTGCCTTCCGGGCCCGCTCGGGGTCCTCTGTCGCTTCCCATTTGATCCACCTTAGATCGAGTACAAAGATGGCGTAGAAGACCGGGACCAAGAGCAAGGTGATGAAGGTAGCGACGGCGAGTCCACCGATCTGGGCATAGCAGAGAGGCTTCCAGAGCGGGCCACCTTCGAGTGCCAGAGGAAACAACGCAAGGATCGTTGCGCCCACGGTGATCATCACCGGCCGAATACGTTCAATTCCGGCATCTGGAAGGGCACGCTCCAGCGGCTCGCCCTTTTCGTGCATCTCCTCGATGAAGTCGAACAAAACGATCACATGGCTGACGATGACCCCGATGAGGCTGGCCACCCCAAGGAATGCCATGAACCCGAAAGGCGTACCCATGATGGCCAGAGCGATCAACGCTCCGATCGCTCCGTAGGGAGCGGCCGCAAACACAAGCAAGGGCTTGACGGCATTCTTGAATTGCACGAGCAAGGCCAGGTAGATGCCGACGAGGGAGATTAGGAGAACGACAGCCAGATTCAGGAATCCGTCGTCCTGCTTCGCTTTCTCGCCACCGATCTGTAGTTGATATCCCGGGGGAAGCCTGCTCTGAAGATCTTTCAGTTTGGATTCTATCGGTCCAAGGACTTCCGAGGCGAGGACCCCGGTCGCCGGAAAGCACAATATCGAAATGGTGCGGAAATGTTCGCGGCGGCGAATCCGGCCGGTTTCAAGAATGTTCCTCACACTCGCAACAGAAAGCAGAGGAACTCTCGTGTCCTGCCGCGAGGAATAAACGTAGAGACTCTTGATCTGTGACAATTGTGCACGGTCCTGAGGGCGCAGCCGGGCAACAATCGGAATACTTTTGTCGCCTTCTTTGAAAGTGCCAACAGAAGCCCCGCTGATTGCGGCGGCGGACGAATTGGCTACATCCGCGTTGGTGATCCCCACTAGGTTCGCGCGATCCGGATCAATCTCAATCTTTACCTGTGGGCTGTCCGGAGCCCAATCATCCCTCAGCACTGCAACTCCGGATGACTGTCGAACAATATTCATTGCTTGCGAAGCTAAAGTCCGAAGCGTTTGTATGTCTTGGCTCTCCGTGCGCGGGTCCGTGTCCGCCTGCCCCGAGATGAGAATTTCCACGGGAGTTTCGACGGGATTGGTTTGCAGTTGACGAACGGTGATCCATGCTCCCGGCACCTGTTTGTTCAATGCGGCTTGCAGAGGTCCGATCAGTTTCGGCGTGGCTTCTTTGTCTCTCACCTGAACAATCACTTGCGCATAGTTCGTCTGGGCAGCTTCTGGAGATATAGAGAACCAGAAGCGTGGTCCGCCGCCCCCGATGAAACTCGTCATCGAAGTGAGGAGATGCTTTCCCGATTCCTCCTTTGCGACCGTTTTCGCCGAATCTTCAACAACCTGCCGAACGACGTGCTCCGCCCTCACGGCAGCGTCACTCGTGGCAGCCAATGGCACATCGTTCGGCAGCCAAATATCGAGATAGAACCAATATTGGACATCTTCGGGAAAGAACTGCTGCTTCAGGTGCGAAGCAATAAACCCGCCAGCCAGCAAGAAAAGAACGGAACCTGCCAACACCAGCCACCTGTGCTGAATGGCCCGGCCCACCAGCCGATTATAGAAACCGTAGAAACCTCGCTGGCGCTTTTCCTCGACCGTCAGCTCTTTCTTTTTTGGCGGCCTCTGGATGTAGTAACCCAGCAGCGGGACAAATGTCATCGCAACAACCAGAGCGCATAGCAACGCTGCCGTCATCACGATGGGAAGGCTCCTAAGAAACTCCCCGGTGTTCCCGGTGAGCATAAGGAAAGGCAGGTAGGCGATGATGTTCGTCAGCGTTGCGAAAAAGATGGCTGTCGCCAGCTTGGTCGGACCCAGCCATGCAGCAATGTCACGCGGCAAGCCCGCCGCAAGGCCGCGCTTGATGCCATCGCCCGCCACCACGGGAACGTCTACGAGCAGGCCCAGAGCAATGATCAACGTGGCCACCGACACCTGCTGCAAGTCGATTCCCAGCATGTACGAAACCCCGAAGGTCATGCCGAGCGTGATGGGAATAGCCAGCGCCATGATGAGCGCCAGACGCCATTCCCAGAACCCAATCAAAGAAACAATGACGACCAGGATGATCGCTTCGTACAAAGCACGCAGGAATAGATGAATGTTTTCTTTGACCTGCAGTGGTTGGTCGGAGGTATGCGCGATGATCAGGTCCGGCGGAAGAATCTTCCTGAGTTGAGCAAGTTTCTGGTCGACGGATTGACCAAAGGTCGCGATTTGCCGCTGGTCGCGCATGTAGATCGCAAGCGTGACCGCCCGACTTCGCTGCCATTGCCCCTTCGGATCCTCCCACGTGTAGTAGTTCAGGTATTGAGCAGGACTCTGGTAGCCGCGACTGATTTCGACCAGGTCGCGGAGATAGACCGGTGCGCCAACCGATGACGTGGACACAGCAACATCACCAATCGCGTTGATGTTTTGGAATTGACCGGAGGGGTTGAGAATCACCTGCTCCTGTCCGGTTTCGAACGCGCCGCCGGGAGCAATGATGTTACGAGCGCTCAGCACGCTTCCAAGCGCCGCTGGTTGCAGCCCGTACGCAGCTAACCGATCCTGTGAGTATTCCAGATAGACCGCTTGCGGCAATACCCCTCGCCTTTCCACTTTGGACGTTTCCGGCGCACCTTGAACCGTGCGAGCGATGAGGTCCGAGAAATCGTCGAGATCCGCGTAGCTGTATTTGTCGCCCGCAACGTTGGCCAATTGCTCGCGAGTTTCCTGGGGATCGCGAATAATAATTGGTTCCCAAGCGTCGGGATGCAAATCGGATCGCTGCAACCGCGTCTCGAAGAAAGTCTGGATGAAGTTACGGATTGAAACGTCGCTTGCGGTCGAGACACCATCTAGAGCGATAAATCCGCTTCCCTGAATTACGTGCGATGCCCTTATGATTCCCGCTTGCTGTGCCTGCAGCTCGAAGAGTTGCCCAGCGTCCTTTATGGTCCTGCTCAAGGAAAGAGACTGAGGAAAGGAGTAGACAATGGTGACGGGCGCACCTTGCTCCTCGGATTTCCTTGCGGTCCGCGTAGTCTGGATGGCCGATTGAATCCCTCGTGCGCGGATGTCGATCTCGACCGAGTCCGCCTTGGGACTGGCAATCGTGAGCATGAGCGCAGCGGTGTCCCCAAAATCACTTTGGAACGAGATGGGCCCGGCACCGCTAGGGAGTTGGCTGTTCAGTGCATTCAGCTTGAGATTGATGTCGCTGAACTGTCGCTTTACGTCCGACACCTCTTCGGCAAGCTGCACGTACACGTAGGCGTAACCAGGAATGGAGACAGAACGAATTCCATAGTCGGCGGCGGTTCCAGGATGGATGGTCTTATTTTCGGCAACGGCATCTTCGATTGGCCGGGTAACAAATTGCTCGACCTGCTGCGCGGTCGCGCCGGGCCAGGAACAGGAGGCCACCGCCACCCTCACCGGAATGTCCGGATCTTTTCGTTGTGGCATGGAATGGTAGCCAAACCAGCCCCAAACCAGAACCCCAGCGAGTAGAACCCAAGAAACCTGGGGGTTCTCGACGAAGAACCTGGGGACGTTGCGTGTTTTTTCGATCCGATCCTGGTCGCTTCTGTGTGCCATGGTCTGATCTACCTACGGAATGACTTCGATGGGTTCTCCATCCGTCAAGAGTTGAGCACCGACAGCGATCACTTTCTCCCCAGGTTGCACTCCGACGACGCCAATCGAACTCTCGTGAGTCTCGCCCAAGTGGACTTCGCGCAGACTTGCTGTCCATTTGCCGGAACGTTCTTGCGCCACCATCACAGCAAAATGGCCAGGTTGCGAGGGATAGGGAACGATGGCGCTGAGTGGAACCGAAGGAGCCGAGGTAGGAGAACCTTCTCCAAGGCTTAGCGAGGCAATCATCCCGGGCTTCAGGTGACCGCTGCGATTAGCCACGGTCACTTCCACGGCGAAAACGCGGTTTCGCTCATCGGCATTCGGGGAAATGCTGGTTACCTTCCCTTGATAGTCTCGGGGATCATCCTCGAGGCGAATCACGAGCTCCTGTCCCAGGTGGAGCTGCCTTAATACATAGTCCGGTACGCCAAAGCTGACTTTTACAGCGCTCGTATCAACAATCATGAAGGCGGTTGTCGCGGGCGTTGCCAGATTTCCCAGCTCAATGTTGCGCGCAAGGATGAACCCAGAAAATGGCGTCTTGAGATCCGAGTCACTGAGAGCCAATTGCGCTTGATGCAAAACGGCGCTGGCCTGGTTTACAGCTGCAAGGGTTGAATCAAATCTAGCTTGTGCCTGGTCAAAATCGGGACGGGTTAGGCTCTGCGTGGCATAAAGAGCCTTCGCGCGGTCGTAGTCCTGCCCGGCCTGGAGGTGTTGGGCGGTAGCTTGGCCTACCTGGGCTTCTGCCTGGTCGACCTGGTTCTTCAAATCCTGTTGACGAATCTGCGCAAGAACCGTCCCGCTGGGAACATAGTCGCCGGCATCCACATCCCGGCGACGTCGGTCTGCGCCGACCACCTGTCGAATATTTGTTATATAGCCTGAAGACTTGAATGACAGGCTGGCCTGTGCGAAGGGCACAATGGAAGCCGAGTAGCGCAGACCTTCTCGAGGGGCGTATAAAGTGACTTCCGCTAGACGAACAGGTACCGGAGATTTCGCAGGGCTTTGCGTATTTCGCTGACAGCCCGTTATTGCTGCCAACAGTGCACAAAGTGCGGCCCATTCTGATATTCGACCTCTTGGTCGGGCGCTTACGGCGAGCTTCATTTGACTACTCCTCACCCAAGGCTCGTTCGAAATCTGCTCGCGCTCTCCAGAACGCAAGCAGCCCTTGTCTGTACTGATCTTCGGCGCTTGCCACGGAGGACTGTTGCTGCAAGAGATCGCTCAACACAATCGCCTGATGCGAATAGTCGTCCATCTCGTTGCGAAGTTTTTCGGCTTCCGCATCTCGTGCGGCCTGTGCTGCGGTGAGCAGTCCTCGTGCTTCCCGGAGCCGCCGATATGCTGAGTCCACTTCCTGTAGAACTTGCTGTCTCACATTGTCGACGGAAAGTTGCGCCTGCTTTTCAGCATCAACTTTCTGTGCCATGTTGTGACGCTTCTGGCCCCAATCCCAGGGTTGCCAGGTCAACAGCACGCCGACCGCGCCGACGTTCTGCGGGAGGAACGAGATATTCGGGGTGGTCAGGTAGTTCGCCTGAATAGAAATATCGGGAATGTAGCGGGTCTTCTCGATCTTCGTCTCCAGTGTTGCTTGTTCCTTCTTGATGGTTTCGGCCTTAATTTCAGGTCGCATCTCGATCGCGCTTTTCCTTGCTTCTTGCAAGCTTGATTCTTCAGGGAGCGAAGAGGGAACCATCTCGACGGAAAACTCTGTCTGGAGTTCGCGGCCCAGCAAACGGTTCAGAGCCTCCTTCTGGTCCGCCAATGCGTCTTCGATGACCGTGAGTTGATAGAGAGCTTTTGAGTGCTGGGCAGCAACACGCAGACTGTCAGCCTTCAACACGGCCTCTTGTTGCAGGCGTCGGCCGGTGAGTTGCTGCAACTCTTCAAGGTAGGCAAGTTGAGCGCGTTGCGATTCGCGTTCACTCTGGGATTGCAACATTGCGTAGTACGCACGCCGAACCTCGTCCACAAGCTCCTGCTCGCGTTCAAAATAAGACTGCTGCCTGAGATCCACGCCTAATTTCTGTTCCTTGATGGCAAGGTCGATTCGAAGCAGTTGAGTGAGAGGCTGAGTGGCCGTCACCGAAGCAATTGCAACGGGCCGAGCTGGAGTGTGAATTATGGAGTCCTTGGTCGGAATCGGACCCGTAGCTGGGAAGGTTCCGAACGTGCCCGATTTAATTGTGAAGTCGAGTGGGGTGAGAAGTTCCGATGCCAGGACGTACGTCTCAAGGCGTGGATAGAGTTGCGTCTTGGCTTCACTAAAAGCCTCTTTCTGTTTATGGATCTCCAGCCCAGCCTGTTTCAACTCGCGGTTGTGCGATCGCGCCAGCGAAACTGCTTCTTCTAGGGTTAGGCGTTTTGCCGGTTCTTCTTGGCCCCGCACAACAGATGCGGGTAGCATCATCACCAGAACAATTACTGAAAGAATTCTCACTGAAGCCGTGCGGCTCATATGGTCCTTGTGTCTCCGCTAAAGCCCCTCGCGACACGACGTTTCATTGAACCTTTCCCTTGACCGCAAATCCGTTTGCGTTTAGCGGCGCCACGAAACGCTGTCGGCTTTCACCGCTTTGGCGGAGAGCCCTATCACCCGAGCGGTTCTGTTCGCCATCACCCACTAACCTTGGCTTCGTTCTCTCGTGATCCACTCGCGGATGTATGCTGGGCAGTTCCTGAGCTGGATGTTGTCGGCCTCACAGCGTTCAAGAAAACTGACAGCGTCTTGATCTACGCGAGTTAGCTCTTTCAAGTCCAACGCAATGTGGCGACCGGTGGCTTCTGAACTAAACAGCGTTTTCAATTCAGCCAGATTGTCTGCATCCAGTCGACCGCTGACCGTAAAGACCACCTCTCCGTTCGCGGCCCTGGTGATCTTGAGCATCTGCCGTCTCTCACAAATGCGTAGCGAGAGACCAGCTTGACTGCAACCAGAGTTCCAACGGCAAGCTGCTTTAGATGCAGGAGTTAGTTGCTCGCGAAATGTCGAAGCCTTCAGCAATTGCCGAAAGCTCCTACAACAAATTGAGGAGCGTTTCCGTCGAGCAGCAGGGAGCGGTTAGCTATTTTTCGAGGCGCTTGCGGTCCTGAAGCGATACTTGTTGATCTTCAACGAGGTAATTTTCGATTCTAAGGTTGATCGATGAATCCCCAGCTTTGAAGCCGCACCGGATGGCCCGGACACGCGCCCTCCGCACTCGCGCAGCGCAGCCTCGATCATCTCTTTTTCCTGAGCCGAAAGATTCCTGGACAGTTCCAACTGGCTTTTCGGCGTGGTTGCGAGCGACCGCCGTGAAAGCCAACTTTCATCGACTGAGAAATTTTCTGTTTCGCATACGATGACAGAACGCTCGACGACGTTCTGTAATTCGCGAATATTTCCTGGCCAGGGATACGATAAAAGAAGGTCCAGGGTTTTCTTGTTTATCCCCCGGAAACTCTTTCCAGCTTTCCTTGCGAAATGACCGATGAAGTATTCCACCAGCAGGGGAATATCTTCTCTTCTTTCCCGGAGAGGAGGAATCTCAATCGGGAAAACGTTAAGACGGTAGAACAGGTCGCCGCGAAACGTACCCGCTACAATCGCAGCCTCCAGGTCGCGATTGGTGGCGGCGATGACCCGCACGTCGACGCGGATAGGCTGATTGCCACCCACACGCTCAAACTCATGTTCCTGCAGCACACGCAACAGTGCAATTTGCGTTTCCGCGGGCAGCTCGCCAACTTCATCCAGGAACAGGGTGCCTTCGTCCGCAAGCTCGAACCGACCCAAACGCCGCTGCGTGGCCCCCGTAAAGGCGCCCTTCTCATGACCGAACAAATCCGATGCAATTAAGGAAGAGGGAATGGCGGCACAATTCACGCTGACGAAAGCGCGCGAGGACCGCCGAGATCTCTTGTGGATGGCACGGGCGATCAGTTCTTTGCCGGTGCCGGTTTCACCGGTAAGCAGAACGCTGGAATCCGTTGGCGCTACCTTGGAGACGCGAGAAAGCACTACTCGCAGCGCTGGAGAAGCGCCCACAATCTCCTCGAACAT
>Ga0210403_10001984_pt1 | contig 18856 bp, 17 predicted proteins | sample IncBWC19MmetaG_FD_150863 | JGI IMG/M metagenome (GOLD analysis project Ga0210403, IMG submission 150863) | Forest soil microbial communities from Barre Woods Harvard Forest LTER site, Petersham, Massachusetts, United States - Inc-BW-C-19-M | ecosystem: Environmental > Terrestrial > Soil >... | reverse complement strand
CGGGCCTCGCGGGCCCCGTGAACGTGGTAGCCCCGAATCCGGCGCGAAACAGTGAATTCACGAAGGTACTGGCCAAAACCCTACACCGCCCGGCTCTATTTCCCGCGCCGGGGTTCGCGCTACGGCTCGCGCTCGGAGAAATGGCGGACGCCCTGCTTCTTAGCAGCCAAAAAGTCGTTCCGTCGAGGCTCGTCGATTCGGGCTATTCCTTCGTGCAACCGAATCTGGCAGCGGCGCTGGCCGACGTATTCCGAAAATGAGATTTGAAATTTGAAATTTGAGATTTGAAATTCGGGTGAGACTCGACGCTCGCGCCTTGCCCTGGGCCGGCTCTCGGATGAATCAGAGGTCCAGTTGCGACAAGAGCGCCTCAAGATTCGATTCATCGACCGCAAGGGCGGGAGTTTTTTCCGCCAACCCCTCCACTTCGTCGAAGGCCTGAAACAGGCGCATCTTGGCTAGGGCGTATTCTTCCGTCCCGGTGAAGGCACGGCCGGTACTTGTGGACCACTTGTCCAGAGCCTCTTTCGAAACAAAAATTCGCACCGGAAACACGCGCTTGCGGTCGACCGAAGCCATGTAGACGTATTCGGTTCCCTCCGTGCGTCCGCGCTTGGCCTTTTCGACCTCGTAAAAATAGTACTGATACACGTAGCCGGTTGCGGCGGAATAGCTTTTTACGCGGTGCGCGGTTTCGGGACGAGGCATGGAGGGATTATTCAAGTCGTGGGCACGACTGTCAATCGAGATGCGACGGGCGCGGAGTGTCCGCCTAAAGGCGGACGCTACAAGGGCTGGGGCGTCGGCACAAAAATCCCCGAATCGAATCTTCGTTCCCGATTGCGTTTCCCAAGTCGGCACGAAACCGGCCTGAGTGCGAACGGACGCTCATCGCTTCGGCATTTCATTTCTGAAGAATCGGACTTCGAGAAACAACCAATACGCTGAGGGCACTCGGTTTGCGCGAATTCTCTCACACTTCCGAGCTGCGCCGCGGCTGCGGCGATAAAGCCATTTTCTCCTGCACCGCGCTGGCACATCGCGTGCAATCCCCGTTGCAATGGAAGGAAGCGCGATTCGACGCAGACCCTGCTATCCGACGTACACCCCGTCTCATTGGCATCCTGCGCTGTTCTTCGTCGCGTCACTCCTGGGCTGTGGCGGAGTCGTAGGATCAGGCCCGCCACCGCCCCCTCCCATCGCCGTCGGCGTCAGTCCCGCCGCGGCGACCGTGGTTCTGGGCGCAACGAAAAAGTTTTCGGCCACGGTCAGCAACACAACGGACACCGCCGTCACCTGGAGCGTGAACGGTACGCCGGGGGGCTACGCAGCGGCAGGGACAATCGACGCGAACGGCGTCTACACGGCGCCGGTCAACCTCCCCGCGCCGGCTTCCGCGTTGGTTCAGGCGACCAGCGTGGCGGATTCATCGAAAAATGCAACCGCGGTCGTGACCATCACGAGCGACGTTTCCGTTTCCATTGCCCCGCCTTCCGCGGCGGTCGAGCTGGGAGCAGTTCAGCCGTTCGCTGTGACAGTGAATTCAGCGGGCAATCCGAATCGCTCGGTCAGTTGGAATCTCTCCGGAGGCGCATGCGCAAGCGCGGGATGCGGCACGGTGGATTCCTCCGGGAACTACACGGCGCCGCAAATCCTGCCGGCGGCGCAGAGCGTTTCCCTTGCCGCGACGAGCATCGCCGATCCGTCGAAGAGCGCCGCCGCAGCCATCACCATTACCAGCACGTTTTCTCTCGCCTTGGCCGGCCCGGCATCCTTGAATGAGGGCGCGACGGCAAGTTACACCGCGACCATCACACCGGCCGCGAATTCCAATCCGAGCCGCGCGATCTCCTGGAGCGTTTCCGGCACGGGCTGCACAGGGGCGGACTGCGGCACGATTTCCGCGAGCGGAGTGTACACAGCGCCCCCGCTTCCTCCCGTGTCCGGCCCAGTGCAAATCACGGCCACTCCGCTGGCCGATCCGACCAAGGCCGCTGCGGCAACCGTCATGATCGTGGCGTTTGTCAGCGTGACGATTTCTCCCACCTCCGCATCGCTGCTGGTGGAAACCACAGAAGCATTTCAAGCCACCGTGACGGGAGCGCGCGACACGACCGTGACGTGGCTCGTCAACGGCGTCGCCGGCGGAAGCGCTGCGTCCGGGACCATCCTGAATTCACAGACAAGTCCGGACATTACAACCTACACGGCCCCGCCTGTCTTACCGGCAGGCGGATCCGTCACCGTGCAGGCGCAGAGCAACGCGAATCCGTCCGTTTCCGCGAGCGCCACAATCACGATTCTCTCGGGCATCACCGTGACGGTCACGCCGGCGAGCGCCACGCTTGCCGTGAACCACGCGCAGATGTTCGCCGCAGCGGCCGGCAACACGGCGAATCAAGCCGTTGCGTGGCAGGTCAACGGAATTGCGGGCGGCAACTCATCCGTGGGGCTGATTTGCGCGGCGGGATCAAACCCGTGCCAGCCGGTGACAGCCAGCAGCGGCGCGAGCGTTGCGTACATCGCGCCCACGGGAATGCCTTCCCCGGATCCTGTCACCATCACGGCCACGAGCCAGGCGGATCCCAGCCAAAGCGGATCCGCCAGCGTTACGATCCTTCCACATGTTCTGGTAAGCGTTCAGCCGCAAAACATAGCGCTCGCCGGTACCGAACAGCTGCGATTCACCGCGAGCGTCATTGGCACGGCGGACCAGCAGGTCATCTGGTCGATTGGCGGCGCGGCTTGCGTCAACCCCGCGGGCTGCGGCGGGATTGACGCCACGGGGCTCTTTACGGCGCCGGTCGCGGCGCCCTCGCCCAACCTCATCGAAATCGCGGCCCTGAGCTCGGAGGACACAAGGCAAGCCGGGCTCGCGGCGGTGACGATCACGGGCGGGCCAAGAATTTTTTCGCTCGCTCCCACGAGCGCGTACGCGGGTTCGCAGGGCGGCTTCACTCTGCTGGTCGCCGGCAACAATTTCTCGCCATCCTCTCCGGGGCCGGGGGCCACGATCCTAATTGCCGGGAGCGCGCGGCCGACGTCGTGCGCATCGATCACGCAATGCATGGCGTCTCTGGGCGCGTCCGATCTGCAGTCGTCGGGGAATCTGTCCGTGGAACTGCAGAATCCCGATGGAACGCTCTCCAACACGCGGACCTTCGTGGTGCTGGCGCCCGGCTCGGGATCGAGCGTGATTCCGCTGACGCCCGGCTCGCCGTCGAGCGATGGGAACGACATCGTGGTGGTCGATCTCAGCACCAACGGCGGATCGGGCGCTCCGGGAAACGTGAGCCTGGCCGTCGGTGCGATGGGCGCTTTCTCCGCAGCCACTTCGTCCTGTGTGCTGGGAGGAAGCTCGGTGGTGATTCAGCGGCCGGCCTCCGGCACAGCGACGGCGGACTTGTGCGTCTTCTCCGTGGCTGGACTCAGCCCGTCTTTCAATTACACGCTTAGCGAACCTCCGTCTCCGGATCTCGCGATCATCAATCGCGCCCCGCTGGGCCTTGGAATCGTGCATCTGACGTTGCAAGTCCCGGCTGCGGCGGCGCCCGGCTCGCGAACCCTTTTTGTTCAAAATCCTGATTTGGATTTGGCGGCCGGCAGCGGCTCGCTCGAGGTGCGCTGATGAAATCCGGAGGGAAAATTCCAAGGCAAATTCTTCTGCCGCTCTTTCTCGCGTTCGGCGGCCTTCCGGGGGCGCGCGCCACGACACTGGTACGGCTCAGCCTCGATCAGCTCGCCGCGGGCGCGGATGCGGTCGCGCGGGTACGCTGCACGTCCGCCGAATCGCGCTGGGAAAGCGGCTCGATCTGGACGCTGACGACGGCCGAGGTGGTCGAGACCATGAAGGGGAACCTGCCTGCGACAATCTCCATCCGATTGCCCGGCGGGCGGGACGGGCACTTCACCGCTACGGTCGATGGCACGCCGAAATTTCATCCGGGTGACGAGGCCGTCCTATTTCTGTCGGAATCGCGCGCGGGAGGATACACCGTGGCGGGCTGGGTGGAGGGAACATTCCGAATTTCACGCGACGCGCGAACCGGCGTTGAAACCGTCACGCAGGATTCCAGCGCCTTCGCCGTTTTCGATCCGACGGCGCGCGTGTTTCGCCGCGAGGGCATTCGCCGGATGCCCATCCAGGAATTTCGCGCTCAGGTGGCCGCATCGATCGCGCGCGCCGGATCGGCCCTGCGCGGAGAGGATGGAACGCGATGAGCGCCTGCGGCAGCAGCGTATTGCGAAAGAGGATTTCCTTCGCCGCCACGTGGCTGTGCTTGGCTCAAATCACGGCCACCAATTGCGGCGCGTACGATTTGGGCTACGTCGTGGCGGACATGCGCGCGAGCGCGGCACAATCCGGCGGAACGTCGTGTCCGCAACTGACTCGCTTCGATGTTTCGACGCCCGGCACGATCAACCGCCAGTGGAGCACGGCGCTCGGCGCCAGCCCCGTTACGATCCTTACGGCAAGCCAAACGGCCGCAGGGCGCCTCAATGAAATCGAATCGGTGATTCAAACTTCGCTGGCCGTGTGGACCGGGGTCTCCGGCACGCTGCTCACTCCGTCCACGCTCGGCGTTTTACAACGCACACCAACCGAGGCCGCGTGTCCGGGCTTCACCCTCGGCGTGCTTGCATTTACACGCGTCGTTTCAGCGGACGCGATCGGCGAGACGCTTCCCGGGCGACGCGCGACTTTCGTTGGCGAGATCCTGGACGCGGACATCCTCGTGCTGCCTGGTACGGCAAGCGTCACGTTCGCGACCCCCGCGGCGCTCCCCTCGAATCCGAACGCCTATGACTTGGAATCCATCCTGACCCACGAACTCGGGCACAGCTTGGGGTTCAACCATTCGGCCGTGTGGAGCGCGATCATGTTTCCTTACGCGCCGCCGCAGGGACAATTCACCGCGCCGAGGCCCACATCGCAGAATCCCGACGCGCCGCTCTCCGACGACGATCGCACCGGCTTGCGCGTCCTGTATCCCGATCCTTCGGACGCGGTGCACATCGGCGCGATCGGCGGCCACGTTCTGCCCGCGAATCCGCTTGCCCTTCCGCTCTCGCCTTATGGAGTGACCGGGATTTTCCCCGCGCAAGTCGTGGCTCTCGACGGCGCCACGGGGGCGGTCGCGGCCGCCGTGCTCGCCGGGTGGAGCTGCGCCGATCCAGGTCCGGCGCAATTCGACGGCACATATTCGCTGCAACATTTGCGGGTGGGGGCGTCGCAAAGCTATGAAGTGTACGCGGAGCCGCTCGATGGGCCGGTCGACCTGGGCAACGTGATCTACAGTTTGACTTCGATTTGCCGCAATGCGGCGACCGATATCGGCTGGCCTTCGCAATATGCGTGCGTGGTGCCGCCATCGGCGGCGCCGTTTTCGGCGAGGATTCGGCCGGGGCCGTAGGGCCCCGGCTCGTCGAGAGATGTTTGGCGGATTCTTAGAAGCTAGGCATGGCCCACAGTGTACGCTGGGCGGAAGGGACCACGGAGGTAACAGCGTCCTGTGCTCCCGCAACAACCGTGGTCGAGGGGAACCACGGCGGGGCGAAACCGCCCTGCGCGTACCGGCGGTCAAAAAGCACGTTTCGAGTTGTGGCTCCGATACTCTGAATGGTGTTCTGAATACGGCCGCCAACAATCGTCAGCGTGTTGATCGAATTGCCGTTATTGATGATTGCGCCCGACCCGCCGTGCGAGATCGTGGCGATCGAAGCGTCAATCTCGAGATTCTGTCCCGAAGTTGGAACGGACAAATAGAGGTTTCCACCCGCCGTGAAAATTCCCAAAGACTGGCCATTATTATTCCCCGAAATCAGGGTATCGGCAGGCGTGTTGGGAATCTGATTCTGGGTCAGGGTGACGGGTTCGGTCTTGTAGAGGATATTTCCGGTAACGGTAATGTTGCTCGCTGCGGTGACCGACGTGGCGTAGCCGTCTTGCACTGCCGCGCCTGACGAGGGACCAGACAGCGAACTAATGCTGCCATCCACGTAAAGCATGGTGCCCGGCGTGGCGCTCGAACCGCCGAGATTCTCCGGAACTCCGTTCACCACTGTGGTCGTGCTGCCGGACACCATGGTTGTCTTGTTCGCCGTGATATCGACCGTGATGGTAGTCGTTTTAGCGCTGCCGCCGGAGCCTTGGACGATCGTGAAAATCTGAGCGGCGTTGCCCGCCGAAGAGGTTCCGGCCGTCAACGTGACCGAGGCGGCGTTCCCTTCGACGAGGATTCCGCCACCCGTCATCGTGTTCGTCGTCGTCGATCCGGAGGTTGTCTGGCTGTAGGCCAGATACACGCCGTTGGCGTTGCCGCTATTGGGATACGCCGATCCGTTGATGTCCCGCAGGGCACCGTTCAACGTGGCTTTGGATGGGCAGTTGTTCACACCCATGCAGCTGATTCCAACTCCGTCGACAACTGCTTCTTCCTGGTTGAAGCTGTCGGTGGGCAAGCCGACCTGATTGGCTCCGAGCGTGTAACCGGACTGAAAGGTGGGCGCGATGGTTGTGCTGCCGTTCTGTGCGCTGGAGCTGGCGGATCCGGTGCATGAACCACCGAAATCGTATCCGAACGTTGAAGACGCACTGCCAACCTTATCGGTGAAGAGGTAAGTTCCGCTCGTGCCAAAGGTCCACGCCCCGTTCGTGAAGACAGGGCCGGAAATGGTCCCTGGGACGAGATCGCCGCCGGAGCACTCTGACCATTGATCGATGAACATACCCCAGGCCGCAAAGCTGGTCTTGGGAGCCGACCCGGCGTTAACGTGAACGTTCAAGACCAGATTGCCTTCGTCGATCACGACCTGCTGCTCGGTTCCACGGGATTGGCCTACGGTAGTGATCGCATAGGGAAATGCGTACTGGAAGTCCGTGATTGCAAAACCCGTGCAACTCGTACAGCTCGGATAGTTCGTGCCGCAGTCATATGGACCCGCCGCTGGAGTCACGGTTCCAGTCGTCGGCTGCGTGAAAATGGGAGTGCACGTGGGAGCGCTCAGCGTTGTTCCCGGGGTACCTGTCATGGTTGAGGCCACGTAAAACTTGCCCTTCCACGAGCCCGCGCCGCCACCCGCGTTGATCTGGAGATTCGAGGCGGATGCGGAAGAACCATACTGGCTCAGGACATCGGAAAGAGCGGTCGACGCATCGCTCGAAGAGAGCGGCGGAGTGCCGTTCGCAGCAAACGTGGTGCCGACCGCCACGTTCGCGTTCGCGGCGAGCTCGTTCAGCATGTACTGCCTGGCGATATTCGCGCCGGAGTCCGCGGCATAATACGACGAGCGGAAGGTTCGATAGAAGCCGGTGATCAAGGTATCCGACTGCGCGGCGATAAACATCGCCAGGGTCACGGCGATGAACAACATCAGCAGGAGCAATGTCGTGACCAAGGCAATGCCGCGCTCGGCAGGCCGGGTCGCAGGCGTGCCGGGGCGTAAGTGGGACTTTCTTACTGGATACGTTGTCATGGTCTTTTATCCTTAGTTATTGTTCATCGACAAATTGCGTGGGTTCAGAACCGTGGAAGAAGACTCAATTTGGTACGGGCCGCTGTCGAAACCGTTACGAAAAACGTAAGTGGGAGCAAAATTCGGAGTGGTTCGACCGATGAATTCGATCTGAACCGACCGAATCAGCGAATAATTGTAGGCCTGTGCATTCCCGCCGCTCGCGTACGTCGAGGAGTCGTAGTTGTACGTCGATGCATCGTCGGAGGTGCACGTAGTAACGCAGTTGTTCCACAGGATCGCGCCAACCTTGAAGCCGACGATTTGCTCGGCGAGAACCACGTCGTTCGTACTTCCGGCCGGCTGTTCCCGTATGAGCTTGGGATCCGAGGCCGTCGAGGTGTCCACCTTGTATTTAATAGCATTCATTTTGAGGACCCAGTCGGTGTTACAAAACTGGATTCCCAGCTTGTTATTCGGATTCGTCGCTATCCCAGCGGGATCCGAATAGGTGCCGTTAGCGCCTGAGCCATTGTGTTGCAGCTTCACTTTACCGCCGGCCACGCTGCCATCCTGGGTCAAGACTGCGCTGGCGATGCTCGAACCCGTCCCCGAAACAAGTAAGACTTCGTCCCCGCTATGGAAATCGGCGGCCAACTGAGCAGGGGTCGTTGAACCGATAGGGGTCGTGAAGATTGTGGCTGACTGGGTGCTGACGCAGGTTGTACCGGTGCTGTCGCTTGGGTGCGCCGGGGGTGTGCTGGTATCGATGGCAATGACGTTGAGCTCGTCAAAGCAATTCGCGCCGTAGGTAAACGTGGACGCTGTGTTGCACGGAGTTGAAGACGTAGCCACATTGTTCTTGATCGTCACGCCGATCGGAAAATCGGGAATGTTGATTCCCTGGTAGTAACCGCTGCCGGCGTTCGCCACGTCCAGTTGCATCTGCGAAACCGCGTTCCGCATGGAGATGTTCAGGCCCGCCTGGTTCTGCTGCTCGCTGAACAGGGGCAAGTGGCTCGTGAACAACGACAGAGCCGCGGCCGAAATGACCAGCAGGATTGTCATAGCCACCAGCAATTCCACGAGGGAGAAGCCGCTCACACCGTTATTGGGAGTAGCTGTCTTCACGGTCGCACCATGCTCATTTGAAAGGTGACTGGAGGGTGAACCATCTGGTTTTGCAGTGTGACCAGCACGGTTACGCGGCGGATGCCTGTGACCGGCTGGTCCATCTCGATCGTCCAGCGGCGGTGGAAGTCGAGGGAGCCGATCAGCGACGGGGCCGACGTGCTGGTGGAGGTAGTGATCGTGCCGTCAGGGTTGTGGGTCGTCGTTTTGTAGGACGGCGAGCCGCTGGCCACCAAACTCACGGTCTCGGAGATCGCACCGGAGGTGTCTGCAATGGTGACGTCGTCGTAGTAATTCACCAGTTCCGGCCCGATGCTGCCCGAGGTGACATTCGCGGATTGGTCGGAGGTGAGGCTGCCCGCCGTGCTCCCCGAAGCTACGTACACATTCGGATCGAACGTGGGCCAGCGGTTCAAGTCCTCCAGCTTTTCGGAGGCCAGGTCCGCCGCTACCGAAGCGTAGTGTGAGTTTGACGTGGTGGTCACCATTTGCGCGCCCAGGCCGGCCAGAGACACCAGCCCAACCGCAAGCACAAACATGGCCACCAGCGTTTCGATCAGCGTGAAACCGCGAGAGCCGTTCTTTGATTTAGGATACTTTAACATTGCCATAGGTGGAAACCGTAATCGTGTTCGTCTTGCTTTGGTATGTAAGAGTAAAAGCGAGCCCGCCGGTTGTTGCGGTCACCGCGCCGTTGGGCTTGAACTGTAATGTCGTATCCTGGTTCATCGTTACCGTGACCCCGGAAATCGGGACGGCCGATCCCACATTTTGATAGGTCGCGCAGGGTGTTACTCCGGCACACGTGGGGGGCAAGTTCTGGATCTGATAGGTGCCCGCCGAAGAGCTGAAAACCACCTGAAATGGATAGCCCTGCTGGAGAGCCTCGTATCGGGCCGACTGAATGGACCAGGTGCAGCTTGCCACCGCGCCCTGCAGACGATAGTTGTAGACCATCGACCTTACTTGCGGCGTGGCCATCGCGGCCAAAACGAAGATGACCAACAACGCCATGATGACTTCGATCATCGAAAAACCGCGGTCGGGGCGGTTCTGTCTTGACTTCGTTTCGTCGATCATTCTTGTGGCCTCATTGATTTCGCCAAGTTCCGATCTCTCCATAGCCTTCCTCCTCGAATAGAGCAACTGGCCCGCCAAGCCGGGTTTTGACCGCAAGCTACAGAAACAAAAAGATATAGCATCAATTCCAGAACGAATTGGCGCGGCCTCCCACAGGCCCTTGGATAGAAACTGTACAATTCAAACCCTACTATTTAGTCCGCTGGACCGGCAGCCTTTGGGAGGTAGGGGGGCAAATGAACACATGTGAGGAACTGGGTCGGATCCCTATCTAGGGCAGGCAGCAGTCCGCTTCAGGCGGAGGCGCGGGCTTTTGAATCGCAGGCTTGCAGGACGTTTATGATGGTTTGAGCTATGGTCTCGTCGCCGACGGCGGTGTTGAGCATGAGGTGGTAGACGGCGCGGTCGGGCCAGTTGATGCGGAAGTACTTTTCGATGAAATTGGCGCGCTCGCGATCGACGGTGTCGACCAGTTCTTCGGCATCGGCCTCGCTCTTTCCACGGGCGCGGAGGCGCCGGACCTTGTCTTCGCGCGGGGCGTAGAGGAATACGCGAAACGTGTCGGGGCGGTTGCTCAGGAAGAGCTGGGATCCTCTGCCGACGATGACGCAGTTTCCTTTTTCGGCGGCGTGCAGAACCACGCGCTGCGACAGCTTGACGATCTTTTCGCTGTCCACCAGGTTCAGCTTGGGAGCGTTCAGGCTGCCTTCATAGCTGCCGCGCAGGAACGATTTGAACAAGCGATAGTAGAGCGGATCGGTGCGCTCTTCGCGCTGCTCGACAACGGCCTGGGAACAGTGCGCGAGGCGGGCGATTTCCTCGGTGAGTAACTGATCCCAGAGTTTCCAGCCAAGTCGCGTTGCCAGAAGCGCAGCGATCTCACCGCCGCCGCATCCATATTCCCGCTCGATCGTGACGATTTTGAACATGCCGTCTCCAGCACATTCCCCAAGAGTGGACCGAAACCGATCCGCGTTACACCTTTGAGCCGATTTAACCCTACTCTACCGCCACATGGCCTCCGCCGCCAGGGTCATTCCTTTTCAGAATGAACGACAGGAAGAACATGATGCCAGACCCTACAGCGAGCACCATGAAGGTGTCAATGTACGCCTGGGCGGAAGACTGCGCTTGAATCCCCTGATAAATTCGGGCGTATGCGACTGCTTGGGCGGAGTGTTTGTCGAGGCCCCCGGCGGTGAATTGCTGTGAAAGTCCCTGGACGGCGCCGTAGAGCCGCGGATTCCCCGAACGAATATTGGAAACGAGAATCTGCTGATGAAATTGCGCGCGCCGCGCGAGCAGCGTCGTCACGATCGAGGTTCCGACACTGCTCCCCATGTTGCGCACGAAATTGATCATGCCGGAGACGGAATTGTTTTTCTCCGGCGCAATCCCGATGTAGGCCGCGAGGGTGATGGGCACGAAGAGAAATCCCATGCCGAAGACCTGATCGACGCGCAGCCAGAGCGCGGTATTGAAGCTCATCGTCAAGTCAATTTGTTTCGTGGAGTAGAACATCGCCGAGGCCAGGCAAAACCAGCCGAAGGCAATCAGGTGGCGCGCCTGAACTTTGGTGGTCAGTACGCCCATGATGGGCATTTCAATCAGTAGGCACACCCCTCCCGCAGAGATCGCGAGGCCTGCCACCTGGGCCGTGTATCCCGCCAGAGTCTGTAGGAACAGCGGCATCAGAACCAGGCTGCTGAACAGCATGATGCCGAGCGTGAACATCATCAGATTGGCGCTGGCGAAATTGAAATTCTTGAAGAGCCGGACGTCGACGACCGGCGCCTTTTGCCGCAACTCCCAAATCACGAGCGCGATCAAGCAAACGGCTGCGGTGACGATCAGCGTTGTGATGAACCTTGATCCGAACCAATCGTCTTCCTGCCCCTTGTCGAGCAGGATCTGTAACGATCCAACGCCCAGGGCGAGCAGGCCGATGCCAATGTAGTCCAGCTTGACGCCGGCAGCTTTGATGCGGGCCAGGTACGGCGGATCTTCGACGAAGCGGTAGATCAAGAATAGTGTGAGCAGACCGACCGGAAGGTTGATGAAAAAAATCCATCGCCACGAGTAGTTAAACGTGATCCAGCCACCGAGCGTCGGACCAATCGTCGGAGCGGTAACCGCGGTGATGCCGTAGAGCGCGAAGGCGAGGCCGCGCTGCTGCGGCGGAAACGTGTCCGCCAGAATGGCCTGCGCCATGGGTTGCAGGCCGCCGCCGCCCGCGCCTTGGAGTACTCGAAAAAAAAGGAGAAGCCCCAGACTCGGCGCGATCCCGCAGAGGAGGGAGCTTACGGTAAATATGAAGAGGCAGATCGTAAAAAACCGTTTGCGTCCAAACGCGCCGGCCATCCATCCGGTGATCGGCAGGACGATCGCGTTCGAGACAAGGTAAGAAGTCAGGACCCAGGTGCTTTGGTCGTTCGAGGCACCCAGATTCCCGGCCATGTAGGGCAAGGCCACGTTGGCGATGCTGGTGTCCAGCACCTCCATGAAGGCGGCCATGGCCACGACGACGGCGATCAGCCAGGGGTTGAATCTTGGCCGCCAGATTTCGTCGTCGGTCAGGGTCGCCGCGCTGCTCATTGGAGGTAGACGTCGGGTACCACGTTCATGCCGGGGCGAAGCTGGTGATCGTTATTTTCGCCGGATTCCAGGACGATTTTCACCGGAACGCGCTGCACGATCGTCACGTAATTTCCAGTCGCATTTTCGGGTGGAAGCAGGCTAAAGACCGGCCCCGTGGCGCCGGAGATGCTATCGACGTGCCCCCGGACGGTACGCCCGCTCGAATCCACGTGTATCTCGCACCGCTGGCCAACTTTCATATTTCGGAGCTGAGTCTCCTTGAAATTCGCGGTGATCCATATGTCTTCGAGGGGGACCACGGTGAGCAGTTGCTGCCCGGCCTGGACGTTCAGCCCCACCACGACGCTCTTATTGACTTCGCCGCTGACTGGCGCGGCAATTTTCGTATATAGCAGGTTCAATTCCGCCTGTTGCAGAGCGGCGCGTTTCGCCTGAACGTCGGCCACGGCCGCGCGGGCGCGAGCCTGCGTGGAGGAAACCTGTTGCGGGCCCGTCTCCGCGTATTTTTGATTGGCTTCGGATTGGCCCAGCCGGCTGCGCGCGCGCTGAACGGCTTGTTCCGCCGACGCCACATTGTCGCGCGCCGCCGCGACCGACGCCGTGCTGGCCTTGGCCGCGGCCAGCGCCTGGTCGTAGGTCTGGGCGGAAACTTCCTGCTTGTCGACGAGCGCTTTGTAGCGGCGAACGTCGTCTTGCGCCTTCACGTCGTTGGCTTCGGCCGCGTCCAGTTGCGCCTGCGCGGCGGCGAGGTCCTTTTCCGCGGCGACGATTCCCGCGCCTGCATCGTCGACACCGGACGAAGCAAACTTCAACTGGCTCGAAGCGTTCACGGCTTCGATCGGAACGGAGATATTCAGTGACTGCGCGGTGGCTTCCGCGCTGGCGAGGGCGGCCTTGGCCTGGTCGACGGCGACTTCGTAGTCGTTCGGATCGATCTCGACGAGCACCGTTCCCTGCTGGACGTACTGGTTATCGTCCACGTTGACCTTGGTCACGTGTCCGGAAATCCGCGCGCTCACCGGATACAGGTGCGCGTCCACTTGGGCGTCGTCGGTGGATTCGTAGCTGCTCAGATGCCGCCACAGAAGCAGCCCGCCCACGATCACAACGACGACGATCGCAGCGATCAGAATGTTTCTGCGAGCGTTCGAGCGCGTCCTGTGTGGAGGCGGCATTGGCATCGAGGGTTCGTTGCCGGTGTCAGTTGCGAGACCCGTGGAATGCTCATCGGCCATGGACTGTCTTCCTTTGGAACGTTCCCTGAGGTCCTTAGCGGAGTCTCTTAGGGGACGGAGCGCGAAAAATTACACTCAAAATCAGAAACCGAAAAAACATACCACTCAGATGCCAGAGCGGTATCCTCGGCTTCTTTTTTCCTTCGCCCGTACTCGGCCCAGGGGTTTGCAGCCAAATACCCTAGCGTTTTACCACAAATGATATTGCTCGGGGAACGCAGCCCAAACCAGGTAGCCGGACGGGAAGGCCTGTCCTCAGAACCCGATTACTTGGACAACGAAGGGTGAATGCAACCAGAGAAAACGCGGAAGGGATGGACTTGGTAGCCCGGACGGGGGTCGAACCCGTAATCTTCGCCTTGAAAGGGCGACGAGTTAACCATTACTCTACCGGGCCACGGAACGCGCGAGGCATGCCTTACGAGGATAAATTCTAGCATACAAGCTCACGAGGGATGAGACGGACGGAAGTTCGCAGGTGAGCATCTAGGGTCGAGAGTTCAGAAGCAGCGGGCGGCGCCGGACAGAGCACAGTCGTTCGTTTGGTGAACGATTTTCACCAGTCACAGGTCACCAGTCACGCCTTTCTCTCATTGTGCTCTTCCAGCCAGGCCATTTGAATCGCTTCGAGCTTGCCTTCGTTGGACTGCTTCGCATCGCCGATAAAGCCGTCCAGGCCGGTGACCCATTTGTGCAGGTCGGTGTAGCGCACCGAAAGCGGGTCGGCGTCCGGGTATTTTTCCGCGAGCTGAATGCCGATTTCTTCGGCGTTGTCCCAATCGAATGTGGCTGGCATGCGTTTCTCCTCGCGGCCAAGTGGCACAGCCGCTCTTAGCTGTGCTACTCAAACCTAGTGCTCCGCTTCCTTGGCGAAATTCTTGTTCCACTCGGGAATTTCAACCACCAGGTCGCGCGTTCCATCGGGCACGCACTGGCAGCCGAGGCGCGACTTCATTTCCAGCCCGGGAGCGTCGTCCAGCTGATCGAGTTCGGCATCCGTAGGTTCGTTGCAGGACTCGAGGCCCTCGCGCACGATGACGTGACATGTGGAGCAGGCGCAGACTCCGCCGCAAGCGTGGTCTAGGCCCATGTGAAAGCCAGTGGCGATATCAAGGATGCTGCCGGGAAGGCCCTCGCGCGCGTATGGAACTTTCTCGGGGTCTACCTCGACGGTTTTGCCCTCGCGGACAAACGTCACCTTGAACTTTTTCTTCGCGGGCGTGTACTTGACTTGGTCGATATACGGATTGATGCCGCCCATTGTTTCTCCTTCTCAGAACCTTTGTCAGAACATCGTCGACAACTTTGGGTTGTCGATCGTCGGCGACGTGCCCGCCTGATAGGCGGGCGCTACAACTGCGTCAGACGTCGCCTAGTTTTTTTCCTTCTAGCGCAGTGGAGAGGGCGCGATTCATCATGCGCTCGGCGAGCGGCGTGGACGCCTGGTTCAGGACATCCGTGAGTGCGCGTATGCGCTTGTAATCCTTACCCGCGAGCGATTCGCGCAGCGCCGCCAGCGCGTCTTCCACCGCGCGGCGCTCGTCCTCGGGAAGCTCGCCCGGGGCTTCCGACTGCTCGCGCGCCAAGGCCCTTTCCGTTAGGGGCAGGACACTCTCGGCTTCATTGCGCGCCTCGATCAACTGGCGCTCGGAAAAATCCTGCTCGGCGAATTCGATCGATTCCTCGAGCATGCGCTCGACGGCGGCATCGTCGAGGCCGTAGCTCGGCTGGACTTCGATCGAGCGCTCGGTGCCGGCGCGCAGATCGGTTGCGGAGACTTGCAGGATGCCGCTGGCGTCGATCAGAAATTTTACTTCGATGCGCGCGAGGCCCGCGGGGCCCGGCGGAACTTTCAGCTGGAAGCGCGCGAGCGAACGGCAATCCTTGGCCAGTTCCCTTTCGCCTTGCAGGACGTGGATGTCGATTCCCGTCTGATTTTCGACACCGGTGGTAAAGAGCTCCTGGGCGCTGGCCGGCACCGTGGAATTTCGCGGGATGATTTTCGCCACTACACCGCCCATGGTTTCGATGCCGAGGGAGAGCGGCGTCACGTCGAGCAGCAGCATGTCATTCACGCCGCCTTCGAGGATGTCCGCCTGAACCGCGGCGCCAAGCGCGACGACCTCGTCGGGATTGAGTTCAGAGTGCGGGCGGCGGCCGAAAAATTCTTCCACCGTGCGGCGAACGAGCGGAACGCGCGTCGAGCCGCCGACGAGCACGACTTCCTCGATTTCCCCGGGGGCAAGCTTCGCGTCGGCGAGCGCCTGGCGCACCGGGCCCATCGTTCGGTCGACGATCGGACGGATCAGGCGATCGTATTCCAAGCGCGAGATCTCGCGGAAATAGACGCCGCCGTCGGGCAACGGAAATTTGATCGTCGCTTGGTCCGCGCTGGAGAGTTCGTGTTTCGCGGCGATGAGCGCCTTGCGCAATTCCTGGACGGTGTCCGGATGAGCGGCGAGGTCCACGCCCTGCTTGCGAATTTCTTCGCGTGCCATGGCCCGCAGTGCGTTGTCGATATCGTCGCCGCCGAGGTGCGTGTCGCCGTTGGTCGAGAGCACCTGGTAGATGTCGCCCTCGGCGGTCGAGATCAACTTCAAGATTGAAATGTCAAACGTGCCGCCGCCGAAATCGTAGACGGCAACCTTGCCGCGCTTCTGTTCGTGCAAACCGTACGCGAGCGCCGCGGCGGTGGGCTCGTTCACGAGGCGCAGAACTTCGAGGCCGGCGAGGCGGCCCGCATCGCGGGTGGCCTGGCGCTGCGCGTCGTTGAAATACGCGGGCACGGTGATTACGGCGCGCGTGACCGAATCCTGAAAATATTCCTCGGCCCACATTTTCAGCTCGCGCAGGATGAACGCGGAAATCTCGGGCGGCGTGAACACGCGCTCGCCGAGGCGCACGCGAATCACGTTCTTGCTCGCCGGGTCGATGCGGAACGGAAAAATCTTCAGCTCGTCCTGCACGTCGGCGGGGCCGCGGCCCATCAACCGCTTTACGGAGTAAATCGTGCGTTCGGGCTGCGTCAGGAGCCGCCGCTGGGCCGCCTGGCCGACGACGATCGAGCCGTCGGGATCCACGCTGACGACCGAAGGACAGAGCGGCGTGCCGTACGGGCCCGGGATACACTTCGGCTGTCCTTCGCGCTTATCCTGATACGCGATCAGGCTGTAGGTCGTGCCGAGATCGATGCCCACTGTGCGAGGCATTGCTTGGTCTTTCCTCCGTGCTTTCGTGACTCGTGGCCTGTGACCCGTGGCACGTGAAAATCTCTGGCACGGGTCACGGAACACGGGTCACGAGTCACGCTGCTGTCAATTCCTGGCGCACTCCGTTCACGAGATTCCGGATGTACGAGCGGCGGTTCAGGATTTCGTTCATTCGCTCCATGAGCGATTTTCTTGATGCTTCGTCCGCAGAGGAATCGATTGCCGCGTCCCATTCCGTGCCGACGCGCGCCAACTCCTGGTCGACGTCCGCGAGCGAGGATTCAAATTTGTGCTGGGCGGAGTCGAGCTTGGCGCGCAGGCCCGCCATTTGCGATTCGCTTCCGCCTGAGGCGCGCGCTTCGCGCAGCTCGTCGAGCGATTCGTTCAGCTCGAAGACTTCTTCGAGCAGCTCCGGCGGGGCTTGCTGCTTTTTCTGGCCTTCCTTGCGCATGCCGTAAAGGCTGAGCAGGTACTCGGCGCGGGCGACCGGTTCGCGCAGCGTTCGGTACGCGTCATTGAGCTGCGACGTAAGGTCGAGCGAGAGCTGCCGTTCGTTCTCGGCGGCTTGCGCGAAGCGGTCGGGATGCAGCTTCCAGGAAAGCGAGTGGAAGCGCTGCTCGAGCGCGCCCAGGTCCAGAGTCAACTTTCGCGGCAGGCGGAAAAACGCGAAGTAGTCGCCGCCCGGCGCGAACGGCTGGATCTTTCCGCAGGCTGGGCAGAAATGCGCGCCGGCTGTGGAGGCGGAGCAGTTCCAGCAATTTGTTTGTGTCGCAACGGTTGTAGATGGTGCGCTCATAAATTCAATGGCTGATGTGAAGCCGTTAAGGGCCAAAGAGTCTGGGTGAGGACTCGGTGCCGGGTGCCGCATCCTTGCGGTTCTTGCAAGGGTGCGGATCTTGGGGACTATCCGTCTGCAGATTCCCGGCTGCCCTTGAATCTAAACCCCCACCCTTTGAAAGGCGCAAAGGGTGGGGCACCCACCCAACCACCTTCTCGCCTCTTGGAGTTGAGTTCTCACACAAGTCGAGGCAAAAAAAATGGCTGGCGGCTCCCCTCTTGCCGGCCAACCACGCGTTCCACTCCCGTTCAAAGGGAAGACGCTTGTTTAAACCCCTGAGAGAGAACCCCTGATACCCCGCCCTATACCGTGAACGAGCTGCCGCAGCCGCAACTGCGCGACGCTTGCGGATTCTGGAACACGAAGCCGCGCCGCATCAGATCTTCCTGATAGTCCAGCGTGGTGTCATTCAGGTAGAGGAAGCTCTTCGGGTCCACGAAAAGGCGGGCGCCGTTTTCCTCGATCACCTTGTCGCGGTCGCGCGCCTGCGTCTCGAGGCGCATCGCGTACGTCAGCCCGGAGCAGCCGCCGCCCTGCACGCCCACGCGCAGCCCGCCGGTCTCCACCGCCACGCCTTCCTTGGCGAGCAGCTCCTGAATTTTTGTCGCCGCTTTTTCGGTTACGTGAATCATAGTTCGGTCCAAATCAATTGCGTCCAATACGGTCACCAACGTTGCAGTGGCCAACCTTCAGGTTGGCGTCCCTCGTGGCATCGGATGCCCGCCTGAAGGCGGGCGCTACACGGCCCTGGCCGCAGTTAGTCGCCAGCTTGCGCTGTTGCGGCCGGCGTTGACGTTTCCTTCTTTTTCTTCCAGTCGGCGATGGCCGCCTTGATGGCGTCCTCGGCCAGCACCGAACAGTGAATCTTCACAGGCGGCAGGCTCAGCTCGCGCACGATGTCCGTGTTCGAGATGGCGAGCGCTTCCGCGACCGTCTTGCCCTTCACCCATTCGGTGGCGAGCGAAGAGCTGGCGATCGCCGAGCCGCAGCCGAAGGTCTTGAACTTCGCCTCTTCGATGACCTGCGTCTCGGGATTAATCTTCATCTGCAGCCGCATGACGTCGCCGCATTCGGGCGCGCCCACGAGGCCGGTGCCCACATTCGGATCTTCCTTGGGCAGGGTACCAACGTTGCGCGGATGCTCGTAGTGATCGACTACCTTATCGGAATAAGCCATTTCACACTCCCTTCGATATTTGACGAATGAAACCGGTCGTTCGATTCTTTCTGATTCCCTTAGTGTCCCCCGGCCGAGGCGCCCCAGTTCATCTTGCTGAGGTCGACGCCTTCCTTGGCCATTTCGTAGAGCG
>Ga0210403_10001982_pt1 | contig 18861 bp, 17 predicted proteins | sample IncBWC19MmetaG_FD_150863 | JGI IMG/M metagenome (GOLD analysis project Ga0210403, IMG submission 150863) | Forest soil microbial communities from Barre Woods Harvard Forest LTER site, Petersham, Massachusetts, United States - Inc-BW-C-19-M | ecosystem: Environmental > Terrestrial > Soil >... | reverse complement strand
AGAGCCTGGACAAAGTTCCCGAGAATATTCGCGCGGCCGTGCGAAACAACGGCGGCGGCCACTGGAATCACTCGATGTTCTGGAAGCTGATGAAAAAGGGCGGAGGCGGCGAGCCCACGGGCGCGCTGGCGGACGCGATCAAGTCCGCGTTCGGTTCATTCGCCGAATTCAAGACGAAATTCGCGGCGGCCGGCGTGGGGCGCTTCGGATCGGGCTGGGCCTGGCTGACCGTCAAGGACGGCAAGGTGGGGATCGAATCGACACCCAATCAGGACAATCCGTTGATGGCTGGCGGAAAAGCGATCCTCGGCCTCGACGTCTGGGAACACGCCTACTACCTGAAATATCAGAACCGCCGGCCGGATTACATCGAGGCTTGGTGGAACGTGGTGAACTGGGACGAAGTCGCGAGCCACTACTCCGCGAAATAGGCGGCGGTAGAGATCCGAGCGCCACGCTGTGCCTGCGGCGCGCGGAGTCTTGCAACTAGAAAAAATCAGCGGCCCATCCGGAACCGAAACCGGATGGGCCGCTTGTGTTTCAGGCCCTGTTGCGACTCAACAAACAATAAGACGGTTGCGAACCTCAGGTGGCGTAGCGTTCGCGCGCGAAGATCGGCACAAGGCGACTCCGCGCGCCCGGAACTTCTCGCGGACTTTCTTCGACTGCGGCGGGCGCGGACGGTGCTTCTTGCGCCTGCTGCGCACGGACTGGGAAACCGAAAAGTGTCTCCGGGGAGACCTGCCCGAGACCCGAAAATTGAGGCAAGCGCCCGAGCGAGGCTTCGCGGCTCAGCGCTATGCGATCGGTGACTCCGAATTTGGCCAGTAAGCTGGAAACGTGGAACTTCACAGTGCGCTCCGCCACGTTGAGTTTTGAGGCGATCTCCTTGTTCGAAGCACCCTGCAGAATACAGTCCAGAACCTCCTGCTCGCGGCGGCTGACCTTCACCCCCGCCCCCAGGGCCCGTCCCGCGGCAAGAAGCTCCTGAGCGCGCTCCGCAGCCGCATCCAGGAGGGATTCGCGGGGAACGATCATCAGTTCGTAATCTTCGGGCGCCTGGCCTCGCACCAGGCAATGGACCGCCAGCAAACCGGCAATCTTTTCGACCGGCATGGTGCCATCCGGTTCTGCTTCCACACGAAACCGCGCCGCGCCGGTGGCACGCTCGCACAACACAAAGCTCTGCATGGAAAATCGCGGCTGGGTATTCTGAACTTCTTCGGACTGCTTGCGTCTGCGTATCAGGGGTGACCTCACAGTTCTCAGTCCGCGCCGGGATATGGGACCAATGGATTTGATGTCTATAGCCAATTTAACCTGGACAACGTTGAGGCCGGCCGCACTCTCCGAACTTCTTCCCAGTTCACCCGGATAGGACCTAGCTCCTGCTGGAAGGACTGCTTCCCCGCCGGTTTTCGGAAAAGTCAAGCCACGCCCAAGGCATGACTGTGCCACCACACAAGACCGACTGAAGTACTATGCAAGCCGTCTACCACAAAGTGCCAAAACTTTGCGTTCTCAATCATAAGGGGTTGAAGGGGAAACATGAATACGCACTCATCTCTAACCCGGTAGAGATTTCCCTGTAGGAGCAATTTTTTCACGGCGCCGCGGAAAAATTTTCATGGGTGAGCCATGTAAAATCCACAAAGGAACCCTTCCGTCGGGCTTACAATTCCCCGCGACTGGCTTGCGTTGCGCAAAAAGGAGAGCGAATGGCCCCATTTTTCGATCACGTGTCGGTTTTATGCGCGTTCGTGCTGTGGAAATTGGATGTGGCGTTCGCTGCCGGCCCATCTGGCATCGAACAGATCGCGTTGCGATGGATGCATATCGTCGCGGGCTTCCTTTGGCTGGGATTCCTCTACTTTTTTGTCCTAGCAGTTAACCCCACGCTTAAGGCGCTCGATCCCGCAACCCGTGCGAAGACCTTTCCGGAGATTGCCTCGCGCGGTTTGTGGTGGCTGCGCTGGAGCGCCGTTTTCGGCTGGCTGGCAGGGTTTCGCTACTTCATGATTTTGGCCAAGACTGACGCGATCAACGCCGGGCGGCCCCACGCCTGGGGGGCTTGGATCGGAATTTGGCTGGTCTGCTGGCTTGCGGCGTTCGCGATTGAGATGGCGCTGGTTCAGGCGGGCGGCCCGCTGGGGAACTCGTATGTGTCGGGAACGCTCGTCTTCTTCGTGATGGCGGCCGTCTCGTGGCTCGTTGTTTCGCTCCTAGCTCAGCCCGGGGTCGGAAACCGCACCTTGTGCATCGCAATCGGTGGAGGGATAGGAACCATTTTGTTCCTGAACGTCTGGGGAATTTCCTGGCGCTGCCAGAAGCGCTTGATCGCGTGGACGCGCGCGTCGGCGGAACAAGGAACGCCGATGCCGGCCGAAGCGGCGAAGCTGGCTCGCACGGCTTCTCTCGTCATGCAGATTAATTTCTGGCTGAGCTTTCCGATGATTTTCTTCATGGCCGCCTCGGCGCATTTCCCGTTTCTCTCCGGTCAATGAGCGGTCAAAACCCGGACGCAGCGCGGCGGAGCCTCAACCCAACACAATCTCAAATTTGAAATTTGAGATTAAGAACAGGGCAAAGGCAAGCGCAACACGGAAATTCCTCGCGCCAACGCAAAGAATTCACGGGTTAGTAGTACAGAGAACGCAGAGAAAAGCGGGCACGGAGACTGCTCGGAAAAACTAACGGGAGAGGATGCGTGTTTGTCCGGGTGAGAGCAATTCATAGCGGATTTCGCGCCAGCGGATCTGCCGGCTGAACAGCGCCACCAGCGTATTCCATAAGGCCAAGAACGGCGCGACGGCCGCGAGGAACGTCCATATCCATCCGTCGGCCAGCAACTTCGTCTTCCAGTCCGGCAGGACTTCCATGATCGCGGCCAGCCGAAGCACGCCGCGAGCCATCGACAGCACCATCGGGACGATCGCCAGCAGCAACAAGTGGACCGCCGGCGCGCCCGAAATCACGTTGCCAATGAATAGTCCGACCCCGACCAGAATCGAGGCGCAGTAGAAGAAGTGGCCGACGCCGCCGAGCGCCCACAATCTCGATTCGTAGACGCGCGCGATGATGATTTGCCGATCGGTGAATTCGAGCAGGCGCCCGAGGTTACAATCAAACATCGTGGGCACGATGCACTCGGGCGCGAACTGAATGGGAAGCCCGGATTGCCGCAAAGCGTGCGTGAGCGAGAAATCGTCGCTCACCGAGCCGTTCCAGAATTCTGCCACGTTGCTTTGCTCGAATTTTTCGCGGCGGATCGCCGTGCCGCCGCCCCAGCAAAAATTCCGCGCATGCTCGCCGAGGTACGTCACCGCGGGCGCGTTCCAGGCCGAAGCCAAGGCGCTCCAAACCCCGCCGATTTGAGGGAAGAACCAGCGGAAGGTGGTCACCGCGCCGAGGTTCGCGTCCGCCAGCGGCGCCACGAGCCGCGCAAGCCAGCTTCGTCCGGGGCGGCCGTCGGAATCGGCGAAGACGTAAACGTCGAATCCCTCGGCGGCCTGCTGGACCGCGGCGCGCAGGTTGTTCACCTTTTCACCGCAGCCGTTCGGCTTGCCCGCAACGACGATGTGAACTTTGTGTTTACTGCCGCCGGTGACGCGCTCGATGATTTTGCGCGCAGGATCATCGCCGCTGGCCATCGCAAAGAAAATTTCGTAATCGGCATAGTCAAACGAGGCCAGGGCGGAAATGTTTTGTTCGAGGCCCGGCTCCGCGCCCTTCACCGGGCAAAAGAGCGCCACGCGCGGCGCGTAAAAGCCCGAATGCGTTCCGGCGCGCCGCTGCGCCAGACGGAGCCAAACGAGGCCGTCCCAAAGATTGTACAAGCCCTGGAGAATCTGCTCGACGACGAGGACGTAGAACAGGGTGAGCATCAAGAGTCTCGCGGCCCGCCACTACCGAGAGGTACAGGCCGGAGCATAGCAGAAATTTTCGAGGCAGCGGGCCGGATGGTCTGGTTACTATCGGAATGCAGCGAATCGGTACACAAGGAGGACGAGCCATGCCCACACGCGTGGAAACCACGATGGTCACGACTTCGCAGGAATTGCCCGGCTACCGCATCGTTCGAAACTACGGAATCGTGCGCGGCATCATCGTCCGCTCGCGCAGCCTTCTTGGCTCGATCGGCGCGGGCTTGCAGACGATCCTGGGCGGCAACATCACGATCCTCACGGAGCTTTGCGAGAACACACGCCAAGAGGCCTACGAACTCATGATGCAGCATGCGGCCGAGCACGGCGCCAACGCGGTGATTGCGATGCGTTACGACGCCACCGAAGTCATGCAAGGCGTGACCGAAGTGCTGGCGTACGGAACGGCGGTGCAGGTCGAGCGGATCTCGCAGTAAGAGATGCGGCCGTGCTCCCGTTGTAGCCCGCCCGTTGTAGGCAGGCCGTTGTAGCCCGCCTCTTTAGAGGCGGGGTTCGTCCGCCCGTTAGCCAAGTGTCCGGCGCAGCAGCGTCCGTGCAAGCTGCGCAAGTGCGCCATGAAACTTGCGTGTCGCGCGCCGCGCCTGATCTAGCATCGAGGGATCGAGAAGCAACGCGACGCGTGCGACGAATGGCGATTCTTCCTCCCGCGCCTTTGGCGGCTTGCGGCTCCGGGCCGGCGCTTCGCTTCGCTCGGCAGATTCCGAATACAGAGCGAGGTCGCGGCGGAATTGCCGGCGATCTTCGGCGCTCCAGTTTTGCGCGCGCGCCAGCGCCGCTGCCAGTTCGCGAAAAAAAAAGTCGACCGCCTCTTTTTCCTCCGGTCTGAGTTTGCTCAGCTTCTGTTTGCCGAAAAATCGGGGCAGTGCGGCACGGGTTTCAATAATCAGGGCGAGAACGATTTCGCGGCCGATCGTCTCCGCGAGTTCCCGATCGCGAGCGGGTCCGCCGAGAATTCCGCGACGATCATAGGAGGTCACGTAGTCTTCGACGAATTGAAGTACGACGCGATCGTGCACCAGCGCCGCGAGCATGTTGTTCGCGAGTGCGCTGCCGTAGATCGGGAATAATTTTCGCGAGCGGGCCACGCGCAAATTCTAGCAGGGTGGCGCAGGCTTTCAGCCCGCGGGGTTTGGTTGCGGCAGGATCGACCTAGCGCCCAACCAAACCCCACAGGCTGGAAGCCTGCGCCACAAAAAAGCCCGGCTTTCTTGGCGAAAGCCGGGCTTCTTTATTACCTTTTGTGATTTACGATTAGTGAATCGGCGGAACACCCGCAGGCGCGGGCGGCGCCGGCAACTGGCCCTTCTTCAGCTCCGCCGCAACGGGCACGGACTTGGTCAGGGCGATGTCGAGGGCCTGGTCCACCGTGTGCACGAAGTGAATCTGCATCCCGTCGAGTACCTCCGGCTGCAGGTCCTCTTTCACGTTCGGTTCGTTCTCCGCGGGCAAAATCACCTCGCGGATTCCGGCGCGCTTCGCACCAAGCACCTTCTCCTTGATTCCGCCCACCGGCAGAACGATGCCGGAGAGTGAAATTTCTCCCGTCATCGCTACCCGCGGTCGGAGTGGCCGCCCGGAGAGCAAGCTCACCAGCGCGTTCACCATCGCGACGCCGGCCGAAGGACCATCCTTCGGCACCGCGCCCGAAGGCACGTGGATGTGGATGTCCTGCTTGCGGAAGAAGTCGGGATCGATGCCGTAGCGCTCGGCGTTGGCGCGAACCCACGTCAGCGCGGCCGTCATCGACTCCTGCATCACTTCGCCCAAATGGCCGGTCATGGTGAACTGCTTTCCGCCTCGCATGCGGCTCGCCTCAATGAAGACGATGTCGCCGCCCGCGGGCGTCCAGACCAGTCCGACCGACACGCCGGGTGTCTTAACGCGCTCCTCGACTTCCCGCTCGGCTCGGAACCTCGGCACGCCCAGGCCTTCGTGCACCACGTCGGGCGTGACCACGAGCTTGTCGGTCTTGCCCTCGGCGATGCGCCGGGCCTGTTTGCGAATCAAGGTGGCGATCTCGCGCTCGAGATTCCGCACGCCGGCTTCGCGCGTGTAGCTGTGAATGATCTCGCGCAAGCCGTCGTCGGTGAACTCGATCTGCTCGCCCATTTTCAAGCCATGCTCGTTTGCCTGCTTCGGCACGAGATATTTGTTGGCGATATGGATCTTATCGATCTCTGTATAGCCCGCGAGCTCGATGATTTCCATACGATCACGCAGCGGCTCCGGGATCGGGTCGATCATGTTCGCGGTGGCGATAAAGAGCACCTTGGACAAATCGAACGGCACGTCGAGATAGTGATCGCGGAACGTCGCGTTCTGCTCCGGGTCGAGCACTTCCATCAACGCCGCCGAAGGATCGCCGCGGAAATCGCGCCCGAGCTTGTCAACTTCGTCCAGCATGAAGACCGGGTCGTTCACTTCCGCTCGGCGGATTCCCTGGATGATTTGTCCGGGCAGCGCGCCGATGTACGTCCGGCGATGGCCGCGGATTTCCGCTTCATCGTGCATGCCGCCCATCGACACGCGCACGAATTTGCGGCCAAGCGCACGAGCGATCGACTTCCCGAGTGAAGTCTTCCCCACTCCTGGCGGCCCGAGGAAGCAGAGGATCGGCCCCTTCATGCCGGGCTGGAGTTTCTTCACCGCGAGATAATCGAGAATGCGTTCTTTCACTTTTTCGAGGTCGTAGTGATCCTCGTCTAGAATGGCCTGCCCTTTCGGGATGTCGATCTCCTGCGCCCCGGAAGATTTCGCCCAGGGCAAAGAGACCATCCATTCGAGATAGGTACGCGCGACCATGTACTCGGCCGAGGCCGGAGTCATCTTCGCGAGCCGCTTCAACTCGCGGTCGCACTCCTTGCGCGCCTCGGCGGGCATACCGGACTTCTCGAGCTTTTCGCGCAGCTCGTCGGTTTCGGCCTGGCCGTCGTCGGTTTCGCCGAGTTCCTTGTGAATCGCTTTGAGCTGCTCGCGAAGAAGATACTCGCGCTGGCTCTGGCTCACCTGCTCCTGCACTTGCTCCTGAATTTTGTTCCGCAGCTCCAGGACTTCGAGCTCCTTGGAAAGTTCGCGGATCAGGGTCTCGAGGCGGCGCCGGACGTCCGCGGTTTCGAGAAGCTCCTGGCGCAGCAACGTCGGAAGCGACGGCAGGTTCGCGGCGATGAAGTCCGCGAGCCGAACCGGGTCCTCGATGTTCAAAGCAGCCGTTTGCAGGTCATCGGAAAGTTGAGGCGAGCGAGCCACCACGTCCCGGAACAGCTCGCGGGCGTTGCGCTCCAGCGCCATCAGTTCCGCATCGGATTCGCCCACTAGGTCCGGCTGAATTTCGACGCGGGCCGTCAAAAACGGGCGGAAACTGATCAGCTCAACCACGCGGATGCGCTGCAAGCCCTCCAGAAACACAACCACGTTCCCGTTGGGCATGCGAACCAACTTGTGAATTTTCGCGGCAGTGCCCACCAGGTGCAGGTCGGCAGCGGCGGGCTCCTCGACTCGAGGATCGTGCTGGGCCACGATTCCCAGCAACTTTTCTTCGCCATGCAGCGAGTTGAGCAGGGCCAACGACCCCTCGCGGCCGACGGTTAGAGGCTGGACCCCGCCGGGAAACAGGACGGTATCCCGAACCGGCAGGATGGGCAGCTCCTTGGGAATTGGAATCGATTTTTCGCTCATCTAGGTCCCCCTTAGACAGCAAGAAAAAACGAATGAGAATTCGAGCGACAACCCGTTAGATGCAAGATAAACCCAAAAGGTGCAAAAGGCTACAACGCGATTAGAAGCAACATTTAGCGTGCTACACTAAAGTCTATTGGGTACTCTTTTGAGCAGCCATTAAACCACTAAGACTAATAAGGTTACAGGAGGTCTGAGGCTTGACTCCGACGTAACCTCTTGGGTCGCTGGTTCAATATCCGATATCGGCAAGATCGAAAACCCTATGAGGCCGAAAGGATGAACAACTGAATTGCCGAGACAAATCGGGTCAATCAGGGCTGGGCGATGGATCGCGCGAACTGAAGGGCGCTTTCCCGGTCCTGAAGCCGTCCTTCCAACTGGGCCTCCTCGACTGCCAGCAGGATCTCCCTGAAACGGGGGCCCGGAACGAGGCCCATACTCTTCAGATCATCGCCGGTAACTAGTTTAGGGGGATACACTTTTTCGGGTGGAGTTTCCAGAAGAAACTGCTGGACGAAGGTATAGGCGTCCAGGCTGCCGTGGCTGGCCAGGCAGTCCAGGCGGTGCAGTTCCAGGTGCTCTTCAAAGTGCGGAAGGCGCACAAACCGCTTCAGAGTCGCGGTGCGCATGTCACGGACATCCTTAAAGCGGAGGTGATTCGCCACTAGCGACACGACCTGCTCTACGTCTTCGTTCGAGAAGCGCAGGTTGCGGCAGATGTGCTCGGCCATGCGCGCGCCGACCTCGACGTGGCCGTCGAAACGAATCCGCGTGCCCGGCCCTTTCGCCGGAGCGAAGGTAGGCGGCTTGCCCACATCATGGAGTAAGACACCCCAGGCCAGCGTCGGCGAGCAGCGCGGCGCGAGCTTTTCGAGCATCATGCGCGTGTGAATCCAGACGTCGCCTTCGGGATGAAACTGCGGCGGCTGCTCGACGCCCTTCATCCGCGCAATGTCGGGGAGCACCACGGGGAGCAGTCCCGTTTCATCCAGCAACTCGAATCCGCGCCGCGCCGCGCCTTCGGTCAGCAGCTTGGTCAGCTCGTCGCGAATGCGCTCGAGCGAAACTTCGAGCACTTTTGGCGCGAGCTTCTGAATCGCCGCCATCGTCTCGGGCTCGATCTGGAAGCCAAATCGCGCGGCAAAGCGCACCGCGCGCAGCATGCGCAATTTATCTTCGTCGAAACGCCGGAGCGGATCGCCAATGGCGCGCACAATTCCAGCGCGCAAATCGTCTCGCCCGCCGACGAAATCGAGGATTTCCGCGGTGGCCGGCTCCATCAACAATCCGTTGATCGTGAAATCGCGCCGCTGTACGTCCTCTTGCGGAGTGGTTGAGTAAGCCACGGCGTCAGGATGCCGCCCGTCCGTGTACCCGATGTCGGAGCGAAACGTCGCCACTTCAACTTGCGTTTCGTCCTCCACCACCAGAATCACGCCGAATTTCGCACCCACGGAAAGGCTGCGCGGAAACAGCTCCTGCACGCGCTCCGGGCGCGCATCGGTCGCAACATCGTAGTCCGCCGGTTCGCGGCCCAGAATGAGATCGCGCACACACCCGCCCACGAGATACGCCTGATGGCCGCTGCGGCGCAGCGTCGCGCAGATCTGCTCGGCCAATTCCCGCGGAGTCATGCTTGAATTATGCGCTAGTAACCTCGATGGACAAAGGTTCCAGAAAGTAACGTACAATGGCGGGTCGCGGGCCCTTGTGATGAGCCTTGCGTATGAATCGGCACAAAACGAGCCAATCAACCAAATACAATTCTGATGCACTATCCATTTGGCGCACGAAGCTGAAAAATGTTAAACACGGGCTTCTTCCCTCTTCCTCAAACGACAGGCCGAACCCCCTAGTCACAGAGTCCCTGGTGATTGCCTCGGTATTCTCGCCAGGGGCGGTTTGTGCCTTGGAGAGAAGTACGGGCAGACTGGTTTGGCGAAGAGAGGTTCTTGGGTTCTGTGGCGCGGCAGTTTACGGCTTCGACGGCAAGTTATTCGCAAAGAGTTCACATACCCTCTATGCCCTTAACCCGAATTCAGGAGAAGTTCTGTGGACTTTCTGCCCCTATGGGCCTTCCGGCGAAACCATGTACTCGGAGCCCGCTGGTCACAAGCAAAGCGTCTTCATAGGCGACCGACGTGGCATCCTCCATTGCTTGGATGCGCGTACCGGAAGAACATTGTGGCGGCGACGGACGAATAAGGCCAAAAATGGCGACGTAAATTCAACCCCGATTATTTCCTCCGGTCTGGTGATCGTTGGAACAAACGCCGATAAGGCGGTTGCGTATGACGCCGAAACCGGAGAGTTGGCGTGGGTCCGCAAAGTGGATGGTCCTTCCGCGAAGGGGCCCCTACTGTTCCAAAGGTTTGCGGCTATCTTGACGGACTCGATCTATCTCCTGGAATCGCGATCTGGAAGGGTCGTGCGCAAGTTCTCTTGGCAGGGCAATGGAATAAGAGGTGCCACAAGCACTCCAAGAACAATTGCGGGAATACTTGAGGGAAAGTGGCCGCCGGCTGAAGAGACCCAACTCGTTGGCGTTGACAAGAGCCAAATACGGTACTCCGTTGTTCATAAATGTTGGGGTGGAGCTATACGCTACGCGCGCGACATGAATTTGGTGTACCTGTCCGATCTTGAACATATACGCGCCTTTGACCCCAACGATGGCCGTTCCGTCTTCGACATTCGACTTGGGGAAAAGCGGCCAGAATTCGTGGGGCCGGTTGAAGTGACGAAGAAAATTATCTATGCATTGACGGGGGTCGGTCACGTCTATGCCCTGCATCATCCACAAGTGTGACGCGATTCACTAGCCCCATCACTCTTCATTTTCCGCCCGCCCCTTCGTCATCGAGCCGCCGAATTGAATTTTTGAGAATCCGAAACGGTCGCGCAATGAATCCGTGGCCTTCGCGAGGCGCTCGAGTTTTTCGCGGCGCCCGGCGTCGAGCAAATCCAGTTGCTCGCCGCCGTGCGTGAACTGGGAGAGCGCGACGCCGAGGAGCCTCACTTTGCGCTTGCGATTCCAGTTGCGGTCGAAGAGCTGATTCACGGCCTCGAAGACGATGGGATCGAGATGCGTCGGCTCGCGCAGCGTGCGGGCGCGGGTGAAGGTCTCGAATCCCTGGTAGCGAATCGTTAGGGTAACCGTCGAGGCGCTGAGGCCCGCTTCCCGCAGGCGCTTCATGGCTTTCTGCGTAAGGAAGCTGAGCGTCGCGTCCATCTTGGCGCGGTCCTGCGTGTCTTCGCCGAACGTGTGATTGTGCGAAATGGATTTCGGCTCGGCATCGAAGAGAAATTCGTAGGTATCGCCGCCGCGCGCCTTGCGGTAAAGCGCCGTACCCCAGCGGCCGAAATCGCCCTCGAGTTTTTCCTGCGCCGCGGCGGCGAGCTGGCCCACTTTTTCGATTCCCCGCGCCTTGAGCGCGGCTTCGGTGACCTTGCCGATGCCGGGAATGCGCCGCACGTCGAGCGGGGCGAGAAACGCTTCCTCGCTTCCGGCAGGCACCCAGACGAGGCCGCGCGGCTTGGCCTGATCGCTCGCCACTTTGGCCACGAGGCGCGTGCGCGCGAGGCCGGCGGAGACGGGCAGCCCGGTCGATGCGGTGACTTCGCGCAGCAGCGCATCGGCGGCAGCGAGCGGCGGCCCGTGCAGACGCTCCGTCCCCGCGAAGTCGATGTAGGCCTCGTCCACCGAAGCCATCTCCACGACCGGCGAATATTTTCCGAGGATCGCCGCGACGCGGTCGCTCCATTCGGAGTAGAGCTGGTGCCGCGGCTCGAGAAAAATCGCGTGCGGGCACAGCCGCCCCGCCGTCCGCAGCGGCATGGCCGAGTGGATGCCGTATTTCCGCGCTTCATAGCTCGCCGTGGAGACGATGCCGCGCTGGTTCGGCTGCCCGCCCACCACGACGGGCTTGCCGCGCAGCTTGGGCCGGTCCAGGAGTTCCACCGACACGAAGAACGCGTCCATGTCCACGTGGAGGATGGAGGTTGAGGGCGGTGAGGAGGTGGAGGAAGTTGAGGACTCGGAATCCGCCGCGGCGGAATCGCGCTTGGCCCGGAACGTGGCGAACTTCGGCATGGCGGCTGGCGCTACTATACACCTGGGCGAATACGAAGCGAACAAAAAGCCGTGAAGACATTCGCTGAAAACGGGGTTCATAGCTTAGAACTTCAGGGCCTAAAGGCCTCGCGTTGCGCACGTTTCTGTCCGACCTGAAGGTCGGACCTCCTAAAGCCTAAACCCTTACGAAACGCTTCCATCAGCGCGCGTGCTAAGATCAACTGAAAAAGGAGCGCCTGCCGTGGGGAAGGTCTATCCGGCGATCGACGATTCGATCCGCAAATTCATCGAGGCGCAGCCCGTTTTCTTTGTGGGCTCCGCGCCGCTCGCTTCCGACGGCCACGTCAACGTCTCCCCGAAGGGCCTAGACACCCTGCGCATTCTGGGCCCAACCACGGTGGCATACCTTGACCTGACCGGCAGCGGAATCGAAACGGTTTCGCACCTCAAGGAAAACGGGCGCATCGTGCTGATGTTCTGCGCGTTTCAAGGGTCGCCAAAAATCATTCGCCTGCACGGGACCGGGACAGTGGTCGAGCCCGAAGCCTCGGAATTTGCGCCGCTGGCGAGGCATTTTCCCGAACACGAAGGGACGCGGACAATCATCGTGATCGAAGTCTCGCGCATCTCGGATTCCTGCGGTTTCAGCGTGCCGCTGCTGGAATTCAAAGGCGAGCGCAACCAGCTTTCCGCCTGGGCGCAGAAATTGGGCGAGGAGGGGCTGAAGCGTTACCGGGAAGAGAAAAACAGCCGGAACATCGACGGACGTCCCGGGCTGGAAGGGCCCGTTTGAGGGCCATTCTACGCGCCTAAATTCTCGATTTGTCCTTTCGGTTAAGTTTTTGCCACACGCAGCTCCAGATTCGCTTCGCGGCGCTCGGCACGCGCGAGGGACGCAGGTCTTATTTTTGTAAATTCTCCACCCTGCAGGCAAAATTTCCCGCAAATCAGGTGTTCTAGGGATGGCTTTTCCCGCCTAGCGGGTGGCCATAACCGCCTTGAAACGGGTGGGGTGACCAAAAAGCTAACGCCGAACGCGCGCGCAAGTTCCCTGTTCCGAACAATCCGAGCAAATTTTTCCGAAATTCACCCGGTAAAACTTTCCCGCGGTGGATTTCCCCTTTTTGTGGTCCACGAACTGCACCCTCATAGGCACTCAGTCGGTAAACATTTTGATCTGGGGGCCAAAAAAATGTTTAAGAGTTCCTTGTTGCAGTTTCAAGAGCGCGGAACGGCAGAGGAGAAGTTGTGGCGGGCCGTGATCACCAAATCCCTCGAGGAATGGATTTGCGGGCCGCTCAGTTTTAGCCGCAAGGCGGAGCAGTTTCTCTTCGAAGACAAGAACGACTTCCAGGCGGTTTGTTCTTCAGCGGGTATGGACGCGGACCGGCTGAGGAACCGGCTCAAAACGCTGCGCGCGCGCGGCATCCAAAAAGAAAGCATTCCCTTCCGGGCACGCACTCAAAAGCGACCAGCGCTTGCTCCTGTTCCCGAGTTTATTCAAAAAGCGTTCGGCGTCTAGCAGCAATACCAACGTAGTCTTGTCACCCCGAGCTTGGCGAGGAATCTGCTTACAGTCGGAGGAAAGCAGATCCCTCGCTTCGCCTCGGTGCGAGCGCTCGGCGCGAGCACTCGGGGTGACGATTTCCTGTTTATTACCACGGCTGCTTCCGCGGGCCTCCTGGAATCACTTTGGGCGGCTGATTCGTCACTTCGGGCGGCCGATCGCTACGGCAACTTCCTCCGGCAGTTCTCCCTGTAGCGCCATCAGGGCCACGCGGAACAGGGCAGCGACGCTGATCGCGTCCCGAATCTCGCCACGCTTGGCGCGATCGACGGCGCCCCAAAACGGAATGCGCGCGACCTGCAGGCGTTCAGTGGATTCCGGCCGGCCATCCGCCGCGAAGAGGTCCCACGCCAGGAACGCGGTGCTGCGCTCGTCGGTCACGCTATTGGACAGGTCCGTGGACAGAATTTCCCGCCAGTTCCTGGCCGCCAGGCCGCATTCCTCGCGAAGCTCGCGCTGCGCCGATTCGAGCGCGGGGAGGGAGTGCTCCCCGCCGCCCTCGGGAATTTCCCAGCTATAGGCGCGCAGCGGGAACCGGTACTGCCCCACCAGGATGACATTTCCCTTCTCGTCGATCGGAACAACCCCCGTCGCCTGCTGTTTGAAATGCACGGTGCCGTAGATCCCAGGGCCGCCCGATGGGTCCAGAACTTCGTGATGGTCCACGCGTATCCACTCATTTTCGTAGACCAACCTTTGCGAGAGCACCGTCCAGGGATTTTTCATTTCGTCCATGTTTTCTCCGCGCGGGATTCATACTAACGAGTGGAGGTAGAGGAGGTAAAGGAAACGCGAACGAAGCAGCTTTGCTACGCGGACCGCACAGCGGTGCGCTTGGCACAAGCCACACGTCGGATTCCGGCGAGGTCGGTTGTGATGGAGAGGCCGGTCCACTCGGCCGTATTAAGCGCGCACGTCACGTGCTCGGCTGAGTTGTACCCAAGTTCCAAGACGAGATATCCTCCCGGCTTCACAAGCGCGGCAGCTTGCGTGATGAGCGGTTGGTAGAGCTCTGTTCCAACTTCGCCGCCGAAGAGCGCGGTTTCGGGTTCGTGTTCGCGCACTTCGCGGGGCAGCGTGGCGGCTTCCCGGCGGCCGATGTACGGCGGGTTGCTGACGATGAGGTCGAAAAGCGGTGACTGGCTTGGGCTGAGTACACGCGAAGCGTGACCGGTGACTGGTGACTGGTGGAGAACCGCGTCGAGAAGGTTGCATTCGACGAAAGTAATACGCTCGGCGACGCCGAGTCGCGCGGCGTTGCGGCGCGCGACTTCGAGGGCGGCGGCCGACATGTCCGTGGCCATGATGTGAGCGGCCGGCAACTCATGCGCCAGCGCTATGGCGATGCAGCCGGAGCCCGTGCCCACGTCGGCGATGCGAAATTCTTCGCGGTGGCGCGCCAAGCCGGCGCCAGATCCAACTCCGAGGCGTTCGAGGGCAACTTCGACCAGGTGCTCGGTTTCGGGGCGCGGAATCAGCACGTCCGGCGTGACCTCGAAATCCAGGCCCCAGAATTCCTGATGGCCGGTGAGGTGTTGCGTGGGGACGCCGCTCGCGCGCTGGGCGATCAGCGACAAGTATTTTTCGCGTCTGGCTGCATCGACTTCGTATTCCGGGTGAGCGTAAATCCAGGCGCGGTCTCGCTCGAGGACATGCATCAGGAGTAGTTCGGCCGCCAGAGCCGCCGACGCCACATTTTCGCGTTCGAGTTGCGCAATCCCATCGCCCAGGACGGAACGGACGTCCGTGATTGGCTTGCCCTGAGAAGCGAAGGGTGAATGGTGCGGATGCGGCACGTGCTTACGCCTCGACCAGTTCCTGCTTCAGGCGCTCGGCCTCGAAATGCGTTACCAGGGCGTCGACGAATGGGCCGAGCTTGCCGTCCATCACTTCGGTGAGCTGATGCAGCGTCAGGCCGATGCGATGGTCGGTGACGCGATTTTGCGGAAAATTGTACGTGCGGATTTTTTCCGAGCGGTCGCCCGTCTTGATCTGGCCGCGGCGCTCGGCGGCGATGGCTTCGTGCTGCTTGGCCTGCTCCATTTCGTAGAGGCGCGACCGCAGGACGCGCATGGCCTTGGCGCGATTTTTGATCTGCGATTTTTCGTCTTGCTGCGAAACGACGAGGCCCGACGGAATGTGCGTGATGCGCACGGCCGAGTAGGTCGTGTTCACCGATTGCCCGCCCGGCCCGGACGAGCAGAACGTATCGATGCGCAGGTCTTTCGCCTCGATCTTGATGTCGATGTCGTCGGCCTCGGGCAATACCGCGACCGTCGCCGCCGACGTGTGAATCCGGCCCTGCTGCTCGGTGGCGGGAACGCGCTGCACTCGGTGCACGCCGCTCTCGTACTTCAACTTCGAGTACACTTTTTTTCCCAGGATCGAAGCGACCACTTCCTTGAGCCCGCCCAGCGAGCTCGGCGAGCTTTCGAGAATCTCAACTTTCCAGCCCTGCGACTCCGCGTAGCGCGAATACATGCGAAACAGCTCGCCCGCGAAGAGCGCCGCTTCGTCGCCGCCCGTCCCCGCGCGGATTTCGACGATCACGTTTTTCTCGTCGTTCGGGTCCCTCGGCAGGAGCAGAAACTTCAGCTCGCGCTCAACGGCTTCCTTGCGCTCGGCAAGCTGCTTTTCCTCTTCCTGCGCGAGCAGCTTCATCTCCGGGTCATCGGCTTCGAGGGCCATTTGCCTGGCTTCGGTCAAACCTTTGTCGACCTGTTTCCACTCGCGGTACTTTTCGACCATTTCGGAAAGCTCCGAATGCCTGCGCGCGAGCTTCTGGTAATTCGCCGAGTCGTTCAGCACTTCCGGCGAGGACAGCTCCGAGGTCATTTCCTCGTAGCGCTTTTCAATCTGGTCGAGCTTTTCGTACAGCGTAAGGCCTGCCATGGCTTGCACCTGTCTTCCAATAAGATTCCAATAGGGAGAAGAACTGCGATTCGATGCGGGAGCCAAATTCGGCGTGGATCCCGCAGGGGCGGGACGAGGGCAAACTGCGGCTAATAAAACGCGGAGATCATGATCGCTGATTCAAGAATAGCTGCAATATCGCAACAAATCAACATCGCGGAATGGCCAACGCCGAGCCGACTGGGCCGCGCTCTTCGGCGGGAATGCCGCTCTTAGATGTCCGTCAGCTTTCGCCATTTGTGATCGTAGACCACGAAGTTCGCCTTACTGACTTTCCCGTCCTTTTTTGGAATCTCAATCACCAAGTCATTGCCGCTCAGCGTTCCGTGATATTCGCTGCTGCTCAAGTCCGTATCGCCTTTGATGCACCATTGTCCGTGGTTCGTGGCTACTGCGTCGGCATTGTCGGATAGCACAGCTACGTTGAAATAGTAGATCTGGCCAGCAGTGAGGGGGCCAGCCAGCGGCGAGTTATACTTGTTGAGCGAATCTTGCTGCGCGTACTTTCCGATCCCCTCATTCACCTTGATCCGCACATCGACTTTCGGTTTTGCCGCTGGAAGCGCCGAGCCTAGCAACATTTGGAAAGCCAACCACGTGACCAAAAGCGATGCGAGTGGTCTCGTTTTCATTTTCCCTCCCGAGCGGTCCATGCAACGGCTACGATATTGCTAGAATGGGCGGCGGATTGAACGGCGGTTCTACATGTCGGATAGCTTCCGCCATTTGTGATCGTAGACCGCGAAACTCATCTTCTTGGCCTTCCCATTCGGCTGCGGAACTTCGAGCTCTAGGTCGTTGCCGCTGAGCGTTCCTTGGTAGGTGAGGCTGCCGAGCAGCGCGTCGCCCTTGATACACCACTGCCCGTTGTTCTTGGCCACGGCTTCGGCATTGTCGGAGTGCACGGTTACGTTCAGATAAAAAACTTGCAGGCCGCCGAGCGCGCCGTCCATCGCTCCGCCCGTCCTCGAGAGCGAGTCTTGCGGCACGTTCTTTCCGATTCCGTCGTTCACGATGAGAGTGATGTCAACTTTAGGTTTCGCCAAAACGGCTGACGACAAGAGCAGAAGCGACAAGCCCAGCAACGCAGACACCGCACTCGCCAGCGATCTCAATCTCATGTTGTTCTCCCGAGGGTCCACTCCGGCTGGATCGGTCCCTCCACTCGAGCTTCTGGTTGGGTCCTGGATTGCGTGGATCGTACGCCTCTCCTCTGCCCCGTGCAACAAATTTGCGATCAAGGTTTACCTTTGCGGGAACATAGCATCCGAGATAGACGGGCGCCGGAAACAATCGCCTACTACGCGCCGATGCCGAATCCGCCGTGCAAAATTGGCTGCGCTTGCGATCGGTATATCATAGACTTGCCGTGGCGCATCAAGATGACCGAATCCAATTCCATCGCGGGAGCGACCGCCTCGAGTATCGACGGTGAGCTTCTCTGGGGCTTCTGGTACCCGGCGCTGCGCAGCGACGAAGTGCGCGGGCGCGCCCTCGTCACCTCGACGCGCATGGACGTCCAGCTCGTTTTGGGCCGTGACAGCGCGGGGAAAGCATTTGCGCTGCGCGACATCTGCCCGCACCGCGCCTTTCCGCTTTCCGCCGGCAGTTGCGATGGCCAAACCGTCGAGTGCACTTATCACGGCTGGCGCTTCGACGCGCACACCGGGCAGTGCCGCGAAATTCCCTCGATCACGGCCGACTCAAAGCTTCAGTGCGACCGCATCTACGCGGGCAGTTTTCCCTGCGAGGAGCGCGACGGCTACATCTGGGTTTATCTAGCGAATTCCGAAGGACGCGCCGCCGACCGCGCCGCAATTCCCCCCGCGCCCGAGCTGCCGAAATTCAGCGAGCGCTACCGCATCGCGCATCTCACCGCCGACCTCGCCTGCAACATGGACACGGGAATCACGGGCTTGATGGATCCCGCGCACGGGCCGTTCGTGCATCAATCCTGGTGGTGGCGCAGCCGGCGCAGTATCCGCGAAAAGCAAAAGACTTTTGAGCCCATCCCGCAAGGCTTCCGCATGAGCTCGCACGCGCCCTCGGCCAACAGCGGGCCGTACAAGCTGCTGCGCTTCTACGGCGACGCCGTTACGACTCAAATCGATTTCGTGCTGCCCAACATGCGCACCGAAATCGTGCGCTGCGGCGACCGCTGGTTCACGAACCGCACAACGGTCACGCCGATTCGCCGCGACGTATGCCGCCTGGATTTTGTCGCGGCGTGGAACCTCTTCCCGTGGTTTCCGGTCACGCCGCTTTTGCATTTTTTCGGAAAACGCTTCATCGCGCAGGATCAGGGCGTAATCGACCGCCAGCAGCCGGGCCTGAAAGTGCAGCCGCGCATGATGCTGATCGACGATGCCGACCGCCAGGCGCGCTGGTATTTTCAATTGAAGGCGGCATACCTCGCCTCGCGCCAGAACGGCGCGCCCATGGCGCATCCGCTCGATGGCCCGGTCACGCTGAAGTGGCGGAGCTAAGTGGCGCAGGCTTTTTACCCTGAACCGGTGAAGGGCAGCCTGTGCCACTGGATCGCCTTTAGCTCCTCGCCTTTTCCGAAAACGCGCGATGAACGAGGAATAGAACAGCAGCCGTAAGCCCCGCCGCAGGCAAACCCAGGAACGGATGATGCTCCGCAATCCCGCGCACGCCTAGAAACAAGAACACCGCAACCTGCC
>Ga0210403_10001981_pt1 | contig 18891 bp, 20 predicted proteins | sample IncBWC19MmetaG_FD_150863 | JGI IMG/M metagenome (GOLD analysis project Ga0210403, IMG submission 150863) | Forest soil microbial communities from Barre Woods Harvard Forest LTER site, Petersham, Massachusetts, United States - Inc-BW-C-19-M | ecosystem: Environmental > Terrestrial > Soil >... | reverse complement strand
TTGCCGTGTTGCTGTACCGGCGCTTTGCGCGCGCAACAGGGCAAGCCGAGGCATTGACGCATCTGGCCAGCCAGGCTGAGTCGCTTCACCAGACGCTATCGAAGCAATTTGCTGCTTCCACCGCCGACATGGCTATGAGGCTGGAGCAGACCAAGGGCGACCTTCGTCAGCAAGTCGCCGATCGTCTCGGAGACGGATTTTCGTCCGTTCGCAACGGAGTCGAAGAGCAGATGAAGGCCGCACGCCACGAGCAAGCCGGCCGCCTCGCCGAAGCGCGTACAGAGCTAACTTCTTCACTTGCGTCGACCACTTCGCAGCTCAAATCCGAGTTCGATAACCTGACTCAAAAGACAATGCAGAGTCTCGATTCAATTCGCGATCGCGTGGACGCAAAGCTTCTCGCGATTACGGACCAGGTCCAGCAAAAGCTCGATCAAAATATAAAAGAAGGCTTCGCTCAGTTCGAAAAAGTTCAGCAGCACTTGAAAGCTGCAGAAGAGCAACTGCGTGAAGTAGGAGCGCTAGGGCACTCCATCAACGACCTGAATAATTTATTGAAGCTCCCTCACTTGCGAGGAACATTCGGAGAAGCCAGCCTGGAACGTTTGCTCGCAGATTTCCTGCCCGCTCACATGTTCGAGCTGCAATGCACAGTACAAGGCGGCGGGCGCGTTGACGCCATGATCCAGTTCCCCGACCGGCGCTTGCCGATTGATGCGAAATTTCCCCGCGAACAAGTGCTCGCACTTTTTGAAAGTAATGTGGAAGCTGAAATCGAACTTGCGCGACACGAATTTGTCCGGGTGATGAAGGCCGAAGCCAGACGCATCAAGGCATACATCCAGCCCGAATATGGGACAACCGAAATCGCTCTCATGTATCTGCCGAGTGAGACTCTCTACATGGAGGCAGTCCGGAATCGCGAACTGGCTGACTGGTTGAACCAGCAACATGTGTTTCCTGTTTCTCCCAATACTCTGTTAATGACTTTGCAGACCATTGCGTTAGTCCACAAATGGTACGAAGTCGCCAGCCGATTCGAGAAAAGCCGCGTGGAACTCGCCAAAGCGCAAAAGTCGTTCGACCACTTCCAGAACCAATTCGAAAACGTCGGCAAGAGCCTCAACAAAGCGCAGGACGCCTTTGAAACCGCTCAAAGACATTTGAAGACGTATCGCGGCAAAGTAACGGTGCTCAGCGGACAAGAGCAACTGGAACTCGATGCCAAGAATGAAACCGAAAACAACGGACTGCCGTTCGCCGATAAAGCCAGTGCTTGAGGGTAGTGCACTAACTTCAACGCACCACCTCGCACGATCAAACAGCTACATCTTGTTCATGATGAACGTTCCTGATCCTGTGCATCCGGGGCCGGTCAAAACCCAGGTACCGGTTATCTGGTTGTTTGTCACCGATCCGTTCAAACTGAGGGTGTTTCCGCTGGGACTTGCCGATTGAATTGTCATCGCAAACGTGCCCGTAACATTGCCGTTGAAATTTCCACTCAGGCCGAATGATCCTGTTTCTGTGCTCGCGGTCCCAAAGCACGAATCATTTTCCGTGCTGAATGTGAAATTGGTGACACTCACGTTGCTGCCGCTCATCTGAGTAAAAGACGTCCCAAAGGCGAAAGCCGGACCGTTAGGATTATTCGGATCGGTCAGAGTTGCGGTCCAAGTTCCGTTGATATTTCCAGAATTGCTATTACTTGAGCCACCACCACAGGCACTGAGCATGAGTCCGAGCAACATGAGTAACGAAATGCCAACTCTCTTCATGGAATCCTCCGTAGGGAATGTTTGTAGAATTAGCGACACGTAAAGATGGCGCGGCCGAAACACCGCGCCTCTTCAAAAAAAGCGAAAGCTACTGGCCTACTGTTTACGTCCATTGTGTTTGTCGCGATAGATTTGGCGGGAAACTTTATTTTGCTGATGATTGACCTGGGCTCTTTCGGCGCCAGTCAACGTGCCACCGTTGGCCGCACGGTCATTGTGAATCTCGCGGTTAATACCAGCGTCCTTCGATTCGAGCCTGGCGGTTTCCCCTGCCGTTAGCTGGCCGCCCTTGACGCCTTGCGCAATGCGATCCTGCTGATTTTCGGCTCGCTTTCCAACTTCACTTGTCGGGTTCGTATTTTGCAGGGCCGCATTGTGTTTGTCCTGATAAATCTTGTTTGAAAGTTGATTCTGTTGCTGATTCAGAGTCGCGCGGTCGGACGACGTCAAATGTCCGTTATCGAGGTTTCGCATATCACGCTCTTCCTGGTTTAGATTTGATTCTTTCTTTTCCAGATTTGCGGTCTCGCCAGCGGTGAGCTCTCCGCTTTGAATGCCTTGACCAATGCGGTCTTGCTGGTTTTCCTTGCGTCCTTGAATGGTCGCAGGATCTGTCGTTGCTGCAGTAGTCTGTGAAAACGCCGGCAACGCAACCGCAGCCAACGTCGCTCCGAGAAATATGGTGCCCAAATGCCTTTTCATAATTTTCAATTCCTCCGTAGATTAACGTCAGCCTTGTTTGCTTGGCTCCTTGCGTTTCGAACCCATGTCCAGGAGGAATGTTGCGGAGAACGGGAATGTTTCAGGCGCCCTTGGGGGGCATGTAATCAGGTCAACACCTTACCGGGACTTAAGGCGCGGGCAGCTTCCTACGCAGCAGCGGGCATTATGGGACAGCACAACATTCTGGTAGAGACGCAGCTTGCTGCGTCTTCCCGCCTGGACTGAGAGATCGCGCTTCAGGAGTCTTACTAACACTCAAAGATAATTACAAACCTGCTTCGATTCGGGACCGGGGATCGAGCGCGTCCCGCAGCGCGTCTCCAATGAAGTTAAACGACAAGACTGCAAGCATTACCGCAAGGGCGGGAAAGATTACAAGATGCGGAGCATCAAATAAATGCGCACGGCCATCATTTAACATTGCGCCCCAACTCGCCGTAGGCGGAGGCACACCAAGACCCAGAAAGCTCATCGTCGCTTCGGCCAGGATGGCGCCAGCCATGCCGATTGCCGCCTGCACCACGATGGGCTGAATAATATTCGGCAGAATGTGGCGGACGATCACGCGCAGGTCGGTAGCTCCGAGTGCCCTCGCGGCTTCGACAAATTCACGCTCACGCACCGCAAGGACTTGTGCACGGACCAAGCGTGCGTATCCCACCCATCCGCCAAGGGACAGTGCCAGTATCAAATTAAAGATTCCCGGGCCGCGAAAAGCTACAAACGCTATCGCCAGCAGAATTCCAGGAAACGACAAGAACGCGTTCATGATTACAACGTTCACGAAACGATCTATCCCGCCGCCGTAGTATCCCGCGATCGATCCGATAATCAGCCCCAATGCGAGCGAGGCAGCGACGACGCAGGTTCCCACAAGCATTGAAATTCGCGATCCGTAAATTAACCTGGAACAAATATCGCGACCAAGTTCGTCAGTACCGCACCAATGTGCTCGAGAGGGTGGTTCCAGTCGGTTGGGCAGATCGATTTGGGCGGGATTTTGAGGCGCGATCCACGGCGCGAATATCGCGGAGAAAACGAAAAGCGTAACGAGCACAATTCCGATAACCGCTAGGACATTGTTTCGAGCAATGCGACGAAATGAAATTGATGCCGTGGACATGGCAAGAATGTATCTAACATATCTCGGAATCCTCACGCTTCGGAAACAAAGTATTCCGCATATCGATAGGGTAAGAGGAAAATATTAACCGCGGTTACACTCTTGAGCTTGCGGGTGAATTGTGTTTTCATAAAAGAGTGCCGGAACCACATCGCCGGTCGCCATGCGCGCCGTAAACCTCCACCCCTAGCCGACATTCTAAGGAGAAAAATCATGAGTAAAGTCTCGTATATTCCCAAGGACTACAACTCCATCACACCGTACTTAATCATCAAAGGCGCTGCCCAAGCCATTGAGTACTACAAGAAAGTTTTCGGCGCGACTGAACTCTTTCGCATGGATGGCCCGGACGGAAGGGTCGGTCACGCCGAGTTGAAGATCGGCAATTCGCGCATCATGCTCGCCGACGAAAATCCCGGCATGGGGCAGGGACACAGCAGTGCGGCCACCATTGGTGCAAGCCCGGTGAGCCTGTACGTATACATTCCCGACGTCGATCGCGTGGTTGAGCGCGCGGCGGCCGAGGGGGCGAAAATCCTGAAGCCCGTCGAGGATCAGTTCTACGGAGACCGCTCTGGCTTCATTCAAGATCCGTTCGGACATCTGTGGGCCGTTGCCACGCATGTGGAAGACGTGGCGCCCAAAGATCTGGAAGAACGGGCGAAGAAGGCAAGGCCGCAGGCGGCGTAGTTTGATTTGAACAGGAGGCGGGGCGGCCACGCCTCGCCTCCGGCAACTTCGGTTGCTTTTCCTAACTCACCATACTTCCAGTTTGATCTCGCTTAGCTCACTGTCATCCCGACCGACCCAGTTGATCTGCGAAGCAGGTCAACTGGCGAGTGGAGGGACCTGTTTGTCGGGTGATAGCGGTGCCGAACGTACCATTCCGCAGCCAAATCCTCCCCTGTGGGGTTTTAGCATTCGATCAGCCAAACCTTTTTCATCCTGGTCCAGCGCTTGAGCTGTTTCTCACTGTCGATCGCTTTGAACACGACATCGAACGATTCGTAGCATACGAGACCCGGCAGCAGGTCCCTCCGCTCCGCGTTGCGATTGATAAAACCAATCGCAACGCTACGGTCGGGATGAAAGGACTTTTGGCTGTCTGTCCTCATTGCCGAATCCTCGGATTCGCCACGGAGTACAGGAAATCCGTTAGAAAATTCACCGCGACATAAGTCAACCCAATCGCAAGAATGCATCCCTGCACCAAATAATAATCACGATTACTGATCGCTTGAATCGTGAGTCTTCCGATGCCGGGCCAGGAAAAAATGGTTTCAGTGACGATTGCGCCGGCCAGCAGCGCACCGAACTGCAATCCTAGGACCGTGATGACGGGGATCATCGCATTCCGCAGCGCGTGGCGATAGACAACCGTCCGTTCCGGCAGTCCTTTGGCTCGCGCCGTGCGGATGTAATCCTGACCAAGTTCTTCCAGCATTGACGTGCGAACCATGCGGGTGAGAATTGCCGCCAACGCGCCGCCCATCGTGACGGCTGGCAAGATCAAGTGCGCAAAACTGCCAGAACCCGATACCGGCAGCAATCCGAGCTTAATTGAAAAAAGCAAAATCAATATCGGACCGAGAGCAAAGTTTGGGAACGACAATCCGAAAAGGCTGACCACGCTGAGCGTGCGATCATCCCAGCGATTCCGCCTCTGCGCCGACAGGACGCCAGCAGGAATCGAGAGCAAGATCGCAACTATCAGCGCCGCAATTGTTAGTTGCACGGTATAGGGATAGCGCTGTGCGATCAGGCTGCTGACGCTCTGGTTGAACCGCACCGACGGCCCGAGATCCCCGTGCAGCACGCCTTTCCAATAGTGAAAGTACTGCTGGCGCAGCGGGACATCGAGACCATAGACGTGCCTGGCTGCTTGTATGTCAGTAGCGGGCGCGCCTTCGCCCAACATCTGAACAATCGGATCTCCGGGGACCAAATGGATGAGGAGGAAGACCAGAGAGACAACCAACCAGATGACGGGCAGCGTGTAGAGGACGCGAAGGGAGAGATATCGGAGCATGTGGATTTGTATTTCTTCGCTGCTTCATGTCACTGCACGGCCTGGGCCACTGCCTTTGGTTGCAATTTCTCGATCTTCACCTTGGCTATCCGATGGCCATCCATCTCAGCAATCACGAAACGGTGGTCTTCGTATTCGAAAGCTTCTCCAGTTCGCGGAATCTTCTGAAGTTGCGCCAGAACAAAGCCGGCGAGAGTTTCGAAACCGCGATCACGGGGCAACAGTAAATCGTACTGCGACTCCAGATCGCGAATACTGGTCGATCCTTCCAACGTGAGAGACTGATCAGCGCTGCCCGCCATTGCCCGCTCGGACGGCACCACATCGAACTCGTCCTCGATCTCGCCCACCAATTGTTCAAGGATGTCTTCCACCGTAATGACTCCCGCCGTCGAACCAAACTCGTCGACCACTACGGCCAGATGCCGCTTGCGCTCTCTAAACTCAGTGAGAAGTTCCGTCAAAACCTTGGTTTCCGGCACCACCAGAACGTCGTGCATGATTTGACTGATCTTCATGTTGCCAATACGGCTGGCGATCGGTTGTGGAGAATTTCCAGTAATGCGGAGTCGAATCCATCTCATCAAGTCTTTCGAATAAAGCACTCCAATAATATGTTCTGGACCACTTTGAGGGTCGTATACCGGAATTCTCGAGTGTTGCTCCTCCACCACTCGTTTCAATGCCTCATCCAAAGTCAGATCCCCAGGCAGCGAGAAAATATCAGGCCGCGGCACCATCACTTCACGCACTGTGATGTTGTCCAATTCAATCGCTTGGTGGATCATCTCCTCCTGGAAAGGTGGGATTTGTCCGAATTGACGGCTGGCGGTTACGATCAGTTTCAACTCGTCAGGGGAATGCACAGGGCCCTGGCGAGTCCTACCCGATCCAAAGGCTCGCAGAACCGAACCTGCCGCCCGGCTCATCACGAAGAGCACAGGCCGAGTGAGAGTGAGAAAGACTTCCATAGGTGCGGCAACCGCCAGCGCCACCTGTTCTGAACGTTGCAGGGCTAAAGACTTCGGGACCAGTTCGCCGAGAATCACATGCATGCAGGTAATTAGGCTGAATGCGATGACAATCGCGATCCCGTGAGCGTAGACCATCACATGAGGAACTTCTTTCATGAACCGGGACTGCTCGAGAATATGGGCGACGAAAGGCTCGCCAATCCATCCCAGGGTGAGGCTGACTATGGTGATTCCGAGTTGGACGCCGTTAACGACCTCGTCCAGATTTCGGTGCAGTTTTTGGACAATTCTGGCGCCGATGCGACGGGCTTCTATCAGTTCCTGAATGCGAGTATCGCGGACGCTCACTAGGGCGAACTCCGCCGCCGCAAAAAACGCATTCGCCGCGACCAGGAGCAGAACCAGGAAAACCCGGAGCAGCACAAAGGCGATCATGGGTGGTTAATTTTAACATTCCAAAGGCGGTATCGCATTTTCAACGAACTGCCCTGACTGGTAGAATTGATGGCACATTTGTTCCTCGGCATCGCTCGCAAGCAAGCATAGCCGCGCTCGACCGAAACTTTGTTGCTTCCGTTTTCTGGATGGTCGAGTCTAAGTAGTGTCCCGCAAGGCGCGGAATCCTATTTCCCATGGTCGGAAAGTTTGGGGAACAAAGCAATGTTCACATGCGTAAGACAAGTGTGGCCAGTATTTTTCGGGTTTTAATCAGGAGGCGATGTGAACGGCAATACAAATGGCAGGAAGAAACGGCGTAAGCGGATAATAATTGCCACAATCGTCGTGGCTTTGGTCGTGATATTTGCAGGTGCACTGTACGCCTTCACCCGCGGCGGCACCAAGATTGATCCCTCAAAGCTGGCAAAGGTTGAAAAAGGAGACCTCGCCAAAAGCGTCGTCGCCACCGGTAAAGTCGAGCCCATCACCAAGGTTGAAGTTAAGTCCAAAGCCAGCGGCATCGTGAAGAAGCTTCTGGTTGACGCTGGGGACAAGGTAAAACAGGGCCAACTCCTTGCTCAGTTGGACAAACTGGAAATCGAAGCCCAGGTCGAACAGTCTCGCGCAGCGCTCCAGGCGGCGGAAGCAAACTTGTCCAGTTCCGAAGCTGATTGGCAGCGCGCCAAAGTAGATGCAGAAGGTCCGGATGTGCCTTTATTGAAGCATGCGTACGAACGCGCCGAAGGCATGGCGAATGACGGCATCGTTTCCGCCTCCGCCCTCGATGACGCAGACCGAAACTACAAGATGGCTCTGAATAAGCAAAATTCCTCGAAGGCGCAAGTCACTGTCCTGCAAGCGAAAATTGCGCAGTCACAGGCCCAAATCGCCCAAAGCCGAGCCAACTTGAAGCAACTCGAAGAGCAGCTTAACTACACCGACATCGAGTCGCCAATGGACGGGGTGGTGCTTTCCCGCGATGTCGAACTCGGAGACGCGGTTAGTTCGATCCTCGTGTTGGGTTCGTCCGCAACACTCGTCATGACCCTGGGCGATACCAGCCAGGTCTACGTAAAGGGAAAAGTCGATGAGAGCGATATTGGGCGGGTTTATCTTGGACAACCCGCACGCATCAAGGTCGAGAGTTTCAAAGATAAAACCTTCAACGGAGTCGTGACCAAGATTTCTCCCATGGGAGTGGAGAAAGATAATGTCACGACTTTTGAGGTGCGGGTCTCGATCAATAATCCGGGCGGCGAATTGAAGGCGGAGATGACCGCCAACGCCGAAATCATTCTCGAAGAACACAAGAATGTTCTGCAAATTCCAGAGGGCGCACTCATTTACGACAAAGACAAGAAAGCCTCGGTTGAGATTCCGCAGCCCAGCGCCAAAGATGGCAAGGTTAAAGTCGCCGTCAATATTGGCATTTCGAATGGCGCCAAGACGGAAGTCCTCAGTGGACTAAAGGAAGGTGACCAAGTCGTTCTACAGTAGACAGCAGCCTTGATAGCCGCCTAGGGGCGAAAGAATGCAGCCCAAGGCCCGCCCTGACCTTGCCGAAGGGGCGCAAGCCCTGGGTTAGAGCAGTAAAAGATCGAGCCCCGAAGGGGCGAAAGAGCTTGCAACACCAATTCTGGAAGCATTGCCTGGGAGACTACAAGTGCCATCCCATCGAATCAATCCAAGTCGCTGGATAATCCTAGCTTTCATACTAATAACCTCCGGTATCCCCGCGACTGCTGATTCAGAGGGATCCTTCCAACGGACTTTGAGAGTTACCGGAAGCGTGAATCTCGACGTGGCCACCGGCTCCGGAAACATTGAGGTTCGAACCGGGTCTTCGAACGAAGTGCGCGTGACGGGACGAATCAAAGTCCATGATTGGTTTGACGGAAACGCCGCGGACAAAATTAAACGCCTGGAGAACAATCCGCCCATCGAGCAAAACGGAAACGACATTCGCATCGGCCACATCGACGACCCCGACTTGCGGCGCGACGTATCCATAAGCTACGAACTGCTCGTGCCCGCCGAAACTCAATTGCGTTCGCGAACCGGTTCGGGCGGCGAGGATATTGAAGGCACTAACGGATCGCTTGATGTTTCTTCCGGTTCTGGGCGCCTGAAGATTTCGCGGATCGGCAATACCGTTCGCGCTGCCACCGGGTCAGGCTCAATCGAAATTGATCAAGTGAAAGGAAACGTTCACGCCAAGACCGGAAGTGGATCGATCCACGCAACCGATGTTGCTGGCGGCTTCGAAGGCGGCACCGGAAGCGGGGACCTGCGTCTGGAGCAAACGTCATCTGGATCTGTGCGCGTAAGCACCGGCTCGGGCAGCGTTGATCTCCGCGGTATCAGGGGTTCTCTCGAGGCCGGCACCGGCAGTGGGACCATCCATGCGGATGGCGAGCCCACTGGCGCTTGGAGCGTGCACACAGGTTCCGGCACGGTTGACGTTCGCTTCTCGCCCAATGCTGCGTTTGATCTCAACGCCCATACCAGCTCAGGTAGAGTTACTACGGATTTTCCGATCGTGTTAGAAGCATCTACCGGGAAAAAAGATCTTCGAGGAAAAGTTCGAGGCGGCGGAGTCTCTGTGCAAATCGAAACCGGGTCAGGAAATATTGAACTGCACTGAGCACGGCTAGAGTTCACCTTGGCTGACGAATGAAATAATGCTCCTTGTCCACGTCGGCTGGCACCGCCACATCGAAGAATCCAACCATCATTTCGTTATAAGTCTGATCGCCCCAGATCACGGCAGCATTTGGATCCGGATTGTGCGAATTATTCCGCGAATTGTCATACCATGCGATCGCTTGCAACTCAGTTCCAGCTTTCAGAAAACGTGGCTGCGCCAATCGATAACTCATCTGCCAGTAAAAATCGTAATTTACTTTGAGCAAAGTCTCTGCCCTCTCATCAGACGCGGCGGGGACGATGTTGTATTCAAAGCGCTTGCCGCGAAGATGCATATGCGGGAAGAAGCTGAGCAGCGTAGCATCGTTAGGTAAAGTTCCGTGCACCTCCACTCGATAGTTATCCGCCCCCGGGGGAATCGGGATCATGTCGTGCTCGTTCGCCAGTTGCAGCGTCAGAACCCGCTGTTTGGGCGGCTGCTTGGCAAAGACTAGCCCTACACTGGTCTGATCGCGCGCCGCGCGGCCGTTCGTCGTATAGTGCATCTGAAAAACAAGATCGGAGTGCGCCGGAATGAACTTCGCCATGCCGTCGGGCCAGTTATCCGGGGAACTGCCCGGCGCGTAGACTAGAAGCATGTCGCTGGTCGTGGCGTGGGCTTCGTGCATCAGCTCTGGATCGTGCACGCTAGAAGCCGTGAAGGGTAGGCCAACGGGCGCACCACGCAGCCACTTGGATTCCGGAGGCCGAATATAAATCACAGCATGATGAACATGCTCCCGGCTGGATGGACGCACTTCTGACATTTGCACCCATCTATCTGTGGCAAAACCCGTGGGCACGATCTCGTATGTGTATTCCACGTCACCGTGAGCGGGAATCGCAACCGGCTTCGGCATTTTCACTACAAAATCCGGTTCGGCGATATTCCATCCGTAAGCCAAGTGTGGAGGCGGTGGCGCATCCTTCGGATCGCCAGCTAGCATTTTGGAGTCTGCCCAGGATGAGATGATCGCGATCTCCTCGGGCGTAAGCGAAGGATCATCAGAAAACTGTCCGCAGCATGGGTCGGCAAACCACGGCGGCATTTGCTTAGCGCGAACGGCGTCTTTAATCTGATCCGACCAGGAGCGTGCCTGCTGATATGTCACCAATGGAAACGGAGCGATTTCTCCAGCGCGATGGCATGCCTGGCAATGCCGCTGCAGGATGGGAAGAACATCTCTGTAGAACGTTGGAGCCGCACCGCTATTCGGGGTCTGCTGTGAAGCAGTGTGAGTTGATGGCAAAACGATACTCAAGATCACACCAGCCAGGATTTTGAGCATCGCGGTCCGAGGCAAGATTATTCAGTATCCCTTACTCTTGTTCACGACGGCAATGAGCGGCTGATGACTCAGATAGCGGCGCAGATTCTCCGTGAAAAACGCATAGTGCTTGTCCCACAGCTTTTCCGTAAAGCCGGCGGTGTGCGGGGTAATGAGCAAATTCTCCAAATCCCACAGCGGCGATTCGGGCGGCAGCGGCTCTTTTTCAAAAACATCCAACGCGGCGCCGGCGATTTTTCTCGAGCGCAAGGCATCGGCGAGCGCGGATTCATCGACCAGCGGGCCGCGACTGACGTTAATCAAATAGCCGTCCGCCTTCATGCTGGCGAGTCTCGCGGCGTTCATCATTCCAGTGGTAGAAGAAGTCAGTGGCGCAGCCAGCACCACATAGTCGGATTGAGACAACATTAAGTCCATCTGGGGCGGCGCATAAACTTGCTCGACATTGTCAGGTTTCTCCGCTTCCACTCTGTTGCGAACCGCAACCACGCGCATCCCGAGTGCCGATGCACGCTTCGCTACCTCTGTCCCGATGCTTCCCAGTCCGATGAGACCAAGTGTTGCCCCAGCGACTTCGCGCGGTTGAGGCTGTGACTCCCAAACTTGATTTTGTCCCCAGACATGTTTCTGCTGGCATCGCATCGACAGCGGCAGCTTTCTCGCCAGCGCAAAGATCAGCGCAATCACGTGCTCCGCAACGGTAGCTCCATGAACTTCGCGCCCATTAGTAAGGATCACGTCGCTCTTGATTAGCTCAGGAAACATCAACTGATGCACCGCTGCCGCGGGAGAATGTATCCAGCGAAGTTTGCTTGCAGCATTGAATTGTTCGGGGCGAAGGGACCAAGTCATCACGATCTCGGCATCCCTGATCTGTCCCTCAACTTGGTCGAAGTCGCCGAGTTGAACAACCTCCAGTTGCGGAAATTCTTTCCGCAGCCGCTCCGAAAACCAAGACGGAGCATTCCAAAAGCTGCCGCGAGTGTAGGGAAGAATCAGAATCTTCATGGAATGATATTAAAACGACAGAGCCCACTGATTTTGAATTTCGCCAGCATCATCACATCGAGGGTGCCCCACTCTTTCGCAGCTGGACGCCGTTGATGAGTTTTTCACACTGACTACTCTCACGAGACGAACATTGATCAGGCCTTCGGAGTTCTGCGCCGTACAAGAAGATCATGTCCCGTCGAAGTAACCCTAACAACGCATCGTCCTTGAGTCGTCTCCTTCACGACAAGTCCGCGATCATTTGCGTCCTCCCAAACCGGAAGTTTGGGGCAGGAGGTGCGCCACGCGTCCATCACTTCTTCGTAAGTGCGGTCCCGTTTTGCCAGCCACTCCAGCAGGTCGAGGACTAACTCCTCCACTACGACGTCGTCCATAGGATTATTCTTCCGCGATTCACGTGGTCTTAAATCGTTGGCACCACTCGCAGATCGCGTCCACTCATGTCTTTTGGTTGAGGGATGCCTAACATCCCAAGAATCGTTGGAGAAATGTCGCGCAAAGAACCATCCGCCTTCAGGGTAATTTTCTTGCCATTCTCCGCGATCACAATGAACGGTACCGGATTCGTGGTGTGCGCGGTGTGCGGTCCGCCCGTAACCGGATCAATCAACATCTCGGCGTTCCCGTGGTCGGCGGTAATCAGAATCGCGCCGCCCTTCGCGCGCACGGCTCGCTCGATACGCTCCAGACATCCATCGACGGTTTCGACGGCACGTACTGTAGGTTCGATTTTTCCGGAGTGTCCGACCATATCGGCATTTGCAAAATTAACGATGAGGACATCGAATGTACCCTCTTCAACGGCTTTGACCACCGCGTCCGCTATGCCGGCAGCGCTCATCTCCGGCTTCAAATCGTAGGTCGCGACTTTTTGCGATGGAACTAACAACCGATCCTCACCGGGAAAAGGAGTTTCCACGCCGCCGTTGAAAAAATACGTCACATGCGCATATTTTTCTGTCTCGGCGACACGAAGATTCCGCAGATTCATCTCGCCCATGACATTGGCAAGAATATTGTTCATCGATTCTGGTGGGATCACGACCGGCAAGCTGAAATGCTTGTCGTACTGGGTCATGCAGACATAATTGAGATTGCCAGGAACCCGGTCTCGCGGAATCGCAGCGTCGAGGTCGTCCGCACCGGGCAGGTCACGCCCACCTTGCGCGTTCAGGCCACTGTTGCGCGTCAAAGCGCGCGTGATCTGGCGCACACGATCGGCGCGAAAATTAAAGCAGATGCAGGAGTCATTATCGCGAATGGTTGCGACAGCGTTTCCATGCTCATCGGTACAGATAAACGGCACAATGAATTCGTCGGTTACGTTTTTGTTGTAGGAATCCTTCACTCCCTGAACTGGATCGCCGTATTTCCCGCCTTCGCCGACGCCGTTGACCATCGCCTTGAACGCCTTGTCGATGCGCTCCCAGCGTCGATCGCGATCCATCGCATAGTAGCGTCCATGTACACTGGCAATCTGGCCGGTGCTGTACTCGCGCATTTTCTGTAAAAGCAGTTCGAGATATCCGGCGCCATTCGTCGGCAAAGTGTCCCGGCCATCCATGAAAGCGTGAACGAAGACGCGATCAACCCCACTCTGTTTGGCCATTTTTAGTAGCGCGTGAAGATGACTCTGATAAGAGTGAACGCCCCCGTCAGAAACTAATCCAAAAAGATGAAGCTGGCGGCCATCCTGGCGCGCATTCTTCATAGCCGCAAGCAGCACCGGATGCTGAAAGAATTCACCATTCTGAATCATTAATTCGATGCGAGTGCTATCCATGTGAACAATACGACCCGCGCCAATATTGAGATGTCCAACTTCGCTGTTGCCCATTTGACCGTCAGGCAGGCCGACAAAACGTCCGCTGGTTTGAATCAGCGTGTTGGGATACTCACGCAGCAGCCGGTCATACGTCGGCTTGCGGGCAAGCGCGATAGCGTTAGCTTTAGTTTCAGCGCGATATCCCCAGCCGTCGAGGATGATAAGAACGAGAGGTTTGGGACGAGTCATTCAGCTCCCTGGCTTTTGGCTTGTAGTTGTTGGTGAATCCACGGCAGATGCGAGACTATTTTAAAATTATTATCTCGAAGATCAGGATTATACCGAATAGGATAGTCTGCCTTGAATTCATCAATCAGCATCGCGCGTACCATCTAGTCGATCCGGAGGAAACGTATGTCGGTCAACGAACTTCTACTATTCGAATTCGACGAGGAAATGAAAAAGACGCGGACCGCATTGGAGCGCGTTCCAGCTGACAAGCGGGACTTCGCGCCTCATCCCAAATCCACGCCACTGGGCAAGCTGGCCCCTCACGTCGCACAACTAGGGGATTTGGCTTTGCGATCCTAACTACTCCTCAACTCGATTTTGCCATAGCGAATTACAAGCCTCTGCCCCTCGAATCGCCCGCTCAGCTGGTAAAGGTTTTCGACGAGGGCGCAGCCAAGGCGCGCGCTGCGCTCAAAAATACCCCGGGTACAGCGTGGACGGAGCCCTGGATGCTAAGTGCGGGAGCGAGGACACTCTTCGCCGGCTCGCGCTTTCTCGCTTACAGGCAGATGTTCATCAACCACATAGTGCATCACCGGGCCCAGCTTGGAGTGTATTTGCGTATGAACGACGAGCCGGTACCCGCAACCTACGGGCCGTCAGCGGATGAAAAGATGGGTAGTGGCTGAATTTGAATTTCTAAGTTTTTCACAGAAGTAAGCCAACCCAAAAACCAAAAAGGAGAAAAACAATGAACACCGAAAACCGCAATATCGACTCAACTAAAGTATTGACTGATGTTGTCTCGATGTGTAATGATCCTCGCGTGATTAGATTTGCAGACATCGAGAAGCGACTTAATCAGCAGTATGACGCTGACGCAAAGTCCCTGAAAGCCAACTACGTCAGGCAGAACAAGCTACTTCCTGCCGTAATAGAGTTCCGTGACTTGGAGAGTGAGGCCAAGAGCCGCGAAGATCGTATGCGGCGTGTCATCGAACTGCTAGGGGAAGAAAAGTTTGAGGACACGCGCAAAGAGATGCTTGCCGGAAACGATGTTTCCCGAATGATTGCCGTCAATACAGATGACGACTCGCCGCTCTGGGAGACGATGCGGACCATCGTGGAGCAGACTGGAGAGCTTCAGGTCATCGACCTGCAAGATGCGCTCTTACACTTCGGAAAGAAAGCCTCACGACAGGCAATCGAATCCGCGCTTGCGAGCCACAAAGAAACATTTGAAACGAAGGTGCGGAGTCGTGAAAAGTTTGTGTCGCTGAAGCGATAACAAGGAAAGGAGTAGGCAGGATGCCGCCCCCACCAATTGGAAACATAAAAAGCGGAAGCGCAAATAAAGAGAGCCGCTAGGTGTTCAAGCACCTATCGGCCCTGAAACCACAACCCGGCAAGCCGGAATCATGGCCTCTCAACCCCGATTATCGGCTTGCCTCAACCTCCCGTCAAGCGGGAATTGAGGAGCCGAAATGTACTCGCTATCCACTGCAAAGAAACTCGCTGTAATCTCTGGCCTAGTCGAAGGCAATTCTATCCGGTCTATTAGCCGTATGACTGACGTTGACCGGAACACAATCAACTCCTTGCTGCTACGCACTGGTGAACGTTGCGCTGCGCTGTTGGATACACGGATGCGCGGATTGCCCTGCCGTCGTCTGCAATGTGATGAGATATGGACCTACGTTGGCAAGAAGGCACGGCACGTCAAGGACGATGACCCGGCTGAGTTTGGCGACCAGTGGGTATACGTCGCGCTGGATGCGGATACCAAGCTCATCCCGGCGTATTTCGTGGGTAAGCGATCCAGCGAGAACACGCAAGCCTTCATGCTGGAACTGTATCGCCGTCTCGCGGACCAGCGGATTCAACTCACAACCGATGCCTACATCTTCTACACCAAGGCAGTCGAGGAATCGTTCGGCGGGGGTGCCGATTACGCACAACTCAAGAAGCTCTACGGCGACTATGGCCAGCACGGCAATGAACGATACTCCCCAAGCCCAATCCTGGAGGTTATATCCAGAACGATCAGCGGAGTACCGGACCCGGCACACGTGAGCACGTCATATGTCGAGCGGCAGAACCTAACAATCCGAATGCAGATGCGAAGATTTACAAGGTTGACGAACGCTTTCTCGAAGCGGCTGGCGAATCTGAAGGCCGCTTGCGCTTTGCACTTCGCGCACTATAATTTTTGCCGCGTACATTCGAGCTTAAGAGTGACGCCTGCGATGGCTGCTGAGATTTCCTCTGAGGTTTGGCCTTTGTCGGTGCTGCTCGCTTAGGAGAGACTAGTGATACACGATGAGAATCTAAAGCAGACCCTGATTGGACTGACAACACATTGTCGTTCTCTTTACGAAAACGTATCGCTCTTGCTGGAAGAAGTGGCCGCTCTTCGTGATACAGTTCGAGGCCTTGACCCAACTTTCGATGAGGTTTTTGCAAAGCGGAAGAGTGATATATCTGCCGCTGAAATTCGTCGCGCTGGATTAAGACAATACGATGAAATAATTCGGCAATTGAAAGAGGGGAGTGTTGTTTATTGATTGACATACCTCATGCTCCAGCCCTAATGTGGGCATGAGCACATCAACATCCGGCCCGAACTGGCATCCGGGCTTTCTATTTTATGAGCGCGATCTCAGCAACTTTTCGTTCGCTTTCCACTCAACTGTAGGTAGCGATTCGTTGTCCATCTGCTTTAAGTAATCGCGTGCTATTTGTTCCGCTCTCACTTTCCCTTTTTCTAAGTCATCCACGCTTTCCTTTGCAATCTCTGGTGGTGATGTATTTATGTCGCAAACAATAGCTGTAAATCCGTGCATGCTAGTCAACGAAAGTAGACGCAGAGTGCGTAGTTTTGTCTTAACGTCCGCTGTGAATCCAGCGTCACCTGTACTTGGTATATATCAATGTGCCCCATACGCGCAATTCTCTCTCCACTCCCCGACTCATGGCAAGTCAGATTCAGCCACTACCAAAAGATGGCGTCCTGAGGGGAACTGAGCGGACCCGCCGTCCTACTACCAGATTAGCTGCACAGGATAGCGCTCAAACACCGGATCGACAGTGACCAGCGGGAGGCTTTCTTCCAAGCTTTGCGCGATCAAGATGCGATCAAATGGATCGCGATGATGGAGTTCCAAACTTTCAACTCGTAGGACATGATTCAAAGCCACGGGCAGAATACGAACTCCATTAAACGCCAGTTTCGAAGTTATATACGGCCCCACTGGTTCTGGGAGAAACAGCTTACCGCTCTGCGTCTTAATGACGATCTCCCACACGCTGGCAACACTGAACCATGAATCGCCAGAAGGCAGCAATGCGCGTACACGACTCGACAATTTTGATTCTTCCGTGATCGCCCAAAGGAAGGTGTGGGTGTCGAGAAGGACTTTCATTACTTGTAGAAAAGGTCTTCGATTTCCTTGGGCAAAGGATCGTTGAAATCATCGGGCACAATAAACTCCCCCTTCGCCGATCCCAACTTAAACTTCGGACGAGCTGAGGCTATGGGCACTAACTTCGCAACAGGCTTTCCGGCCTTTGCGATAATGACTTCTTCACCCATTGCGACCCTCTCGAGTAGGCGGGAAAGATTAGTTTTCGCCTCATGAATATTTACTTCCATAACATAAGTATAGCTAAGTCGTGGGCTAAGTCAATACTGCCTATCCCTTTTAATTCAGGGCTTTCAGCCCCAAGAACCTCGCCGAATCCCCCAGTTCTTCCTCAATCCTCAGCAGTTGGTTGTACTTTGCGATTCGGTCGGTTCTGGATGCCGACCCAGTCTTGATCTGGCCGGCTCCAGTTGCTACTGCCAAATCCGCGATGAATGTGTCTTCGGTCTCTCCCGAGCGATGGGAAATGATTGAGGTATATCCGTTGCGGCGGGCCAGGTCGATGGCGTCCAGCGTCTCGCTCACCGTTCCAATCTGATTGACCTTGATCAGAATTGAATTCGCCACGCCCTTATCAATTCCCTTCTGCAAAAATTCTGTGTTGGTGACGAATAGATCATCTCCAACCAACTGAATCTTTTTTCCTATCTCGTCGGTCAGATTCTTCCATCCATCCCAGTCATTTTCGGCCAGTCCGTCTTCTAGCGAGACTATCGGATAATCATTTACCCACTTTGCCCAGAAGCGGACCATATCTTCGGAACTCTTCGCGGATTTGTCGGACTTCTTGAAAACGTACTTGCCGTCCTGAAAGAACTCGCTGGCTGCGGGATCAAGCGCAATTGCGATGTCTTCGCCGGGCTTATATCCGGCCTGTTGGATCGCTTCCAGCACAACTTCGATCGCCTCAACGTTCGATTTCACCGACGGAGCGAATCCACCTTCATCGCCGACCGCCGTGTTGTATCCGCGTTTCTTGAGCACGCCCTTCAGAGTATGAAAAACTTCGACGCCCCAGCGGAGCGCCTCGGAAAACGATTCGGCTCCCACGGGCATGACCATGAATTCCTGGAAGTCGACGTTGTTATCGGCGTGAGCGCCTCCGTTGAGGATATTCATCATGGGTGTCGGCAGCAGGTTGGCACCCGCGCCTCCCAGATATCGGTATAGGGGAAGCTGGAAATAGACAGCCGATGCCCGGGCAGTCGCCATCGACACGGCTAAGATCGCATTAGCTCCGAGTCGGCCTTTATTCTCCGTACCGTCGAGCTCGATCATCTTTTGGTCAACCGTGCGCTGGTCGGCGGCATCGAGACCGGCCAGGGCTTCCGCAATTTCGCCATTCACGTTCTCCACCGCGTTGAGCACGCCTTTGCCGAGAAATCGGTCCTTGTCTCCATCGCGAAGTTCGACCGCTTCATGT
>Ga0210403_10001979_pt1 | contig 18895 bp, 16 predicted proteins | sample IncBWC19MmetaG_FD_150863 | JGI IMG/M metagenome (GOLD analysis project Ga0210403, IMG submission 150863) | Forest soil microbial communities from Barre Woods Harvard Forest LTER site, Petersham, Massachusetts, United States - Inc-BW-C-19-M | ecosystem: Environmental > Terrestrial > Soil >... | reverse complement strand
AAGAAATGCTCTCCGCCTCCGGGCGAGGTTGCCTTCGCTGGCTTTTATCTGCCAAAGTCCTCAAAAGGCATCGAATCAGTAACCCTTATTCGTCAAGAATTAAGATGCGTTTGCCCTGGGGCCGCGGGCAGCTTAATTCCGAAGTCACCCAGCAAGCTGATAAAGTAACCGCTCCATCCGGATGCCACCGTAGCGGCGCCAAACGCATATTCCAGGACCAGGTCCCAGCCAATGATCCAGGCAAAGATTTCGCCCAGAGTCGCATAGCCATAGGTGTAAGCCGAACCGGCCACCGGAATCATCGAGGCAAACTCCGCGTAACACAATCCGGCGAAGACGCAACCAATGGCGGCAAAGATGAAGGAAAGAATAATCGAAGGCCCGGCATGGTGGGCGGCCGCGGGGCCGGTGATCACAAATATTCCGGTGCCGATGATGGCGCCGATGCCCAGGGTGATGAGGTTGGTTGGACCGAGCACACGCCGCAGCGAATGTTCGCCGCCTTCACGCGCTTCGCCCATAATCGTATCCAGCGATTTTGTTGCCAGCAGGTTTGCCAATCATGACTCCGATTCAGTCATGTGACCGTAGCGCGCGCCGAACGTGACAATTTCTTTTGATACGGTGATCGGGAGATTCAGTCGTTGTTGTTGATCTGGTGATCGGGACATCGGAAATGCCAGCCTGCTTTGTGGGGCATTTATTCGACCGGTGACGGCACTATCTTGTCTTAAGCCTTCTCTAATTGAGGAGTTCGTCTCGCCGGTACTTGACGCTGATTCATTCCGTTTGACGGATGAAAGTTGTCAAAAACATGTTAAATTCTCTGAAATCAGGTTACTCAAGAGATGCGGGCGCTGGGTTGGCCGACAGGACAATGGAGAAAAAAAACGGTTCCAGCCATTTCGGTTTTTATACCTGTTTCGCTGGGAAGTCAACCGTGAATCTTACGGCCTGTTGGTTACTTCTCAATCCAGCGGAAGAGCATGAAGTTACTAAAGTACATTGGCCGGTGGTGAAACATTCGAAATTTGGGATACTGTATTATTAGTCGCATTAAGAAACTCTTTTTACGGGAAATTTGCTGACCTAATTTCCATTTCTGTGAGGCCAAAAATCAGATGAACAATATTTACGATGCGATCAAGGACAAAGAGAACCAGATTGCTATTTTTCAGGCCCAAATATCGGGACTTCAGGCTGAAATTGAAGCTCTGCGTGTGGCAGCCCGTATTCTCGAGGGTGGCTCAGGGGGCGTGGTGGAACCGGCGCGTCCAGTAGCGGTACAGTCGACCGCCACGATGACAGCCGGAGCAGACAAGAAACGTGTCTGGCCGTAGGCTGAACAGCCGGCGTGACCGCGGGTTGCCTACCTCCTTCCGGAGCGCTTCCCCGGACGCAAGGAACCATGCAAAATGCTGATTCCCTGGCCTTCCGCCGGTGACAAGAATTTGTAAGCAGCGAAGTAACTGAGAAAAGGAGATCTTCGCAATACGCCTCGCGCGTTGCAGGCGAAGCCTCTCCTCAGGGTTGTTTCGGGAACCTTCGGGGCGTGGATTCGTGAAGTAAGCACAGCGAGTTTTCGCGTATGAGATATCGCAAGACCACTTTATCGTAAGACCACTTTGTTTTCAGGGGCGGCGTATTATGGCCACGCAACCTTCAGACACAAGCAAGCGCACAACACAACGAACGTTGGCGGATGAGCTGGCGGTCATCGCACAGCGGGCCCAGGCTTTCACCAACGCCTCGGGGGCCGCCATTGCGCTCTCCGAAGGCGCGGCCGACGAAATTGTTTGCAAAGCCCGCAGTGGCGCGAGCGCCCCGGAAATTGGAGCAGCGCTGAGCGTAGAAGGCTCCTTTACCGGCGTCTGCATACAGAGCGGACGGGAATTGCGCTGTGACGACACGGAGACCGATACCCGTGTCGATACCGGCGCGGTCCGCCGGCTGGGCATCCGCTCCATGGTGATCACGCCGGTCAAAGAAGACAACAAGCCGATCGGTGTGCTTGCCGTATTCGCTTCGACGCCCCACGCCTTCACCATCACGCACGTGGCCGTGCTCAAGACCATGGCCGACCAGATTTCCGGCCTGTTGCAGAAAGAGCGCCGTATGCGTGACGAGGGTCTGCGTGAAACGCCTGATCCTATGACGCGGATGCCAGTGGCCTCTACACCTATGCCAGTGCCGGGACCGGTCGCAGTGAAACCACCCGTGCCAGTTCCAATTCCAGTTCCAGCGCCCATCACTGTGCGTCCGGTCGTTCCCGTGGCCGCCAGGGTTGAGCCTATCCGCCCAGTGGCCCTCGCGGAAGATGTGGCAGCGCCGATGGCGATTCCTAAGCGCGAAGAACGCCGTCCTGAATTGAAGGAAGAAGCCGTGCTCAAGAGCGGCCTCGGTACATTCGATTCCATGGCGGAGCGGCCGCGATCAGGCAACATGCTGCCGATTTATGGCTTGCTGGCTCTAGTGCTGGCGGGATCGGCGGGTACGTGGTTCTATCTACGCGCCCGGCGCGCTAATACTGCTTCGAGCCAGGCAGCGTCGCGGCCGACGGTGACTGCACCGGTGGCCTCTGATGCGAATGCGGCAGCGAACAATGGCGCGACTCCGGCAGCTTCAACGCCCGCCGCCTCCTACACCAGCTCTGCGGCTGCTCCAGTGACCCAGCCTCCGGCGCCGGTCGCATCCGCTAAAGCGCTGCCAGAAAAAACTGATACCAGCCGGCGGACTGCGCCCACTTCGGCGCCTGCGCCTGCTGCGGTAGCGCTTTCGAGCGGCCCGTCCAAGATCAATACGGCCAAAGCCCCGCAAGCGAATTCCGGCCCCGACATCGCGCCAAACTTGGCGGTGGGCAACAGCGGCTCTTCGGCCCTTTCAAATCTCGCGCGTCCGGGAAACTCTGTCGCGCCCTCGGCCAGCATACAGCAGTCCGAACTGGTGGATGTCCAACTACTCCGCACTGTACAGCCGGTTTACCCCGGGATTGCGCGCGCCCGCCGAGTCACCGGCCAGGTGCGTGTGAAACTGCGCATCAGCAAAGAAGGAAAAGTGATATCGGCCCAGTTCTTCAGTGGCCCGGAAATCTTCAAAGATGCCGCACTGGAAGCCGTGAAGCAGTGGCAGTACAAGCCCGCCACTCTCGATGGCAAAGCTATTGAGCAGGAAACTGAGGCCAAACTGAACTTCAAACCCTAGTTTGGCCGCTGATGAACGCTGATAACAACTGGAGCGCGCTTCGCACGAATCATCGATCCAGCGGGTAAAGACGCAATGCAGTTGAAGATGCTTTCAGGTCCGCCTACCCGTCAGAGCGCCAGCGGGGTTGCAGTCTTAGCGGTTTCGGCTTGCGCTCGCGGCTTCGATTTTCCCATCACCCACACGGCGGCCCGGTACACCAATAACCCGACAAGCACTGCTCCGTACGTCAGGGGACGCCGCAGGTCGGCTTTCACCAGCCACACAAAATGAATGACACCGGCGGCGGCGCTCGCGTAGATCAGCCGGTGCAGCAACTGCCAGCGCTTGCCGCCCAGGCGGCGAATCCAGCCGGTGGTGGAGGTCAGCGCCAGGGGCATCATGAGGGCGAAGCCGGCCAGGCCGGCGGTAATGAATCTGCGCTTCACAATATCGTGCAGCATTTCATGCACATCAAAAAACTTGTCAAGCCAGATGTAGGTCGTAAGATGCAGGATGCCGTAGAAAAACGCGAACAAGCCCAGCGGACGCCGGAAGCGCACCAGCCACGGCAGCCTCAAGAGTTTTCTTGCGGGTGTGATGCCCAGCGTGATCAGCAGGAAAACCAGTATCCATTTGCCGGTGGAGCGGGTGATTACATCCACCGGGTTGGCGCCCAGTTGGCCGCGTTGCAGCTTCCAGGCCAGCAGCCCCAGCGGGACCAGTGACAAGAGAAAGGCCCCGGTCTTCAGGGCCTTGATGATGACTTCGCGGGGAGCTCGCATCTAGAAATTTTTCCGCAGGTCCATGCCGGAATACAGGCCGGCCACCTGATCGCCGTATCCATTGAACATGAGCGTGGTGCGTTTGGGCGCCAGCACGCTGTCGCCGATGCGGCGCTCTTTTGCCTGACTCCAGCGCGGATGGTCCACGGTGGGATTCACGTTCGAATAAAACCCATATTCGTTGGATGCCATGACGTTCCAGGTGGCGGGCGGCATGGTTTCCGTGAACTTGATCTTCACAATGGCCTTGATGCCCTTGAATCCGTACTTCCAGGGAACGACCAGGCGCAACGGGGCGCCATCCACATTGGGCAGCACTTCGTCATACAGCCCAACGGCCAGAATCGACAAGGGATGCATGGCTTCATCCATGCGCAACCCTTCGACGTAGGGCCAGGCCAGGACATCGTGCTTCTGATTGGGCATCTGGTCCGGCGCAAACACGGTTTCAAAGGCGACAAACTTCGCGCTGCCCAGAGGCTCGGCCTTCTTGATCAGCGCACTCAGCGGAAACCCTACCCAGGGGATGATCATCGCCCAGGCTTCTACACAGCGATGCCGGTAGATACGTTCTTCCAGCGGCGCCAGCTTCAGGATGCTGTCGATATCGAGCTTAAACGGCTTCTTGACCAGGCCTTCGATGGAAACCGTCCACGGCCGTGTGCGGAAGTGCGCCGACAGCCCGCTGGGTTCGTACTTGTCGGTGCTGAACTCGTAATAGTTGTTGTAATTCGTGATGTCTTGGAAGGTATTAGGTTTCTCGCCGGTGCTGAAGGGGCTCTTCACGATGCCGGTCAGCTTCGTTCCGGAAGCCTCCACACTCGATGTTCCGGGACCGTCATGGCTGCGGAGGTAGAGCCCACCGGCAACCGCAGCTCCGGCGATGGCCGCCCCAGCGATAAACTGCCTGCGATTGAGATAAGAAGACTTCGGCGTAATTTCTGATGAACGTATGTCGCTGGGTTTCTTGATCAGCATGATGGCTCCCGGACGAAATGAATCAGACTGTGAGATGCACACATGAAGCAAAAGTTTCAAGCCTCAGGCCCAAGGTGCAGCTATTATTCTAAATGATGTATAGTTGTCGGCCTGAGAAATGATCCCGGTGAAACTCTTGACGCAACATCGACCCGGTGCAAAGCCGGGCTGGCCAACGGCGCCTGCATGCCGGAATCAAACGGCTGTTTCTACTTCGATCCAGAAAAAACCGGGAATTGCGCCTCCTCTCGTCTACCGCCCAGTCGCCACCGGCGTTGCCGCGCCGACTGTGTACCGGGCCAGCGTTGCCGCATCGCTTCAGGCGAAACCAGGGACCGCGCCTCCTCCCGTTTACCGCCCGACCCCGACCGGTGTTGCGGCACCGGCTGCATACCGGGCCAACGTTGCCGCATCGCTTCAGCCTAAACCGGGAATCGCACCTCCCCCTGTTTACCGCCCGACCGCGACCGGCGTTGCGGCCCCGGCTGTGTACCGGGCCAACGTCAGCGCATCTCTTCAGCCGAAGCCGGTGACTGCGCCTTCTCCCGTTTACCGTCCGCAACCGGCCGTCCAGCAGCCGAGGCTATACGGCGCAGTGACCCGGATGGAAAGTAATCCTGGGAGGTCGGGGCATCTGGACATCGGGTCATCTGGACATCGGAAATGCGGGCCTGTTGTCTTCGCCGGCATGACCAAGACAACCCTTCCTGGAATTCCGGGCATCGTGGCGCCACGAGCGGGAGGTCCTGTCCTCCAACGCATGGAGAGTGACGGAGATTATGTCGATCCCTCGGAGATACCCAAGACGAAACAGGAAAGATACAACTTCCTCACAGCAACGCCGGAAAATGTGATCCGCGCGACAGCGCACAGTACGGTCCATTTCGACAAAACAAAATACAACGCAGTGTTCACATGCCGCAATTGCGGAATGATGCTGGCTTTTGAAGACACATGGGGCAGTTTCACCCTCACGAAATATGTATACATGAGCAAGAGCGGCAAACTGCATAGCGGTGAACGCGCGCTGGAACTCGACCATCATCCGACGTGGAATAAGCGCCTGAAAAAGCATAAGAAAGACGGCACGAGCCGGGACGAACGGCGCGAAGATTATCAGGATGAGTCCAAGTTACGGGCGATCTGCACTAACTGCAACGCAAGTCACGAACTCGAAGGCTGGGACATTCCGGATTACGACAGCAGCGAAGAAGACTACGATCCGGAGCGCACGCCGAAACATGAAACCCAATACAACACCGGCTTGTGGAGCGGGTATCGCGATCCGAAGTGGCTTAGCTGACCGGGACCATGCTAAAGAGCCTCTAGGGGTGGGCGCGGGTTTTCCCGCAATCTCCAAAGCCCACCAACGCCGGTTCCGGGTGAAGCTGCACACCCCAAACGTCTAGCACCCGCTGCTCGATCTGTTCTTTCAGCGTCAATACTTCCCGGGCTGTTGCTCCGCCCCGGTTGACGATGGCCAGCGCGTGTTTGCGGGAGATCCCTACGGGGCCGAGCGTGTAGCCTTTGTGAAATCCCGCCTGCTCCACGAGCCAGGCAGCGGAAAGCTTGATCATGCCGTGCTCGGCGCTGTAACGGGGCATGGCTATTTGCGGAAGACGGCGCTCTGCCAGGGCCTGCACGCGATCGGCTTCCCCGGCGCTGACGACCGGGTTCTTGAAAAACGATCCCGCGTTGTGACGGTCTTCATCGCCTGCGCCTGCGTCTTCCAGAAGCATGCCCTTGGCCCTGCGGATGGCCATGACCGCTTCGCGCACCTGCCGCAGGGTCGGCGCACCGGCGGTCGCGGCAAAATATTTTTTCAGATCGGCATAATCAATGCGCGGACGGCCGCTGTTGGCCAGATGGAACGCCACCTTCAGCACGATGTAGCGTCCGCGCCCGGTGGTGTTGAAGATGCTCGCGCGATACGCGAAAGCGCAATTGGAATTATCCAGTTCGAGGACCGCGCCGCTTGCGATTTCGAGCACCCGCACATAGGCAATGGTTTCGGCGGCCTCTTGCCCGTAGGCGCCCACATTCTGCACCGGCGTGCCGCCTACCGTGCCGGGAATGCCGCTAAGGCATTCGATGCCGCCGCAGTTTTCCAGCACCGCATGATCTACGATTGCGTCCCAGGGCTCGCCCGCGCCCGCGATGAAGATCGTATGGCGCGCGCGGACCTCTTTGATGGTCCCGCGAACCGCAATCTTCAGGGCCATGCCTGGCCAGCCTTCATCGGCAACCAGCAGATTGCTGCCCCCGCCGATCACCAGCAGTTCCAGGCGCCGCTCTTCCGCGTACAGCACCGCCTCCCGCACTTCATCTTCGGAGACCGCTTCCACAAAATACCGCGCCGGGCCACCTATATTCAGCGTGGTGAGAGGCGCCAGCGGAATGTTGTTCCGGATAATCAAACTGTTTCTGCTTTCATTATCGCAGAGACGCTTCTTGGGCTGGGGCCCTGAACCTGCTAAAATCAGGCTTTAGTCCTTTTCCAGGGAGGAACCAAGATGTATCCAGAAATGATGGTTGCACCGATGCGCCAGGAACTGACCTCGGCGGGAATCGCTGAGGCCCGCACCGCCGCGGAAGTCGAAAGCGCCATTGCCCAGAAGGGCACCACCATGGTGGTGGTCAATTCCATCTGCGGATGCGCCGCAGGCAGAATGCGTCCGGGAATCCGGGCTGCTATGCAGCATAGCGTACGCCCCGACCGGACGATCACGGTGTTCGCCGGGCAGGACCGCGAAGCCACCGATTCCGCGCGCCGTCACTTCACCGGCTACCAGCCCACGTCACCTTCGATTGGCATTCTGCGTGACGGGCAATTGGTCTACATGATGCAGCGCAGCGACATCGAAGGCAGCGGCCCGGAAGCCATCGCCGCCAACCTGAAGAATGCTTTTGAAAAACATTGCGTGGCGGCCGCGGCCCGTTAGAAGAATTTGGCCACGAATTAACACGAATGCACACGAATAAGAACAAGCGCAAAAACAGGGCCAAGAACAAAATCGAAAAACTTGAGTCAAAAGATCTGCCGAACGAAGGGCGAATAGGGCAATAGCGACTACAAATACGCTAAAAGAAAAAACGCCAAATATCTTTCTTTGGCTTGTTCCTGGGCACTGTTCTTGATCTTATCGCTGTATATCTTCTTGTTTCTAATTCGTGTTCATTCGTGTTAATTCGTGGCCAATGATCTTATTTTGCCGTCATCCGCATTGCCCCATCGATGCGGATCGTACCGCCGTTCAGCATACCGTTCTCCATGATGTGCTGGGCCAGGCGCGCGTATTCTTCCGGCTGCCCCAAACGTGATGGAAATGGGACTTGTTGGCTGAGGGCCTGAATGGCCGCCTCCGGCAGGGTGCCCAATAGCGGCGTCAGGAATACACCCGGCGCAATCGTCATCACGCGGATTCCCTGGCGAGCCAGTTCCCGCGCCAGCGGCAGCGTCATACTCACCACGCCGCCTTTCGACGCCGAATACGCGGCCTGACCGATCTGGCCTTCGAAGGCGGCAATGGAAGCCGTCATAATGATGACGCCGCGTCCGTTGTCTTCATCGGGCGTATTGCTCGCCATAAGATTGGCTGCCTGGCGGGCGGCGTCAAAGCTTCCAATCAGGTTGACCTGAATCACACGGACAAACTTCTGCAGGTCATGCATGCCGTTCTTGCCCAGCATCTTCTCGGCCACGCCGATGCCCGCGGCCGTCACCAGAATATTCAGCCCGCCATGGCGACTGGCCGCCTGCTGCATCGCGGCGGCAATGTCTTTTTCCTGGGTCACATCGGTACGGACAAAGGCCGCATTCGCCCCCAGCTCCTGGGCCAGTGCGGCGCCCGCCGTTTCGTTGAGATCGGCAATGATCACCCGTGCGCCTTGGGCCACCAGCATGCGCACGGTCGCTGCCCCCAGTCCCGATGCTCCGCCGGTCACCAACGCGCTCTTGCCTTTAATTTTCATGTTGTTTTTCCTTTTTGAAAGCAAAGTCAAAGGCTTCACCACGGAGGCACGGAGAAAAGCGAGAAGCAGGTACTTGGTTGTTGGTATTTGGTTATTGGATTTGGCGCTCGATACTTGGTTGTTGGTGAATGGTGCTTGCATCCATGCGCTTGGTTTCTAAAAACGCCAGGGACCACACCCATTTCGACGACAATCATTCCAAATATCCACGAGGACCAATGCCAATTTCGATAACGATCATGCAGCTTTCGACAATGCCACGATCAACCACAAATACCAACTACCAATTACCTGTTCTTGCTTTTCTCCGTGCCTCCGTGGTGAAGCCTTTGTTTTTCAGATTCTCTCGATGATGGTCGCATTGGCCATGCCGCCACCTTCGCACATGGTCTGCATACCGTAGCGTCCGCCGCTGCGTTGCAGTTCATGGACCAGCGTGGTCATGAGCCGGGCGCCGCTGGCGCCCAGCGGATGTCCCAGGGCCACCGCCCCGCCGTTCACGTTGACCTTGGCCAGATCAGCGCCGAGTTCCTTCTGCCAGGCCAGCACTACGCTGGCGAAGGCTTCGTTGATCTCAATGCGGTCAAGGTCATTGAGTTTCAGGCCGGAGCGATCAAGAATCTTGCGGGTCGCGGGAATGGGCGCGGAAAGCATCAGTATCGGATCTTCCGCAGCCAAAGCAAAGGACACAAAGCGCGCTATGGGTTTCAGGCCGAGGCGTTCGGCCGTGCCGCGTTCCATGACCAGCACCGCGGCCGCGCCATCGGTAATCTGCGATGAGTTGGCGGCGGTCACGCAGCCGCCTTCCTTAAAGGCCGGTTTCAGCGATGCCATCTTCTCGAGGGTGGTATCGGCACGGATGCCTTCGTCTTTGGCTACGGTCACGCTTCCCTGCTCGGTCTGCACCTCAATCGGCAGAATTTCGCGCTGGAACCTGCCCTCGGTGGTGGCGCGGGCGGCGCGGCGATGGCTCTCTAGGCTGAATTCGTCGAGTTGCGTGCGGCAGATCTTCCAGCGCTCGGCCAGCATTTCCGCGCTGATGCCCTGGTTGAAAGGCACGTCGTTGTAACGCTTCATCATGGCGGGGCCAAACGGCTTGCCCGGTCCTGATTTCGCGGACGCGCCCATCGGCACGCGGCTCATACTCTCGACCCCGCAGCCGATGGCGATGTCATAACTCCCGGCGATTACGCCCTGTGCGGCAAAATGGATTGCCTGTTGGCTTGAGCCACACTGGCGGTCAACGGTGGTGCCCGGCACCGACTCAGGAAAGCCTGCCGCCAGCACCGCGTTACGGCCCACGTTGGCGGTCTGTTCGCCTACCTGCATCACACAGCCGGCGATTACGTCATCAATCAACTCGGGCTTCAGGTGATTACGGCTCACCAATCCGCGCAGGGTGTGCGCCAGCAAATCAACCGGATGCCATCCTTTAAGCATCCCTTCACGCCGCCCCATGGGGGTGCGCACAGCATCGACGATTACGGCTTCACGTTGCATGGTGGGAAAATCCTCGACATGAATATTAGCAGCCGCGGGGCCGCCCTGGAACCCACCCCAGCGGCCGGAAAGGAATAGCCGGCGAGTGATCGCCGCCCGCTTTTGGCGACCGATTTGCAGTCCCTCAAAAAAAACACCGGGGGCGATTGACCGGCGGCCCCAGTCCGGGTACACTGGTCAAGTCATTTTGAAAATGAAATTCAATTTCATTTTCAATTAGAACCCGTGATTTATTGGAGTTTTTCCATGTTTCCTGTGAAAATTGGCCTTCGCGTCCTATGGGTTTGCAGTCTGCTTTCCGGCCTGCTGACGCTCCCGGCCACGGCCCAGGAAAACTACTTCATCACTTATACACACCAGATGGAAGAACCCGGCAACCTGGAATTGGCCCTACGCTCGGTCCATGGCTTTCCGGAGGGCGGCAATGCTTTTGCCGGCAGCGCTCTGGAATTCGAATATGGCGTGAAGACCTGGTGGACCTCCGAGTTCTATCTTGAAGGCCAGTCCACGGTCCGTGAGAGTACCCTCTTTACCGGCTTCCGGATTGAGAACCGCTTCCGTCCCCTGTTGCGCGAGCACCGGATCAACCCGGTGCTCTACCTCGAATTTGAGGACATCAACAGTGCCGATAAGGCATTGCTGGAAATCGTAGGGCATGACGTCCGCGATGATTTTCTGGGGCGCAACAATCGCAGCGAAAGAAAGCGCGAAGCCGAACTGCGTCTGATTCTTTCCAGCAACTTCAAAGGATGGAATGTTGCCGAAAACTTCATCGCCGAAAAGAACCTGGGGGGCGGTGCCTGGGAGTTCGGTTATGGCGTGGGTGTCAGCCGCCCGCTGTCGCTGGTGGCGAGCGCCGGCGACTGCCGCTTGTGCCGTGAAAACTTCAGCCTGGGAGCGGAGCTTTACGGCGGCCTCGGAGACCGCCACCGTTTCGGCCTGCAGGAGACATCACACTACCTGTCACCCACCGCCATCTTCCGCCTGCCCAACGGGCCTACGCTGAAGATGTCGCCCGGCTTCGGCCTGAATTCCAACAGCCACGGAATGCTGCTGCGCTTCGGCATCTCGTATGAATTCGAACAAGTGTTCAGCAAGCTAAGGAGAAAATAGCGATGCCCTGGAAAACGCGCTTTCTGCCTGTCGCCGCCGTGCTCGCCGCCTTCGCCTTCGCGGTTCCCTTCCTCATGGCCGGCATCGGCGATGGTGGATGGATTTCCAGGGTGCCGGAAAAAGATCGCCTTCGCCCGAATCCTTTCGCCGGCGATACCCATGCCGTTGCTGCCGGGGCCAAGCTCTTCCGCCAGAACTGCTCCAAGTGTCACGGCGCCGAGGGTGTAGGGCAGGAAAAGAAACCCGCACTGCGCTCCGATCGCATCCGCCAGGCCACCCCCGGCGAACTGGAATGGCTGCTCACGAACGGCAGCATGAAGAATGGCATGCCCTCATGGTCGCGCCTGCCCCAGCCGCAACGCTGGCAGATTGTGACTTATATCAAGGAGCTGGTTCGGGGACGACCGTAACGGAGGTATAACAAAAACCTTTGAAACACAGAGGAACAGAGGCAACAGAGGTTTGTGGGGTTGTGAGGCGGCTCCAGGAACCGCCGCGAACCGCGTGGGGTCTTGGCCCTTCTAGATCTTTTTTGCCGCGCATCACCAAAACTTCAGTTCGAGAGGGCGTTTGGGGTGCGCATCACAATCCTCAAATCCCCTGCTTCCTCTGTTCCTCTGTGTTTCAAAGGTTTTCGTTGCAACTCGTTGCGCTGTGTTTCAAGGGTTTTGGTTGTGGCTTACGTCACGCTGCGTTTCAAAGATTACGGAGAAATGATCCTATTTCTTCTGTTTCACCGCCACCCCCATGACTTCAAAGCGCGCATTGAAGAGTAGCTTCCCTGATCCGATAAAGGCCCGTGCCGGAAAACTTCCGTGAAAATATGTCCGATAGACGGTGTTGAAAGCCGCAAAGTGTTCCAGGTCCGAACAAAAGACCTGCACCGAGACGAGATCGTCCATGGACATTGCGGCCGACTCGATGGTGCGCTTCATCGATTCCATGACCAGGCGCGCTTCCTCTTCGGGTGTGGCGCCGGGCTTGCCTGTTTTAGGATCGATGCCGAGGTGTCCGCCAACGTAGAGCGTGTCATCGGCCAGTACAGCCTCACTGAAAGGCGCGTCGCTAGCGATGATGCGTTTCATGACAATGTGCTTGCGGTCGGCGGCGCCGGCGTTGATGCAAACCGCCAGCAGAATCAGGATGCATGTCAGGCGATGGATTTTCATTGCTTACCCTCCGGTAGAGTTATTTCCCTTTTTTCACAATAACCATATCAGTTAAAGGAGACTGGCGACCGATGGAACCGTACTGGTGGATTGAGCGCTGTCCATTGTGAAAGACCTGGCATACCCGTCGACATTACAGCTTTGCGGGGTCAAGACGCTGCTATCTGTACGTATCGTACCCCGGAGACGGTGCGGAGCACCGTCTCTACAGTCTGGGTTATGGGTGACCAAGCCCCTTCACGGGGTTGACCGCACCAGGGTCCGGGGAAATGGAATGGTTTCGCGGATGTGGTGTACTCCGGTGAACCAGCGGATGATTCGCTCCGGGCCGATGCCGCCGCCCGAGTGGGGCACGCTGCCGTAGCGACGGACATCCAGATACCAGGAATACTCCTCTTCCGACTGGCCACGCTCATGCAAATTGTGGACCAGCCGGGCATGATCGCTCTCACGGACGGCGCAGGTTGCGATCTCTCCCGCGCCTTCCGGCGCCAGCAGATCGGCGCAGATAGCGCGTTCTACTCCGTCGGCCGCAGGGAAATGTTTCATGTAGAAGGCCTTCACCGCATACGGATAGTTCTTGACGAAGACCGGCAGGCCAAAATGAGTGGCAAGCCGCTCTTCAGCATCGGCGCTAAGGTCTTCATCGGACGCGAGACCCATCTGGTATTGTCCGTTCAAAATGGCAATGGCATCTCCCAGCTCGATGCGCACGAACGGATTGTCGCGCGCCTTTTCCAGGGCGGCGGTATCGCGCTCGAGGATCTTCAGCTCCGGCCGGCGGTGCTCGAGCACGGCGCTGAGCACGTACTTGATCATCTTTTCGAGAAAGTTTTCCGCATCGCCCTGGTCGGTGAAGGGCGTTTCCCAGTCGAGCATCCAGAATTCACAGAGATGCTTGCGCGTCTTCGAGCGCTCGGCGCGGAACACCGGACCGAAATCGTAGACCTTGCCCAGTCCATGGAGCAGAGTTTCCAGGTAGAGCTGGCCGGATTGGGTCAAGTACATGGGACTTCCGAAGTAATCGACCTCAAAAAGCTGTGTGCTGTCTTCGCAGTGGGTGGGCTGCAACACGGGTGTATCCACGCGCGCATAGCCCTGGTTGCGGAAGAATTCAGTCAGGCGAAAGAACACCTCGTCGCGAATACGAAGCACGGCCCACGGATGCTGGGAGCGCACGTTCAAGTGCCGCCAGTCGAACAGAAATTCCGGCCCGTGTTCTTTCTTGCCGATGGGATACTCCTGGCTGATATGCACCACGATGACATCCTTCACGCTCATCTCAATACCCGAGGGCGCACGGGGCTCTTCGCGGACAACGCCGCGGACCATACAGGAAGATTCCCTCGTAAGCTGCTGGGCAGCCTCCCAGGTTTCTTCCGTCACCGACGACTTTTCCAGCACGCCTTGAATAAAGCCGGTGCCGTCGCGCAGTTGCAGAAACACCATGCCGCCGGAAGAACGTTTGTTATAGAGCCACCCGCGAACGCACCGGGTCTCGCCAATATGCCGGGGAAGATCTGAGATATCGCAAGCATCGCTGACCTTGAACTGCGGCTCGGCCACCGGCACAGGGACCGAGAGACTCGCGACGTTACTTGCAGGAGCTGTGACGGCGACCGTTACAGCGGGATTTGCGGCCGGCGTGGCCGGAGCCTCAGCATTGGTCAGGTTCACGGCGCGGGCCGACGACGCCTTTACCAGATTGTCCGGGGTAATAAAGATTTCCTCGCCCCATGTGCCGGTGCCGACCGCCAGAATCGGCTCACTCAGCAAGGCGGCATCGATGAATGTACGGAAGCCCTGCGGCTGCCATGAAAAAGGAGGAATCGATCCAATCTCGTAGCCGGAAATCTCGCGAATCCGCTCACCTGGCGCCATCTTAATATTGCGGTCGCCGGCGATCTTCTTGAGCTGTCCGGAGATCACGTTCTGATCGCCGCCCACCAACACCAGCACGATCTCTTTCGTGCCGGTTTCAAACATCAGGCTCTTGATGACCTGGCGGAGAGTCACGCGGCCCGGGAAGGCATTGGCCACACCCGCCGCGCCCTTTTCAGTGGACGTGGGAAAGCTTGCAGTCTGGTAAGGTACGCCAAGCGAATCCAAATAGTCGTGAACTGGCAGTCGCAACGGGAAAGCTCCTTGAGTCGAGACACACCCCATTCGCATGAAAGCTCAGAGTGCGTGGAAGGATTTTACCTGATCCTGGGCCGGTGGGAGAGCTTGGCCGCGGATGAAACACGCGCGTCTGTCTCCGTCTTCACTTCGGCCAGACGGTGAAATCCCTGAACGCTTTTCGGACGAGCTTGCCGTTCATCTCTCGCAGCGCGTCGTTCAACTCCAGCAAGTGTGCCCGGCCCAGCGCCAGGTCGTGTTCTTCGGGTTGATAAACGGTTCCAATCGGATAGTCCAGATAAGGCGTTCGCGTCTGCTCAATGTGGTTCCCTAGAAGGTGGGTAACGGTCTTCCCTTCCGTGAAGGCCACCAGCCGTTGAATACTGAGGACAAAGGCGGCGTTGTCTTGGACGTAGAGCCTCCCTGGATATAGCGTGTCCCCCGTAAACAGAACGCCTGTCTGGCGGTCGTAGACGGCGATGGATGTGGCCTCATGGCCAGGAATTGGAAGGATGTCCAGCACCCGCTCGCCGAGATCGTAGGTGACTGCTTCTGCCGGCCAGTTGCGGAAGCCAAAAAACGCCTGCACGGCAGCCAGCTTCGGCTCGACCACCGTTGCCTGATGAAGCTCTCTGAGCTGTGCATCACCAGAGACGTGGTCCCCATGCGCATGGGTGTGCGCGACGATCAGCGGAATTTCATCCCGGTGATTACGGCGCAGCCATTGCGCCATCGTATCTTTCACTACCTGGGCAACATCGGTCTTGCCGGCGCCGGTGTCGAGAAAAAAGGCCTTTTCCTTCCCGAACAGCAAATACAGAAATGGCTTCTCGTAATTCGAACAACCGGACTCCCGCAAAATATAGAGATCCTGGTTGTATTCATGCACCTGGAATTCCGGCTTGCCGGAGCACTGCGGGCCGCTCACTTGCCAGCTTCGCGGCAAAACACCCGTCCGCACACCGCTGCTTGCGGGAGGGGTTGCCGCTTTCTTCTCGTTTTGTGCCAGCGCAGCCGGGGCGCACAGGCCAATGGCCAGGCAGGCCGGCAAGAATAACGATTTCATTTTGTCTTCTCCATAGGGCTGCAAAATCATACCACCCGGGAGACGTCTGTTCTTGAGGAGCCCTTTGCGGCCGGGAGCCCGCAGGCGAAATCCTGAGCCCGTCTCTTGGGCGAAGGAACTGGTAGGCCCGGCCTGATTCGAACAGGCGACCCTCTGCTTAGAAGGCAGATGCTCTATCCACCTGAGCTACGGGCCCACACGGACATTTTAACAGCGATGGCCCTCATCAGCCCAGAACATCTGCCAGACGGCGGACGGTTCCCTGAAGTCTGGCTGAAGCCCGATTGATCGCCGGGTTTCGTGCCCTGGTGCTTCAACACGACTCACGGCGTACGGACGTACCTGTTTACTTCTCAGAACCCTGCAACCTTAAAAAATGCCAAGGAAAAAGAATCAAGCCGGATTCATCGTAGGCCAAAACTGACATTCAACGGCGGCGCAGTAACTTGTTACGGCTAAAGGCAGCGTGTGTCGCAGTGATCCACTCCGAAAATCTTGAAATACTTCTTCTCGAAAGGCATATGTATATAGGAAGCGTTGTTAGTTGATAAGCCGCCCATCCGTTGCCACTCTGTTCAGACCCTGAAGAAATCGGAATGAGGCAGCATCAACTGCAAGGAGAACAAGTATATGACTGCAAAAAAACCCTGGACTGTTATGGTCTATCTGGCCGCCGACAACAACCTCAGCAACTTTGGGGTGGATTCCTTACGGCAGATGAAAGCCGTGACCAATCGCAGCATCAATGTGGTGGCCGAATTCGATACCGGCCCCATGAACCGTAACAAACGCTACGCCTTCGAAGGAGATGGATCTCCCTACGGGCCCTTGGATGAGAACCTAGTGGAGTCGCTGCAGCCCAAAGATCCGACCGACCCCAACAATCTCGCGGCCTTCATCAAGTGGGGGGCCAGCGAGTATCCGGCCGAGCATTACTTCGTCGTCATCTGGGGCCACGGCGCAGGAGTGGATGATGACTTCCCGCGCGCGCCTGACAATTCCTTTGTGCCGCGCCACCATCTTCTGAGCTTGTTCAAAGGGGTCGTGGATGCGCCCCTCAAAGGCGTGGTCGACGCACCGCTGAAAGGGGTGGTGGATGCGCCACTGAAGGGCGTGATCGATGCGGTGCTTAAAGGAGTTGTCGATGCGCCGCTCAAAACGGTGCTGGACTCGCGCTTCAAGGGACTGCTCAGCACACCGCTGAGTGAAAGCCTCACCGTCTTGAGTGACGCCATCGAAGGGCTGCGTCCGGCGGTCATCGAGGCGCTCAAAAAGGGCATCTCTACGGCACTGGATGCAGAGGCCCTGAATGCCTTCCAGACCAAATCTCGCGATGCCCGTTTCCAGGACGCAGCGCAAGCGGGCCTGCTGAGGAAGCTACAGGACGACCTGTTCACCTATCTGGAAGACGACATCAACGACAACGGGCGTCTCACCGTGCTTCGGCAGCGGGTCCTCGGGGCATTGCTGCGCGGGTTCTTTGATGCCCTGCAGACCGGGGTACTGTGCCAATTGCAGAAGGACGTGCTCCAGGCGCTTCACCACGGAAATGGAAATGGCAATGGCAACGGTTCGCCCAAGAAAGCCGTGGTCTATGACAAGGCCGTGGCCAAGCGCATCCATGACGAGGTAGGCAAGGTGATTCTCAGATCTCTGGAGAATGGAATTCTGGAAGCACTGCAATCCGGGACTCTGGGGTTTGCCAACGGCGAGATTGCATCCAAGGCGCTGGCGTTTGTGGACCATCCCGCCAGCTATCTGACCAATGCCAAACTGCGGGAAGTGCTGGCAGATGCCGCCAAGGCCATCGGGAAAATTGACCTGTTCGGCATGGATGCCTGCAACATGAACATGGTAGAAATCGGCTATGACCTCCGCGACTCGGTGCGCTACATGGTGGCTTCGCAGGACAATATCCCTGACGCGAGCTGGCCCTATGACCGGATACTCGCGCAACTGGTGAAGACGCCGGAAATCTCTCCGGCGGGGCTCGCCCGGCTGACCAGTGAGGCATACATTAACGGATACAAAGACTATTTCAATCAGCAAGTGACCCTCTCGGTGCTCGATCTCAGTCTGGCCGACAGCATCCTGCCACTGGTCAAGACCCTGGCAGCCGCGTTGAACGAGACGCTCTCTGATCTGGAAGGCCGCCAAGTCATCAATCGCGTGCGGGACCAGACCAGGAGCTTTGGCGGAGACCAGTTCGTTGATTTGATCCATTTCTGCCAACTGCTGACCGGGGCTTCCGGCAGCCCGAAACTGGCGCGGGCGGCCAGCGATTTCATCTCCGGGTTCCAGCCGTTCATCGGATGCAACCAATTTTCGGCGACGGAGAGCAATTGCAATGGGACCTCGATCTACTTTCCACGGTATGATCCACAACTGGCCGTACATGAAATGCGCCTGGGAAAGATCTATCGGGAACTCACCTTCTCGCAAAGGACCAAATGGGGAGACTTTGTGTCGAAATTCCTGCAGTGTGCGGCGGATGAAGAACAGACTGCCATCTCGTTGGAGACTCCGTTGTCCCATGGACAACCGGAGCATGCACGGGAGCTAACCCGGAATAAACAGACGAACGGCCATGGTAGCTGGCCCGAGTCTAGCCGCCATGGTATCAGTGCTGCCTAGACTGACATCCTGCGCGCCACCGGAGAAATAATAGAGGTAGACAACGCACCAGCGAAGATGTACACATATCGATGCCGATTCGTTGAACTGAGAAATGCAAGAACAGTTTAAGAGTCTTGAACGCCGGGGCGCCCTCACTCCAGTGTGGGCGCTGCTGGTCATGTTGTTGGTCCCCGGCCTGCCGCAATGCTCCATGCTCCTGCACCAGCACCCCACCGTCGCCATTCTTGCGCATCATTGGCCGCCAATACAGAACGACACCTTGCGTCCCAGGGCAGAGGAACTAAGGGCGCAGGCGCTGGCCTTGATTCGAAAGCCGACCCGCGATGGCCTCGACCGGGCGGCGGAAAGGCTGCGCGAGAGTGCGCGGCTTTTCATCG